>JAEEGL016434319.1_pt1 | contig 18358 bp, 13 predicted proteins | sample 9134231 | NCBI WGS metagenome assembly JAEEGL01 (sample SAMN16246548, study PRJNA631951) | gut metagenome | biome: gut microbiome; feature: rumen; material: fiber-attached | host: Bos | place: Iran: Karaj | collected 2018-10 | reverse complement strand
CTTTGCAAACGGGATTCTCTACGGTCCCGAAAAGGCTGCTAACGCCGGCGGCGTAGCTACCTCCGGCCTTGAAATGAGCCAGAACTCCCTGCGCCTCTCCTGGACCTTTGAAGAGGTGGACGAGAAGCTCCACGGCATAATGAAGAACATCTTCGCCGCCTGCGATTCGGCTTCCAAGGAGTACGGCATGCCCGGAAACTACATGGCGGGCGCAAACATAGCCGGCTTCCTTAAGGTCGCTGAGGCTATGAAGGCTCAGGGCTGCGTATAACGGTAAGATAAAAAGAAACGGGGCTTCGATTCGGAAGTCCCGTTTCTTTTTAAAACTTTACTATGTCGATATCCGGGTCGTCGGTGCCTGCTTCCACCTCAAGGACGGTCACGTCGTATGAATACTCTTCTGAGATCCTTACTGTTGCGCGGTCTCCGGGCTTTTTGCCCATTATCGCCGCGCCTACTGGCGATTCCTTTGATATCCTGCCCTCCATAGGATTTTGGCGCAGCGTAGTCACTATCATGACCTCCTCGACGGAGCCGTCGTCCTCCATCCTCAGCCTGACTTTTGAGAAGAGGGAAACGGCGCCGTTCTCTGATACTGGAGCGTCGATGATCTTCGCCGTCGCAATCATCCTTTTTAAGTATCTTATGCGGCTGTCGTTGCGGTTCTTCTCCTGCTTTGCCGCCTTATACTCAAAGTTTTCCGAGAGATCGCCGAAGCCCCGCGCTATCTGCACCTCTTCGATCAGCTTGGGTCTCAGCTCGCGCTCACGGTAGTCGATCTCCTCCTGCATCTTCTGAATATCGACTCTTGTCAGTTCATCGTACATTGCAATACTCCGTTTCATGCTCAGGGCGGGTCTTTCGACCCGCCCTGCTTTTTTTATTCCTCGGTCTCTTCCCTAATCTCCTCGGCGGTATCCTTTACCTCCTCGGCGACCTCTTCGACAACTTCCTCGACCTCTTCAACATCGTTCTCAGCCTCGGTCTTGCAGCCCTTGATGGCTGTAACTACCTCGTCGGCCTTCTTGCCGACGGTCTCAACGACCTTGCCTACGAACTCCTTAGTCGCCGTTTTGACTTCCTGTACCTTCTCGTTTGCGTTCACCTTATCGATGAGCTCCTTCGTCGCCGTCTTTGCCTCTCCGAATTTCTGAACGGCAAAGTCCTTTATCTCGCCCGCCTTCTGAACGGCGGCGTCCTTTATCTCGGCGGCCTTTTCTCCGAAATTATTCACTTTATTTTCTTCCTCCTCGCAAGCTTTCTCGGTCTCCGGCTCTGCCTCGGTCTCAGCCTCGTCGAACACTATCTCGACCTCAACGTCGTCCTCCGACTTCGCCGCCCTGAGCGTTTCGAGCTCAGCAGTCTTCGCGTCGATAGATGCGACCGCGCTCTTTATCTTCATAACGGTCTCGGTGAAATCGGTATCGTAGTCCTCGCCGTACTTTCCAAAGTATGCTCTGCCGAGATCCTCGTATATCTTGCCGAGTCCCGCCTTCTGCGCGGCTATCTCCGCTGTAAGCTTCGTCTTCTTTGCGAGATTCGTGCTGCGCGCTCCTATGTCGCGAGCTACTACCGCGCCCTTGTCTGCAAGAGTTCCGACAGTCTCCAGAAATTTCTCCATAAGTTCATTAAGATCGATTGCCATTTTTATTACCTCCAATGTATTTTTATTCTGGCTTGCCGGTTATCTCCGGCTCTTTTTCTTTCCCGGACTCAGCCGGGAGCTTATTAACGAGCAAATCCTTCGGATCATGCTTTCTTACCGTTCTGTTTATAATGAGAAGCGCAACGGAAACGACGCAGGTCACTGCCGCGAGAAGCTGGCTCACTCTTATCGCCGTGCCCGGAATATAAAGGCTGTCGGTTCTCAGACCCTCGATGACCGTTCTTCCGAGCCCGTACCACGCAAGATACATCAGAAGCACCTCTCCGTCGTATCTGCGCTTTTTTGAGAGGAAATGAAGGATGAAAAAGCCTATAAAATTCCAAAGGGACTCATACAGGAAGGTCGGATGCACATAGGTCGTCACTCCACCGTATGTAAGACCCATCCTCCACGGGAGGGTCGTCTCGTAGCCGTAAGCCTCTCTGTTCATAAAGTTGCCCCATCTGCCTATGAACTGACCGATGAGAAAGCCGATGCTTACCAAATCCAAAAGCGCAAGCGGCTTGATCTTTTTTATCCGCGAATAGACGATAACTGTCAGAAACGCGCCTATAACTCCGCCGTAAATGGCGATTCCGCCGTTCCATATAGCTATATAGTCCAGAAAACTCGCGTTCTTGAATAGCTCCGGATAGAAGATGATATAGTAAAGTCTCGCGAATATGAGCGATACCGGAAGCCCGATTATGACCGCGTCGTAGATATTGTCATCCCTGAGTCCGAACTGACGTGACCTCTTCGCGCAGTAAAGGACTGCAAGGAAGAAGCCCGCCGCTATTATCACTCCGTACCAGTGTATCGTAAGCGGTCCTACCTTAAACGACGGTGCGGGATTCAGCGCTATATCGCCTAAAAGCGGAAATGTTATCGTTCCGTCAGCCATAGGATCACCTCTCCTTTCTGTTTATGACCGATAACGTCAGACGTTCGGGCGTGAGCCAGGTTTTCAAAAAGCCGCAGACGTCCTCCTCGGAGATATCCTTCATTATCGAAGCGGCGTTGAAATAGTCGTAGCCTCCTGAAGCGCCGAGCGCGAGGTTATACGCCAGATTGTCGAAGGAGTTGAGCGCCCTTAGCTCGTCGCCTGCCGCGGCTTTCTTGCGTCTTGCGAAATACGCTCTGTCGATACCGCCGCTAAGCCGCTCCGCCTCTTTTATAACTCTATCAACGACCTCTTCGGCGCGCTCCGCCTCGCCTCCGAAGGAGAAGAACGAGACTCCGTTTGCGCTCTCGAAGTCGTAGGAAAAGGTCTCGTTTACAAGCCCCTCCGAATAGAGCTCGGAGTAGAGCGGCGACGCCTCGCTCAAAAGAGCGTTTAGGCTCAGCGCCGCTGTCAGATTGAATCTGACAGCCTCCTCGCCCTTGAGATTGCTCTTGGTTTTCGCTCCGGCAAGGAACAGCCGCTCGGAGACCTCCATATCTGAGGACACGAGCTTTTTAGCAGGTTCCTGCTTTTCCTTGTATGCTTCCCGTGCAGGAGCCTCGGAATAGTTCTTTGAAAAAAGCCGCTCCGCGCGGTCTCTGACCTCTATCGGGTCGCGGTCTCCCACGGTCACGAGAGTCATGTTCGACGGAACGTAAAACGAGGAATGACAGCTTCTCAGAAGCTCAGCCGTTATTTCTGAAATACTCTCCGCTGTACCCACGACGGGGTCCTTTATCGGGTGCTTTTTGAACAGTCCGCGCAGAAGCCCGTAGTAGACGACGTGATCCGGGTCATCCTCGCTCATTTTTATCTCCTGAGCGATTATTCCCTTCTCCCTTTCGACGCTCTCCTCCGTGAAGTGAGGCTGAGTGACGAAGCCGATAAGAGTCTCCAGATTATCAAAGAAGCCGTCGATGCAGTCGAAGTGGTACGCAGTCATCTCGGATGAGGTAAAGGCGTTGACGTTAGCGCCTCTCTTCGTCATGGCTGTCATCGCGTCCTCTCCGCCCTCAAGCTCAAACGCCTTGTGCTCGAGGAAATGCGCGACGCCGGAAGGAGTATCGATCCACTGCCCGTTCAGCTTATATCTTCTGTCCGCTCCTCCGTAGTTTACGGAGAGAAAAGCGAGGCTCCTGTTAAAGTCCTTTTTCGGCACCACGACGAGCGAAAGACCGTTATCAAGCTTTTCACGGTAGCACTGCTCGCCTATCCTGCCGTATTCATATTTAGTGAACATCTTCGCTGCCTCCCTTTTTCAGGGTGAAGACGGCGTCGAGCTCAATGCCGCGGAACACCTCGAGAACGTCCTCACGGCTCACCTCCTCGGCAAGAGCCGCAACGTCCTCAGGGGCGATATCAAGACCGCTCAGGCCGAAATCCAGATAAACCGATTCGAGAGCAGGCTGGGAGTCGCAGACAGAGAGGTAGGCGGTAACTATGCTTTTCTTAGCAGCCTCAAGCTCCCAATCCTCAAATTCGCCGTTTTTCAGCAAGGCTATCTGCCTTTCTATCTCTTCTCTCGCCGCGCCGAGCTTTTCCTCGTCGACTCCGGATGAGATCAGCAGGACGCCCTTATGCCGGTCAAGCCCGCTTGAAACATAATAGCAGAGGCTCTGCTTCTCTCTGACGTTCATAAAAAGCCTTGAGGTTGGTACGCCTCCGAGCATAGCGTTCGCCGTCATAAGCGCCGCCTGATTCGGACGGCGCATCGCCTCGCCGACCCTGTAGCCCATAGCAAGGCGCGACTGAGTGAGGTCCATCTCCTCGCTGAACTCGCGCACGGGTCCCCTCGGACTGTATATTATCTCATTTGCCGTGAAAGGCGCTATCTCTCCTCTCGGCAGACTGCGGAAGCCTGTCTTAACTGCACGCGCCACTCTGTCAGGATCGGCAGAGCCGCAGTAGAATATCTCTATCGACGCCTTCGGAAGAAGCTCTCGGTAGTGCTTAGTGAGAGTTGCGACCGTTATCTTTTCCGCCTCCTTCAGCCTTCCGAGCTTCGGTACGGAGTATCTCTCCTTATCGCACATTTTCTCTATGAGCTTGCCTGATGCGTAGCTCCGCCTGTCGTTAAGCTCCGCTTTTATATCCGCTATTAGATTATCCTTCTCAGTTTCAACGTAGTCTCTTCTGAGCCTGCCACCCGCAACTGCGGGCATCAGCAGCATCTCAGCCATAAGATCCACTGTTTTTTCTATTATTCTTACGTTCTTTTCGGCAAAGGCTTCGTCGATAAAATCTGCGTAAAAGCCGATGCACTGTGCCTCGCCGCGTTTCCTCAATACCGGCTCGAGCCTTGCCCCGTAGAGCTCGTCGAGATAGGCCTCTATGCTGAGCATATCAGGATGCGACGCCGTTCCCCTGCGCAGAACGTAAGGCAGGACTGCGTTCATCGCCGCCGTCTTTTTATCGAGAGGGCAAACGAGGCTCACCGAGACCGCCCCGGTCTTGAATTTCCTCGTGCTTACGCATTTGAGCCTTACGCCTCTCATAATGTCATAGGAATACGATCTCAGAAGTACCACCACGCTTTCATCCTGCTGCGATTTTATTATACTACAACAATACCGCCTTGGAAATTAAATTATTGTTAAATTTTCTCAGCCTGTACCCACCGGGGTCGTAAGCCTCTCCGTTCACTCTTATCCCGCTCGCATCTATCTCTATGCTTATATCAAAGAGCTTTGCTCTGACCGGCATCAGCCTTTGCGGAAGATGAGGCTCGATATAAAGCCTGCCGTCTCTCAGCTTCAGACCGAGAAGATGTTCTCTGACGGCTCTTAAATACCAGCCTGCCGCTCCGGTGTACCAGCTCCAGCCGCCTCTTTTCTCGTTTGACGGATTGGAGTATACGTCTCCGGCGAGAACGTAGGGCTCGGCGATATACTCTCCGAGACTGCGTCCTGACGGAAGAAGAGCCTCAAGAAGCTCCGCCCCCTCCTCCTCCCGCCCGGAGTCTAAAAGCGAGATGGCGAGCCAGACCGCCGCGTGAGTATACTGCCCTCCGTTTTCACGGAAGCCCGGAGCATAGCTCCTGATATAGCCCGGGTTTGTGCTGCCGTCGCAAAACGGCGGCGTGAACAGCTTGACGAGCCTCTTATCCCTGTCGTATAAGAGCCTCAGCGCGGTATCGAGGGCTTTGTCCGTCAGTTCTCTCTCCGCACCCGCGAACACGGCGAAGCTCTGAGCGACCGAGTCTATCTCGCATTCCTCCGCCCCCTCCGCGCCGACCGGCTCGCCGTTCTCGAAATATGCCCTGACGAACCTGTCCTTCGAGAACGAGTCCTCTCCCGCACGCAGGAGCCTTTCAGCTGCGTCGGAGTATTTTTTCTCTCTTTCTCTCTCGCCCGTCTTTGATAAAACGGCGGCGAGTCCCCTGAGCGACAGCGCGCCGAAGAACGCAAGCCAGACGCTCTCGCCTTTTATTTCGTTCATTCCGTCGTTCCAGTCGCCTCCGAGCATTTTCGGAAGTCCGTGCATTCCGAAGCCCCGCGAAAGGAACGCGTCGGCCGCCCTTTCTGCGTGTTCGAGCAGCGTACCCTCTGTGCCATTTTTCGGTGCCTCGTATCTGTCCGTCTCATTTTCACCGAGCGGAGGGGATGAGAGGAAAGGAGTTATCCGGCGGCAGATCGAGAGGTCTCCCGTTTTCAGTGCGTACTCGGACAGAGCCCACGGAAGCCACATCAGATCGTCTGAACAGCGTGTGCGCACTCCCTTGTCACCCTCCGGCGAGGGATGCCACCAATGCATAACGTCTCCCTCCGAATACTGGTGCGACGCGGCTAAGAGAAGCATCTCCGCCGTGAGTTCCGGCTCCGTCGGCAAAAGATTAACGGCATCCTGGAGCTGGTCTCTGAAGCCGTAGGCTCCGCCGAGCTGATAAGCTCCCGTCCTGCCGAGAAGCCGCGAGGCGAGGGTCTGATACGCCGCCCACCCGCTTGCATACTGCTCGAGCTTACCCTCTCCCGAGCTGAATGAGAATCTTTCAAGTCTCTCTTTCCAATAACGCTTTACCGCGTTAAGGCTCTCAAGAGCCGTATTTTTCTCGGTCAAAGCACGCAAATCTCCTAGCCCTCCTGAGCCGCAGGCTATGACGAGCCCGTCTTCTGCCTCGTACTCCGCTGCGGCGCAGGCATTCTCGCCTTTTCCCAATTCAGAGTCGAACTTCCCCTGAAGAAGACTTTTTAGGCTCCCGGTATAGCTCGTAGGCTCTCTCGACGCCGAAAGAAAGAAGCTCAGGTCTGAGGAGGCGGAGAGAACGCCGTTTTCATAGCTCATCACCGTGTCCTTCGGTGCAAGTGCGCCGTTTCCCAGCCTCAGCCTTGCGGAGTATCTTATCTTATCGCCCTTTTGCGCCCCGGAAAGCTCTATGATAAGCACTCTGAGGAGCTTTCCCTCCGGGATAAAAGCAGTGACCTTGGTCTTGACTCCGTCTATATCCCGCTCCCACGCAGTCCAGCCGAAGCCGTGCCTTACAAGAGTTGGTATCTCTCCTCCGTCCGCAAAGAGGGAGTATTCTTTTCCGTCCCGCATAAGGCTCAATCGCTCCGCCCCGGCCGTTCCGATATGATCCGGATTCCACGGGGTAAGCTGCCTCTCACGCGCATTGCCGGACCACATATGACCCGTGCCGCACTCCGTGGCGATATAGCCGAAGCTTCCGTTTGTCAGTATATTTGACCACGAGGCAGGCGGCAGAGCCGACAGCATAGCCGCGTCAAAGGAGCCGTCCGGCGAATACTTGTATCTGAACACTCCGCCGGCGGTAAATACCGGCTCTTTTTCCATTCTTACAGGTACGGCCTCGCCCCGTTTTGCCCTCTCTCCGACTACTGCGTCCGCAAGAGAGAAGACCAGGTCTCCGTCCGCCCCGCAGCCGATAAGATGGACTCCATCGCGCAGAGCCCCGATCCTGTCCATTTCGGACTGTGCAGCTCTGCCCTGTTTTCCGAAATAGTCGCCCCCCTCGGTCAGAACGAGCGCAAGGTCAAGCCCTATTCCGTTTTCCCTAAGAAGCGCGTATAGCCTTATGCCCTTCTGAGCGTCCTCCGGCTTATTAACGAGGGCTGCTAAAAGCGGTCTGTCGCCGGAAATGCCGAGGCGCCAGAGCTCGCTTTTTTTGTGCGCGGTTTTTCTATCTACTCTCGCTGTCGGGAAGACGAGCGGGGTTATGAGGCCTACTGCCTCCCGCACCTCGTCCTCGCCCATGCCGAGCATGAGAGCAGAGGCGTCGAGCCTGGTTATTGCTCCGCCGCGCTTCGCCTCAGCGGCCTTTACAGCCTCCGCCAGCGCCTCCTCCTGCGTATCTCCGGCGCAGAGCGATATTACGGTCTCTGCCTCTCCGTTTGAAAAAACGGGAACGATCTCTGCCCCGGCGCAGTTTTCGGGCGAATACGCTCTGAACTGCCATTTCTCCGGCGGCTTTCCTCGCTCCATGTGAGAGAAGTATCTCGCCCCGTCGCCCGCGTAGAGAGCGAGCCATTTTTCCCTAAGCTCTCCCCTCTGCCTTCTTCTTATCAAAAGCGCGCCTTTCTCTATCCTCGACTCCATACAGAGCTTCCAGAACGCGGGGTGTGAGTCGAAATCGCGTTTGGGGAGCAGTACCGGCTCAAACCACGCGATAATTTTCGCTCCCGTAACTCTCCCGCTCTTTGATCTCAGGGTTATCCTTCGCGTCTCTCCCTCCGCTCCGTCCGGAACGAAAACGCTGACCGTAGCCGAAATGTCGCCATATTCAGCCGAAAAAACGGCGGAGCCTGAGGAGAATTTAACGCTGTATTTGACCTTGCCGGACGTATCTGCGGGCATAAGCGGCATCTCATCCGTTTCGGTCTTTAATATGAGTCTCATTCCGGGAGCGCCCAGTGGATACGGGTCCCACCGTGTGACGTCGAGCTCACCCGTCTGCGAGCGGCACTTTCCCGTTTCCGTTATGAGCAGATTATATTTTCCGTTAGATAGAGGCACTGCCCGCGGGACGAGCGCGTCCGGCTCTGTCACCGTCTCCGAGTAGGCACCGCCGTCGCATCTGGAGGGCTTTTCCGGCGTCTTTCTCTTTTCTCTCGTGATAGTTATAGCTCCGACCGGCAGTCTCTCCTTCAGAAGCTCGGAATAAGCTCTCATTCTCGGGTCGCGCATAAACCTCTCGCGCATTCTGCCGCCGGTCAGAGCGTTGCCGCAGGATACCAAGCTCATACCGAGGTGATGCGCCATATAGCTTTTGACTATATCGCAGCCGCCGGCGGAGAAGTCCGCCGCCTCATAGAAGCCGTAAGGGCCGAGGGATCCGAGACCGGCAAGCTTTTTAAGGTTTTTTATCGCTCTCTTTCCCTCTGTTCCCAGGCAGAGGAAGGACGAATACGGCGATATCACGCCTTCGTTTACCACCTCTCTGTTAAGCGCGAGGGCGGGAGCGCCATGCGCCTTGTATCTGTAAACAAGACCGTGAGAAAAGCCATAATAGCCCGACTCCGAAGCGCCCCACGGGCGCGAGGTATCCGTCTTTCGCTGTACGAAAACGGCAAAACGCGAGGTCTCGTATATAAGCGAGGCGGGGTATTCGGGGAGCAGGAGCTCAGGCATGAGATATTCGAACATTGTTCCCGTCCAGCTTGCCATACCGCGGTATCCAAGGAAGGATACCATCGTCCTCCCGAGCCTGCGCCAGTGCTTTCTCGTTGCCGTTCCGAGCGCGGTCGCGACGTAGCTCAAAAGCCGCGCTTCGCTCGAAAGGAGGTCGTAGACGCTCTCCGACGGCTCTCCTGACGGCAGAGCTATCCCTATTCTGAAAAGCTCACGCCCGCTGTCGTAAAGCGGCGTAAAGTCCATATCAGCCAGAAGCGCATAAAGCCGCTCCGCCGTATCCCTCATGCCGAGTTCCAGCGCAGCCTGTCCGGCTGCGATCAGGCAGGCGGCGAGATTTCCGCTGTCAACGCTTGAGACGTAGGCGGGCTCAAGCGGCATTAGCGTTTGGGTATCGTACCAATTGTATAAGTGCCCGCGCCACTTCGGAAGCTTTTCCATAGTGCCGAGCATTTTCTCAAGCCTGCTCTTAGCCTCCGACTCTCCGCAGAGACCGAGATCGCAGGCGCTAACCACGCTGAGAAGTCCGAGTCCGATATTCGTAGGCGAAGTCCTGTGGGCGATCCCCGCGGGAGGCTCAAGCTGCACGTTGTCGGGCGGCAGCCAGTGGTCGCTCTCGTTCAGGTGATCCTCGAACCAGCGCCAGATGTCTCCGGCGCAGGAAAGGACAAAGCTCCTGTCTTCCGCCGAGAGCGGCGTCTTCTCTCTTCTCTCCGCGGAAAGAGCCCATGCGAATACCGGAGCCGAGAGCCAGACGAGTCCGAGCATCAGCGATAAATAACCGCCGCCGAGGAGTATTGCCGCAATTCCGGCTATCGGACACGCGCAGAGCCGTAATACGTTTACCCAAAGCGTATTCCCGTAGCGTTTCTCGGCCTCCGAAGAGGTCACCCAGCGCATCAGATTCCGACGGCTCACCGTCATTCGGAAAACCGCCGTAGCGGCAGCTCTTGCAAGCGTCCACGCCTCCGCGGGCAAAAGCACGAGTCTTGTTCCTGTGCGGGCAAGCACTCCCCAGAAGCCGTGGAGTACCGGAGAGTGAAATCTTGCCGTCACCGTTCCGTCGTGCCTTATGAACGAGGATAACGAGGTCGCCAGAAGCCCCGAGAGGTCCATTAAGAGAGCGACTGCGGCCGACACTGCAAGTGCCCTACCGCCGAACAGAATAAAGGAGATAACAGCGATGAAAGCTGCAGGAGCTGCGAGGCTTCGCCTCAGATTGTCGAAAATCTTCCATTTTGACAGCTCTGACAGAGGGTTTCTTTTTTCGTTTCCCGCACGATCCTTCAGCTTGGGAAACAGATAGCGGATATTCTGCCAATCTCCGCGAGTCCATCTGTCAAGCCGCATATAGTAAGAGGTAAGCTTGAAGGGAAAGCCGTCTGTCACGGCGGTATCCGCTGCAAGAGCGCAGCCGAGATAAGCGCCCTCTATGATATCGTGGCTGAGAAGCGTGTTATCCGGAAACGCCGAGTCGAGCACCTCGGAGTATACCTCGGCGTTAATCAGTCCCTTGCCCGTGAAGGTGGCCTCGGCCCAGTTGTCCCAATAAAGCTCCGACGCCGCGCTGCCGTAAGGATCTATCCCGCCTAGTCCCGCAAATATCCGCGAGAAGTCAGACCGAACAGCAGCCTCAAGCTCCGGTATGACAGCCGGCGATATTATCCCGAAGCCCTCCTTCACCGCTCCGGAAGAGATCCGCGGCTCGTTTAGCGGATGCAGGGCGGCTCCGATAAGCTCTGAGGCTGAATCGAAGGTTAACCTCGTATCGGCATCGAGCGTGAGGATAAATCTCGTTTTTCTAAGGACTCTTTCGTCTCCGCAGACGACCTTAAGCGTCGTCTCCCTTCCGCTCAAAAGCCGCGCAAGCTCCCTTATCGCGCCGCGTTTTCTCTCCCTGCCCATATACGCGCCGTCAGGCGAGAGCTCTCTTCCGCGCATCAGAAGGTAAAAGCCCCCGCCGTATCTCCTGTTCAGCTTCTCGATCGCATTTCTGGCGGAGGCGGCGACAGCCGCGTCTTTCTCGCTCACTGCGCTCTTCGATTCCGGAAGATCCGCAAGTATGCCGAACGCCAGCTTATCGCCCGCAGCGCGGTTCAGAAGTCTGTATTCCTCAATGAGTCCCGCATACTTCTCCCCGTCCTTCTCGGAGGAGAGTATAGTTGAGATCACCGCTATAGTTCTGCCCTTCTCCGGAACTCCGTCCTTCAGCTCCATCCGGAATAACACGCGAGGCGACTTGAGCCTCGTGAGTATGAAAGACGATGCGTTTTTAACTATCTCCGAATAAGGCAGCAGGGTCAACAGCGCAGCAGCCGGGCTTGAGAGAGTTATACCTGTCAGAAGAGCAAGGAAAGCGGAAAGAATTATGTTAGACGCAATATAAAGCCCTGCGTCGCTTTTCTTTCTCTCTCTTCCAAGAGGCTTTTTGAAAATAAAAACGCCTACGTGTGCGTTATCGTTCCTTGCGGCGAGCTCTACAGCTCTTTTCGCCGCGTCAAGCTCGGTCAGTCCCGCCTTTCTCGCAAGCTTCGCTGTCTCACGGCGGTATGCCGCACGGGTCTCGGAGTCCATATTCGGGTAAACGCCTGCAGGGTCTCTCCTCAGACATTCCTCCATTCTGTCCGCTTCCTCTATCAGTCCCGTTAGATCCTTCTGTGAGAGGAGCCGATAGGAATCGAATACGTTTTTAAGTACCTCCTCGGAGACTCCGTTATCAACGTCCGAGGCTATTCTTGAAAGGAACAGCGTAAGCTCCGCTTTTAATACTGTGATAAAAAGCCAGAGCTCCTTTTCTCCGAGCGGTCTTACGCGCTGGTACTCCCTTAGAAAAAGCTTCAGTCTTTTCTCGCTTATAAAGCCTCTTCCCGCGCTTACGAGCTCCCCCGCGCAGTCCGCGACGGCGGGTCTATTTTCTCCCACTGCTGCAGGCAGTCTTCCCGCGCGCTTCAGAGTACGCGCTGCGTCTCTCGCTTCCCGTTCCGCTATATACCCGTTATCAAGAAGCCATCTCGACGCGCCGGAAGAGCCTTCGAGCCCCTTTGCGTATTTCCTCAGTGAGTACGCCGCGCGGAGGACTTCCGCAGCATACCCCCTTAGCGACGCCTTTTTCTTTGCTGCCGCCGCAGAAGCAGTGTTCCTCGCGAAATTTGCAAGTGAAGCGTCGTCTATAAAAATGCCCGCATCGGTAAACTGCATAGAGATTCTCCTTCAATAAAAGGTTTTTCTCTCAGTTTTTCCCGATGCGGGGAAAATATTCACTCTGCTCCAGCAAAAAGTGCTTGACAAAACGCTCGACGCGCTGTAAAATGACCGGGTGTTAAATCATTTTGCTTTACACAGGCGGTGGATTCAATGAGCGACGGTCCCCTTGAGCTTGCGCTGCTTTTTGATTTCTTCGGCGATCTTCTCACCGACACGCAGCGCGAATACTTCGACCTCTACTACAACGACGATATGTCGCTTGCGGAGGTCGCCGAGCTAAAGGGCGTCAGCCGCCCCGCTGTTCTGGACGCTGTCAAAAAGGCAAAGAGCGCGATGCGCCGTCTTGAGGACAAGACGGGAGTCGTTAAAAGATTTACCGAAATGCGTTTGGGACTTATGGAGCTTCAGAGAAAGGTCTCCGAGCTTGCGGCAGCCCTGCCGGAGGGTGCTGAAATGCGCCTCGCTCAGGAGATAGCGAACGATATTGAGGAGCTGAAAAATGGCATTTGAATCTCTATCCGACAGGCTGGGCAACGCCTTTAAAAAGCTTAAGGGCAAGGGTCGGCTCAGCGAAAGCGATATAAAAGAGGCTATGCGCGAGGTAAGGCTCGCTCTTCTTGAAGCGGACGTCAGCTATAAGGTCGTCAAGGACTTTGTAAAGACGGTCTCCGAGAGGGCGGTCGGTCAGGACGTGCTCGAAAGCCTGACTCCCGCACAGATGGTCATCAAGATCGTAAACGAGGAGCTTATAAAGCTCATGGGCGGTCAGACTGCGAAGCTCAATATGTCGAGCCGCGGGCTTACCGTGGTAATGCTCGTCGGTCTCCAGGGCGCGGGGAAAACGACGAACGGCGCAAAGCTCGCAGCTCTTCTTAAAAAGCAGAACTCGAAGCGTCCACTTCTTGTCGCCTGCGATATCTACCGTCCCGCTGCGATAAAGCAGCTTGAGACGGTCGGCGGTCAGCTTGGAATACCCGTTTTCCAGATGGGTACTGAGGATCCCGTCAGGATAGCGAAGGAAGCTATCTCCCACGCTAAGAAGCACGGCAACGACCTGGTTCTTCTCGACACTGCAGGAAGGCTCCACATCGACGAAAGCCTCATGGACGAGCTCAAGCGTATTAAAGCCGAGGTCAATCCGGACGAGATTCTGCTCGTTGTCGACGCGATGACCGGGCAGGACGCCGTCAACGCCGCCGCAGCCTTCGACGAGGCTCTCGGAATCACGGGCGTTATGCTCACAAAGCTCGACGGCGACGCGAGAGGCGGCGCCGCGCTCTCGGTCAGAGCCGTCACCGGAAAGCCGATAAAATTCTCCGGAACGGGCGAAAAGCTCGATCAGATCGAGCCCTTCCATCCCGACAGAATGGCAAGCCGTATCCTGGGCATGGGCGATATGCTCACGCTGATAGAGAAGGCGGAGCAGGCGTTCGACGAAAAAAAGGCGAAGGAGCTTCAGGAAAAGCTCAAGAAAAACGCCTTCACCCTCTCCGATTACTACGATCAGCTCGTTCAGCTTCGCGGGATGGGCAGTATGCAGGATATAGCCGGAATGCTGCCCGGTCAGGCCGGAAAGGCTCTCGCCGGAGCTAAGCTCGACGAAAGGGCTATGGCGCGCACTGAAGCGATGATACTCTCAATGACGCCTCAGGAGCGTGAAAATCCCTCGATTATTAATCACAGCCGCAAAAAACGCATAGCTGCCGGAAGCGGAGTCACGGTTGTTGAGCTCAACAAGCTTCTCAAGCAGTATGAGATGCTCAAGCAGCTCACGCGCCAAATGCAGAAGGGCAAAATGCCCAACTTCGGCGGAGGCAAGCGCGGGCGCGGCGGTATGTTCGGATTCTGATATCGCAAGATATTTGAAATATATTATAATTATTATTTTATTTTGGAGGTTATCATTATGGTTAAGATCAGACTGCGCAGAATGGGCGCCAAGAAGGCCCCTTACTACAGGATCGTCGTTGCAGACGGACGTTTTCCCCGCGACGGCCGCTTTATTGAGGAGATAGGCACTTATGATCCTATGGCAGAGCCTTCCAAGGTCACAGTAGACGCCGACCGCGCCAAGGAGTGGCTCAAGAACGGCGCTCAGCCCACCGATACTGTTAAGACCCTGCTCAAGAACGCAGGCGTTATTTGATCGGAGGAGCCGCCTTGAAAGAGCTTCTCACCTACATCGCGAAGAACCTCGTGGATTCTCCCGATGAGGTGACCGTTACCGAGCGGGAAGACGGAGACAAGACCGTTTTCGAGCTGCGCGTTGCCCCCGACGATATGGGTAAGGTGATCGGTCGCCATGGGAAGATCGCAAAGGAGATCCGCGTTCTTATGCGCTCCGTTGCCCAGCGCCAGGATCGCAAGATCAGCGTTGACATCATGGACGAAAATGAGTAAGTTTCAAAAAAGCGGCAGTTGCCGCTTTTTTGAGTATATACGGTGATTTTTTATGGAAAAATATCTCGAAGCAGGCAAAATAATCAATACCCACGGAATAAAGGGCGAGGTAAAGATAGAGCCATGGGCTGACTCGCCGGATTTTCTCTTGGGCTTCAAGACGTTTTATATAGACGGCTCGCCCGTCCGCGTCATCTCTCAGCGCGTGCACCAGCGCTTCGTTATCGCAAAGCTCGGCGGCACAGACGATATGAACTCCGCCGAGAGGCTTAAAAACAAGATAGTGTATATTGACCGCGACGACGCCCCGCTCTCTGAGGGCGAGTATTTTATCTCCGATCTCGTCGGTTTTTCCGCCTTTGACGAGGCCGGCGCCGAGCTCGGTAAAGTTACCGAGATACTCACTCGACCGGGCGGCGACGTTCTTGTTATAGACGGAAATCGAGAGATACTCGTTCCGCTCATCCCTGAATTCGTTGTCGGCAGGGATATGGAGGCCGAGAGGCTCACTATCCGGCTCATTGAGGGAATGTGATATGTACACTGTTGACGTTCTGACGCTCTTCCCCGATTCCGTCATGGCAACTCTCGGCGAAAGCATAATAAAACGAGCCGCCAAAAAGGGGCTCGTTGAAGTTAAGGCGCATCAGATAAGAGCTTTCACGGAAAACAAGCAGAATCAGGTGGACGACTACCCCTACGGAGGCGGACGCGGCTGCGTCATGCAGGCTCAGCCTCTCGCAGACTGTCTCAAGCACGCCGAATCGCAGCGCGTCGGAAAGCTCAGAAAAATATACCTCTCGCCTGCAGGAAAGCCCTTCACCGAGGCGGACGCGAAAAGGCTCAGCGCAGAATACGACGGGCTCATCCTCGTCTGCGGTCATTATGAGGGAGTCGATCAGCGCTTTATCGACGCCTGTATCGACGAGGAGATAAGCCTCGGCGATTTCGTTCTGACCGGCGGAGAGATAGCCGCGATGGCCGTAGCCGACGCAGTTCTCCGCCTCGTTCCCGGCGTGCTCTCCGACTCCGAATGCTATGAAGACGAGAGCCATTGGGACGGGCTTTTAGAGTATCCGCAGTATTCCCGTCCTGAGGCGTGGGAAGGGCGATGCGTTCCCGAGGTGCTTCTCCGCGGCGACCACGCCGAGGTCGCGCGCTGGAGAAAAAAACAGCAGCTGTTGCGAACGAGAGACAGAAGGCCCGATATGTTCTCCGCCCTCACGCTTAGCGAAGAGGAAAAAAAGCTTCTCCGTGAGGCGGAACGCGACTTTTTGCGGGACAGCTTGAAGAGTTCAGCTCTGTGCCGCCCTATGCGTGAGGACGATATTCCCGACGTAATAATGATTGCTGAGAGCGCGAAGGAGCTTTTGAAATCGTCCGGTATCGATCAGTGGCAGGAGGGTTATCCGAACGAGGCGAGCTTCCGCGCCGATATTGAACGGGGCGAGGCATTTGTGCTCACTGTTTCCGGCAAGGTCTCAGCCTTCTTCTCTCTCTGCTCCGGTCCTGATGCGGCATATGCCGACATTACGGACGGAAAATGGTCGGACGACCTGCCCTATCTCGCTCTGCACAGAATAGCCGTCAGCGCAGAGTACCGAGGCTGCGGACTCGCCGATCTGATAATCAGCTCGGCGGAGAATCTGGCAAAAGAGAAAGGGATTAAAAGGCTTCGCGGCGATACTCATAAGAAGAACAAGGCTATGCAGCGGCTTCTCGCAAGAAACGGCTTCCGTTATCGCGGAAACGTGCTTATCCGAGCCGGCGAGGGTCACGACCCGCGCCGTATGGCATATGAAAAGAGGATAAAGGATTGAAAATCGCCCGGCGGATGATCCGCCGGGCGAAAAATATTATTTGAGGCTGACGGGTTTTTTGGGAACATTCGTCTTTCTGGCGTTCGTGCGTCCCTCGGGCTTTATCTCGCCGGCAGCGAGCAGGCTCCGCTTTGTAAGCGTCGGACCAACAAGCTCGTAGATCAGCACGGAGAAAAGAACGACGTTTCTTACCACGGCTCCGTCCGAGAGATTCGCCGCAGTTATCGCCATTCCGAGGGCAACTCCGGCCTGAGGCAGAAGCGTTATGCCCAGATGCTTTTTTATGCTATCGCTCGTCTGCGTCATGGCGCAGCTCAGATATGCTCCGGATATCTTGCCGAAGGAACGAAATATTATGTAAATCACTCCGATAAGCAGGACGAGAGGATTTGATAGGACTCTCAGATCAAGCTCTGCACCGGACAGGACGAAGAAGAGGATATTGAGCGGGGCCGTCCACCTCTCCACTCTCTCCATAAGCTCCTGACTCGTGGAGCAGATATTGCAGAACACCGTGCCGGTCATCATGGCAACGAGCAGCAGAGAAAAGCCAAAATGTATGCCGCCTATCTCAAACTCTATCATACTTATACCGACAACAAGAAAAACCGCCGCAATGGATATCGACATACGCTTGCTTCTGGAGTGGAAGAACTTCTCGATAAAGTTGAGAGCTATGCCCGCGAGAGCTCCCGCGCCGAGGGATAGTATGATCTCTATTATCGGCTCGACGACTACTCCGACGACGCTGATCGCTCCGACCTCTATGGAGCGTGAGATGCCGTAGGACAGGGAGAAGAGCATAAGTCCGACTGCGTCGTCTAACGCAACGACCATAAGCAGAAGCTTTGTGAGCGGTCCCTCCGCCTTGTACTGACGCACGACCATGAGCGTCGCTGCAGGTGCAGTCGCGGCGGCGATGGCTCCGAGGGTTATGGCAGAGGAAAGGCTTATAACGTGAGGCGCTATAAAATGAAGGGCGATCAGCGCTGCGTCTACCAGAACGGTGGTGATAACAGCCTGGAGTATTCCGACGGTAATCGCCTGCTTTCCCATATTCTTAAGCTCGGAGACGCGGAACTCGTTGCCTATCGTAAATGCGATAAAGCCGAGCGCCGCCTGAGAAATCACCTTATAGCTTCCGACGCTCTCAAGAGAGTGGAAGCCGAGATACGGGATCTTCAGCAGCCCGAGCACAAAGGGTCCGATAAGAAGTCCCGCGATAAGATATGCCGTTACTGCCGGGAGATTTGCAAGCTTGGCTAAACGGCTCATAAGGAGCCCGGCGATCATTGCCGTTGCTATTAGAATCAGCGTTTCCTGCATCATATATCAACCTCTTTTTCTTTTATCCAAGTCGATATGATACCATAAAAGGCGCAAGTATCAAGCGGCAAAAGGGACGAAAAAACGCCGTCTTTCGGCGGCGTTGTAGTTCACTTTTATTTTGTTTTCAAAGTGCGCATCGCGTTAAGCACGCAGATGACGAGAACTCCCACGTCGGCAAATACGGCCGCCCACATCGTCGCCCTGCCCAAAAGTCCGAGGATGAGGACGACAGCCTTGACCGCAAGGGCAAATATTATGTTTTCGCGCACTATCCTGTTCGTTCGGCGGGAAATGTCAATAGCCTTCGTGAGCTTGTTGAGATCGTCGTCCATCAGCACTATATCGGCGGCCTCGATAGCCGCGTCTGAGCCGAGCGCTCCCATTGCGATACCGAGATCGGCCCGGGCAAGTACAGGCGCGTCGTTTATCCCG
>JAEEGL015958687.1_pt1 | contig 18358 bp, 14 predicted proteins | sample 9134231 | NCBI WGS metagenome assembly JAEEGL01 (sample SAMN16246548, study PRJNA631951) | gut metagenome | biome: gut microbiome; feature: rumen; material: fiber-attached | host: Bos | place: Iran: Karaj | collected 2018-10 | reverse complement strand
TATGTTTTTTAAAACCGACTAAAGAAACTTTTCGGGAGTTCGGAGCATTAATCTGTGTTGAAAACTTAGTGGAGTTCCTAAGGATCCTAATGATTAGTTATGGACACCCACCTCGTGACGACGTGCGCGGGTTTTTAAGGTAATGCTTTCGATTTTCTGGATTTTTTTTGTTATAGGAGAAAATATGAAAAAAATTATTAAGGTTATTTTAATTATTATTGTTTTAAGTGCTTTAGTAGTTGGTGGTATTTTTGCTTATAAGAAATATCAAGAATATTTAGAAGAAGAAAGAATAAAGAATGCAATTGTTAAAATAGAATATATTGAGCCATTAGTAGTAGAATATAATCGAGAAATAAAATTAAGTGATTTAATTGTTAGTATTAATGGTAAACTTGTCGATGATTTTAAAATAGATACAAGTAAAATTGGTGAAAAAGAAATTAATTATAAATATATTAATGAAGAAGATATTAAATTACCACAATCATTTAAGTTAAAAATAGTTGATCAAAATCAACCAGTAATATGGTTAAGTAATTCATATACTGTAACTGTTGGAACAAAAAGTAAATTAGAAGAATTAATTATGTATGGTGATGATTATGATGATAATCCAACTTGTAAAATAACTGGTGAATATGATGTTAATAAGGTTGGTAATTATAATCTATCTATTAAAGTAACTGATTCTAGTGGTAATTCAAGGAAAAAAGATTTTACTTTAAAAGTAGTTAATCCTAGTAAAGGAAGTAATAATAGTAGTGGTAGTGGTTCATCTATTCCATTTAGTGATTTATATAAACAGTATAAGAATGAAAATACAACCATTGGTATTGATGTATCTCGTTGGCAAGGAGATATTGATTTTGAGAAAGTTAAAGAAGCCGGTGTAGAATTTGTGTTCATTAAACTAGGTGGACAAAATGGTATTAATGGAGATTATTACTTAGATCCTAAATTTGAAAGAAATATTAAGGGATTTAAAGAAGTTGGTATACCAGTAGGATTATATTTCTATTCCTATGCTAATTCAATTGATCAAGCTAAAAAAGATGCTTTATGGGTAGTAGAACAGATTAAAGATTATAAAATAGATTTACCAATTGCTTTTGATTGGGAGAATTGGTCTAAATTTAATAACTTCCATGTTAGTTTTAATACATTAACTAAATCAGCTGGTATGTTTATTAAAACATTGGAAAATAATGGATATAGTGGTATGCTATATAGTAGTAAGAGTTATTTAGAAGATATATGGTTAAAGAATGATTATACAGTATGGTTAGCTCATTATATAAATAAAACAAATTATAATGGAGAATATAAATGTTGGCAAAGAACTAATTTAGCTAAAATACCAGGTATAACTGTTAATACAGTAGATTTTGATATATGTTATAAATAAAAAGATAAGGAGGAGTATGAGTAATTACATTATTGAAGATGAAGTAGAAGATCGTAAATTTCCTACAGCTAATAAACCACATAAAAATAGTATTGATCAATCTAAAATGTTAATGATTGGTAGTGCTATTTTAGTAGTAATGATAATTGTAATTGTTATAGCTAGTAGAGTTAAAGTAAGAACTGAATACTCCTCATTAGAAATAGAAATGGTTGAAAAAGCAGAGGAGTATATCAAGAAAAATGATTTATTAAGTAGTGAAGTATATGTTGATGCTCCTAAAATGAATATAACCGTTCCTAGTAATTGTAATATGTTATCAGGTGTATTATATCAAGATGAAAAATATTATCCACATTTAATGTGTGATGACTATAATAGTAAAACAATAACTGAAAATAATGATATTGAACTTATTGGTAGTGATATTATTATCCTACTTAAGGGAACTGATTATTATGAATTAGGTCATAATAGTAATAAGGATATTCAAATAAGTGGTACAGTTCATACGGAAAAAGAAGGTATATATAATGTTTATTATATTCCACAAGATGGTAATTATGTAAAAATTAGAAAAGTTATTGTGGTTGATAATATAGAGTTAATGAATAATTTACCAGTTATGAATGTTAGTAAAGATGATTTAACTATTGAATTTGGACAAACTTATAATGATAATGTTACAGCTATTGATAAAAATGATGGAAATATAACGAATAAAATAATTAAAGTAAGTAATGTTAATGAAAATGAGATAGGTGAATATAAAAGTGTTTATAGTGTTACTAATAGTTTAGGTTATACAGTAATGTCTATGCAAAAAGTAACTGTTTTAAATACTAAAGAAACAAATATATTAGTAGAATTAAGTGATGATAATATAACTAATGAAACTGTTACAATTAATGTTAAAGTAGTTGGTGATAATTTTGATTATGTAATATTACCAGATAAAACTGAAAAAAATGAAAAAGAATTCATTTATGAGGTAGAAGAAAATGATGATTATGAATTTATAGCAGTTAATAAAGATGGTAGTAAAGTATCTAAAATAGTTAAAGTAACTAATATTGATAAGACTACCCCAGAAGGTAATTGTCAAGCGATACTATATAATGATAAAACAATCTTTAATGTTAAGATTAGTACATTTAATTATGTTGTTGGATATAATTATTACTATAATGGTAAAGAAAGTGGATTTATATCAAAGAGTAGTTATACAGTTAATGAAAGTAAAAAGAATGATAGCGATTTATATGTAGTAGTTAAAGATTATATTGGTAATGAAAATAAAATATCTTGTTCAACGTCTGCAAAACAATATAATAATAATCCAAATGGTTATCAACTAACTTTTGGAGGAAAACCAAGATTACGTATTCCAATAACAGAAGCTTTAGCTAAAAAAGGCTATACAGTTAATGATTTAAATATGTGTATAGCTAAAAGAGTAGAATCAGCTGGTCCTGGTACAAGATATGGTGTAGTAGAAGCAGCTTATGGTTTAATTGATTGTACATATAAAATGACAGGTATGGTATTATCATATGATCACTCAGGTGGTAAAGTTGAAGAAGAAAACACTAAGACTGGTGGTAAAACAAAATATTGTACAGGAATAAATAAAGATATCTGTGGAAAACTAGGTATTAATACTTCTTGGGGTAAACCAGGTGGTTCAGAGAATACCAGTTATGGATTAAACTGTGCAACATTTGTTCGTTGGGCAATGTGTAATGGTGGAATGGATTTATGTTCCCGTGGATCAGCAGGTGCTTTTGGAATGGTATCAAAAACTTATTTCCCAGAAGCAGATGGTGTTTATATTTGGGGTACTCAAGTTACATATTATTCTGGTAAGGATATGACAAGTTATAATCCTGAACAATTAATTAGAATGATCAAACCAGGTGATGTAATGGCCCATAAACGACCTAATGATGATGCTAATGGTCAAAGTCAACATGCCTATGTTGTTATCGGTAAAGATAATGAAGGTATATATACAGCTAATGATGGATACTATATAACTAAAATAAGATATTCTAAGATGTTAAATGGTGAATATAGTTACTTAATATTATACCTTGATCGTTATTATGATAATGTGGCCAATAGAAATAATCTTTACAATTAATTTACAATTTTATTTACAAAATATTTACAAAAAGTCGGTTTGCTTGTTAAATCGATTTTTTATTTATATCGAATCAAGTCAAACATTTTATTATGATAATGATAAAAAATTAATAAATGAAATTGATTAATTGGAATATATAATGTATAATATATTTGATATAGAAAGTTGAGGAAATATGAAAAAGTTTTTAAAGAGAAATCGTTATACATGTATATTAATATTTATTTTTATATTATTTGTTATATTAGGGCTAAATGTTAAAAATATATTAGTACCAGATGATAGTAAGGAAAAATATGGTGATAGATTAAAGAACATTAGTAAACATCCAATTTCTAATGAGATTTATAACACAATTGATGAAGCATTAAAGAAAAATAATAATGTTGTTAAAGTAAGTCATCGTTTACAAGGAAAGACTTTAAATTATTTTATAACTGTTGGCGAAAAAGTATCAGTTAAAGATGCTAAAGCCATTGGTGAGAGTATTTTAAAGAGTTTTACTGAAGATATATTAGGATATTATTCTATCCAAGTATCTATGTTAAAAGAAAATGAAGAATTAAATAATTTCCCAATCATGGGAATGAAACATCCAGAATCTAAAGTAATATCATGGACGAAGGATCGAGAAATAGTAACAGAGAGTGAGAAAGATGAAGAATAAAAAGAAAATAATATTATTAATATTTGGTATAGCAGTAGTTGTATTCTTGGGATTATATATCATTATTAATTATACTGAGCCTAATATATTAGACTCGTCTGATAAAAAGTGGATTGCGGATAATGGTGGTAAAGTAATTGATATTGATATCATTAATGATATTCCAATATATTCTAATAACGGAAATGGTTTAGTTTTTGATTTCTTAAAATATATGAAAACAGAAACAAATCTTGAATTTAATAAAGTACCATATTTAAAAGATAGTAAAAATACTACTTCAAAGTATCGCTTTGAAATAATTGATGGAAGTACTAAGTTATCTAGTGATCAATTATTAATTTTTAGTGATTCTTTTGTAGCTATTGAAAAAGCTGAAAGAAAGATTAATGGTTTAAATGATTTTGTTGGTCAAACAATTGGTGTTTTAACTGATGATCATAATACTATTAGTTATTATTTAGGAAATGTAGCTAATGTTACATTAAAGAATTACAATACAGCTGATGAATTATTTAAAGCTTTAGATGATAAAGAAATATCTGTAGCAATTGCATCACATATTTTACATTTAGATAAAACTATTAAAGAAGATTATCATATCAACTATTTCTTTAATAATATTTCAAAGAATTTAGTTTTAACTTTAGATAGTAACAATAAAAGTTTAAATTCAATTATATCAAAAGTATATAAGAAATGGCATGATAAAGAATTTGAAGAAGATTATAATAAAGCTTTTTTAAATTACTATATGAATATGCGTAGTATATCAGATAAGAGTAAAGCTGACTTATTAAGTAAGACATATGTTTATGGTTATGTAGAGAATTATCCATATGAGTTTTCACAAGCAGGTCATATGGAAGGAATTACAGTTCAATATTTGAAAAATATTATTAAATTAACAAATATTGATATTAAATTTCAAAAATATGATAATGTTGATGCATTAAAGAAAGCTATTGAAAGTGGTAAAGTAGATATTTACTTTGATTATTTTGGAAGTAATAATTCTAAATATTTAAAATCAAAACCAGTATTCTTATCTAAATATGTTATTATTGGTAAAGCTTATGATATTGCAATTGATAACTTAGAAAGTCTACGTGGAAGAGATATTAGTACTTTAGGAAATAGTATTGTATCAAATTATATTAAAGCTAATACTAAAGCTAATATTAGTGAAAAGAATACTGTTAATGAACTTAAAAAAGATGATTTAGTAGTTATAGATAGTGAAATATATAATTATTATAAGAATAGTAAATTATCAAACTATGAAGTATTATATACAAATAGTATGTCTGATGATTATGTATTTATGATTAATAGTACAGATAGTTCATTCTATGAAATGTTTAATTATTTCATTAATACTAATTCATATTATACTTATCGTAATAGTGCATATACTAGTTTCAATGGTAGTATATTTGATAAAGTTACTTTTGAAGAATTATATTTAATTATATTAGCACTTATTCTTATTCCAATCTTAGCATTTATTGTTATTCGTATATTTATGAAGAATAAGAAGAAAATAAGAATAATGAAACGTGATGATCGTAAGAAATATACTGATTTAATGACATCACTTAAGAATCGTAATTATTTAAATTTAAATATTGATAAGTGGAATCAAGAAAAAGTTAATCCACGTGCTATTATGGTAATTGACCTTAATAATACTAAATATATTAATGATAATTATGGACGTGAGAAAGGTGATTTATTAATTGTTAGAGCTTCATCTATTCTAATTAATACTCAATTAGAGAATACTGAAATAATTAGATCTGATGGAAATGAGTTCTTGATTTATATGATTGGTTATAATGAAAACCAAGTTGATATTTACGCTAAGAAGTTATCTAAATCACTTCAAGAATTACCATATGGATTTGGTGCAGCTATTGGATATAGTATGATTGTAGATAATATTAAAACAATAGATGATGCTATAAATGAAGCAACTATAGCTATGCAAAGTGATAAAGAGAGTTATAAGTAAGGAGAAAATATGAAAAAAGCTAGGAGAATGTTAGGTCGTATTTGGAAAATTTTTAAGTTAGAAGAAATGCGTATATTACCTGGACAACTAGCTTTTTTTATGGTTTTATCAGTATTTGCGTTATTTCCCATATTTGGATTAATTGGCTCTAGTTTTATTAGTAATGAACTAATTAATAGTATGGATCATAGTTTACCAGCCGCTGTATCAAGTATTTTAAAAGCTTTAATGGAAGTAGAATCATCAGGATTAAGTATTGTTATATTCTTGGTATTTTCTATTTACATTGCCTCAACTGGTTGTGAAGCGATTATTATTACGAGTAATGTTATTTATAAGATAAAGAATAATATGTCAATAAAACAATCAATTAAAGCGATATTCATGACAATTATTTTAATTAGTCTTATATTATTCGTTGTATTGGTACCAGCTTTTGGTGAATTAATTATTAACGCTATTTCTAAAGATACTCCTGGTAAAGTAATTGATACAATTCATTTAATTTATGATATATTAAAATACCCAATATCATTCTTGTTAATATTTATGGATATAAAGATACTTTATACTTTAGCTCCAAATGCCAAAATACCTAGTGCATATAATAATTATGGTACATTATTTACTACTGTAATGTGGATTATTATTACTAAAGTATATTCAGTATATTTGAACCATTTTAATACATATGATATTTTCTATGGTAGTTTTGGAAACGTTGTTATTATGTTATTCTGGGTATATTTACTTGCTTATGTATTTACGATGGGAATGGCTATTAATGCAGAGTTTTATTTCAAAAGTCAAGAAAGTGTCAAGAAAAAAGAAGAAGACGAGTAGAAATAGACAAATTCATATAGATGAAAATAAACTTTTCTTATATAAGAAGAGTTTTTTTAATACTAAAAAAAATTTTTTATTATGATTTATCTCTTTATTTAATAATTTATTATATTTTCTTTGATTATTTTCTTTAATTTAATAATTTTAAACTAATTTATTACTAAAAAGATATAATTCTATAAAAAATAGCTTTAATTATTTTTTTCACAAATTTGTTTTATTAATCTTTTTATATTATATTTGACTTGATGGTTACAGCTGAACCAGGAGAAGGAGGGATAAAAAAGAAGACTATCTATTTAATTAAACCCCAATTAAATAGATAGTTTTATTATTATAATGGATTATTATAAATTAAAGGTGCTGAATAATAAAAAGAAAATTGTCTTAGTTATAATATTTTTAGTTATTACTTTATTAGGTTGTTATTATTTCTTTGTTTATAGAAAAAAAGAAGAAGCTCCAATAGAGACAGAAATTGTTCATGAAGAAAAGGAGAGTATTATTAATGATAATGAAATAATTTTCGTTGATATAAAAGGCCATGTAAATAAACCAGGTGTTTATTCTTTTAAACCAAGTGATAACGCAAGAATAAATGATTTAATAGTTAAGGCTGGTGGTCTTATGAAAGATGCAGATACATCGACTATTAATTTATCAAAGAAAATAGAGGATGAAATGATAATTATTGTTTATTCTAAAAATGAAGTAACTAATTTTGTTAAAACACAAGATGATTTAAAAAAGAAACTTGAAATATGTGAAAATAAGTTAAAAAATGATGCATGTATTAAAGAAAAAGTTGAAGTTAAAAATACTAAAATAAATATTAATGAAGCAAGTATTGATGAATTAGAGACTTTAAGTGGTATTGGAAAATCTAAAGCAGAAGCTATACTAGAATATCGTAAAAAAACTAAATTTAAGACTATCGATGAAATAATGAATGTAGATGGTATAGGAGAAAGTCTTTTTGCAAGTATCAAAGAAAATATTACAGTCTAAGTATAATTTATTTATTTTGTTTTTATTAATAATCTTTATTTCTTATTATCGAGTTAATATAAAAAAAGAAAGTGTTTATAAGGGAAGTGAGAATGAATTTAGATTAACTGTAATTGATAAGAAATATAAAGATGATAAATATACAATAACTTTTAATGGAAAGGAAAAAATAATTAGTTATGTTAAAGAATTTCCTTATGATGTTGGTGACATTGTAAAAGTTAAGGGAAGTCTTTCTAAACCAAAAAATAATACTATTCCTAGTACATTTAATTACCGAGTATATCTACAGAGTAGAGGAATATTATGGGAATTAAATATCAATGAAATAAATATTGTTAAAAGAAATAGTAATTTATTAAATAAAATTAAAAGTATTGTTATTAATCGAATTAATGAAAATAAATATAAAGAATATTTATATGTATATCTTTTAGGTGATACCTCCTATTTTTTAAATGAAACTAGAAATATATATCAAATATGTGGTCTTAGTTATTTACTATCAATTGGATCAATTCAAATAATGATGATTACTAAGTTATTAAAGAAGATTGAGGGGAAAATCAAAGTAAAGAAAAAGCATTCTTTAATAATTAATATAGTTGTTATTATCGGGTATATTATATTCGTTAATGGAATAATTGGTGTTCTAAGAAGTGGATTATGTTATATTATTTCTAGTATTTTGAAGTATTATAAAATTAAGTATAAGTATCAAAATATTATTTATATAGTAGGAAGTCTTCTTCTTTTAATAAATCCATATTATATTACTAATATTGGTTTTTTATATTCATTTACAATTAGTATTATTATTAGTTTAAGTACAAAACTAATAAAGGGTAGTTATTATAAAAGATTATTTATTATTTCTTTAATAGCTTTTATTTCTAGTTTACCAATAACTATTTACTTTAATTATGAAATAAATTTTTTAGCGATTATTGTAAGTATTATTTTTGTACCAATATTTCATTTTATAATATTTCCGTTGTCCATAATAGTTTTTATGTTTTCTTTTTTATCCCCACTTTATTATTTTCTTATCAGTTTTATTGAATATATTATTAGTTTATTATCACAAATAGATATATTTATCTTTGTTTTTAGAAAACCATCAATGATAGTAATAATTATTTATTATTTAATAATTGTTAGTGTTATTTTTAATAAAAAAATGGTTTATTTGTTAATAATTACTTTGATAATACATCATAATATTAATTGTATTATTACGGAAAAGATAATTACTTTTTTAGATGTTGGTGAAGGTGATTCAATTGTTTTAAAGAGTAATAATCAACTTTATTTATTAGATACTGGTGGAAATACATATCATAGTAATTCCGCTAATATTATCAAATATATTAAATCATTAGGAATAAGTAAAATAGAATATTTAATATTATCACATGGTGACTTGGATCACATGGGAGAGGCTATTAACTTAGTAAATGATTTTAAAGTAGAAAAAGTAATATTTAATTGTGGTAACTTTACTAATTTAGAAAACGAATTGATTACTTTATTAGATAAAAAACATATAAAGAAATATGTTTGTATTAAGGAATTAAACTTTGATAATAATAAGTTTATTTTTTTAAATACTAAAGAATATGATAGTGAAAACGATAATTCAAGTATTATTTATACAGTTATTGATGGCTATAAGTTCCTATTTATGGCTGATGCAGGTAAAGTTCAAGAAAATGATATTTTAAATAAATATAATCTATCAAATATAGATGTATTAAAAGTAGGTCATCATGGTTCTAAAACGAGTAGTGGAAAAGAATTTATTAATGAGGTAAATCCTAAATATTCTATTATTAGTGTTGGAAAGAATAATAGATATGGCCACCCTAATAAAGAAGTATTATATAATTTAAAAGATTCAAAAATATATAGAACAGACAAAGATGGAAGTATTATGTTTAAGATTAAAAATAATAGATTGAAAATAGAGACGTGTAGCCTAAAGAAATAAATAGTTAAAGTATATGTTGTAATACTAAAAAAAGTATGGTATTCTAATGCAGGAGGTATAATATGGGGAATTATGATTTAGAAAAAGAAAAGAGAGTTCATCCTTATCAATATTATGGTAAAGTTTTTGAGAAAGAGCATAATGGCACTAAATTTTTAATGAGAAGTGCATTATATTATGTTGTTGATGATTATGATGAATATATTGGAAGTATAGAACAATCTCATTATGAAGAATTAGATTATAATGAAGTTATAGATTTTAATCAACCAGTTGAAGAAACGATTTTAGATTTGACTTGGATGGATAGAGAAGATGTTTTCCAACTTAGAAGCAGTGAACAATACTTATCACTAGAAGAAATAATAGTTAATATAGATAACTTGGGCTATTCAACATTACCATCTGGAAATGATAAAATTAATTTAAGAATTATCGCTCTAAATTCAAAATCTAATTTTATTCAACAGATAAAAGCATTTAGAGATTTTGTTTTAAATAATAAAGTTAATAATATAACACTTATTGGTTTTAATAAAACAGTAGAAAGCATATTGACACTATACGCTAAAAAAGTAGGAATTACTGTTAATAACCATGATTTAACTAATAATATTAAAGGACGTAGATAAAGAGAAAAAAGATTGCAATTGCAATCTTTTCTTTTGCTTAAAACTCGTATGCGTAAACGTATATCACCACATGGTGACTTGGATCACTTGGGAGAGACAATTAATTTAGTAAATGATTTTAATGTTCTAAATGTAATATTTAATTGTGGTAATTTTGCTAATTTAGAAAACGAATTGATTACTTTATTAGATAAAAAACATATAAAAAAAGATGTATTAAAAGTAGGTCATCATGGTTCTAAGAGTTGACACTCTTGTTTACATTTTGTTGTGTAAACATTGACTATTTGACTATTTTTTAGTATTCTTATAATAGAGAGAAGGTATATATATGATAGACTCAAAAGAAGCTTTTAAATTATCGATGGAAATTGCTAATCATCCAGAGTATTTAAAGACAATCGAAAAATATAATATAGCAACAGAATCTGATCTTTTATCATTAGAAATAAGAGTAAATAGTATTGCTAGTACTATTGGCGCTTATGCTAGTGATAATCATTTCCAAGTTAGTGATGATAAATTAACTTTTTTAACTAAATCATTTATTTTGGGTAAGGTTGATGGTGGAGAACCAACAATTAAATATGTTAATAAAAATATCCCTGATAGTAATAACAGGGTATATGAATACAATATAATGATGAGAAGATTAAGAAAGATTTTTGACGCGGATAGTATTATTTTCTCAGAAGAAGTATTAGAAGAACTTAAAAATCTATATGGAAGCGATAGTAGATTAGTTGAGAGTTGTATCATTAGAACTGCATATGCTTTAGAATTAGTTTATGCTTATCTATCTAAGAATAAAAACTATAGTAGAAGTGATATATCTAAATTTATTATGGAATTATCTAAAAAAATAGGTGAAGTTTATAAACAAACAAAAAGTATTAAAATTACGGAAGATATTAGTAATTTAATAAAAGAAGCAGTGAAATCAATTCCGGATTTACCACCTGAAATGCAAGAAGATATTGATGAATTAATAGAAAAATATAATAGTGGTGAATTAAATAAAGATGAATTTATTGATGGATTGTCATATGCAGAAGTATATGAAAAAAAAAATAAATATGTGAGGTGATTCTGGTGAAATTTGATGAAATAGCGACTGTTGAATTATTTAGAAGAGAGCTAGCTAAAGAACCAGAATGGATTGCTTTACATGGAAAAACTCAAGTATTTAATAAACCGCAAGAAGGTGTAAAAACACGTGGTTCTCACTGTGAAGATGTTGGTGACATTTCTTCACGTTTAGTTGCTGGTTTAGGTGGAACTGAACTTCAAAAAAGAAGAGCTAGATTAACTGGCCTTGTTCATGATTTAGGTCATATTCCATACGGTCATGCTGGTGAATCTGTAGCTGATTCTATTCTAAAAAAGCATAAATATAGCGATGAAGAATTAAAAACTATTAAAGAGCTTAAGGTATTAATCTTTGGCGAAAAATACGCTAATGCAGGAAAAGATGGTAAAAATGGTAAACCATGTTTTGAACATAATGAAAATAGTGTTATTCAATATCTTATTATGTGTGAGAGATTAGGATTTGTTCCTGATCCAGAAATAATGTTAGGTATAGTAGCTCATAGTACATCAAGATATCTTGACGTACCACCTAGTTTAATAGCTCAAGCAGTAAGATTAGCTGATAAATTAGCTTATATTAACTATGATATTAATGATTTAAGGATATCATTTAAGGATCATAAAGAAGAAAAAGAAGCATTAGATAAATTATATCGAGATGATCCATTGAAAGACCCAGATGGTAATGAAATAAAAATTGTTTTAGCTGATGGTAGAGAATTAACAATGTTTGAATTTACCATGTTAACAGCTGGTGAAAGAATTGATATTTTAGTGGAAGAATCAGTTAGAGAAGCTAAAGCATATATGGAAGCTCATCCAGAATTACAAGGGGATTATGAAACATATTTAACTGGATGTAATGATGTTATTGTGGCATTATCTCAATTAAAAAAACAACATGATGATGAAAAAATATCAGATGAAGAGTATAATGCTCGTAAAAAAGAATTAAGAACAGAATTATATCAAAGAAGTCCAATTATGTATGCTGCTTATGAAATCAAAAGTAGAACAGATGGTTATATTATAACTGGTAAAGGATTAAGTGAAAAAACACAAGAAGAAAGAACATTTAATGCACAATCTGCAGTTGGTAATCTAGATCTTAAAAATGAATATATTTATAAATCACTTATCACATTAATGGAAAAGATAATTGAGAAAAATATTAATATAGAATCTTTAGATGAACCACTTAAAACTGAATTTGTTAAGTATGAAAAATTTAAAGAAGAACAAAATCGAGCTTTAAGAAATATCCCTGGTAATGATAAAGGTCTTGTATTCCCAGAAATATATACTATTGTTAATTTCATTGGAACTCATACAAATAAAGAACTTGATGCATTAGCAGAAAAATTAGGTATTTCTGAAAATTATGAAAGAGAAGTATTACCATTACTTCGTGCAATTCAAGAAAATGAAAAGTATTATAATAAGACAGATAATGCTAATGGAAAAGCTGGAACTCTAACTAAAGCTGGAAGAAAATTAAGAGATGCTATTGTTACTAAATATGGTGCTAAAATAAGATATGATTATGGTGCGGAAGAAGAGAATGTAATACCAACTATTAGTGATGAAATGGTAGAATTACTTGAATTACACGGATTTGAAGTTGGTGATAGAGAAAGTACTAAATCAAGTCAAGAAAGATTAGAAGAATATCGAAGTAAACTATCACAAAAAGATCAGGAATATGTTGACTTTTTAATGGAAACAATAGTTCGAAAAAGAAAAGAAGTACAAGAATCTCAAGTAGAATCTGAGGTAGGAAGAAAAAGATGATAGATTATAAAGAGGTTATTGAGCTATATAGTGGGCTAGATTTAAATGATAAAAGAAATGAATATAGTATTTTATTACAAAAGGTAGATGGATTACTTTTAGAATTACTTAAAAAGAAAAAAGTTGATACTGAACCAAGTGTTAAAAACTATAATACTAATAGTGATAGAAGTAAAACTGAAGATGAAATGCTGACTTTCTTTTATGAAGATTTAATAAATATTAAAAACAAACTATTATTACTAATGACAGTAGAAATGGTTGATGATAAGAAAGAGTAATTATTACTCTTTTTTTATATAAAATATTTTAAAATTAATGCCAACAATCTTTAAATATTTCTTCATCTATGCTATCATATTATTAAGTAGGTGATAGTGTGAATTTAGAGATAATGGTTAATGATTATTTATTAGCGTGGTATATATTATATGGAGCTTCTTTATCAAAAGAAATAGATCGATTTAAGAAGAATTTATTTACTAAATATAAGAAAGAATATAATTTTTGTTATAAAGATCGTACTGAAATACTTAAATATGGAAAAGATTTTATTCCAGATAACGATATTCTTTATAATGCAGTATTAACTAGTAGTTTATTTAAATCTTTAAGAAAAGAGACGATTAAACATCGTAATAATATTGAAAAGATGTGGGAAGGAAATGGTGAAGATATTAATAAACATATCAATAATGTAATAAGACTTCCATTTCCTAAAATAGTTAATCTTTATGTTATCCATCCAAGATTTGAAATAACAGAATATGCGAGAGATTTAAAATGTTTGGTTTGGGGTAGTGAAAAAGATAAATATGATGTATTAACAGTGTGTTTAAGTTTAATAACAAAAGGATTATTACTTGAAAGTGATCCAACATTTAAAGATAATAAAGAAATACTTAATTCAATAGTTGAATTATCAGTAGTTAATGAAATAGGAAAATCTTTAAGTAATAGTTTTAATTATGAATTAGGTAATCCAGTATTAAAGATTATAAAAAAACAAATATATCCATATTGGTTAATGTATTTAGGTTATACTGATAAAGAAAAATTATTAAATAAAATGATTGATGATAAGATTGGATTTGATATAGAAAAATATCCACTTGATCGTAGTTTAAGAAAAATGAATTTAAAGGTATTTACCGAGTATTGTGTTAAAAACAGTCGTACTATTTTAAAATTAAATAATATAATGAATATTAAAAAAGAAGAAGAAATTGAAGTAATTTAAGGAGTGCTATGGATAAGAAATTAGAGGAATTATTAAATACAATTAAGTTCCCAGAAGAAGAATATTCTTCTTTTTTCAATGTGTCTTTAAAAAGAGTTAAAGTTAGTAAAAACAAGATGCGTATTATTCTAGCTAGTGATATTCCATTAAAATTAAGTGTTTATTTAAAACTAAATGAATTATTAAATAATTTCTTTAATACAGATTGTGTTATAGAAGTTGATTGTGAAAAACGTGATTTAACAAATTTAAGAGAGTGTTATAATCATGCAGTTTCTTTTTGTGATTTATCATTATTAAAAGAAAGACTAAAAAATAATTATAATAGTTATTATATTGAATTTAATAATGATAATGAATTAAGACAGTGTAAAGATGATGTAGAAAAAGTTAATGAAGTATTATCATTAATGGGTTACGATAAATTAGAAACAATGGTTAATGAATTTAATCGTAACAAAGTCGAGAAACAAATTAATAAAGATTTAGATGTTAAAGTAGAGGAAGAGATAACAGTTAATGAAACAAAACAAGATAAGTTTGCACCTCGACCTAAGAAATATAAAACTGTTGAGGATGAAAGAGTTTTATATGGTAAAGTAATTGAAGAAGAAACTAGAGAAATTAATTCTATTGTTGGCGAAGATGTCGATATAGTTATTGAAGCAGAAATATTTGGTATTGATGGTTTTGAATCAAATAAAAGTGAATTTAAAATTATTACTTTAAAGATAACTGATTATACAAGTAGTATTTATGCCAAACTATTCTTAAATAATAAAGAAGACTATGAAAAATATATGTCATTGTTTAAAGAAGGTAAATGGTATAAATTCTTTGGTTATACAAAGTATGATAGTTTCTCACGTGGAGATTTAGTTTTTAATATTCAAAGTATTAACTATTCTGATAAAGTTAAAGAAGTTATTACTGATGATGAAGAAGAAAAAAGAATTGAATTACATGTTCATACTATGATGAGTGGTATGGATGGTTTAACTGGAGTTGATCTTGGTAAACATACTATTGAAGTTGTTGATGAAGCAATTCGTCGTGGATATAAAGCAGTAGCTATTACTGACCATAATGGTTGTCAAGCTTTTCCAATAGCTTATAGTACAGTTACTGGGTACAATAAAGGAAAAGATAAAGCTGATCATTTTAAAGTGTTATATGGTACAGAATTAACATTAGTTGATGATAATGTAGAGATAGTTAAACGTAGTAATGATAGTGTATTATTAGATAATGAATATGTTGTTTTTGACCTAGAAACAACAGGTTTTAATGCAGCTAATGGTGATTCTATTATTGAAATTGGTGCTGTTAAATTAAAAAATGGTGAAATAATTGATAAATTTGATATGTTAGTTAAGCCACCTCAGCCAATATCAGAAAGAATTACTAATGTAACTAGTATAACTAATGAAATGGTAGCTGATTGTCCAAACGAAGAAGAAGCTATTAAAGAGTTTATTAAGTGGACTGGTGATTTACCAATGGTTGCACATAATGCAAAGTTTGATACTAGTTTTATTGAGCAAGCTTACAAAAAATATAATTTAGGTGAATATACTAATACTGTAATTGATACACTTGCTTTATCTAGAACATTAGATCAAGATGCAACTAAACATGGCTTATCAGCTATAACTAAAAGATATGATGTAGAATTTGATGAAGAATCTCATCATAGAGGTGATTATGATGCTTTAGCAACAGCTTTAGTATTTCATAAAATGATAAAGAAATTAGATAGCTTAAATATTATTAAAGTGAATGATTTAGAAAAGATAGTTAACAAGGATGATATTCATCGAATTGGACGTAGTTATCATGTTAATCTACTTGTTCAAAATAAAACAGGATTAAAGAATTTATTTAAAATAATATCAATAGCTAATACAAAGCATTTCTATCGTGGGGCAAGAATACTTCGTAGTGAACTTGAAGAACTAAGAGAAGGTATCTTAGTAGGTAGTGGATGTTATGAAAGTGAAGTATTTACAGAGTCTCGTAGTAAAACTGATGAAGAGTTACGTGAAATAATTGGTTTTTATGATTATGTTGAGGTACAGCCACCTGAAGTATATAATCATTTGATTCAAACAGGAGACTTCTTAAATGAAGAAGAGTTAGAGAATAACATTAAAAAAGTTATTCGTGTAACAAATGAATCAGGTAAATTAATTGTGGCAACAGGTGATGTACACCATATGAATAGAGAAGATAAAATATATCGTGAGATTATTATTAATCAAAAAAATCCAGGTGGTGGTCTACATCCACTTGCTAAAAATGATATAACTGAAATACCTAGTCAACATTTTAGAACAACTAGGGAAATGTTAGATGATTTTGCATTCTTAGAAGATGATAAATTAATTCGTGATTTAGTTATTTATAATACTTGGAAAGTAGCTGATTTAATCGAAGAAGTAGAAGTTATTATTGATACTGGTGGTATACCATTTTCACCTAAATTTGATCATTCCAGAGAAGATGTTTGTGATATGGTATATACAAAAGCTCATAGTATGTATGGAGAAAAACTACCTCATATTATTGAAAAACGTATTGCTCAAGAATTATATGGTGATAAAATCCTTGATTTAGCTACTATCGAAGCAGATAGATTATATAAAGATAAATATGATGATGAAAAATTCTATGAAACATTAAATTCAATAGTTAAAGAAGGATATGATAAAGTATATAGTTTAACTAAAGAATATGTTCAGAATGATTTAGAAAAACAAGATACTGATGAAGCCAAGGAAATACTAACTGACGAAAAGAAACTTGATAAAGAAACTAAGAAAATGCTTGGTGGTATTATTGGTGGAGGATTTGACGTAATCTATTTAATTGCGCAAAAACTAGTTAAACACTCTAATGATGAAGGTTATATCGTTGGTTCCCGTGGATCAGTTGGATCTAGTTTCGTAGCTACAATGATGGGTATTACAGAAGTTAATCCATTACCAGCACATTATTTATGTAAACATTGTAAAACAAGTATATTTAATGATGATGAAGGTAATCCACTTTCTATTAATTATTCAGCTAGTGGATATGATTTACCAGATAAAGTTTGTCCTAATTGTGGAAAAGAGATGTCTAAAGAAGGACAAGATATGCCATTTGCTACATTCTTAGGATTTAATGCTGATAAAGTACCAGATATTGATCTTAACTTCTCAGGGGATAATCAAGCTTCAGCACACGCTTATACAAAAGTATTATTCGGTGAAGATAATGTTTATCGTGCAGGTACTATTGGTACCGTAGCTGAAAAAACTGCTTTTGGTTTTGTTAAAGGTTATTTTGAGAAAAAAGGAATAGATAATGTTCATAATGCTGAAGTAGAGCGTCTTGCAAAAGGATGTACGGGTGTTAAAAGAACAACAGGGCAACATCCTGGAGGAATTGTTGTAATACCAGGTTATATGGATGTCTTTGATTTTACACCTTTTCAGTATCCTGCAGATGAACTTACTGCAGCTTGGCGTACAACTCATTTT
>JAEEGL013055090.1_pt1 | contig 18358 bp, 13 predicted proteins | sample 9134231 | NCBI WGS metagenome assembly JAEEGL01 (sample SAMN16246548, study PRJNA631951) | gut metagenome | biome: gut microbiome; feature: rumen; material: fiber-attached | host: Bos | place: Iran: Karaj | collected 2018-10 | reverse complement strand
TGTAGCAAAGCATCTTGCTCTTAAGAACTGTGTTCCATATCTCACAGTGTCTTCATCACCGATAAATGTTTTCATGATGACAGGCGCAAATACATAATACATCGTTACGCTTATAATTCCTATAACAAGCCCCACTGCCCTACCAAACCTGAAAATCGAATCCATTCTCTTTCTGTTGCCTGATGAATAGTGGCAATGGCCGCACCCATAACCTGCCTTCCGTCAGGAAGAATAACGAACATATAAATTTGTTCTTCCCACAAACCATGTATCAGCAATGTTATAGACAAGCGTAATTACTCAATTCTGCTCAACAATTATTAAATTCCAGGGCTCTATGTTGCATATTCTGTCTTCCGTAACAGCTTCATCCTCCAGTAGGGACGTTCCTGAAAAAGGCAACGCAACAGTCTTTTCCGAATCCGAAAAGTTCATAATATAATGAATCGTTCTTCCATTTACGTTTATCCCTTTTCTGTGGACGATAGGATATGTGAACTCAGATTCATCATAGGCTCCTGCGCCGATTGCTGCATCCTTCAAAATGTCTTTAAGCACAGAGTCATCAACATCACATGCCAGATAGATCGCTACACCTTTTCCGTACAGATTTCTGGTAAGCGCCGCATATTGATCAATATCTACCCTGTCATACCCTGCCAGAATCTGCGCGCCCTCCGGATTGACATACTCTGCAAAATGTTTGCACTGTGTATTTCCATACCTTTCGCTTATAAAAGAGATATCCTTTGGCCAGATGAAATGACTGTAGCTGATGCCAAATGCCTTGGCAAGACCATGCGGGGCTTCATCTGAATACACTTTCACATTTTCATCTGTAAATGCACTTTTATATGTCATGAAGGCATGGCCGCCCTTCTTAATGAATGTATCAATCTTAACTGCCACGTCATCAGACATTGAGTACATTGCCGGAATTATCAGAAGGTCATAATCATATATTTTATCAATCTGCTGCGGCCATATAAAATCACATTCAATGTTCAGTCCATAAAGCTGCTTATATACCTTCATAAGGACATCGTTATATCTCAATTCACCCTTTTCATCTATGGGAAATGCTTCGAGTGCCGTTAGCGATTCCTGACTGACAAGTACAGCAGTTTTATTGTTTTTCTTTAAATGGATAAGGTGGCTCTCAATTCTTTTAAGCTCGTCCCCAACTACTGACACTTCGCGGTAGGTATCATTCTCCTTAAAATCATGGGAAAGAACTCCTTTCCAGTATGTTTCAATTGCATTGTGAAGAGAATGCCAGTGCCAGTATTCAACCATATCTGCACCATTTGCAAAATGGGCATAGGCCTGGAGGCGGAGCTGTCCCTTATACGGAGTCCATCCGGGGAATCCCTGGGCTTCTGTCTCAAGGACATAATAATTATCACCCTTTAGTGATCTTGAGACATCACCTCCAAAGGCTATTTCAAGACCGGTCAGTTCTGTCTGTGACGGGTGGTAAATATCCGTGCCTACAATATCCAAAGCTCCTGCAGTTTCACAGGCATCAGTATCTTTGTTTATTCCATATGAATACCCGCGCCAGTCGTAATCAGTATTATGAGTCACAAACTGATCTTCACTCAGGTACTCGCGAACAATCTCTGACTGCCATTTCAGGAAATCAGTTACCAGCTTTCTCTGATATTTTCTGAACTCGCCTTTAAATGATGCATTTATTGTCCCTCTTACATCAGGGAAGTCTTCCCAGGCATTGATTCTGTTGCTCCAATAATCAAGCCCGAGTTCATAGTTTATATAATCAAGTATGTTGTCTTCTGCTATTCCACGGGATCTTTCAGGTATGACATCAAGTAGTCCCGGATTATCGTTCAGAAGTGCTTCATACTTACTTCTCATATATTTCTTGAAACCTTCCTGCACATTATCACCGGCTGTTCCGTAGGCTTTGGTTTCATTGTCAATCTGAACCCCTATGACAGCCCTGTGGGAAGCATAATGCCCCATCATTTTCCTGATTACCCTTTCAGCATAAAACAAATACACAGGATTGGTTATATCCATTATCTGTCTCGGTCCATATATGCCCCTTCCATTATCCGTTGTAGCAAGTACTTCCGGATAGCTTTTTACCATCCATGTGGGAACGGCATAGGTAGGCGTTCCAAGTATAACAGATATCCCAGCATCAGCCATGGAATCAAGAACTGCATCCAGATGTCTGAAGTCAAAAACTCCGTCCTGCGGTTCAAGCGTGCTCCAGGTAGATTCACCAATTCGAACAACATTCATCCCCGCCTTTTTCATCATTTCAATATCCTTACCCAGCCTCTCGTAAGGCATATATTCGTCATAGTATGCAGCACCGTACAGCAATTTATCCCCATAGCACAAAATATTCGTTATCATTTGCTCAGATTCTCCCTTCCTGCGTTCTCATTTTCTTTCTGTGAAAAGTAGTGATTTTCCTCAATCAATTACAGCAGCGTCATCATTAGTTATATGATACCATATTGGGTACATTACACATTGTCCACAAAATCATTATTTTTCATGGAAAACAAAAAGGCCCTGCCATTACAGCAGAGCCACAAGATTCAATATTCAGTTTACAATATGTCATATCACACGATACTATTATGCTACTTCTGTTTGAGTTCTCTCCAGCTGTTCTCTGTTCAAGCTCTCTTTTGACAGTCTTTTTACAAAAAAGCCAAATACATTACGAACAAGAGGACCTGCAAAGAATATCTGCCAGCACAGTGCCATTGGAAAATTAAACGCTGTTGTCTGGAGCCATACCGCAACAAACTCAGTTCCTGCATTCTTGAAAAGTATTGTTGCTACAAGGCTCATAAGAGGGCACATAAGACATACTGACATTGCTGATATAGCCAGGATCATCATGATCATCGGGTCTTTTCCGGGAGTCACAAACCTGAATGCCAGTTTCTGTGCAAGCTTTCCAACAAACAAAAGCTCCAAAGCTACGGCTATCGGCCACATGATGATCATTTCCTTGAATGCTGCAAGGAATACAAAGTTCTGCAGCCCGCCAACATTAAGGGCGATATTGTAGCAGATCATTGCATAGACCATGACAAAAGCCATGAAAATAGTGAAAATAATATCCTGAAACTTGTTCTGTGGTAACATACCTGGGGTTCTCCTTTCTCTAACCAGGGGAAGACCGGCGTGTTGTTCGTTATCACCACAGAGGTGTGCGTTTCCAATGATACCTGCCATATATCTTCGTTTTTAGCATCGGTTGTGATTATAACAGAACTTTCAATCTGATGTAATACCCAAATTTAAAAAAATCATCTGATTTATGACTCGAGATTTTTGAAGAAGGCCTCCAGCATCTTTTCCTGAAAGCTGCTCCTGTATGAATCAGACAAAAAAGCTTCCAGCGCCTCTTTGGTAATTTCTTTCCAGGATTCGTTTTCGTGATTTACCAGAATAGGATAAAAAAGAACTCCATTATCAGAAGCAGCCTTCTCATCCCCCGGCGCATCGCCGCACATCAATACTCTGTCCCGGTCATACCCTTTCTTTAGAATTTCACCAATGCAATATGCCTTGCTGCCCATGTCCTGAGTGCATAAAATATCCACGTAATCAAGAATTCCAAACCTCTTCCACTCAGCCTTTACAGCCTCGGGATTGGCGCTTGATACAACTGCTATATCACAGTTCTCATGGAGCTTGACAAAGGCTTCCTTCACGCCCTCAAAGGGTTTGATTTCTTCCTGGGGAAGAGCCTCGATAGCAGCGTTTACAGCTCTGCTCCAGCTTAAGGCTTTTCCAAATACAGGGTCCACCTTCAGCATCTTTTCCACGGCTGCGTTCGACAGCTCCGGAGCATCCTCTGCCCAGGTCACAAGTGCTTTAATACCATCAATCCTGCAGTATTTCTCATCAATCTCAGAAAGTGCCATGGCAAGCCCCTTGAATCTGTTGATCCCCCTTGTCATGGAAAAGAGATTAATCTCATTCCACCTGCCAAGGATTTCCTCTCTCCACCGGTCAAGCTTCCACTCATCCACCATACATGGTCCAAAGCACCTGAAGTGCTTGATGTTCATGGTGTCCATGGCACAGCCGTCGCTGTCTATGCATACTATATAATCCTTATTTTTCCTGAATTCCTGAAATACACTCATAAAACCACCTTTTATAATCTGGTATCCCATCTTCCGCAAAATACCGATTCATCGGCTTTTCCATTAAAAGAGCTCTTCCCCAGCATCTTTTCTATTGCAGCCCTTACATGCTCCCTTCTTGGAGCATAGGCATTAATAAAAGTATGGAGTTGCGGAACATCAATGAGATGATTGGTATAGTTAAGGCTCATGCCGATTGTAGGAATTTCCTCGTTGTACCAGGGAAGCTCACAACTGTGATTGACGCTCCATCTCACACGAACATTGTTCTCCTGGGCATATCCCTTAACATTTATCACCACAAGCGCAAGATCATGTTTCGATATAAACTCTTCCCTGGTTTCAAGATTAAGCATCTTCACAAAGTTCATAGGGGAAACGCCGTTATCAAGCTCAAGTTCAAAATAGTTGGGGCACACATCGACCTCAAATCCCGCATCAGTCAGTTCATCGATAACCATCTGTTTTACAGGATCCTTTTTGTAACCAAGAGTCGTTGGAGTCGAGCCCACATACACAAGAAAGACTCTTTTCCCCTTTGAAAGATCAAGAGGCAGATAGTTTCTGGTATCCTTAACCAGAGTGATGCACTCATCCGCGGCCTGCTCCGCATACGCCTGATGTTCTGCGCAGCCAATGCACTCCAGCGAATCCTCCTTCGGGAAGTTTCTTCCTTCTTCATTCATATGAAGATGGGCCTTCATTCCAAGGATCCTTAAAAGAGCATCCCGCAGTCTCTCGTCTGACAGTTTGCCTTCTTCATAAGCCTTTTTGACAAAAGAGATATCCTCTTTAACATCATTTGCAAATAGGAACATGTCGCAGCCTGCGATTATTGCGCCGGGCACCGCGTCACAGCGACGGCTTGTGGCACTCATTCCCACCATATGTGAAGCATCTGTTATAACCAGGCCGTTAAAGCCCATATCGTTCCTGAGAAGGTCTGTGAGCAATTCCTTTGAAAGAGTAGCCGGTTTGATATCCTTATCCTCAATTCCCGGGCAGAGTTTCCGAGACATCTCAGGCAGTGCAATATGTCCCACCATGATGGTTTCGAGCCCCTCATTTATCAGTGTTCGGTAAACCTTTCCAAAACTATTCTCCCACTCATCAACTGATAAGTTGTTGACTCCAAGTGCAAGGTGCTGATCCAGTTCTTCAACACCATCTCCGGGGAAGTGCTTGGCAGTGCATGCCATGTTCGGATTGGCATCCTTAACACCCTTTATGTAAGCTCTGGCATTCTCCAGAACCTTATCAGGATCAGATCCAAAACTCCTTGTGTTGACAATGGTATTTCTCCAGTTCTTATACACATCAACCACCGGATTAAACATCCAGTTGCATCCAACTGCAGAAGCCTCTTTTCCCGCAACATATCCAAGATGGTATGCATTCTCAGTGCCCTCTCCGGCGCCGCACTCTGCAGCTGTTGCCACAAAGGTTCCCTCGGGAGCAATGCCTATTCCGCCATCATCACAGTTAGCCGCAATAAACAGAGGGTACTTACTGTTTTCCTGATAAATCCTGTTGAGCCTGTAGGCATCAGCCTTTCCGCCGCCCTGCCAGCGATGTCCGCCCTGGCCAAACGCAGCAAGATCCTTTTTGATCTTCTCCTCATCAATCCCGGGAGTTGCCTTAAGCAGCACAAAGAGCTGTCCTATCTTTTCCTCCAGCGTCATATTTTCAATTGTATTTTTAACCCACTTTATCTGCTCATCGTCTAGATAAAAGGGCTTTTTCTTTAAATCAACCATTCCACACACTCACCATTTCATTTCTTGTAATCAAAATCCGGAATCTTTGTCCACCTGTCCTTAAAGTAATGGGCTGCAAGCTTTGGCTTTCTGTCTCTTGTGAAAAGCCCCTTCTTATTGCCCTGCACTCTTAAAAGGCTCTGACTTGTTGCAAAGTCAGCAAAGTTCCAGACATGCTCTCCAACAACAAAGTCGTACTCATCAAACACCTCATTATTCATCCTGTAGTACTCCACCTGGTATTCCTCAGTGTACATAACAGGTGTGGTATCGTGAAATCCCATAACTGTATCAGCACCGTACTCGGTAAACATAAGAGGCTTCCCAAGCTTTTTCCACTCATCAAGCTCTTTTACAAGAGCCTCCTTGGCGCCCTCAAGATCAGGTCCGCCATAGTACCAGCCGTAATATCTGTTAAGGCATATAACGTCCGAGAGCTTCGCGGAAATATCTGTGTCGGGGCCTCCAGCCATCTGTACACTGGTAAGGGTGCATGGGCGTTTCTCAGGGTCAAGCTCTTTTGCCAGCTTATAGAGCGGTTCGAAATACTCGTAAGCACCCTCAGAATAAGAATCAGGTTCGTTGGCGATATTCCACATCACAACGCAGGCGTAGTTCTTATCCCTGTCGATGAGATCCCTCACCACATCCATGTGATGGTCAAAGGTCTTTACACCATGCTCCCTGTCATAAGTTCCCACCTTCTGTCCGCCAAAATTGGCACCCCCGCCGAAATCAAAATTGATACCAACCGCAGTGGTCTCGTCAATGACAACAAAGCCTTCTCTGTCAGCAATCCTCATCATCTCCTCGCTGTAAGGATAATGACTGCATCTGAAACTGTTGGCTCCCTGCCACTTCATAAGAGAAACATCCTTGATATACATGGGAATGTTTATCCCCCGGCCTGACGGGAAAGTGTCCTCATGCTTGCCATATCCCTTGAAGTAGAAAGGCTTTCCATTTATCAGGAACTGATTTCCTCTGACTTCAACACTTCTAAATCCATAAGGGAGAACATATACATCTTCTCCGCAGGTAACTTTTACATTGTAAAGATACGCATTTAGAGGCTGCCACAGATGCACATTCTCGATCGAAACACTGCCCTTTGCCCCTTCGCTCTCTGCAACTTTTTTGCCTCGCTCGTCATATATCTCCAGTTTGCAGCCGTTAGAATCTGCGACCTTTACCTGGTCTCCTGCAATCTCCACACTGTACTCCAGCTTAGCATTATCTCCATTGATCTTTGGCAAAAGAGCTATATCCTTAATATACGTTTTGGGCGTAGTATAAATCCTTACCGGCCTTGTGAGTCCGCAGTAGTTAAAGAAATCAAAATTCGGATTGTTGGTTTTCTTTTTGCTCTTAAAACTCTTTCCTGCCACTGAAGGATTACTCATCATTGAGCTCTCTCCTCCAACCGGAAGTGTGGTGTAATCGATGATATTGGAAACAGCAATGGTAAGAAGGTTATCCCCCTCTTTAAGCTCATCTCCTATCTCAACCTCAAATGGAAGAAAGCCTCCCTCATGTCTTGTCAGCTCTTTTCCATTGAGATATACAATCCCGTGGTGAGTTACAGCATCGCACCGAAGGACTACTCTCTGAGTACCTGTCACCGCCTTGGGTACAGAAATATTTCTCTGATAGAAGACCCATCCGTAATAATCCCTGAAGGCTGCTCCCTCTTTTAAGTCATTATATGATGCCGGAACAGGCATTGTTATCGGATTCCCAAGAGGTCTCTCATACCATTTTTCTTCGAAGCCCTTCCCGTTATCCAGGGCAAAATTCCAAATTCCCGAAAGATCCATTACCATTCTTGATCCTGTAATTATCGGATATAACATTTCTCACTCTCCTCAAATCTCAATATTTCCTTCGTCGTCAGCAGCCTTCGGTACAGCAGCCATCCAGTCCACAAGTCCCATGGCAATGGATATTCCCGTCCAGGAAAGAGCCAGGTAGAAAAGACCTTTCAGATGGTGCCTTGCGTAAAACTGATTGGCACCGACAATCGACAGCAGACAAAGCCAGAGGTAGGTTTTTCTGTTGACAGTATTGGGTTTATCAAGTTTCTCTTTCAGCTGGAAATAAGCCTCTCCAAGTCTTACCCAAAGCCTTGTATCCTTTGTTGTTTCTGTGCCTGTCATGTGCCAGTCCTCCTTGTTCCTTACTTATCCTGCTTTCTTGAGCTCAGATATCTTTTCCCTTACTTCCTTCATCTTCTCAGCTGTCAGAGGGTAATACTTCATGGCAATTACATTAGCCAGAAGTCCCAGTGAAACCAGACCATACATCAGGAAGATTCCCACGAACTTAAGCTGTGGTGAGTAAGGTGTATCAACATCTGGCATAACCTGTGTAAATCCGATTGCTGCAAGGCAAAGGCTTGCGATGAAAGGTGCCAGTGATGAAACCAGCTTGTCGATGAAGCTGAAGAGTGTTCCCATAAGGCCTGGAACATAGCGGCCTGAGCGGTATGTCTCATAATCTGCACAGTCGGCAGTCATCGGAATAACGATGTTTGAGCTTACCTGCTGGAAACCGCCTGTTACAACTGTCAGTATGAAAAGAGCTATTGTAAAGAAGTTAAATCCTGTGAAGCCCTCGTATCCGGGAAGACTAAGAGATGTAGGATCTCCAAATGCCCAGAGAAGCATCATCAGTACATTTCCAATAAGTGCTATCCAGCTGCTTAGTACCATCGCCTTTTTCTGACCAAACCTTGTGGCAATAACGCCAACACCAAGGATAACAAACAGCACATTTCCTATTGTTGTGTAAATCTGGAAGCCGCCTGAAAGTGCATAATTACCGGCTACTATTGCATACATGATAAGGGTTATTGTTGAAGTCTTTGCAGCTGTTCCAAGCTTATCAGTTGATGCTGAAATAACCAGCATCTGGATTGCCTTGTTGCTCTTTATAACCTCGAAGTAATCCTTGAAGGTGATGCGCTGAGCCTTACCGGTTCCAAAGTATTCTCTTCTGTCCTTAGGCCAGATGGATATCACTGCAATTGCAGTAAATATGGCAGAAATCAATGCGACTATTGCCCAAAACTCATGGAACATCGCAATATCTTTTCCCAGCCCATGATACTTAGGTGCAAGGTATGATGAAACGAAGACCTGACCGCCTGTGAAGAGGATCATGTTGTAGATTGCGTCAAATACAGTAAAGAGCGGACGCTGCTTGGGATCGTTTGTCACACAGGACTGTGCGGACTTTGTAACCACACACTGGAATGTGTAACCGATGTAGTAAATTGCATTTATAAGGATGAAGAAGAAAATCCTCGGTGCTCCCTCCGGCAGGGAAGGTGTCACGAAAAACATTAAAAAGCTTGCAAGGGCAAGGATGATGTTTCCCGCTATCATGAAGGGTCTGTTCTTACCAAGCTTACCGTCTGTCTTGTCCACAATGTAACCGATGAAAGGATCTGTAACTCCGTCCCAAACTCTCATGATCATTGAAAAGCTTCCTGCAAGCACTACTCCTAGTCCGACCCAGCCTGTAATGTAATAAGCAATGAAATTCATCAAAAATAAATACAGATTGGTTGCAGTATTGTTAAGCGCATATCCTGCTATTCTCCAGGTTGGAACGCGGTGTATTCCGTCTCCAACATCATATTTACTATTTCCCATCGTTATCTAATCCTCCACTTTTTGTTTGCCATAGACTTTCGCGATATCTGCTGCAGTTCAGGATCGCTTTTTTTGATATTCACATCATATATGTATGGGAAAAGAGCTTCAAGGATGATATTTTCTTTTTATAGTACAATATTTATTATTTTTATCATCAACAAAATATTGTACCATTTTAAACAAATATTATATTATTATCTAATAGAAATAGCGGCAATGAAAATGATGATATGAAGTGAAAGGACATGACAGATGCAGAATCAATTTCTGGATTTCACCAAAAGCTTTTTTGATAAAATGGGCATTCCCTCCCACGTTATAAACCTCAGGGAACCTGTAACCGAAGACCTTGATATGGGACTTCGAAGGACTATACTTGCCGACCATAACAAGGAAGCCCTGAGCTTTACCAGTATCAGCGAGGCCTTTACCAGGGAGCACATTATCTATTTTTCCGAGGACATCTATGGCTGTCACTACATCCTGCTGCCAATTCCTGATCAGGAGCTTCCTGTAGCCATGGCACTTGGCCCCTATCTCATAGAAGCTCCATCAGTAGGCCGCACACAGGATCTGTGCAAAAAGCTGAACATTCCTCAGGGATTATGGCAGTTTATCATTCAGTACTTTACTTCCCTGACATTCATTGAGTATTCCTCAACTCTTGAATGCTACATAGAAACCCTTGCGGAAAAGATCTATGGGCTGCAGTCTTATTCAATAGAATATCTCAAGCAAAAGGGCGTCGACAGCACAGAATATGTAAGTCAGGCTGATAGTGCCTCTAACGTAAACACCATGCAGCAGCTTGAGCACCGCTATATGATGGAAGAAAAGATCATGGATGCTATCTCAAGAGGGGATTTTGACAAGGCTATGCATTACAGCTCTGACAAAGCCTTCAGCGGACTGGATAACAGAACACAAAGCACCCTTCGGAGCAAAAAGAACAACCTTTTTGTACTTAACACACTATGCAGAAAGGCTGCAGAAAGGGGAAAGGTCCATCCCATCTACCTTGATGAAATGTCCCGAAGAATGGCCATAAGAATTGAGAACATGAGCACTCCCGGAGAAGACAAAGAAGTCCATCGGGAGATGCTCAGGAAATACTGCCTGATGGTCCAGCAGAATTCCACAGCAGGGTACTCTCCTCTTATGCAGAAAGTCATCAACCAGATCTCACAGAATCTGTCAGACCCGTCCCTGACCCTGCAAAAAACAGCTAATGATTTAGGTCTAAACAAAAGCTACCTGTCATCCCTTTTCAAAAAGGAGACAGGCAGCACATTCACAAATTTTGTAAACAAAAAGCGTATAGATCATGCAATATTTCTTTTAAACACATCCGATCATCCGGTGCACACCATTGCATCAATATGCGGAATAAATGATATGACCTACTTCACGCGGATATTCAAGAAGGAAAAGGGCATGACACCTACGCAGTACAGGCAAATGATCAGGTAATCACCTGCCCTTTTTGGTTCCTGTTACTGTGACCATTTATTTAAACTCCAGGCACATCATTGTCAGGTCATCAAACTGCTCTGCATCTTTTACAAAATCATTAATATCTTCCCGGACGTTCGTACACAGTGTTTTAACATCTGCTGAAGTATCCTTGTTGAGGGCCTTGATCATCCGTTCTGTACCATACATCTTTTCTTTTCTGTCGACGGCCTCCGGGACTCCGTCAGTGTAGAGGAACAGCCTGTCACCATGGTTTAGCTGTATCTCATACTCCCTGTAGATCATATCCTCCATGCCTCCAAGTACAAAGCCGTGCTTGTCCTTGTAAATCTCAAAGCTGGCTCCTGCCCTCATAATGGCAGGATACTCGTGGCCGGCGTTGGCACAGGTAAGTTTGCCGGTGGATATCTCAAGGATACCCATCCACACTGTCACAAACATTCCGGTCTGATTATTCTCAGTCAGTGCCTCATTAGTCTTGGTGAGGATCTCTTCCACAGAATGCCCCAACATGGCGCAGCTCTGAAGGATAGTCTTGGATATCATCATGAAAAGAGCTGCCGGAATCCCCTTGCCGGAGACGTCTGCCATAACAAGACACAGATGATTCTCATCAATCAGGAAGAAATCGTAGAAATCGCCGCCCACCTCTCTGGCAGGATCCGTGGCTGCAAAGATATCAAACTCTTTTCTGGTTGGAAAAGGCGGAAAAACATGTGGGAGCAGTGATGTCTGAATGGCAGTGGCCAGTGACAGTTCCGTCTGTATCCTCTCCTTCTCTGCCACCATGCTCACAGAGTATTCCCTCTCATACACAATAAACATCAAAATAACGGAAAATGTTGTTGCCAGTGTTGATAAAGAAATTCCATAGATAAAAGACTGAAAAATTATGGCCACTATCGGCAACACTTCATAGGAGAGATAAGCAACCTTCTCCAGATTCCTTAAAACTCTCCAGTGACAGACAGTGTAACCAGTAAGAATGATTATGCCGACAAGCTGGATTGCCAGCATGATCCAATAAGTGCCGTCCAGGCGGTAATACCTGTTCTGGTCATCAAAAGCATAGTAGAATCCGAATATTCTTGATAATACCAGCATGAATATCCCAAAAGAACAGATAATCGATATGGTCCGCCTGATGGGTATGGTAGATTTGCTGAACTTTGATCCCAGCCTGACGCAGATATATTGCGTCGCAAATAACAGCAACAGATGGTTGCACAAAAAAACAGAAAAGTTGGAAATCCTGACCATGTAGTATCCCAGCTCGCTGGTATTGCCTCTGAACAGATGCGCCAGCATGTCACTGACATTCAGCATCGCACACGTGAAAAGCTGAAGCCCAAGAATCTTTGTCTTGGTCTTGTCATGAAAACTTGCTGACAACACACAAATAAGAGCTATTATGCAAAAGAATGCGCTCCAAAGTTCAAATGCTATATGGATATAATGTGACTGTGTCATGGCATTAATAAATCTCTTTCTACAAAAACTTTTTGAATAATATCAGTGCAATAGCCGTCTTCGCCCTTTACAAAAAAACCAGGTTTAAAGCCTGGTTTTTGTTGTCTTATATAGATAATTTTTCTCTCACTATTAAGCTACATTATTGAAGCTTACGCCTCTGTTGATATCTCCCTGATAGTTCTCACCAAAGTTGTAATCATTTCCAGGAAGGATAGCATTCAACACTATTCCAAGTATAGCTGCAATAGCCAGGGAAGTAAGTGTGATGGATGTTGAACCGATACTGAATGTGATTCCATCTGAGAAGCCAAGCCCTGAAACAAGGATAACTGCTGCCACGATAAGATTCCTTGACTTTGTAAAGTCAACCTTATTCTCTACTACATTCCTGACACCTATAGCTGAGATCATTCCATAAAGGATGAAGCTTATTCCACCGATGATGGCTGTGGGCATTGTTCCAATTATATCAGCCATCTTTGGGATGAAGCTCAACACAATGGCATAAACAGCTGCTATTCTTACAACCTTTGGATCATATACTTTTGAAAGCTCCAGTACACCTGTATTCTCGCCGTAGGTTGTGTTGGCAGGGCCACCAAACATTCCAGCCAGAGCTGTTGCAAGGCCATCACCCAAAAGTGTTCTGTTAAGTCCCGGATCTTCAATAAAGTTTTTGGAAGTAGTTGCTGAGATCGCTGAAATATCTCCGACATGCTCCATCATTGTTGCAATGGCGATAGGTGCCATAACAAGAATCGCGGTTACGTCAAACTTGGCAACTATAAACTTAGGAATCCCGACCCATGCAGCAGATGCAATAGGCGCGTAGTCGATTATGGCACTTCCATCGGCATTGGTCATTCCGACAGCCTGTAAGATAACTGCAGCCACATAAGAGATGACTACTCCCATAAGTATAGGAATGATCTTCCACATTCCTTTTCCCCATATGTTAAAGATAATAACCACCGAAAGAGCTATTATAGCCAGCAGCCAGTTTGCTGATGCATTTCCTATAGCAGAAGGCGCCAGGGAAAGTCCGATGCAGATGATGATCGGTCCTGTTACAACCGGCGGAAGGAAGTGCATAACCTTCTTTACTCCGACTGCTTTGATGATAAGTGCCAGTACAAGATAAAGAATACCTGCCACCACAATGCCTCCGCATGCATAAGGAAGCTTCTCACCATATGTCATATTCGCATATATTCCTGTATTGAGATTAGCTACTGTGGCAAAGCCGCCGAGAAAGGCGAAGGATGATCCCAGAAAAGCCGGAACCTTGAATTTAGAACAAAGATGAAAAAGAAGTGTACCAAGTCCTGCAAAAAATAGTGTTACCTGAACCGAAAGGCCCTCACCGTTAAAATATCCGTTGACCAGGATCGGTACAAGAATCGTGGCACCAAACATGGCGAACATATGCTGTAGTCCCAATATCGCCATTTTGGGTGTCCCCAACGTCGTCGCATCATAAATAACCTGTCTTTTTTCTCCCATTTTTCTCCTCCAATCTGTGATTTTAATAAATCCCCTAGCTGCATAGTATAACACATATCCTGATATAGTAAAGGACTATAATTTTACTTGAAAAGATTGTTTGACAGTGTTATTATAAAATCCCAGACAACCGAACATACATTCGATTTTGCTGTGATTTTGAATGTCACACAGGAGATCAATTATGAGCAGAATTATAACGGAAATTGATGTGATATGTGAGCACAAATCTGACGGAGACCTGATTCCTCTGCGCCTTCGCTTTATGAATGAAGACGGCGAATATGAAACCTATAATGTTAAAGGGTATCGGGAGGCACAAAAGAAAGGCACCCATACAACTGAGGATGGAATCTATGTAACAGACTCCACTCATGTCATTGAGTGCCTGATAATTGTCGTGAATATGAAAAGGATTGTAAGACTATATTATGACCCCAAGAGCAATGCCAGGTGGAAACTTGCGATATAGAATCATATCGGCGATTATTTCTCGTCGACAATCATCTCAATTCTGGCAAGCTTATCGACAGTCTTCTCATCAAACTGCTGCATCAAATTCATGATCTTCATCAGCAGCGCCATTCTCTTTTCCATTGTGGTATCTCTTCTGGCTGCGCTGATAGCAGGAACATTGGCAGTTGCCCTCCGGTTGTCCTCTTCAATAAGCTTGCCTCTCGTATAATAGAGAACAAGTTTTGTGATCAGGGCCAGTGGCGCCCTGGATACTCCATCCCTTTTGAGGTAGGCCCATGTATTGTCCGGGTCGTTCTTGCCAACAACAACACAGTCCCAGTCATCGTCCTCAAAAGTGCATCCCCTCGATTCAGGGAAGTCTATTTTTTTCTTGCCATCCTGATAGTCTCTTTTTAAGAGCTCATCCCAGATTTCTGCCCCTATAACCTTTTTCCGGAAATCGGAAGCCATCACATGATATGCAAATTTCACAACTTCTGTCTCCTTCAGAGCCGGGACCCTCTTGTTGATGTCCTCAACACTGGCAGCTATCTGGATATTCTGTCTGATGTTCCTCTTCATAAGCAATACCTCCCTTAAATATTTTTATCGTACTATGTATTTTCCCTGCTCCGGAAGCAGATATGCATTAGTCTCTCCCTATCAGAAACTTTCAGTATCTTTTAGTATCTTTTGAGGACATATTCATATTACATCAGACAGAATATATTGTCAATGACTTTTGAAACGTTTTGGTAACTTTTTGTTACCACTAGTATTTTTTTCTCACCGCCTGCATAAGACAGCAAAAAAGCAGGACTAATCAAACCCGTCGGGCCCGTTAGTCCTGCTCTGTTTTATTTTGTTATTTTCTTCAGCCTTATTAGTACTTATTTTTCATCACCAGCCATGCTTTTTCAGGCGGTTCTTCCGATAACACTCCTGACAGATGTTAAAACGGTAGGACCACTTGAGTTTCTTGCCGCAGCTAACACAGGATCTCATGCTAAGCTTCTGCATATCAAGTATATCAAATATCTTTTCCGAAATCTGTCTCTTTATCTCAATAATTTCTGAGAGTTCATCCTCTTCTCCAAACATCCTGGTAAAGGCGTACAGGAAATCATATACGGCGCTGCTGGTCTCCAGCATCTGGAGTGCCTGCTTGTAACCGGGATTGACATACTCTCCATTATAGCTGTTCATTGTCTCAGAGATATCCACCAGATAGCCCTTTGAAAGAGTCTCGTAATAGCTTGTATAGATTTCAAAGATCTCCTTGTTGTCAGGGTTTATTGGTATCCTTATGAACTTTCTGATAAGCTCCCTGTTGTCATCTATTGCCTCAAGGGCCCTGGCCACCTTTATCTTCTCATCAATATCTCCCTTGTCGTAGTACTCGGCGGCAGGTATCTGATTCCACATCTCAAGTATTGTGGACACCTTTCCATCCTTTTCCAGAAATTCCTCAGGAATGTTTATCATTGCCCTCGTCAGTGGGATCAGCCTGTGCTCCAGGAGCCTTTCTATGAGGTCGAAGTCGTAGTATGAGGTCACCAGCCCCGTATCATAGATGCCATACCTTCCTGCCCTGCCTGCAATCTGCTTGACCTCAGAGGCCGTAAGGGGTCTGTCCTTTACCCCGTCATATTTGATGGTCTGTAAAAAGACAACCCTCCTGATGGGAAGGTTCATCCCCATTCCTATGGCGTCGGTGGCAACCACCACATCATTGGTTCCATCTGCAAATTTGCCCGCCTCTCTGTGCCTGACATCATAGGGGAGTGATCCGTATATTATACTGCATTTGATTCCGCTCTCCTGAAGCTCTGCCGCCACGCTGTGAACGTCCTTTCTGGAAAAGACAATCAGCGCGTCACCCTTTTTTACATCCTCAGGGAACTGGAAATCAGCCGCATCCTCATCCATTTCCAGGGGCGTCATTCTCTCATGGTACATGGTCTCATAGCTGTCACCGCAGGCAGTTATCATTCGCATGAGAATCCTCTCTGCGTCAGGAGATGCACACACATGAATGGTCCTGGCCTTCAGTCCCAAAATTGCCGCAGTCCAGGAGCCGCCTCTCTGCCTGTCTGCCACCATCTGCGCCTCATCTATGACCGCCATGTCCCAGTCCTCCCCGAGATTCATCATCTCAATGGTAGATGATTGGTGAAAAGAACCCGGGATAATAATCCTCTCCTCTCCGGTTATCATGGAACAGGGACATCCCTCCCTGTTCATCCTCTCATACTGCTCGTAGGCAAGAAGTCGCAGAGGTGCCAGATATATACCGCTCTCGGCTGCCTTAAGCTCCTCCATTGCCTGATAGGTCTTCCCTGAATTGGTGGGTCCGATATGAAGAACAAAGTGCCTTTCCATCTGTCTTGCCATGGGGAAAAGCTGTGTGTAGTCGTCTGGTGTTGAGGTCACAATGCTGCTTAGCAGTAACTTTTTGGCCTCAATTGTCTTTTTCATTCTCTCAGCAGAGCGGGTATATCTCTGATTTTTCGAAAGATGGTCAAATATGACGATCTCATTGAGACGCTGTCTTACATATTCAGCTATATCCCTGCTCTTTTTGGTTTCACGAAGATAAGAAATGATAAGCTTTGTTCCGGCCTTTTCCGGCACAGCCACGCAGAAATCCACAAGGGGAATGTTGTCACATTCCATAAGAACACTGTATATGACATGGGGAAGTGATGGCATCATCTCCCTGAGCATTGAACTGTTGAATTTATTCGGAAGCATCTCACAGAATTTCCCGATGTTTCCCTTATGTATCTCCTGTTTCTGAGTCTGTCCGAAAGCATTATGTGTTGCAATAAAAACACGTTCATTTTCAAGCGAATCCAGAAAACCCTCATATATGGCTTTCTTGAGTTCATCGGAATGCTTTTTCCAATATTCCTCAAGCTCCTCAGCCGGAAAAAGCCTCTGGGCCTTGGCACGGTCCCTTTTCTCTTTGGCCTTTTTGGCCGCAAAATTGTACCTTCTCTTTTTCATCTGTCTTACCTATTAGTTTATTTTTTCATCCATCACGGAGGTCATTTATGTAATAGGACGCTTTTTCCTATTACATAAAAAACTGCCGAAATAGATTTCTCTATCTCGGCAGTTTTCAGTGTTCTCATTAAAAATATGGAAATAATTACTTGGCGTAATCAGTTGCTCTGCTCTCTCTGATAATATTGACTTTGATCTGTCCGGGATATTCCATCTCGTCCTCAATCTTCTTGGCAATATCACGAGCCATGATAACCATATCTTCGTCTGTAACCTGCTCAGGAACAACCATTACTCTGACTTCTCTGCCGGCCTGAATAGCAAATGAGTGATCAACACCCTTAAAGCTATTTGTAATGTCCTCGAGTTCTTTTAATCTTGATGTGTAAGTTTCAAGTGTCTCTCTTCTAGCACCGGGTCTTGCTGATGAAATAGTATCAGCAGCCTGGACAAGAACTGCTATAAGAGACTGTGGCTCAACGTCGCCGTGATGAGCCTCAACTGCGTTGATAACAACGTTTGATTCCTTGTATTTCCTACAGATATCAACACCCAGCTGTATATGTGAGCCCTCAAGCTCATGATCAACAGCCTTGCCGATATCATGAAGAAGTCCGGCTCTCTTAGCCACACGGACATCAAGTCCCAACTCAGATGCCATCAGTCCGCACAGCTGTGCAACTTCTACTGAATGCTTAAGACAGTTCTGACCATAACTTGTCCTGAACATCATACGTCCAAGGATCTTGGTCACTTCAGGATGAAGTCCGTGAACACCTGCCTCTATTGCAGCATTCTCACCTTCCTCTTTGATCTTGGCAGCAACTTCCTTCTGTGCCTTCTCGACCATTTCTTCAATCCTTGCAGGATGGATACGTCCATC
>JAEEGL011456339.1_pt1 | contig 18358 bp, 16 predicted proteins | sample 9134231 | NCBI WGS metagenome assembly JAEEGL01 (sample SAMN16246548, study PRJNA631951) | gut metagenome | biome: gut microbiome; feature: rumen; material: fiber-attached | host: Bos | place: Iran: Karaj | collected 2018-10 | reverse complement strand
TTCGAAAAAGCGGCGCATAAAGGACGTGCGTTTTTTCGGGGATAGGGTGTTCGGACCGTTTATCCGTCTGGATATAAGGACCTCGCGTTCCGTGAGCCCGTCCCCTTTGAAGACGTTGTCGGACATTGTTTTTCACCTCTCTGCACTTTATGCTTTAAGAAAGCCGTTTATGCGGAGAGGGAAATTATGCCGTCTATCAAAGCGCGTCAGGGCCGGGAAAGCGCTTGAATACGCGGCTTTGCGGGATCGGGGGAAAAAGAGCCCGTTTTGCGGAAATATTTGTCTGTTGAAGAAAAAGAACGGCGAAGATAGACTTTAAGTAAAGGGAGGTCATAAAAGTGAAAAAATGCATGCGTATCCTTTTTGCCCTGCTTTTTACGGCCCTTTGCGCCGCGGCGCCTGCGCGCGCGGCGTTCGCCGCCGTGCTGGTGGACTCGAGACCTCTTATGCTTTTTGCGGAGATCCGGGAGGGCAGCGCATTCCTTCCCCTGCGCCTTTTCTGCGCCGAGCAGGGATTTCGGGTAGAATGGGACGGGACGACGAGAAGCGTCTCGGTCACGGGAAAGGGCGTTGACGCGATGTTTCGCGATAAAAGCGACGTCTTCGTCTGCGGCGGCACGGAACGTAAAGGGAGCGCTGCGTGCTTTATTTCCGACGGAGTTTTTTACGTTCCGGCGCGCAGTATGGCGGCGGCGCTCGGCAAAAGCGTAAAGTGGGATGAAAAGAGCCGAAGCGTGGTCATGGAAAGCTCCGCCGCGTATTATGCGGACGAGGACGTTTACTGGCTTTCGCATATAATAAGCGCCGAGAGCGCCGGAGAAAGCCTTGAGGGGAAGATCGCCGTCGGGAACGTGGTCATGAACAGGGTCAAAAGCCCCGATTTCCCGGACACGGTCTGCGGCGTCGTTTTCGACCGCGCCTTCGGAGTCCAGTTCACCCCGGTCGCAAACGGCAGGGTATATGATGAGCCAACGGAGGAAAGCCTGCTTGCCGCAAAGCTTGTTTTAAGCGGCGAAAACAACGTGGGCGGCAGTCTCTATTTCTTCAATCCCGTTACGGCGGTGAATCAGGGATGGATCGTGAAAAACCGCGTTTTTTGCCGAAAGATCGGGAATCATGTCTTTTATTATTGATAAAATGACAAAATAGTTACAAAAAATATTGACAACTCGGGAAAATATGGTATTATATTAGTTACAATTGGTTACAATTCTGTTACAGATATTTTTTCCGAGGAGTGATACCTTGAAAGCCGCGAAGAGTATTTCGGCTTTTATCCTGTGTGTATTCATGATCCTTTCGCCGGTCATGTCGCTTGCGGCGGAAGACGGGAATAATGAAACGGGAAAGACCGAAGCCGTCGAGACCGTGAGCGCGGAAAAGGACGCGCAGGAAAACGAGACGGTCCCCGAAAAGACGGAAGAAGCAAAGACGGACCCCGCGAACGCCGGTGAAACGGCGGCGGAGGATAAAAAGGAAGAGACGGCCGCCGAAGCAAAACAGGAAACGAGAGCGGATGCGCAGCAGGGCTTTTCAGTTAAAGTCGTGCTGGACGGAAAATATATGCAGATAAAGAGCGAGCCCCAGATAGTGAACGGGACGACCTATCTTTCGATGCATGAGTTCTGCGTATGCCTCGGCTGCACCGATGTATGGGAAAACGGCGGAGTCACGCTCAGGCACGGGAAAGATCTTTCCATACGCTGCGATTACGGCAAGCCGTATCTGATCGCGAACGGAAGAGCCCTTTATATGGAAAACGGTTCGCTGCTCAAGGCTAACGGGCTTTGGGTCCCCGTCCGCGTCCTTGCCAAGATCTTCAACATGGACGTCGCATGGGACGGCGTCACCCGCACGATATACCTTACCTCAAAGGGCGGCTTTATCGAGAGCGGCGAGACCTTTTATGACAAGGAAGACCTTTACTGGCTTTCTCATATCATAAACGCCGAGAGCCGCGGAGAGCCCCTTGCCGGAATGATAGCCGTCGGCAACGTCATACTCAACCGCCTCAATAATCCGAACTTCCCCGACACGATCCACGGAGTCATATACGACTTCTCGGCGGGAGTGCAGTTCGCTCCTGCGGTAGACGGATCGATGGAGCTTGAGCCCACCGAGCAGACGATACTTGCGGCAAAGCTTTGCCTTGACGGCGCGGTCGTATGCAAAAACGGTTATTACTTCATGGGCACCTACGTAGAGAGCTGCTGGGCCTCGAGGAACAGACCTCTGGTAATGACCGTCGGCAAGCATAACTTCTTCGGTTGATATTTAAATAATCAGCCGGGGGCTTTAAGCCCCCGGCTTTTTTGCGTTTTAACCGAAAACAAGCTCGGCGATCTGGATCGCATTCAGAGCCGCGCCCTTCCGGAGCTGATCTCCGCAGCAGAAAAGGCAAAGTCCGTTTTCGGCGGTAAGATCGCGCCTCAGCCGTCCGACGATTACCTCGTCCTGCCCCGATACGCTCAAAGGGGTGGGATAAACGCCTGCCGCCGTGTCGTCGCACAGCCGGACGCCCGGAGCCGCAGACAAAAGCTCTCTTGCGCGGGAAAGGCTTATTCTCTTTTTTGTCCTCAGAGTAAGCGAAACGCTGTGACTTCTCATGACAGGGACCCGAACGCAGGTGCAGGAGACGCGAAGCTCGGGCAGATGAAGTATTTTCCGCCCCTCGTTCTGCATTTTCATCTCTTCCGACGTCCAGCCGTCTCTGTCTGCCTCTCCTATCTTCGGTATAAGATTGCAGGCGATCGGCCGATCGAACACGAGCAGAGGATATTCTCCTCCGTTAAGATATGCGTCCATACTCCGCGTAAGCTCCTCGAGCCCCGCCGCGCCTGCGCCGCTCACGGCCTGATAAGACGAAGCGATAATGCTTTCCGGCTCGCTTTCCGAAAGGAGCGCCCCGATCGCCGTAAGGGCTATAACAGTCACGCAGTTCGGGTTCGATATTATCCCGAAGTTTAAAAAGACGTCACCGGGGTTTATTTCCGGTATTACGAGGGGAACGGCGGGGTCGAGCCGAAAAGCGCTCGAATTGTCTATGAAGAGAGCGCCCGAGTCAGTTATCGCGGGGGCAAAACGCTTTGCGGCGTCGTTGCCCGCTGCGCCGAGAACGAGGTCGAGCCCCTTAAAGGAACCAATATCGGCTTTTTCGACCGATATCGCGTTCCCTTTGAAGGAAAGCTCGGTCCCCGCGCTTCTTTCGGAGGAAAAAAGCCGCAGGGAAGAAAGGGGAAAATCTCTCTCTTCAAGGATCCGGAGCATTTCTCTCCCGACGGCGCCCGTAGCGCCGAGTATTCCGACTTTAAGCTGTTTTTTCATATATATTTCTCCCTGACAAAGCTTTTATAGAGAACGCGGACGGACTTTTCGTAATCCTTTTCGTCAACGCCGAAAATGATGTTGAGTTCGTTCGGACCCTGCGTTATCATACGGACGTTGATCCCGTTTCTGCCGAGGGCGGCGAATACCTTTCCGGAGACTCCGGGCTTGAACGCCATTTTGCGTCCAACCGCCGCGACCACGGCTATCCGATCGGTCACGCTGACGCTGCTTAGATTCAAAACGTCTTTGAGCTCTGAGACGATCCCATAAATGCACTCTTCCGTCTGTTTGGTCCTGACGACGAAGGAAACACTGTCTATTCCCGACGGAATGAAATATACGTTGATCCCGCGCTTGTCGAAGACCCGAAGAGCCTTTGTGACGGCTCCTGCCTCGGAAGACATTCCGGATCGCTCGGCTGTGACTATCGAAAAACCTTTTTTCCCTGTGACGCCGGTAATGAAGCCGGTCTCTTCTTCCGCATCGTCGATGTTTTCAAGTATAAGCGTCCCGGAAAGAGAGGGATCGTCGGTGCATCGTATGTTGAGGGGAATGTGTTTTTCCCGCAGAGGAAAGACCGCTTCCTCGTGCATGACCTGTGCGCCGAGAAAGCTGAGCTCGCGAAGCTCGCCGTAGGTCATGCGCCTTATGGGATACGGATCGGTCACGATGCGCGGATCGGCAGTAAGGATACCGGGTACGTCGGTCCAGTTTTCATATACGTCGGCGTCGAGCGCGGCGGCGGCGAGAGCGCCGGTTATATCGCTTCCTCCCCGTGTGAAGGTGCGGATGCGTCCGTCCGGCATGACGCCGTAAAACCCGGGAGTGACCGCTTTGCGTCCGCTTGCGGCAAGACGCAGGGCGGCGCAGCTTGAACGAACGTCGACCGAGCCGTCCGGAAGGAAACGCACCCAGCTTGCGGCGTCGATAAAATCATATCCGAGATATTCCGCCGTCAGCCGTGCGCAGAAGTATTCTCCCCTTGATATCAGCTCGTCATGCGGCATTCCGTCGAGCATTCTGAGCTTCAACAAGTCGAGCTCGTCCCCTATCCCGGGGAAGACGCCGCATTCGGCGGCTATCTGTGTGAAGCGGCGGCGGATGATGCCGAAGATATCCTCGCAACTTACGCCGTATTCTATGTGCGCGACGCAGAGACAGAGAAGATCGGTGATCTTATGGTCGCATTCCTTGCTTTTTCCCGGCGCGGAAACGACTATTATCTTTCTTGAAGGGTCGGACAGAACGATATCCTTTACTTTTTTGAACTGTTTTGCGTCGGCACATGATGAGCCGCCGAATTTTACCGCCTTAAGCATATTTTTCTCCTTTCGCCATAAGTGCCGCAAAAGCGGTTTTATCGCTTTTTTTCAGTCTTTTGTAAAGAGCGGAGGCGTCTTTTGCCGTGTATTCCGCAATAAATCGCTTTCCGCCGCTTCGGAAAAGCCACCGTCTTTTTTTCGCGCCGGAAAGGACGGCGGAAGATGAAAGGTTTTCAAAAGAGGGACATGCCGGCGCCGCGGAAGAGAGACAGTCTGCCAAAACGTTCACGGCGGTCGGAAAACCGCCGGCGCCGGCGCCGCAAAAGCTCTGGACTCCGAGACGCTCGGACCTCAGCCGGAACAAGTTTTCCGGGCCGCGCAGAGAACTTTCGGGAGATAAAGCGGGAAAGAGAGCGGGACAAACGAACGCGTCGGTCTCTCCGCCTTCGAACGACGCAAATGCAAAGGGTTTAAGGACCGCGGATATATTTTCGGCGTATTTTATTTCCTCCTGAGATACCGACGATATGCCGATACAGGGTATAAGCTCTTCTCTTATGAAGGATCCGGAAGCAAGCGATGCGGAAAGTGCAAGCTTGCGCCGCGCGTCGAGCCCTTCGATGTCTGCGGACGGATCGGCTTCCGCATACCCGAGTGTCTGCGCTTTTGCGAGCGCTTCGCCGTAATGCGCGCTCTTTTCCTTCATTTCGGAAAGAATAAAGGCGGAGGTGCCGTTCATTATTCCGCTTACGGAAAGCACTTTGTCGGAGACCGCAGCACGCAAAAGCGAGGGGATCCACGGGATGCCGCCGCCGGCGGCGGCGGAAAAACGAAGAAAGACGCCGCTCTTTTTTGCCTCGGCGGAAAGCTCCGGGAGCCTTGCGGCCAAAACCTGCTTGTTTGCGGTGACGACGTTTTTCCCCGCACGCAGAGCCTTTATAATATATTCGAACGCCGGGTCCGTCCCGCCGATAAGTTCGACGACGGTATCGACGGAGGGATCGGAAAGTATCATGCCGTAATCGTCCGTGACCGGACAGCCGAGACCGGCGCGGGGACGGCGCGACAGCAAAACGGAAACCGTTATGTCGGACCGCTGCCGCGCGAGCGTGTAAAAGGCGGAGCCGACAGTCCCGAAGCCCAATAAAGCCAGATTCATGAAAAACCTCCCAAAATCCACCCAAAGTAAACACTTGACATTTGTTGATAAAAAGTTTACCATTAAAGCGTTGAAAAAACAAGACAAATCAATTGTCTGCTTTTTACGATAATTCAAGCCGAAAATAATAAAAAATTGTAGGAATTTGACTATGAAATACCAAAGTACGAGAAATAAAGGCATAACCGCCTCCGCAGCTGAGGCGATCCTGAACGGACTTGCGCCCGACGGAGGACTCTATGTGCTCCCCGATCTCAAGAAAATCAGGGTTGACTATGATTGTCTACTGAAAAAAGACATTTACGGCATGGCGTCCGAACTGCTTGCGCTTTTGCTGCCCTCGTTTGACAGGAAGGAGACCGAAAGAATCGTCCGTCGAAGCTTTGAGGGAAAGTTTGAGACCGAAGATATCACTCCCACGGTCTCTGTCGGGGAGGAGACGGTGCTCGAGCTTTTCAGCGGCCCGACTGCTGCCTTCAAGGACGTCGCGCTTTCTGTGCTTCCGAATCTGATGTCGGAGGCTCGGAAAAAATGCGGCTTTAGCGATGGATTATTCATTCTCACTGCGACGAGCGGGGACACGGGCAAGGCGGCTATGGAAGGCTTCCGCGACGTTCCAGGGACGAACATAGCGGTTTTTTATCCCAAGGACGGCGTCAGCGACGTTCAGAGGGCGCAGATGGCGACGCAGGAGGGAAAAAACGTTCACGTCTTTGCGGTAAACGGCAATTTTGACGACGCGCAGAGAGAAGTGAAGAGGATATTTGAAAAATACTCCGGGAAAGGTCCGGCGGCGGGAGTAAGGCTTTCGTCTGCCAATTCGATAAACGTGGGCAGACTTGCTCCACAGACCGTATATTATTTCAAAGCCTATGCGGATCTCGTAAAAAGAAGTATAATAGCTTTGGGAGAGAAGGTCGATTTCTGCGTTCCGACGGGGAACTTCGGAAATATACTCGCAGGCTTTCTCGCGCGTGAGATGGGACTGCCCGTGGGCAGGCTCGTCTGCGCCTCCAACGCGAACAACGTTTTGACAGATTTTATAACGAGCGGCAGATACGACAGGAACAGACCTTTTTATAAGACCCTTTCACCCTCTATGGATATTTTGGTGTCGAGCAATCTTGAGAGGCTTTTGTTCTGCCTCGGAGCGGGAGAAGAAACCGTCGCCCGACTTATGAGGGAGCTTTCGGAGAAAGGAGCCTTTGACGCGCCTCGGGATATAACCGAAAAAATGCACGCCGTTTTTTCATGCGCATGGTGCAGTGACGGGGACACGGTTGAAACTATCGGAAAGATCTGGCGCAGGCATAAATATCTCTGCGATACGCATACCGCGGTCGCGTTTCACGCTGCCGAGGAATACAAAAAGCAGTATCCGGGTCACGGACACGTGGTCGTGCTCTCGACGGCTTCTCCCTTCAAGTTCCCCGCGGCGGCGCTTGAGGGACTCGGCGTAAATGCGTCCGGCACCGGCACTGAGCTTATGAGAAAGCTCAGCGAAGAAACGGGACTGCCCGTTCCCCGGTCTCTCGCGGGGGTCGGACTTCTTCCCGAAAGGCATTTAAGCGTCATCTCCAAGGAGGAGATGGAAAGCTGTGTGCTCCGCACCGCGGAGAGGATCGCATCCGGACGGTGAAATAATATGAAAGCGATAAGAAAGGGATCGACAGTATGAATATAGTATGTCTCGATATGGAGGGCGTAGTCACTCCGGAAATATGGATAAGGTTCTCGGAGGAAAGCGGCATTCCCGAGCTCTCGCGCACGACGCGCGACGAGCCCGACTACTCAAAGCTCATGAAGTTCCGTATGGATATACTGAGAGAGCGCGGACTCGGACTGCGCGAGATACAGAGCGTGATAGAAAAGATAGACCCCCTGCCGGGGGCAAAGGAGTTTTTGGACGAGCTTCGCGCGACCGTTCAGACGGTCATAATATCCGATACCTTCGAGGAGTTTGCAAAGCCGCTGATGAAAAAGCTCGGGTATCCGACGCTTTTCTGCAATTCCGTCGTTACCGACGAAAAGGGCATGCTCTGCGGCGTCCGAATGAGGTGCGAGCGGTCCAAGCTGACGACCGTCCGCGGTCTTCAGGCGATAGGGTTTGAGACCATAGCCTTCGGTGACAGCTATAACGACATAGATATGATAAAGGCGTCGAAAGCGGGCTTTCTTTTCCGCACGACTGAAAAAATAAAAAAGGACCACCCCGAAATACCCGTCTTTGACGAATACGGGGAGCTCCTTGAAGCAATAAAAAAAGCGCTTTGAAAGCGCTTTTTTATTTTTACTGTATTTCGTTTTTCAAAGAATCCGAGACGGTGTGGATGACAGAGAACAGCGCGGGGGACATCGAGGGATATTCCTTCTGTATCGCTTCGGGCGAGAGATCGAGCGACTCGTCTCCCTTCTCCGACTCGGCGCAGAGCTCGGCTTCGCATTTTTTCATCTTTACGTCGCACAGCTCGGAAAAATACAGGTCGGATACCGGATAAGCGTCGGGAAGGAGCTTTTTGTCCTTGCGGGCGACGTATCTGAACATCTTGACGAAGGCGGTATCGAGATACTGCGTGACGCTGCGGACGATCCTTTTGTTCTCCGATTTCCCGAGCACCTCGAAAAGGATGGCGACCGAGTTTATGAGCAGCTTTTTGCTCAGAACGGCGGATACGCTTCCCGTGAGCGTGCTGCTTTTTTCGCGGGAAATATCCTCTATATCGCCTTCGTATATCATCATGCCGTCGCGGTGCATCGTGCGGCCGAGAAGATAATCCAAAGAGACCTTGTAATAATTCGCCGCGTTGACGACGAACTCGAGCCCGGGCTCGCGCACGCCGTTTTCGTAGTGCGACAAAAGGGCCTGCGAAACTCCGAGGGCTTCGGCTGCGCTTCGCTGGCTTATTCTTTTTTCACGCCGCAGGAGCGACAGAGTCCTCGAAAAATCGTTTATCATCAATATCCCCAAAATTAAACTTTATGTTAACAGTATATATTTTCGGGACACAAATGTAAAGCGTTTTTTTAAAACAAAAAGTATTATTTTAGACTTAAAAATTGTCAAAAACGTGCATAAACACAACCGAATCAATACAATGCGTTTAAAATAAACGCTGACCACAATATATTGAATAAGATATAAACCGATAACTTGATAAAGTGCCGCCCGACATATCGGCCCGCTTTCCGGAGGCGAGGACCGATAAAAAAGCACGGATCCTTTCATGAGGATCCGTGCTCCGGGCTTTTGAAAAAAATCAGAGGACCTTCGACAAAAAGAGCTTGAGACGCTCGTTTTCGGGGTTTGAAAAGAACTCCTCGGGGGGCTTGTCCTCGAGTATCCTTCCCGCGTCCATGAATATGACACGGGAGCCTACCTCTCTCGCAAAGCCCATCTCGTGGGTCACAACGACCATTGTCATGCCCGCCTTCGCGAGGTCCCGCATGACGTCGAGGACCTCGCCGACCATTTCGGGGTCGAGCGCAGAGGTGGGTTCGTCAAAGAGCATGACGTCGGGATTCATGCAGAGGGCGCGGACGATGGCGATACGCTGCTTTTGTCCGCCGGAAAGCTGTATCGGATAAGCCTTCTCGCGGTCGGCGAGACCGACTCTCGCAAGCAGCTCACGCGCCTTTTCCTTTGCTTTTTCGGGGTCGGTGTGCTTGACCTTGACGGGCGCGAGGATAAGATTATCCATGACCGTCATGTGCGGGAAAAGGTTGAAATGCTGAAAGACCATGCCGATACGCTGACGGTGCAGGTTGATGTCGACGCTTTTATCGGTTATGTCGGTGCCCTCGAAAATGACCTGTCCGCTCGTCGGAACTTCAAGAAGATTGATCGAACGCAGGAAGGTCGATTTTCCGCTTCCCGAGGGTCCGACTATGACGACGACCTCGCCGCGGTTTATCTTCAAGCTGCAGTCCGAAAGGGCTTTGAGCTTGTTGGGAAAGATCTTGGTAAGACCTTTTACTTCAATGATGGGGTCAACGCCTGTCTCCACGCCGCATCCTCCTTTCCACAGCCTCTATCGCCTTCGAGGCGGGGTAGTTTATTATGAAATACATTATGGCTGCAAGAACGTAAGGGGAAAGGGTCTTGTAGGTCGTGGAAGCGACCGTCTTTGCGCCCCATATAAGCTCGCTCATGCCGAGGACCGAGCAGATGGACGATTCCTTCACCATCGTGACCAGCTCGTTCGCAAGCGCGGGAAGAATGTTCTTTATCGCCTGAGGCAGAACGACCGTCTTCATTGCCTGCCATTTGGAAAGACCGAGCGACCGCGCGGCTTCCATCTGCCCTCCGTCAACGGCGAGAATGCCGGCGCGGAAGATCTCGGAAACGTATGCCGAGGAGTTGAGGGCAAGGGCGACGACGCCGGGGATGAAGCGCGTGATGTCTATGAATCCGAGGATCGTATAGGACGGTATCTTGATAAGGCTGAATACACCGTAGTAAATAATGTAAAGCTGGACCATGAGAGGCGTGGAGCGGAAGGCCGAGATATATGCGCCCGAGATCGTCTTCACTATCCTGCTTTTAGAAAGCCTCATCAGCGCAAGTATGAGAGCCGGGACGACAGCCAAGGCGACCGAAACGACCGACAGCAGCAGAGTGTATTCTATGCCCTGGACAAAAAAGCTCGCATACTTGGGCAGGAATGAAAAATTAAAGAAGTTGGACGGCGACATGCCCTTGAAAAGATCGGTCCACCACATAGGATCATTCCTCTCTTTAGACTAATAGGATGTGCAGAACGCCGGGGCGCTCTGCACATCCGCGCAATTATTTACCGTGTAGGATCAGTCGATCGCCTTGTCGGCAACTGCCGCCGCCGCTTCGGAGAAAGCGGTTATGGAGCCGTCGCTCAGCATGGCGGCGATGGACTTGTTGATAGAGGTCAGGAGCTTGGAGGGGTCGCCCTTCTGAACGGCGACGCGGTAAGGCTCTGCCTGAGAAAGCTCTATCGACGCGACCGCGAGGTCGGCGTTGGAGGAGGCATACTGCTCGGCGACTGCGCCGTCGAGGAGTATCGCGTCCACCTTGTCGTAAACGAGCTGGTTGACGAGGTCGTTGACCGAAGCGAGCGCCACGAGGTTGGCGCCGTCAAACTCGTCGCCGACCATGTTGGCCTTGGTCGTGCCGGTCTGTGCGCCGACCGACTTGCCGGCAAAGGAGGAGGTGCTCGTGTAAACGGAGGACTTGTCCGCCTTTATAAGGACCTTTGCGGGAAGATCCTGATAGTAAGGATCGGAGAAGGACGCCGACTCGAGACGGTCGGGCGTTTCCTCTATGGCGGCGATGACTATGTCCACATCGCCCTTGGAGAGGGCTGCCATAAGGCTGTCAAAATCCATGTTGACGATCTTAAGAGTCTTGCCCATGTCGGCGGCGAGCTTCTGCGCGACCGAAATGTCGATGCCTACGTACTGCTGCTTGCCGTTCTCATCGAGGATGATGAACTCAAAGGGAGAATAATCCGCCGAGGTGCCTAAAATAAGCTCGGAGGAGTTCTTTTCGCCGCAGGCGGCAAAAAGCACGGAGACCATCGCCAGAGTGAGAATAAGTGCGAAAATCTTGCTTTTCATATTTAAAATCCTTTCTTTCCAATATCACGGAAATAGTATAGAATAATTATACGTCCCGGCAAATATGCATTCAATATGCAAAATGCACAAATTTATACTCCGCGTATAGGTGAAAAGAGACAAAAGGATCGGGGCGGCATATACTATCCGGGGACCGCGCCGCCGGGAAAAAACGTATGCTTGCTTATGAAGAAATAGTGTGTTATACTACAAAATACAAGTTTACGCAAAGGATCTTTGCGTAGGAGGATAAGGATGCAGCAGGATTTAAAGAAAGACGTCTGGATATCGGTGAGCGGCGTGCAGTCGGACGGGACCGAAAGAGCCGAGCCCGTGACCTTTGAGACGAGGGGAAGTCTGTACCGCAAGGGCGGGCAGTATTTCCTCCGTTACGACGAGAGCGAGGTGACCGGGCTTGCCGGCACCAGCACGACGATAAAGGCGGACGGGGACTGCGTGTCGGTCATAAGAACGGGGAAGAACCCCTCGGATATGCATTTTGCCGTCGGTGAAAAAAGGATGGCTTTTTACGACACCGATTACGGCGAGATCACGATGGTCGTCAACACCAAGAAGATAGAAAACGGGCTTTCGGAAAACGGAGGCATAATAGACGTGCTTTACGAGCTTGAGATCGAAAACACGCCTGCGTTTCTGAACAGGATCCGCGTCAAGGTGGAAGAAAAGAGGGCAAGATCATGAAAAATCCCATAGAATACGCAAGACTCGCCGCGGCGGACGTCATTTGCGCGGCTTATGAAAAAGCGGCGGAACGGGGAGAGCTCCCGCGCAATGATGTAAAGGCGCCCGCGGTCGAAACGCCCAAGGACGTGCGCAACGGTGATTTTTCCAGTTCCTTCGCCATGCAGAACGCAAAGCTTTTCAGGATGCCGCCGCGCGCCGCCGCAGAGACGCTCATAAAGAACATGGAGCTTGAGGGCACCTGTTTTGCGTCCTGCGAGACCGCGGGACCCGGCTTTATAAACTTTCGCCTTGCGCCCAAATGGTTTTCCGACGTCCTTTCCGAGATAGAGCGCAGCGGCGGGGATTACGGAAAGACCGACCGCCCCTCGCCCGAAAAGATCATGGTCGAGTTCGTCTCGGCAAATCCCACGGGGCCCATGCATCTCGGAAACGCCAGAGGGGGCGTGCTCGGCGACAGCCTCGCTGAGGTGCTTTCCCGCGCGGGCAACGACGTCTGGCGTGAGTTTTACGTAAACGACGCGGGCAATCAGATAGAAAAGTTCGCGCTGTCGATAGATACCCGCTTCATGCAGATCATCGAGGGCGAGGAAAAGTATCCCTTCCCGGAGGACGGGTATCACGGCGACGATATAATCGAGATAGCGAAGAAGTATATCGAAGAGAACGGGACGGGGCTCTCGTCCGCGCCTCAGAGAGAGCGCATGGACAAGCTCTCCGCCTTCGGCCTTTCGGTAAACCTTCCGAAAATGCGCGCCGATCTCGAAAGATACAAGATATATTACGACCGCTGGTTCTGCGAGTCGGAGCTCCATAAGAGCGGATACGTCGCGGACACCATAGAAAAGCTGAACAAAACGGGCTATACCTACGAAAAGGACGGGGCCTTGTGGCTCGCGACCTCTCGCATCCTGACCGAAAAGCTCCTTCGCGAGGGCAAGAGCGAGGAGGAGATCGCGAAGCTCGAGCTCAAAGACGACGTTCTCAAGCGCTCGAACGGCTTTTACACATACTTTGCCGTCGACATAGCCTATCACCGGAACAAGTTCGAGGAGAGAAAGTTCGACCGCGTCATAAACATCTGGGGCGCCGACCATCACGGTCACGTCGCGCGTCTCAAGGGCGCGCTCGACGTTCTGGGTCTCGACGGAGAACACAGGCTCGAGATAGTTCTCATGCAGCTCGTGCGGCTGACGCGCGACGGAGAGGTCGTGCGCATGTCGAAGAGAACGGGCAAGGCGATATCCCTTTCCGATCTGCTCGACGAGATAAGCGTCGACGCTGCAAGATACTTCTTCAATTCAAGGGCAGCGGATACCCATCTCGAGTTCGATCTCGGGCTCGCCGTCCGCACCGACAGCGAAAACCCGGTCTATTACGTTCAGTATGCCCACGCGAGGATAAAGAGCATACTGCGCGCGCTCGAAGGAGAGGGGATAGCATTAGACCGTCCCGCCGATTATTCGCGGCTCACGGCGGAAAGCGAGATAGAACTAATCCGCGAGCTTGCGAAGCTGCCCGAGGAGATAAGGCTCGCCGCCGAGGCGCGCGAGCCCTCGAGGCTCAACCGATGCGCGACGGAGACGGCGACCGCCTTCCACAAGTTCTATACCGAGTGCCGCATAAAGGACATAGAGGACGAGGCGCTTCAGGCGGCAAGGATCGGGCTCATAAAGGCGACGGCGACGGTAATAGAAAATACCCTTTCCGCCTTCGGCGTCTCTGCACCCGACAGAATGTGAAAAAACGAAACGAAAAAGCCGAGAGCAAAAAAGCTCCCGGCTTTTGGTTTTTTATCGGTTTTTTCGCACGTTTACCGCACTAAAGATTGAGCATTGCCGAAGCGAAGCGGAAATATACCATAAGTGAAAGCGCGTCCACGATGGTGGTTATGAAGGGGCTTGCCATTACCGCCGGGTCGAAGCCGAGCTTTTTGGCTATCATCGGCAAAGTGCAGCCGACGAACTTGGCGAAGAATACGACGACGACGAGGGTGGCGCAGACGACCGCGGCGATGAGCGGGGTGAGCGCGGTGTTGTTGAGAAGGAGCCTGTCGACGACGAGCATCTTCAAAAAGTTTGCGACGGCAAGGGTGACGCCGCACAAAAACGCGACGCGGAGCTCCTTGAAAATGACCTTGAAAATATCCGAAAACTCTATCTCGTCAAGCGAAAGGCTTCTTATAACGGTGACGGACGCCTGACTGCCGCAGTTTCCCGCGGTGTCCATAAGCATGGGGATAAAGGCGGTAAGGACGACCTGCGCCGCGAGCGCGTTTTCGAAGTTGGATATTATTATCCCGGTAAAGGTGGCGGAGATCATAAGGAGGAGCAGCCACGGTATGCGCTTGAAATAGGTGGCGAAAACACCGGTCCTTATGTATGCCTTGTCCGAAGGCGTGATAGCCGCCATCTTTTCGATGTCTTCGGTGGCCTCTTCCTGTAAGACGTCCATTGCGTCGTCGACGGTGACGATACCGACGAGTCTGCCTTCCTTATCGGTTACGGGTATCGCGAGGAGGCTGTATTTGCGCAGGTCGTTGGCGACCTTTTCCTGGTCGTCCACCGTCGTGACGTAAATGACGTTTTCCTCCATTATTTCGCCGACGGTCTTTTTCTGATCGGCTAAAAGCAGTTCCTTCGCGGAGACTATGCCTATAAGATGACGCTTGTCGTCGATGACGTAGCAGGTATAAATGGTCTCCTTGTCGACGCCCGTCCGCCTTATCTCCTCGAAGGCTTCGGCGACGGTCATCTGCGGACGCAGGGCGACGTATTCGGTCGTCATTATGCTGCCCGCGCTGTCGTCGGGATAATCGAGCAGCTGATTTATCGTTTTGCGCGTGTCGGGGTCGACGTTCTGAAGTATGCGGCGGACGGCGTTGGCGGGCATCTCTTCGATGAGGTCGACGGCGTCGTCTATGAACATCTCGTCAAGGACGCTTTTGAGTTCCTTATCCGAGAAGGAGCGGATGAGCTCCTCCGTAAGGTCGCTGTCCATTTCGGCAAATGTGTCGGCCGCGAGCTCCTTGGGAAGGATACGGAAGAGGACCGAAAGATCTTCGGAGCTTATCTCGTGATCGTCCCAAAGCTCGAGCATTACAGCGGCTATGTCCGCCGGGGCGTGATTGCTCAGTTCCGCCTTGAGCGCCGCGCCCTTTTTTGCGCGCAGCAGCTCCAATACGGTGTCGTAGAGGGTTTTTGTTTCCATAAGCGTGCTCCTTTTCTTGATTTCCGCAAAAGCGGGTCGGAAGTGTGAGCACGGCACGGACGTCAGAAAGAACGGACACGGAAGACTCTGCGCCCGTTCCTACTTCGCCCAACGCCGACGCTGCTTCCTGAGTCCATTACTTTCACCTCTCTTTAAAATCAAAATTACTGAAATAGTATACTATATGCCGGGGAAAAAATCAAGGACGGACCGTCTTTTCTTTTATATATGCCACGAGCTCGGCGTATTTGGGATCGAAGGAGCCCGGCACGCCGCGGTCGTATTGATCGAGTATCGCCTTGACCGCGGAGGTTTTTTTGCCGCGCCTTTCAAAATAATCCTCCCATTCGGCCTCGGTGGTCTTCTCACCGTATTTGTCGGGGGAAAGATAGATGCGGCGGTTTTTCTCACGGTAAATGAACTTTTCGGCGACGAGGGGCAGGAGCACGTCGTAATCGGGCTCGTGCAGATCGCAGAAGATCGTCGGGAGCTCGGTCGGCGTGACGTGTCCGTCGGCGCGGTTTATATGGACTGCGAGCGCGTCCATCGAGAAGTCTTTTTCGGTAAAGGAGAGCTTGAGAAGGATGCCGGTGTCGGTCCTTTCCTGAGTGCGCTGATAATCGGTGTCGAAAATGAAGTTGCCGAGCGAGTAGAATATCGCCTTGCCGTTATCAAAGAGCTCGTAATTCTGCGGGATGTGAGGATGGTGCGCGACGATGATATCGACGCCCCACTCAAGGAACTTTAAGTATTTGCTCCGGACGTCGCCCATCGGGATGTCGCAGAACTCGACTCCGGCGTGGATGACGGCGACGCACCAGCGGCAGGTCTTTTTGATCTCGGCTATCGTGCTTTTTATCGCGTCGTCCTGATTCCAGTTGAGGGTGCCGGGGGTCTCCTTGCCGGACAATTTGCATTCGCCCGCGTAGCCCATGCCGAACATGCCTATGCCGCCGGCCTCGGGGAAGTAAACGGGAGCCGCCGCCTCTTTTACGTTGAGACCGGCGCCTATGGTCTGCACGTTGTTTTCCTTCGCGACCTTCTTCGTGAAGAGGAAGCCGTCGGTGCCGGCGTCGAACATGTGGTTGTTCGCGAGCATGTAAACGTCGCCGCCGAGCTTATTGAGCCAGTCTATGCAGAGAGGGTTGTTGGTGTGGATGAAAAGCCCCGCCGGGGGAGGAGGAGAAATAGCGCCCTCGACGTTGAGGACGGCGTGATCGGCATCGTTGAGATACTTTACGATCTCGGGGTCGACGAGGTCCTTGACGCCGCATCTGTCCTTGTAATACTTCGAGAAAGCGATGTCACCGGAAAAAGCGATAGTGAGCTTGTTTTCTTTACTCATGTTCTGTATCTCCTTTTCTTTTTTTGTCACGGTTCAATAATTGCAGACGTCTACGTAGGATATCGCGTCGGATGCCCTGAAAAGCTCGTCGGGCGTGAGCCTTACGGCGCTGCTTGCGTTGCCGCAGGCGGGGTAAACTATGTCGAAGCGCTTTAAAGACTCGTCGAGATAAACGTCTACTCCCGGCTTTATGCCGAAGGGACAGACCCCTCCGACCTCGTGCCCTATGAGCGATGAGACCTCGTCGCGGGTCAGCATGGTCGCTTTTTTGTGGAATATCGCCTTGAACTTTGAGTTGGAGATCTTGCCGTCGCCCGCGCATACGATCATCACGGGCTTGCCGTCGACGTTGAAGGTAAGCGATTTCGCTATCCTCGCGGGTTCGGTGCCGATCGCGGCGGCTGCAAGCTCGACGGTCGCGCTCGACACGTCGAATGTGAGGATCCTGTCTCCGAAGCCTTTTCCGGAGAGATATTTTTCAGCCGATTCGAATGACATGTTTTTTTGCCTGTTCCGTGCGTTTCCGTCACGGGGATCCTTTCATTATATATATTGTTTTCGTTTGGTATTATTTCAGAGGACGGTCTTTTCGGGCTCTTCCCAGCCGCGAGCCTTTTCGACCGCGCGCTTCCAGCGCCGCAGGTATTCGTCGCGGAAGGAGGGACTGCGCGGAGTAAAGAGCCTGTCGCGCGTCCGCATCTTTTCGAGAGACTCCTGCGTCCAGAGCCCGGAGGAAAGCCCGGCGAGGAAGGCCGCGCCGAGTGCGGTGGTCTCCTTTTCGGCGGGACGGTCGACCGCGACGCGGGAAATATCCGACTGGAACTGCATGAGCAGGTCGCTCGCGCTCGCGCCGCCGTCGACGCGAAGCGAGGTTATCGGGCAGGGAGCGTCGAGCTTCATCGTGTCGAGAAGATCGTTCACCTGGCAGGCGATGCCCTCGAGGCAGGCTCTCGCTATATGCGCCTTGGTGGTGCCGCGTGTAAGACCGACGATGGCGCCGCGTGCATACATGTCCCAATAGGGCGCGCCGAGCCCCGTGAAGGCGGCGACGAGATAAACTCCGCCGCTGTCTGGGACGCTTTCGGCAAGACGGTCGCACTCGGGCGCGGATGAAATGAGCCCGAGCTCGTCGCGCAGCCACTGAATCGAGGAGCCGGCGTTGAAGACGCTGCCCTCAAGCGCGTAGGTCGTATTTCCGCCGAGCGACCATGCGACCGAGGTCAGCAGGCCGTGAGAGGAACGGACGCTTTTTTCGCCGACGTTCATAAGCGTGAAGCAGCCCGTGCCGTAAGTGTTCTTGGTAAGACCGGGAGCGAAACAACACTGGCCGAAAAGGGCCGCCGCCTGGTCCCCGGCGGCGCCGCATACGGGTATGCCCGCAAGCGCCTCTATGCCGCGTATCCCGGGAGCTATCCTGCCGTATTCGACAGAGGAGGGCACGGGGCGGGGGAGTATCGACTCGGGTATGCCGAGAAGAGAGAGTATCTCCTTGTCGTATTCGAGCCGGTCTATGTCGAAGAGCATGGTGCGCGAAAGATTGGAATAGTCGCTCACGTGGGCCTTGCCGCCGGTGAGCTTCCAGATAAGGAAGCTGTCCACGGTCCCCGCGAGGAGCTTTCCGTTTTCGGCGCGCGTCCTCGCGCCCGAGACCTCGTCAAGTATCCAGCGGTATTTCGTGCCCGAAAAATAGGCGTCGCACAAAAGACCCGTCTTGCTGCGGATATATCCTTCCGCGCCTTCGGATTTAAGCTTGCTGCAGAAATC
>JAEEGL015894113.1_pt1 | contig 18359 bp, 19 predicted proteins | sample 9134231 | NCBI WGS metagenome assembly JAEEGL01 (sample SAMN16246548, study PRJNA631951) | gut metagenome | biome: gut microbiome; feature: rumen; material: fiber-attached | host: Bos | place: Iran: Karaj | collected 2018-10 | reverse complement strand
TATGTTACCAATCCATATACTGGAGAAGTTATTCAGACGGTGACTGCAAGTACAGACGGGATCATAGCTTTTGAGTACGATAGTCCGATAGTGTATCAGAATACAGCGGCTTTTAAACTTATTCCATTATCATATTGAACACTTATCAAGATTTCAAAATGGATTGGTGGACTAGAAGAATTGAAGAAGCTTAAAGAATTAAACTTATAGTTTCCAAGAAAAGGACTAGGCACCGCTATAGCAGCGCCTCTAATCCCTCAACAGCTACATTATGATTTTTATTTTCAACCCAAACTGCGTTTAGGCCACATTCTCGGGCAGCGATGATATTTCTTTCGGTATCATCGAGAAATACGCATTCTGATGGATTTAAATTATACTTATTCACAATAGTCTGATATATTGCGTGGTCAGGCTTGATAAGTTTCTCTTCATAGGAGAAGACACCGCCATCTAGCATTGGAAGAAAATCTAGCTGCTTTGAGGCAAGCTCTCTAAGATGAGAAGACCAGTTTGAAAGATAGAGAACCTGATATCCTCTATTCTTCAGGTCTGTAATCCAATCCTTTGCGAAATCATATTGCCAAAGGGCATCGCCGGCAGTATGCCAAAAATGAAGAATTTCATCCTTAATTTCTGGGGCATCTTTCGTAAAGAGAGCTTCCAGCTCCTCGTTAGTCAAAACGCCTCTGTCAACCTCATCCCATTTATGGTCACCAAAGACATTAGCTTTAATCTTTTCTACAAGAACCTCATCATTATCAAATTCCTGCATCAAATATTTGGTCCAATCGTAACCAATCAGGACTCCACCGATATCAAAAATAATAGTTTTAATCATATTTACCTCACATTCTTAGTACCTGTAATATTATAGGTGTCTAAATATTAAAAAGGAAGGCAAAATATAATAGAGATGAAAAAAACACTACTTGGAAAACTTCCAAATAGTGTCTTTTAATTTAGTGCCATAGATTTATTTATAAACTACGTACATCTGCGCATCAGCAGGAATATTTAAGTCTTTTACTTCGAATACATCAGATACGGATTCAAATATATATTTGTCAGCAACTTGAGCGTAGGTTTTGCCGAAACGGTAGTAACCGATTTTTCCACCTTTAGCAATGTTATCTTCAACCTGTGGATCAAAGACATATTCTACATCATTAATTTTGATGACGGCCCAGGCATGTGGTGTAAAATTACCTGAGGTAGTGTGTGTCTGACCGTTTACCACATAGGCATCAAGTCCGATAGCCTTTGCCATGGAAACAAATGTTGCTGAATAATCGTCGCAAACACCAACCTTTCCTGTTAGTAAGGCATAGGTTTCATAACCACCCATGTAACAAAAATAATCATGAGCGTTAGTAAAAAGAAGTTCATTTACGCCGTAGGTTGTGTTATTGATGATGTAGTCATAGCAGGCCTTAACCTTTTCATAAGTGGTCATCTGAGGAGTTGTGATGCCAGCAAGTACAGCGGCTACAACTTCGTCAGCTGGTGCATAGCCTGTGGTGGTAGGAGTCAGTACAGCGCCGTTAAGGGCGGTTTGTAGAGGGTCTACTGCAACCTTTTTCTTAGATTTTTTTGCTGCTTCAACGGATACTGAGTTAAAAATTAATAAGGTCGAAATGATTGTAAGTGAAAGCAGAACAGACAGAATACGTTTCATTTTTTTCATTTGTGTACCTCCCGAAATATGTAGATTCCTAGGGAAATTATACATCAATTGTAAATAATAGGAATAGGAAAATCTGAAAAGTGTTAAAATAACTGTGATATGAAATGATACGACATAAAAATACTATGGTGTAGAAAGATAAAGTGTAAGTATATTATGAAAACAATCCGTGTAGTTGCAGCAGTTATTAAAGCAGAAAATAAAGAAGGCCAATCAATGATTTTTGCCACCCAAAGAGGCTATGGGGAGTACAAGGATGGCTGGGAGTTTCCTGGAGGAAAGATTGAAGAAGGTGAGACTCCACAGGAGGCTCTTGTGAGAGAAATCCGGGAGGAATTAGATACATTAATTCGGGTGGGAGACCTTATTGATACTATTGAGTATGATTATCCAACCTTTCATCTTTCAATGGATTGTTTTTGGAGCCAAATATTGGAGGGGGATTTGGTCCTCAAGGAACACGAAGCTGCCAGATGGCTCACAAAGGAAACTTTAGATGAGGTGGATTGGCTTCCAGCAGATATAACGCTCATAGAAAAGTTAAGGGATGCAATTTAATAGATAAATTATAGGCTCGGTCAACTGCTTAATGGCAATACGATAGAGCCTTTTCTTATTCATATCAAAAACTACATCATTCCAGTGCGGATTATGAGAAGAAATGTTTTGCAATGAAAAGGTATTATAAAATGAGTGAAATAGAATAGAGTAGTAGGTCTTATTATCGAAAGGAGAAACTGGAGATGGCAGAGATACGATGGGGCGTATTGGGAACAGCAAATATAGCCAGATTATGTACAATTCCTGGGATGAAGCTGGCTAAAGATTGTGAGCTTTATGCTATAGCAGGAAGAAGTCTTGAAAAAGCAGAGAGCTTCAAGCAGGAATTTGGTTTTCAAAAAGTATATGGTAGCTATGAGGAGCTTATTGCAGATAAGGAAGTAAAGGCGGTGTATATTCCCCTTCCAAATAATCTACACCTTAAATGGGTAAAGGAAGCATTGAAGGCTGGAAAGCATGTTATATGTGAGAAGCCTTTGGGCCTTAATGCAGGTGAAGTAAAAGAGATGTTTCAGATTGCCAGGGAAAATGGAGTTTATTTGATGGAGGCCTATGCGTATCTTCACAGTCCCTATGTTGAAAGTTTAAAGAAGGATATTGCCTCAGGAGTTATCGGAGACATTGATTATATTGAGACAGCTTTTATAACACAGGGATATAAGGAAGACATAAGACTTCATAAGGAATTAGGTGGTGGAGCAATGTATGATTTAGGTTGCTATTGCACAACAATGATTATGTCGCTAATTAGCTCAGAACCTGAATTTGTTAAGGCTGTTGCTGAGTTTTCTGATTTAGGAGTGGACTCTATGACTTCAGGTCTAATTCGCTTTAAAAACGGTGTAAGGGCTGCTTTTAACGTGGGAATGGTCCTAGGAGAAAATACTGATTCAAGATATGACAGGTTATATATTCACGGTAGCAAAGGCTCAATTAGGTCAGAGGTGGAATATAACCAGCAGGGAGAGTCCAGCTACAAAATATTTACAGCAGATGAAGTTATTGAAAGAAAGATTAGTATTCCGCAGAATTATTCACTTGAGATAGCTCAGATGTGCAAATGTATAAATGGAGAGGATACGCCACACGTAACAGCGGAGTTTTCAATAAAGAATGCAGAACTTATGGACAAGATATTTATGGAAATAGGTTACTAATAGAGAAAGCTGAAAGGAGCAAAAATGTATAATTTTAACTATTTTACACCAACAAAAGTAGTATTTGGAAAAGAGACAGAGAACAAGGTAGCTGACCTGATTAGGGAGTTTGGTGGTACAAAAATCTTGATACATTATGGTGGAGGAAGTGTTGTACGCTCAGGCCTTTTACAAAAGGTAACAGATTGCCTTGATGCAGCAGGACTCAACTATGTGACACTTGGTGGTGCAGTTCCAAATCCTCACCTTGGGCTGGTTTATGAGGGAATTGAACTTTGTAAAAAAGAAAAGGTAGATTTTCTTCTTGCAGTTGGTGGAGGAAGTGCTATTGATTCAGCCAAAGCCATCGGATATGGTGTTGTAAACGAGGGTGATGTATGGGATTTTTATGACTATAAGCGTAAGGCTACTGGATGTCTACCTCTTGGAGTCATTTTGACTATAGCTGCTACAGGAAGTGAGATGAGTGATTCTTCTGTTATTACTAAGGAAGATGGGCTTGTAAAACGTGGATACAGCAGCGATTTTGCCCGTCCTAAGTTTGCAATAATGAACCCAGAATTAACCATGACATTGCCTGATTATCAGACCGCATGCGGATGTACAGACATAATGATGCACACTATGGAAAGATATTTTACAAATGGCGGAAACATGGAGATAACAGATGCCCTTGCGGAGGGACTTCTTCGCACAGTGAAAAAGAATGCACTCATACTTTATAAGGATCCTAAGAACTACGATGCCAGAGCAGAGGTTATGTGGGCAGGAAGTCTTGCTCATAATGGCTTGACCGGTTGTGGAAATGATGGTGGTGATTGGATGACACATAAGCTTGAGCATGAGCTTGGCGGTCTCTATGACGTGGCTCATGGTGCAGGACTTGCGGCAATTTGGGGTAGCTGGGCTAGATATGTCTATAAGGATTGCCTGCCTAGATTTAAAAAGTTTGCTATAAACGTTATGGAAGTTGAAGAGAAAGGTTCAGACGAGGAAATTGCTCTCCGTGGTATCGAGGCTATGGAGGATTTTTACAGAAGTATAGAAATGCCTACAAACCTCAGGGAGCTTGGAGTTAATCCTACTGATGAAGAGTTGGCTCTTATGGCCAAGAAATGTGCAATAGGAGTTGGTGGTGAAAAGGGTTCAGCCAAGGTTCTAAACGAAAAAGCTATGCTAGATATTTATCGTGCAAGTTTATAAAGGATAAGAAAAAGTCATATCACAATGATATGGCTTTTTTGATATAGTAATATATATTACGTGTATTATGAGGAGAATATGAAATGACTGAATTACTGACAGGTAGACCCGTTGATTCAGAGGGTAGATTAGAGCGCGAGGTGCGCGTTTATGATTTCTTGGATAAATTGGGGATAGAATATAAGCGAGTAGACCACGAGCCTGCTACTACTATGGAGGCATGCGCAGAGGTTGATAAGGTGCTGGGAACATTGATGTGCAAGAATCTTTTTCTCTGCAACAGACAGAAGACCAATTTTTATTTGCTGTTAATGCCAGGAGATAAGAAGTTCAAGACAAAGGAGCTTTCAAAGCAAATAAATTCAGCTAGATTATCTTTTGCTGAGCCTGATGATATGCTGAAATACCTTGATATAGAGCCAGGGGCAGTCAGTGTAATGGGACTTATGAACGACAAGGATCACGCAGTTAAGCTTCTAGTGGATGAGGATGTTATAGCTGGGGAATACATAGGTTGCCATCCATGTGTGTGCACCTCAAGCATGAAGATTGCGACAAAGGATATTTTTGAGAAATTCTTACCAGCCGTGGGACACGAGCCTGAGACTGTGAAATTAATAGGAGAGGAGTAGATAATCTTAGATTATCTACTCCCTGATAAGTGGCTTGTATTAGTAGTCTTTCCTAATAGAATAAAACGAACAAATGGTATTTTGGAAACGATTGCATCCATGAGGAATCCACCGCCAAATCCGCATATTAAACTTAATATATAAACTATTAAAGCAGGTGCTTTCCTTGGTATTCCTATAAATATTGCGAGTAAACATATAAAAGTATTGTGGAATATGTAGAGTCCGTAGCATCTTTTACTCATAAAGGCCGTGAATTTATTTTTAAAATTACCGTATTTTTGCATAAGCCCTAAAATCGAAAGACAAGCAAACCATGAGTTCATCATAAATATGAATGATGTATTTACTTCAGATAGAGTTAAATCAGTGTTCCAATACTTTATGCAAAAAATAACACTAGAAACCAATGCTATTATTGTAAAGAGTAGTGACTTATTTTTTATGGTATTAAGAATTTCGTCATGAGAAAAAATGAAATAACCAATAAAAAAGTAGGCAAAATAAAAACCTAGTCGATAGAATCTTAAAAAATCAGAATTAAAAATATGTCCAGCACCCCAAATAACTACCACTAGCGACATTAATACAGGGGGGTTTACTTTTTTACCTAAATTCCAAAGTCTATCTTTATCTAAAAGTTTAATAGGAATCAATAACATTGAATAAATCCATAATACTTGGATGAACCATAAAACGCCTATTCCATTAATTACCATGACGAAATATTTCCAAAGTGAAGATGCTTCTTTTACAGCTTCATTAATTCCTAATATATACATAATCATATAACCTTGTATAAACCAAAAGCAAAATAGGCTTATAGTAGAAGGTATCAAAAGCTTAATGGTACGTTTTTTAACATAACTTGATATGGAATGTGAATCCAAGTAATATCGTGCATTCATTCCAGCTATCAAGAATAAAATAGGCATTGCCCAAGGAAATACAATGTAGATGAACATATCGTAATATTGAACATCAAGGTTAGTTATTTTTCCGTATCCACCATATATGCCTTCAGCATTATACATAAATAAAACATGGACAATAACAACGATAATCTGTATCATCCATTTAATATTATCTAAATATGTTTTTCTCATCATTTCTCCTCTTTTGTCTTTAGATAACTATTACTATTTTTTACGCTTAAAATTCAAGCGGGTCTCATTATAACATCTGAATCACTATTATCAAGGGTAATTTTTTATGACTTTTATCAATAAGATATTGTAATTTAGTTTCATTATGACTAATTTAATAAAGAGTGATAAACGAACGGTACATAATATTGGATGGTGAAAATGAGATACAATGATATAACTGAGGCAAAATTCATAGCAAGACCAAATAGATTTATAGCGAAGGTGGAGCTGGAGGGGCAGGAGGTTACTGTTCATGTTAAGAATACTGGCCGATGCAAGGAGCTACTTTTACCGGGAAGGACAGTATATTTGGAAAAGGCAAGCAATCCAGAGAGGAAGACACCCTACGATTTGGTTGCTGTGGACACACCTATTGGGATTATTAACATTGATTCTCAGGCTCCAAATGCTGTAGTGAAGGAATGGCTGATGCAGCAGGATTACGACAAAGTAGTACCTGAGTATAAATATGGCGATTCAAGAATAGATTTTTATATGGAAAAGGGTGATGAAAAGTATCTTCTTGAGGTGAAAGGCTGTACTCTCATTAAAGATGGTGTTGGTTATTTCCCAGATGCACCTACAGAGCGAGGAGTAAAGCACCTGAGAGAGCTTGTAAAGGCCATAGATAAGGGATATAAGGCAATGGTTACTTTTGTAATTCAAGTTGATGGAGTCACCGAAGTTAGACCAAATGTGGAGACCCATCCAGAATTTGGAGTGGCTCTGCAAGAGGCAATGAATGCTGGGGTGAAGGTGTTGAATTTGCCTTGTCATGTTAGCGAGAATGAGTTAATAATAGTGTATTGAAAATAAAGGGAGGATTTTTTAGCGGACAATGGATTTTGTTATGACTTACTTAGTGATGATGAATGCCCTGGGGTTGGCCATCATGGGAATCGACAAGAAGAGGGCAATAGAAAATGAATGGAGGATTCCAGAAAAGACGCTTTTTACCGTCAGTATTATTGGTGGAAGCCTGGGTACACTTATGGGAATGTATCTTTTCCGCCACAAGACAAAGCACTGGTACTTTGTGGTTGGAATGCCAGCTATTCTGGTAATACAGCTTGTGTTGTGTGCACTGTATTTTGGAAAAATAGCTTAGCTCTACTGCTAGTAAAGAATATGTTTTATTAATTTGTCATTTTTATAGACTAACTTCAAAGAAAAATAATCATCACGTTCATCCAATAGCTTCAGGAAAATGCTATCTCCTTCCCAGAGAGGTATTTCCTGGAGCTTATTTTTTTCTATCCATACGAGGTCACCTTCGGCACATTCTGTGACAAGCTCTCCGGAGAAATCATCGCTGGTGAAAAGGAAAGAGTATTCCATGATTTCGTCGATTTCGAAGGAAAGGAGGCCACGTAGCTTGTAAGAGTTAAGGGTCAGTCCTGTTTCTTCCTTAACTTCTCGAAGGATGCACTCTTCTGGAGTCTCACCAAATTCTACATGACCACCTACACCTATGAATTTGCCCTGGTTTAAGTCTTTTTCCTTTTTGTTACGATTAATGAGAAGATATTTTCCATCTTTTTCTATGTAGCAAAGGGTAGTAAGTGTCATAGCAAACTCCTTCCGCGCAACTTAATTATGATAATAATTATAAACAAAAAAGCCACCCTAAGGCAGCTTTTTGTAAAGAATTGGATATAAAATTGTTGCAATTATAACACCGAACACAGCTTGAATGATATTAGGAAGAATGCTGGCTGCTGAAGCAATGGTGGCAGCTGAAAGAGCTGTGTCATTTAATGCAGCTAGCATGAAAATTTCAAATAAGAAATAGCCTAAAACCATAACTGCTTCCCCCGCTACTCCGCCAAGGATTAGGTGTGGAATGTTGGCGTTTGCTTTAATCAGCTTCTGGAGGAAATGGAAAACGAAATATCCCACCAAAGCTGTAAAGGCTTTTATCAGGAAGGTGGCCGGCACATAAATGAAGTAGCCACCGATTAAGTCTGAGAGGGCTGAGCCAACACCTGCGGCAAGGGCGCCCCAAACAGGTCCAAGTAGAAGTCCAGAAAGTAAAACAAAACCGTCGCCTGGGTGAATGTAACCATTTGTTGGAGTTGGAATTTTGATAATCATAGTACCCACGCAGGTTAATGCTGCGAAAAGTGCTGAGAATATCAATTTTCTGGTTCTGTCTGTGCTACTGATTGGTAATGATGTGTCACTCATGATGGAATCCTCCCGTGTTTTAGTAATTAAAAAAAAGTACTTCACCTAGGTTTATGTTGGAGCTATAATACCATCAAACTGACACTGAATAAATGTTCAATATTAATTATTTTTTAGGGGACAGATAATGAAGGTTTATGAAAAGGTATATGACTACTATTTAAATCAGATGAAAACTGGCAATCTTAAGGCGGGTGCAAAGATGCCGTCACTGAGGGAGTGCGAGAAAACTCTGGCAGTGAGCAGAACCTCGGTAGAGACTGCTTACCAACAGCTGGCAGCAGATGGATATATTTATTCTGTTGAAAAAGTTGGTTATTATGTATCCAAAATGGCCGTGCGAGAAGAGAGGGAAGCTGATGAAATTAAAGGAACAGCTTTAAAGGCTAGAAGCATAAAGTATGATTTTGCAACAATAGGTGAGGATAAGCAGGTATCCTGCCTGGATCTTTGGCGTAGATATATGAAATCTGCTCTGAGGCAGGAGGACAGGCTTCTTTCCTATGCGGACAATCAGGGAGAGGAGGACCTCAGGGAAGAGATTGCAAAATATGTGAGGAAGACTAGAAATATTATTTGTACTCCGGATGAGGTTGTGGTTGGAGCGGGTTTTCAGAATTTGCTACAAATCTTAATTGCTCTAGTACCTGGGGAGCGCACAATATCTTTCCCTACAAAAGATTTTGTCGATGGTGCAACTACTTTTAAAAACGCAGGTTTCACCGTCAGCTACAGGAATAAAGAGAGCCACGTAATCTACGTTGTCCCTGCATATATGACCAAGTGGGGAGAGGTTATGACTATGAAACGAAGACGTGAGCTGGTGGAGCATGCTATCAGTAATAATCACTTGATTATTGAGGATGACTACCAGAATGACTTTGTTTTCTCTTCAAAGCCAACACCAAGCTTATATGCCTTGACTGGTGGAGAGAATACAGCTTTTTTGGGCTCATTTTCCCGAGTGCTTTTACCAAGTGTACGAATAAGTTACCTTATTTTGCCTAAGGGAATAAAGGAAAAATATTTGGAAATAAAGGATTGCTATAATCAGACAGCTTCCAAGGCAGAACAGATAGCGTTGACTCAGTTTTTGCGAGATGGGCATTTGAACAGGCATGTGAAGAAAATGAAGAAGCTTTATGGGGAAAAGAGAGTGTTGTTGAAGGGGGAGATAAGAAAAAATTTTGGAAATGAAGTAGAGGTTCTACTGGGAGACAGTGGAATGGAGATAGGATTGAGGGTGTCAGGACAGGGCATAAGGATAAGTCTAGAAGAGTCACCAATTAAAGTTGGAATATTAGAAGAGGAAAAAGATGGCCTGATTATGTTACTATCTTGTAGTAGAATGTCAGAGGAAGAAATAAGAGAAGGTTTACTTGAATTGAGAGAAAGGACCAAAAATGTATAACGATGAGAACCTAGAGTGGGAAGAGATTAGCTGTGAGCACATAGTTAAGGACGAGTGGATAGACTTTAGGAAGAGCAAATTTAAGTTCCCAGATGGTCGTACCTTTGAGCCTTATTATAGCTATAGTCGCAGGGACTATGTGGTTATTGTAGCAACAGATACAGATGGTAATTATATATGTGTCCGCCAGTATCGATACGGAATTAAACAGGTTACAACAGAGTTTTGTGCTGGTGGAATAGAGCGAACGGATGGCAAGGAATACGGTAGCAGAAACGATGCTAAAAATACCGAAGCTGCCTTGGATGCAGCAAAGCGAGAGCTACTTGAGGAGACTGGTTATGTGAGTGATGATTGGCAATTCCTTATGTCAGTTCCATCAAATGCCACTTTAGCAGATAATTATGCTAATCTTTTTGTGGCAAAGAATTGCAAAAAAGTAAGCGGTCAGAATCTGGACGATACAGAGTTTTTGAATGTACATCTTTACAAGAGAGCAGAAATCGATGAGATGATTAAGTCTGGGGAATTCCCTCAGACTACACATATACTGGCATTATTGCTGGCAGATAAGGAATAATAAATAAGGACGGAAAAAGAGGTAAATATGAAGATAGTATTTTTAGACAGAAAAACAATTGGTGAAGATATTGACTTGTCAGGCTTTGAGAGATTTGGAGAGGTGGTAATTTACGATTATTCCTCATCGGAGGAGGTGCCAGCTCGAGTGGAGGATGCGGATGTAATCGTCCTTAACAAGGTCCTGGTAAATGAGAAGACAGTAGGAAATGCAAAGAATCTTAAGCTCGTCTGTGTGACAGCCACAGGCACAAACAACCTGGACAAGAATTTTCTTGCCAGCAGAGGAATAGAATGGCGCAACGTGGCAGGGTATTCTACAGAGGCAGTAGCACAGCACACCTTTGCCTTAGCATTTTATCTGTTGGAGCATCTCAATTATTACGACCAGTACGTTAAAAGCGAGAAATATGTAAATGACAGGATGTTTACCCACTTTGAACAGCATTTCCACGAGCTGAGTGGAAAGAAATGGGGAATAATTGGTCTTGGTGCAATAGGAAAGAGAGTAGCCGAGATTGCAAAGTGCTTCGGAGCAAATGTTTCTTACTATTCTACAAGTGGTAAGAATCACGATAGCGAATACAATGAGGTTGATTTTGACACCCTGCTAAAGGAGTCAGATATCATTTCTATACATGCTCCATTGGACGATAATACACTACATCTGATGGATGCAGCAGCTTTCGAAAAAATGAAGAGCACAGCCATTCTTATCAATGTGGGTAGAGGACCTATAATTGTGGAAAAAGACCTTGCAGATGCGCTTGAAAGTGGACAAATTGCAGCAGCTGGACTGGATGTTTTGGATGTAGAGCCAATGTCCCCAGAAAACCCACTTGTAAAAATAAAGGATAGCGACAAGCTTCTGATTACACCACATATTGCATGGGCAGCAGTTGAGGCAAGACAGCGTTTGATGAAAATCATTGAGGGTCAGATTGAAGAATGGAATAAATAAGTCACTCTTTTTTCAAAATGATTTGCTATACTGAGGCTCCACGGGGGAATATGTCAGTGGGGGGCAGCATATGACATGGAATTGGGAAGATGAAAGCAAGCCTTATAGCACAGACGATGCTTATGAGGATTTAGAAGCTATAAGAGCCATGCTTCATGATGCTCAAAGAAGGATTAATCGAGGGAAGCTGGAGAAGAGCGAAATCGACTTAAGCATTAATATAGACGTTGAGAAAAATGACAATCAATAGCAACTGTTACAAAAGATGTGACAGTTGCTATTTTTAACATTTTTTTCACAGTAAAACCTCATTTTTCGGCTATAATCCAATTAGTTGGTCTCACTTGCGAAGTTGAGTAATACGGTTCGATCAATGAAATTAGGGGGATAATATTACTTAACTTAACGGAGGTATACTATGGGGAAGGCTCAGACTGAGGACAAATTAGGCAAATTATCGAAGTTGGCATCCTTGAGAACAGCGTTATTGGCACTCATGATTATTTCTCTTGTGTGCGTAGGTACGGCAGCTGCAATTGTAGGTACAACAAATTTGCGAAGAGGTATGGAGTACGAGGTTGAGACTGGCGTTATGGCTACATGTGCTTCTTATGCTCAGGTGCTAGGCTATACAATTGATGAAATGACCGAGGAGAATGCTGCTAACATCACATTAGAGAAGGATATGCATGCACAGACGGGTTATGATTACACCTTCTTTAGAGGAGATACCCGTGAGCGTTCAAGTATAGAGGGTGTTGTTGGAACAAAAGCAGGTGATGCTGTAATCGCAGAGGTAATTAATAATAAGAATAATTATTCAGCAAGTAATGTAATGATTAATGGCGAGCCATATTACGTTGCATACATTCCTCTTATGGATGATGATGGCGCTGTATATGGTATGGCATTTGTAGGTCTCAGAAAAATCGAGGTTACTGACTACATTAGTAAGCGAGTTGCGTGGACAGTTACTCTTTCCTTTGGAATCATCATAATCTTTACAGTAATTGCTGTATTTTATGTTATTCAGATTATTAAAGCTATTGAAGAAAACGTCAGAGCCGTTCGCCAGATGGCAACTGGAGATTTGGAAATTCAATTGTCAGAGAAGGTTAAGACTAGAAAAGATGAGCTTGGAGAAATGTCACAGGCTCTATATGATATGGCAGCAAAGATTCGCGAGGTCATCGGAAGTGCAAGAGTTTCTTCTAATGAGGTGGATGATAGTGCAGGATACCTGAACGAGACTGTTAAAACAATTGCTGAGACGGCGGACAACGTAACGATTGCCGTTGCTCAGGTGGCAACAGGTGCATCAAGCCAGGCTGAATCCCTTCAGGAGGCAGTTGAGAATGTAAATGATATCAATGATGCGGTTCAGCTTATCACAGCAAATACTGAGGAGATGCAGGGACTTGCAGACTCTATGCAGGAGAACTCGAGAGCCAGTCAGGATAAGCTGACAGAGCTTAGAATGTCTACCCGAGAGAGTATTGCAGCTATTGATGGAATCGTAGATTTGATTGGAAATACAAATACAGCGGTAACAACAATTAGTGAAGCAGTACAGATTATTGATGCAATTGCTGCACAGACAAATCTTCTTTCACTAAATGCAAGTATAGAGGCAGCAAGAGCTGGTGAGGCAGGTAAGGGCTTCGCAGTAGTAGCAGATGAGATTCGTCAGTTGGCTGACCAGTCTGCAGCAGCTGCTCAGAATATTCAGGAAGCAATGAAGGGACTTGCATCTGACTCTAATAAGACAATGGCAGAGGCAGGCAGTGTACAGGAAGCTATCAGCAAACAGCGTAGTACAATTCATAGGACAATCGAGCAGGTTGATTTGTTGATTGAGGATATTAACAAATCTGTTGCTCTTACAAAAGAAATTGTTGAGAACGTGGATAAGACAGAGGCAGCAAGTAATTCTATCTCTGATACAATTACAAATCTTTCATCAATTTCTCAGGAGAATGCAGCAAGCTCAGAAGAGACAAGGGCTTCTATGCAGGATTTGTCAGATACAATGGAGGTTCTTTCAAGCAAAGCAAGTGGTCTGAACGATATCGCCAAAGTGCTTGATGAAGAGATGTCATTCTTCCAGTAGGAAACAGGGGGTCCGCCCAGTAAAAACAGTTGTTTTTCGACTAAGTAAATAATATATTATAAATATGTATTAAATGTCGCAAAAACGGGGGTTTTTACACATGGACAACAAGGATTCAATTCAAAATATCGATTATTCACCACAGGACATCTTGTATATGCTTAGAGATTTACCAGATGCCTGCTGTGTCTTTGAGGTCATCACAGATCCTTTCGGAACAGTAAAGGATATGATGTTCCTCTTCGTGAATGAAAAATATGCCAGCTTGGTTGGAAAGCCATCAGGAGAGCTCATTGGGTCTACTTTCTACAATTCAGTTAGTAATCGCGATGAGGACTGGATAAGACTTTCCTACCAGGCTGCTTTTATGCGTCAGTCTGTAATTAATCGCACCTTTAACACACAGTTTAATAGATGGTTTGAGTTCTGGGCAGTTCCTGTCTATAAAAAGGGATATTGTGCATTTATTATTCATGATGTAACTGCAGAAAAGCGCAATGAGGAGACCAGAGTTATAACTACCAATTCTACAAATTTAATCCTAGATTGCGCTAAAGTGCTGTCTGCAAACGACTTCAGAAAGGGTATAAAGTACACTCTTAAGGAATTGGGCGGCGTTTTAAAAGCTGATAGAGTAGCAGTAATTGAGGTGAAAAATGGAGAACCTGGCGAAATTCACTCTTGGTCAGACAGGGTCAGTGGCACAGGGTTGCCTACCAGAAAGGCGTTGGAGGAGCTTGACTTTTTCACACTTTGGGAACATCAGCTTGGGGATGAAGATGTATTTATACTTGACGACACCTCGGATTTGAGTTCTGAGAATGAGGAGCTTTACAAGGCTGCATTGGCTGGAACAATTTCCAGATATATCGTTGCAGCCCTTAGAGATAAAGGGAAAACTATAGGGTACGTTCTCGTAGATAATTATGACTTGGATTTAGATATAAATGTTTACCAGGTTATGCAATCTGTGGCATTATTTATTTCTGAAGAACTGAGAGTTCACAAGCTTGTAACAGAAATGAGCTACATGAATACCCATGATGAGCTGACTGATTTAGGAAATCGTATTGCTTATAGTGCAACAAAGCATATGATAGATGGACTTGAGCTTTCAGTTGGTGTATGCTTTATCGATGTAAACGGATTGAAGAAAATCAATGATGAACGTGGTCACGATGAGGGTGACAATGTTATTCATGAAACAGCGGAAGTGATTACTTCAGTCTTTAAGAAAAAATATTGTTACCGAATTGGTGGAGATCAGTTCATAGTTATTGCTCCTCAGGTTCCTAAGGAGCATTTTGAGGAATTGGTAGAAAAGCTTAAAAAGAAATCGAAAAAAATTTCCTTTTCAGTGGGCGCTATTTGGTCCGACTCAGCAAAGGATATTTCTGAAATGGTAAATCAGGCAGACAAGCTGATGAATGCCGAAAAGATTGCTTTTTACAGCGCAAACGACAGGAGAAAATGATATGATTAACGCGACCTACAAGAAGATGCTAGAAGGCAAGTCCATTATTCGTGAGCTTAGCGAGTACGCTACAGCTAGGGGTAAGGAAATAGGCTATGAGAATGTGTTTGATTACAGTCTTGGTAACCCGAGTGTTCCTTGTCCTAAAGGGTACACTGATTCAGTTATTGATATGTATATATCGTCGGACCCAATGGCTATACATGGCTACAGTCCATCTCTTGGAATTGAGGAAGTGAGACTTGCAGTTGCAAATTCTTTGAAGGCTCGTTTTGGAGTGCCTTACGAGGCAAAGCATATCTTTATGGCGATTGGTGCAGCAGGGGCTTTGGCCCATGCACTCAGACTTGTCACAGAGCCTGGAGATGAGATTATCGTTTTTGCACCATTTTTCCCAGAATATACAGAGTATATAGGCCGAACAGGGGCCATCATGAAGGTTGTTCCGCCAAGCACAAAGGATTTCCAGATTAACTTTGATGCTTTTGTGGATATCATCAATGAGAAGACCATGGCGGTGTTGATAAACTCACCAAACAACCCAACAGGAATTGTTTACAGTGAGGAGACTATCAAGCGCCTGGCTGATATTTTAAATGAAAAGCAGAAGGAATATGGCCATGATATCTTTTTGATTAGCGATGAGCCATATCGTGAAATTGTTTTTGATGGTAAGGAGTGCCCATATCCATCTAAATATTATGACAATACTTTGAGCTGCTATTCTTTCTCAAAGAGTCTTTCTCTTCCTGGAGAGAGAATTGGCTATGTGGCAGTAAATCCAAGGGCTACTGACAGCGATATTCTGGCTGTTATCATGGGGCAGATTAGTAGAGGAATCGGTCACAATTGCCCTTCTTCAACAAGTCAGCTGGCAGTTTCAAGAGTGCTTGATGAGACTAGCGATTTGAGCGTATACGAGACAAATATGAACATCCTTTATGATGCGCTTACAGAGATGGGCTTTGAGGTGGTGCGTCCTGGCGGAACCTTTTACATTTTCCCAAAGGCTCTTGAGGAGGATGCCAACGCATTTTGTATGAAGGCAAAGAAGTATGATTTGATTTTGGTTCCAGCGGACAATTTTGGCTGTCCAGGATATTTTAGAATGGCTTACTGTATTGATACAGAAAAGGTAAAGCGTTCTATCGAAGTATTTAAGAAATTTGTCAGGGAAGAGTACGGCAAATAAGGTTTTACAGAACAGGTTTTTTGAAATAAATGGCAAAACAGAAAAAGCAGATTGAGTATAGATATTACGAGATTCCTGATGGTCATTATGTCATGGCGCTCCTAGGGGACACCTGGGTCAGAAGCTATGGGGCAGAGAAGGAAAACCTTCTTCATTTCCACAATTACATGGAGATTGGTTATTGTTATTGGGGAAATGGTATGCTGACCATTGAAGAGTCAAACGTGGCATATAAGGGTGGAATAATTACGATTATTCCAGAAAATATACCTCACGAAACAAAGAGCTTTAATCAGGGCATTTGTAAGTGGGAGTATATTTATATCGACATTGACAGCTTTATCCGCAATGAGATGCAGTTTAAGCGAATGCTTCCGGAAGAAGTGATAAAGCGAATTAACAATCAGGGCTATGTGGTTCAGTGGAATAAGAATAAAGCTCTGACCAACATCATCAGAAACATAATTGAGGAATACCGTGAGAAGAAGCCTTACTACAAGGAGGCTGTTAGAGGGTACCTGAGAGCTTTTATTGCAGAGCTATTGCGTATAAATGAGGATATGAGCTCAAGCCTTACACTGGAGGAAAAAAGGCTTAGCAGTTATATTGAAAAAAGTGTCGCTTATATTGCTGATCATTATGCTGAGGATATAAAGATGTCCGATGTGGCCCACGAATGTGGTCTTTCCGAGAGTCATTTCAGGCGTATTTTTGAGGAAAGCATTAGCATGAAGCCTTTGGATTATCTCAATATGGTCAGAATAGATAAGGCCTGTGAGATAATACAGAATAAGGATTATGCTATGGAGGAGGTTGGTTTTAGGGTAGGTTACCAGACGCCTTCGACTTTCAACAGGAATTTTAAGAAGCTTACAGGGAAGACGCCTTACCAGTGGAAAAAAGAGGAGAACACCCTGGGAATAACAAAGAAAAATTATAAAATTAGTGCAAAGAAAGGATGGTAAACAGTTTGGCTGTTTACCATCCTTTTTTGTAGTTTTGTTCATGATTTAGACAAATTATAGTTTAAAAACACTTATACCCAAATGAGTAAATAGTCGAATTTGCAATTTTTTAGAGCAATTCTATAAAACAAAAAGAAACTAATTATTAGTATTATGACCATACAAGGGGCGTTAATGAAGCTCTAAATTGTGCAATATGCACAAGAGAACGTCGTAATTTTTTACAATAAGGAGAAGGAAGAGAAATGAAGAAAAAATTAATTTCACTCATGCTTGTTGGTGCAATGGCAACATCAATGGTTGCTTGTGGAGGTTCTGACACAGCAAGCACAGACACAGCAACAGACTCAGCAGCTACAACAGAGGAGGGGGCTCCTGCAGCAGATGTTCAGTCAGCGGACGAGAACACACTTACAGTTTACGCTTGGGATGAGAACTTCAACATTCCAGCACTTCAGGCAGCTGAGAAAGATTACCAGGATGTAAATCCAGATTTCAAGCTTGAGATAATCACACAGTCACAGTCATCTGATGTTGAGCAGGCTATCACACTTGCAGCAGAAGCTGGTGACTATAGCACATTACCAGATATCGTACTTTTCCAGGATCACTATTTCCAGCAGTACGTTACAAACTATCCAGATGCTTGGCAGGATGCTAATGATGCTGACTGCGATTGGACAGGACTTGGAGCTGAGAAGCTTTCTTACTCTACAGTTGATGGCAAGCACTATGGCTTCCCTGTAGATGCAGGTACAGCAATCTTCGCATACAGAACTGACCTCCTTGAGCAGTGTGGTTACACAATCGACGATGTAACAGGCATTACATGGGATGAGTTCGATAAGATTGGTAAGGAAGTATATGACAAGACAGGTAAGTACCTCCTTTGCATGGACGGTGATGGAAACGACTTATTCTACATGATGCTTCAGGAAGAAGGCGCTTCACAGTTCAAGGATGGCAAGCCATACATCACAGAGAACGAGACACTTGTTAGTGTATTCAACACACTCGTAACTCTCGCACAGGACAATGTTCTTTACCTTGCAAATGACTGGTCAGACTACACAGATCAGGCTATTCAGGGCG
>JAEEGL012157125.1_pt1 | contig 18359 bp, 22 predicted proteins | sample 9134231 | NCBI WGS metagenome assembly JAEEGL01 (sample SAMN16246548, study PRJNA631951) | gut metagenome | biome: gut microbiome; feature: rumen; material: fiber-attached | host: Bos | place: Iran: Karaj | collected 2018-10 | reverse complement strand
GAATCCTTCCAGGAAACCGGCCTCCACTTCGGTAATCCCCTTGTCGAAAGCCACTCCTATATATTCATCCGTCCATCGGCGTCCCTTCCCTTGATCGTATTTGACATCCAGGTCCCCTTCACAGACCTTTCCTTCTCCGAGTACCTTCAAAGGCCCACCCCAAGTGAAACTGTATTCGATCGCTTTGTTGAATAATGAGAAATTCATGATAAGAACCTGTGTGTAAGGATTTGTGCGAAAATTCCAGTAACAAATATAAGAAATCTTTGCAGGAATGGCGAATCCGCAATGCGTAGTTTTACCGGCTGGCAACTCGTATCATGGTACCAGCAATGATGTCCGCAACAACATCAAGGTGTTTGGACGCCTGAAGGCCAACCTCACCAGTACAAAAGTGTCTCCGTTCTTCGCAGTAGATCTCGGGGCAAACATCGGCCTAAGTTCCAACGAGATCAAGATGGCCAACGGCTTCTACTATGAGCCCGCCTTTGGCTCTGACTTTGCCATCAGCCCTAAGCAATCCATCTACTTGATGCTTGGCTATAACGGCATCGGCTACGACTACGAGGCCTTCGACACTACGCTCGGTAGTGCTGGCTACGAGATGCGTCACGCCCTTGCCGGAAAACTGGCTATCTACATTGGTTTCAAGTTCTAATCCCTCCGCTATGCAGACTTTCACATTCGACATTCACTTCCGTTTCGACTCTGCTCAGTTCTATGAGACTTCCTTTCAGTTATCCCTCAACGAAGAGGAGATCACCTTCGTGAAATCCTTCATCAAGGAGAATGGCGAAAACATGCCGTTCTGGGCCTTCGAATTCGAGAACGAAGCCTTGTTCAACCGGATGTTGGAAGCCCAAGTGGCAGCAATCCTTTCCTATGTGAATCGGGAGATCGTCGCCCCAGGCGATGTCCCGTTCACCGAGGAAACAGTCAGCTGGGATTATGTCCTCGTTGAATTCTATTGGCCGGAGGAGTTTTTGTAATACATTATCGTGAGCTAAAGATATATCATAAACAATTTTGTTACAAAGTTTTACGTCGTTTATAACGTAGACCGAAAACAATGATTTATATTTGTGCGCAAACTTAATAATTCAACTATGAACAGCAACGAAAAGGCTATTTTACTTGCTCTCCGGAGAGGGCATGATCATGGGCTTCTTCACGTCAAATCGCAAGCTCTCGAAAGACTAAAACTACTTGGATACATCGATTACATATCTGATATGCAAGGCAGACTAATAGATGGAACTGTTAGTATTACCACTGCCGGTCAAATAGTGACCATTTAGCATTTTATTCGAAAAGGCATTAATCGCTCGGTGTGGAAGCGCTTCGGGCTGGTCCAAGGCCCACTCGAAGCCCTTCCACCTCTTTTATTCCCCGATAGTCCAAAGGGGCACAGCCTTTCGGGCAGCCTACGGCAGGGCCGCCTCCAGTCGGTTTCTGATTGTCTGGGCGAAGCCCACTCCAAACAGAGACTACCCTCCGGCAGCGAGGCATTGTGCCTACCGACCTTCGGCCGGACATGCATTGTTCTCTTCGGGATTTTCCCATATGAACTCGAATATCTTCTGACACTCTTGATTTAATCGATCTTGGATCTCAGAAGATCCCCATTGTTTGTAATGAATCAGTTTTTTAATTGACTGATAGGAACTACTCTTGTAACTCTCTTTTTTATCCTCAAAAGGCAGATTGCCAATTGAGCGATTGATAGAGTACTCTAATAACACCAGATTTCCGATAGAGTTCTGAATGTCTTCGCTAACAAAGACCGAATCGTCAAATGTGGCGTGAATATGCTCTACATCATAATTTTCAGAAAGGAGTTTATTAACCTTTTCAATGGGCGTATTGGCATTTTTCTCGTCAAAATATGCGGACAAGCAACATATCAAATCTTTCCAGACGCGATTAAACGCAATTTGTTTTTTGAAATCTTCTTTACCGTTTACACACTCCTCCGAATACAATTTCTTGTTCAAATAATCGATTACCTCACTTTTCCGTGATATCCCTAAGCCTATCATTTTTTGAAGAGTATTTGATAAGCTATGAATGTCGTAAATGGTCCTAGAGTAGTATACGCTATAGCAAAGGTAGATTTTGGACAAGGGAAGGAAAACTTCGTATACATCTGAGATCGAATAGCCACACAAAATTAGCAGGTAAGCAATTCTAGTATATCGACTATATCTGGATTTTTCAATTAACAAATATGTTATCAGCTGTTCTATTGTTTGATACTCCGATTGATTCCACTCTGCGACAGCAGTTAAGACATGGTTGAGTTCTTCTACGGAAAGAGAAACTTTTGTTAGTCTTTCTTTATTGCCAAGTTCACTATGTTGCTGAACATCAAGCAACCCATCAAATAGGTAGTCGAAGAAAGTATCAGTACCCATTTGGTAGAGGTTATTGGGCAAGTCATAACGGGAGATGATATAATCTTTGTAAGCTGCACGTACAGAAGTCATGTTCACAACATCGTAGTCGTTCCCTCTCTCTCGCCATTGGGCATTGATTTCTTTTATTTTCTTGTATAGCTCTCCAATTTCGTTAAATGCATAATCATTTGCATTATGCCGTTCTCGAAGATACTCATAGAAACGAATTTTGAAGAGATCATCTCCATTCAAATCTAATCCCCCGGTGTTTATGGTATTGAAGATCTGAATTGTCTTTGACAACCCGGCAACAGTTTCAACAGCGACAAAGTAGATGCTCGTTAGAAGGTAGGTAAGGAAAGTATCAATCTCGAAAAATGCTGATAATCTTTCCCCTATAGCCTCTTCAAAACAGTTTCCAATCAAAGCGCAATTCCTCACGTACTTGTTTTCAGACGACTCCTTTATTGCATCAAGATGGTCAATGGACAGGAAATCAGTCAAAAACAGTTGTTCTTTATCATTATTAACCCTGGTTTCAAGCCAGTTCATAGGAATCCTATGGCTATCGAAGGCTTCCGGATACTTTAGGGAAAGATATTTGAATAGACAGAGCAGTGTGCTTGTTCTTTGTTGTCCATCGATTATATCCTGTTCGCACTCATTCGGAGAAAGAAATCGTTTCTGCGACAATTGCATCGTTCCGATGAACATCGGCTCAGTTTTCACTGTAGCGTAAGTCCTTTCTTCGTTTACACTCCAGAAACCGCCGAAGATATCACGAATAAAACGAGAGATCTGTACTTCATCCCAAGAGTATTCCCGCTGGTATACAGGGACGATATAGATTGTCTGACCATCCAGAAATGCTTCCTTAGGGTAGTATTTAGAATATGTTGTCTCTAGCTTGCCAATACGATATGTTTTGGATGATATATCAAAGTGGGCATTATTCGAATATATCGAATATAGTTCAATGATTCTATCCCGATACTTGTTTGCAGAAAAGAACGTTCCCCTTTTGTAAGTAAAATAGTGCTCAGGGGATAAATCCAGAAAATGAACTTTCGCAGCATAGCATCGTTCTCTAAATTCTTCGGGATCATCGAAATTATACTTGTCAAGTAAAGGTCTAAACCTCAACTTCTTGGCCTCTATTAAATCGCCAAGGTCTTCTGGCTCATCTAAAGCCCGAGCTACCGCAACCACTTTGTTTCCATCGGCGACTGCAAAGTAGTCACCAGTATGAACTTTATTCTTAAAACCTTCTTGATCTCCAACGAAAATATAGTTGTTTCTCCTAAAAATATTAAGGACACTCTTTTCTGCTGCCCCATATTCACTCCATCTTGAGCCGACTTTCCAAACCTTGTTTTCCATATTAATCGGTTGCATATCATAGCAAAATTAACAAATCCTTTGAACAGAGCCAACAGTTCTTTCTTCCGCTAGTAATTCCACAAACCTTTAGCTGCCGAACTTTGGCAACCCCACCATCTACCTTTGCCCCAAACAAAGATAGATGACACTTAAAGACCTCATCCTTTCTGTTCCTTTCGATTTCCTGGTACCAGAACTTATCAAGATTGATGATCCGGTGCGGGAGAATCTCTATGCCTTCAAGGAGGCTTACGACATTCTGCGCCGAACAGTGCCTGCTGGCCCTCAGAAAGAGTCTATACGCGTGACAATTCTTGGTCCGGATGAAGAAGATCCTGAGACGTCACAGGAACAGCGGATATATGCCGAGCATTGCGGTGGCGATTTCTTGGAGAATAATCTTGCGAAAGAGGTCGTTGTTGAGGAGGGGGTATCAACGCCTCGCGCTCTTTCAGAGATTCTCTGGGAGATGACCTATTATGGTTTTGATCCATATCCTCGGGAAGACATCCCTCTCAACCGCTACGAGAAGAAGACAGAAGAGTTGGAGCATCGGCAGTTCGACAATTACGCCCGCGCAAAACGGGGTGTCGTTCGCGGCCAGGTTACGAAATATGCGCTCTCCCTTGAAGGTTGGGACGTCTATGAACGGCGCTTCGCCCACCGGAATCGAGCCAAACGGATGCGCGACGCGCGGCAGGAGCGTTCCATCAAGTGCTATGAACGCCTCGGCAAAGTCGAGAAGGCCATCACCCGCATCCTCAACTGCACGCGAGCACTCTCACGCGCAGATCTGGACTTCTTGTTTGAGACGAAAACCATCTGTGAGTATGAATTCTTCTCCCGTTCTGCTGCCGGCGAGGACCGGGCGGCGTACATCTGCGACAATCTAAGCCAGTATTTCCATTGCGACCTTTCAGCATACACTCGGGCCGAGATACTTCTTTGTTCTTCCGCTGACCAGCCTCTAACCGGGTATGAAGTTGAGGCTATCCGTTCTGCGCTCCTCAACATCCTTCCGATGTCTGATATCCGCTTTACGATAGGCGTAAAGCCCATCGAAGAGCCCTCTGACTTGTGGGTTTTCCTGGTCGTATCGGCATAAAGCCTCCGTTCTATCCTTGGTTTATCCTTCTTTTTAGTTATCTTTGTTTTGTGCACAATAAAGTCATATAATAACTATGACAGCGATAGAACACTTGTTTGTTGAAGTCAAAAGGGTTATTGAAAAGTCTGCGGCTGAGCAAAAAGAACGACGAGAGCGAGGAGAACTCTTTAATGTCTTTGATGTTCTGAATTTATCTACATCTGAGGTGAGGACTCATTCTGCTTTTTTAGCTGAGCTTCTTAATCCCCAAGGATCGCATGGACTTGACATTTATCCTTTAGCATGCTTCAAGGATATGACCGATAAGTTTCATCCCCTAGATTTTGATCTAAAGAATACTGTAGTTTATAAAGAGCGATCTATCGGTAGGATTGATGAAGATTATAATACGGGTGGACAGATTGATATCATAGTTGAATCTGAAAACCAGGCAATTATTATTGAGAATAAGATTTATGCTGGAGATCAGAAAAAACAATTATTGCGATATCATCGATACGCACAGAGATTTGCCAATTTTGTTCTCCTTTATCTTACCCTAGATGGGCATCTGCCTCAGAAGGATTCATATGAAGATTTAATACCTGACGAAGACTTTTATTGCATCTCATATAAAGAGCATATCATCAGTTTTTTAAATCTCATAATGACAAAAGCCTATGATAAGCCACTTGTAAGAGAAACGACTATTCAATATAAACATTTATTAGAAGAATTAACTCATACAACTATGGCAAAAAAGGACAAGGACGAGTTGTTGGAAATAATGTATAATCATTCCGAATGCACGGTTGAGATAATTGAATGTAGAGATGATTTTTTAAATAATGCTGTTAGAGAACATCTAATCCCACAGATAAAAGAGATTGCTGATAATAACAGTTTGACAATTTCCGAATCGGATATTGATTCTTTTTTGTCAAAAACGAAATGGACGGGGATAGACTTTCAAAAAGAGGGTTGGACGCAAATTTCTTTTCGGTTAGAGTTTGATGAAAATAATTGGAAAGGTCTTTTTGGGGGCGTATGTTGGAAAGACCACATAAGGAAAGGAGACAAGGGTGGAAACCCGTTATCGTGTTTAGAGGGAGGAAACGATTTATGGGTTGGCGGATGGCGAGATTTAACCCCTAGAACCTTAGACTATTCTTCAATTCCATATATCATAAACAAGACTAATGAGAATAGTTACTATCAGCAAATCGATAATTTAATTAAATCCGTAATCAAAGAAATTACTAATAGTGGGAGAGAGGCGTAGTGTATCTTTATTAAGAATGGAAGAGCGCAACGATATCGTCATCTACCAGTCCCAAGACGGGTTGGTGAAAATGGAGGCCCTGGTAGATCCTTCCGGGGAAACTATCTGGGCATCACAAAAGGCCATTGCGGCGCTGTTTGGCGTCAGTATACCTAACATTTCATACCACCTCAGGAATATATTTCAGAGTGGCGAACTGTCGCGCGATACGGTAATTAAAGAAATTTTAATTACCGCACAGAGTGGTGCCAGAGGCACATCTGACGAGAAAATCAAGTATTATAACCTCGATGCCATCATCTCCATCGGGTATCGTGTCAATGGCGTCCGGGCCACCCAGTTCCGCATCTGGGCGACAGGCATTCTGAAGCAGTATATGCTCAAGGGCTACGCCATCAATCAGCGTGTCGTGTCGGAGCAAAAGTACGAAGATTTGAAATGTGCTGTCGGCTTGTTGGAAAACGTTTTCAGCAAGGAGACGCTGCTTACCTCCGATCAGGTCATCGGCCTTTTCGATGTTATTCGCGACTACACTTACGCCCTGGATACGTTGGATGCTTACGACTACCAGAGCCTGACGATTGCCGATACAACTGCCCCCGAACGTTTTCACGCCACATACGAAAATGCCATGGAAGCCATCGACAGTTTACGTGCCAAGTTCGGTGGCAGCGACATCTTCGGCGTAGAGAAAGACCAGTCCTTCCATAGCAGCATCGGTCAGATCTATCAGACCTGGGACGGCAAGGAACTCTATCCCAGCATCGAGGAGAAAGCCGCTATGCTGCTCTATCTGGTCGTGAAGAACCATTCCTTCGTCGACGGCAACAAGCGTATCGCAGCTACACTTTTCCTCTGGTTCCTCCAGAACAATGGTATCCTCTATCGTACCGACGGTACAAAGCGCATTGCAGACGCTGCCCTTGTGGCTTTGACGCTGATGATCGCTGAAAGCCGCACTGACGAAATGGACACAATGGTCAAAGTGGTAGTGAGCCTGATCAACCGCAGGAACTAATCCGCTGATACGGCTCCACATCAGCCCGGCCACCGCTGATAGGGCCGGCAAAGTACACTCGCATCCTCTTATGGAATGAAGTCTCCTTCTTCTACAAATTCCAATTCTTCTGCAACAGCCAGTTCTATGGCTTCGTCGCTGTCCGAGTCACGCATTTCAACATACCTCATAAACGCGGCGATCTCTTCTCCAAAACGAACCTGAGACTGGCAAACACGAGCCCTTACATCTTCAATGCTGTTATTGGAGAAATAAGCTTGCATCTCAAAAATATCCTGCGCTGCGGCTTCTATCTCGTTCTGATTATAGCCCAAAGCCATAATACACGTAAGCCATCTGCTGATGAGCTCATCATTGGTCAGAATGTTATCAATCCTGTCCAAGCCGTAGATTCTCTTTTCGAGACTCTCTCGAATCATTTGTTTTACTGTTTCTTCCATAATAATACGACTGTGAAATGATAAATCATGATAAAATTGAAACATTATTTCGTTAAAAGGCCGAATCAATATCGTTGATGCCGACATCCAAAAGCATTCCCATAAACTCCGGTCCGGTAATCAGACGGATGTTGTCCGCATCTGCTGTTCTCTTTGCTTCTTCGGTGAAACTATTGGCGGCCGTTAATGCCCAATAGATATCGATATCGTCATCATTCTTCTCATAGTGCCCGGTTTTTTGGCCATTGAAACTTGTTCGATAGCTTGTTTCCCGGATCTGCCTTCATGGAATTTAACTTGAACGTGGAAACATATCCCAAGGCGCGAAAAATAGGCGGTGACATCCACATCCTCCCCATCAGTCTTCCCGTTCATGTTCTTACTGGGAATGTCAACCTGTGTAGCACCGGTTTTCTTGAAATACCATCCTACCAGTTTCTCAAACTATCCAGGCTCCAACGCTTCCTTGATGGTATTCAAAAGATTTGGTGATTCTTCAAGGATTGTGTTACGGACATTGATCTTCGTTTTGGCTTTAGCGTTTGAATATGCTTTCTCGACATCTTCCCTCAGGTCATCGAGGCCTATATTAGCCATCTGATATTTCATCCTGGAAGTGAGTCTCGCTCCGACATAATCTCTCTTTGAAGACCAGTCAAGAATTATACGGACCTTCCGGAAGAAGCCCAGGTCAAGGTCCTCTTTGCTGCCCGTTCTTTTCCAGAAACCATCTACTTGTCTTTCCAGTCTGTTCCTATACTCCTGAAACTCGCAAACTGGAATATACTTAAATGGATATGCCCTGTCATCAGTTATCTCATACATAGAGAATTCTCCTCCCGGGCGTGGCACGACAACCCAGTCGCCTCGTTCCATCTGATTCAGGAACCTGTCCAGGCAGAATCTATTTCTAGGGTAATAGCCAAACTCTTCTCTGATTATTTCCTCAATCGCCTTCCATGAATCATAATCATTGAGTTTCTGGGCAACAAAGAGCCAGCCATAGCAAAGGTATCCTTTTTCAAGGAGCGACATGGCCACATCTCCCTCATAATTCTCCTTGTGGAGCCAGTAATGTCTGTTGTTGTTTTCCATACGCGAAAGTAATAGTATTGTTATTTCACTATCGGATCCCCGCAGAACTTCTTCCGGCCGCAGGATTTGCATTTGGCTCCTCACCAGAAGTGTTGAACTGGTTTATAGATATTAATTCTGCCATACTACTAAGTTACAAACTTATGAGAATAATTCTGCATTGTCGCGCATCCTGATAACCTTATCCATAACTACACTTCGCTTTTATCCGGGATTTCTACTTCAGGGAATCTTTTGCGTACCAATTCTAAAGCAAATGATTTCCTTGAATCGAGATTCTCAATTCGTGCAGGTTCAAACAAAACGGTTCCATCACCAGCCCAGTTATGGACGCTTACGCTGAAATTGTTCCCATCTGATTCTTCGTAGGCATTTAAACTTACCATCCAACCCATTCCTTCCGCATCCATGAATTCAAAATTCCACTCTCCCTCAGATTTGCCAGGATGCCACTGATACATCAGCGTCTCATCAGATAAAGGCATATCTTCTTCTATTGGGGCTGATGCCTTTATAAAGAAGCGTTTATCTCTATCCAACGATACGTTTATAATCAGGTCGCCGTATTCTCTTTCATAATTTGGGTGTCCAAGCGGCAGAATCATCTTTGCGTTTTCAACGAATGGATCAAGAGGATGCAGCAGAATGATTTGGTCACAGTGTTCCTCTGCTTCGGTGACATCAAGGATATCCCTAACAGTAGGTGCTATACCTTTTCGGATGCTAATCCTCGATAGCTTCGATACAACGATGACTACGATGCCTAAGGATTCTGCCAAGGCTTTCAGGAGTCTCAGCGTTTCATCCAATTCGCCTTCACGGCTTCCTTCATCCATAATCCCGCAGTCAATGTCCTGCAGACGATTGATAACGATCATCCGGACATCTTTCTCTTCGACAAAGCGAAATATCTGTCCAACGAGGTAAGGAATCGTGAGATTTGAAGTGTCATCAATATACAGCGGATAGTCTTTGAAGTCTTTGGCTGAGAATTGGCCATCGTCGTATACATTGGCGCCCAACTGGGTTCTCATGAGCACCCTCATAATACCGTGACGATTGCCCTTGGGTGCGAATAATGCAACCGGGATTTGATCCCCCGTACCGTTGACGATGCAATTGCCAAGCACATACTCGAACCTCCCGCCCCATGAACGGGAACCGACGAGTATTAAATTTCCAGGCGTCCAGTTCATTCCCAGAATCTCCGGCTGAAAGTCAATGTTTTTCCTATCACTCATGTCTATATTTCTTTGAATTTCGGATTTAGTTTTTTTACCAGTTCCAGCGCTTTCTCCATCAATGCTGGATACTCATCATCAGTGTAATAACCCATGATGGTGCCGGGCGTATGTTCCTTTTCTTCAAGCAGATTGACATTGTCCGGGCTACTCCAGACGAATTTCCAGTTCACGTCGCAGCGGATCAGATCTGCCGTCCAGGGATCCTGATGTCTCCAGCGCAGATAGATGCACCAGCGATCTCCCCCGGCATCGACAAAGTAGTAATAAATTTGCGCAGGGCACCAGTGGTTTAGGTATTCAATCCACTGATTTGTTTTCATTTTCTATGGATTTGTCTGTTTGTTAAAAAAGTCTATAGCTTCCCGGAAGTTGGGAAATTGCATGTCATCAATACTCAGATATGTTATGTCAGAAAACCAAAGGTCTTTATTTTGACTTCCCATCAAATGAAATATTAACCGATGTTGATCATAATCAAAAGTGACAGAACAAGAGTAATAGAGCGGGAGATTCCTGTACTCGAACTTGACGATTGTGGTTCTTTCTTTTTCCTCCTTTGTGAGTTCTTCAAATCCCGGTAAGGATTCAAGCAGTAATTGTTCTTTAATTGGGTGGATGCTCATATTCAGTCTCCCCAGGTCATCAGTCGTTCAGACAGGATCTTCCAGAGCAGCATCCAGGCCTTGTCGAAACGGAGCTTCTGGGCCTCGGACCAGAAAGTAATGCCGCCATCGTCAGGATGGGGAATGCGTTTGCGGTTCCGCATATTCACGTAGTGCGTAAACGATTTTGCGACCGGCATGTAGCTCCTGTGTTTAGCATAGTCGCCTTTTCCACCTTGGTCCAGGATAATGTCGATCATCTGAATAGCCTTGTGAATCTGATGACCGTAATAGGGGCCGTTCATGGTGTAGGACAGATGCATGTTGTAGCGCTCCATCGTTTCCAATTTGGCCTTAAAGTGGATAAGCAGATACTCATGGTGCCAATCATCCGTAAATGCGTTCTTCCACTTGCGGCGTGCCCATTCTTTGTGGTCCTGCATCATTCGGTTGCGACGCACCTTCTGTTTCTTTCCGTACAAAGCCATTTCTCATGCCTCCTTGTCTTCTTCTATGTGCGACCACCTTTTGCCAGCGCGATCCTCAAAGTGCTGGTGGGTGATCTTGATATCAATCCAGAAATCATTCATCCGCAGAAGATCGGGGATTGAATAGCTTTTGCGGCAGCAGAAATTATGAACAGCATGACAGATGCAGATGTCCTTGAATTCCGGCCGGTTCAGCGGTGCTTCGTTCCACGACTGTCCGTCGTCCATAAAATCATCCAAGCCAAATTCGGACGCCGGCATATCCGGCTTATGTTCAAGGCTGTATGAGACCTGGCAAAAGTCACATTCGGGATCACAGCCATCTTCGTAAAGATCAAATAATATGTCAAGCATGGCTACGAAATCGGAGCCGTAGGCGTTTAATTCTTCAAATCGCCGCTCTTCAATCGACATAAACACCGATTCTTCGTCATTGAAGACATAACGGAGCGTCCCTTCGACTGAGATGTCATCATCGAACTCCGGGTCGTAGCCCTGCTTCAGTATAGATTGGTATAGGCTCAATGCCTTTGCGTGCACCTTCTTCGTGAGGTCGTTCAAGCGGTCGTTTACCTGCTTGAAAGCTTCCACATCTTCAGGTGTGCATTCGAACATCTGATTCATCAATTCGCATCGCTGGGCAAGGAGCCCCTTCAGTTTGTCCTTGGTTTCCTTGCCCCAGTCATTCAGCGGGCGGAACATCCCGTGTCCGCCCACATAGTGCGCCGTCTTGAGAATCTGCTTCTCAAGCCGGGCCAATTCCTGTAGCTGTTTCTTTGTCATGGCGCTCAATCTTTAATCTTGGGCAAAGATAGAGGCCCCGAATGCCAAAAACAGGCAGCTAAAAAGGAATGCATTTGTTGAAGTTTTTCTTTACAAATTCGCGATGGATTTCCAATTCGTGTTCATCAGGGAATTTATTAATGCATTGCTGGAGGCATTCCATATCATTCTCAAACGACAGTTCCTTATCAGTATAATCCTCGGGATCTATATCCAAATTGTCACAATCAAGATTAGGATAATTATACATCATTGCTATCAAACACCAGTCTTCATTATGTCCAATCTTCTTGTAGAAGGCGTACCATCGGGTCATATTGAAAGCATCGCGTAATGATCTGTCAGAAGCCAATTCACACCACTTATATGAGTCATAGGCGTCATCATAACGCAGGTAAAAGAACGTAAAGAAGGCTTCATCACCGCCTCTTTCTTGATAAACGGCCAATGCCTCTTCTTTTGTGAGGTGCTTTTGGGTAAGACTGCCTTGTTCAAAAACAGGCCTGTACTTTTTTGCCATTGTAATCTAGTTTTGATTTGAGCGCAATAATAACGTGTCAGACCGCCAAAGTTCAGCATCTTACCCCATCCGTTCTACGGTTAATTGATAGCTGCCATTTTTTGGCAAAACCACCGTCTATCTTTGCTGCCAATTAAGAATAGGCGCACTATGACAGACAAAGAAAAAATGGATTCTTTGATTAACACAAATCCTGATCTCAAGGGTTTAATCGAAGACTTTGAGGCGGAACCCGTCAAGAAAGATATTCTCGGATCGATGGAGAGAATTCTTGAAGAGGCGTATTGCGAAGCCTGTAGTGATCAGTGTCGCTTCCATCATAAATACCGTTATGATGACGCCTTAATGAAAAAGGTAGAATCGGACGCATCCTTTTTAGCGGAGCAATTCCGGATATCCGAGAAGCAGGCTGTTCTGTTTACAATTATTCTGGATATGTCCAGGGGAGACGAGGTCTCCAAATCGGATTTGTCCATTGTCCTGAAGAGCAATTTCGTCCATTTTCTATCGTACGAAAGGGATCTGGCTACCCTTGAGTGCGCCCTTTTGCTCAAAAGGACGGGTTGGGGAAGAATCTTAATTCCAGACGAAGTAAATGATTGTCTTGAAAAGAATCTGCCTTATATTAAGCCGGATATCAACAACCTTTCGACCAGGAACATTCTGTCAAGAATGAAGCGCATCTTCAAGTCAATGAAAGAAACAGAGGGGAGAAAGGACATTTTCCTGCATCAGATTGATGAGATGATTCTTGCCAATCCAAACACCAGTATTGCTAAGACTACCGACAGATGTGGTATCCTGTCAGCTAGTGCGACAATAACGGAAGAGTGTGTTGAAGGCATGATTCACGATCCTGCTGATAAAGACTACGAGGGTAGTATGTGCCCCTGCGAGCGGATGCTGTTTTATGCTCTATGTTACCGATATGATGATTTAGATGATGATTTCTGCGAGTGGTGGGATTTTAAGGATTATTTCAGCGATGACCAGATGGAATACCTTCAAGATAGGTATAAAATGAAAGAGCTTGAGTTGCAGAATAAAAGAGTCATTGAATATGCCAATAGGGATGGAGTTAAAGTCAAGGACCACTTCAAGATTCGGGATTCCGTAAAAGAAGAACTGCTTGCCGATTGCGGCGGGTTGCACGAAGTGACGCCTCTGTCCGGAACACTACGCTGTGAAGATCTCGTTACCAAAACGCTTTATTATGACGCCGCCGTAGAGAAGCAGGTGGGTTCTTTGGCGCAATTGCTATCCGAGGAACGATTCAAGCAGATTCGGACAGCCTTGACAGAAAAAGGGATGCGCAGCGGTTTTACCTGCCTTTTCTATGGTGATCCAGGGACAGGAAAGACAGAAACCGTATATCAGATTGCCAAGAACACGGGTCGGGACATTATTATGGCAGATGTCTCCAAACTCAAGAGTATGTGGGTGGGAGAAAGCGAAAAGAACATGAAGGCATTGTTCGCTAAATATCGCAAGACTACAATAGATACGAAAGTGACGCCTATCCTTCTCTTCAACGAAGCCGATGCTATCTTCAGCATCAGGAAAACAGGGGCAGAAGATGCGGTGGACAAGATGGAGAACAGTCTCCAGAACATCATTCTCCAGGAAATGGAGGTCTTCCAGGGTATTATGATTGCCACCACCAACCTCACGCAGAACTTCGACAAAGCCTTTGAACGGCGCTTCCTCTACAAACTCCGATTCGACAAACCTTCTGCCGAAACCCGTTCCAGGATCTGGCAGTCGATGCTGCCAGAGCTCTCGGAAACAGAGGCGTTGCAACTATCCAGCGAATACGATTTTAGTGGCGGCCAAATCGAGAATGTGGCTCGCAAGAAGGCCGTCAATGACATCCTGGGAGAGAAGGCCACAACGTTCACCGACATTCGCTCATTCTGCGAGGAAGAAACCCTCACCGGATGTTCTTCCAAAAGAAAAATCGGGTTTTAAATAATCCTGCCACATTTTGGCAACGAAGCATCATACCTTTGCTCACAAGAAACAAATACTACACGATTATGGAAAAGACTAACTTAAGTGACGGCCTGATGGCCCAGATGATTGAAGAAGAGGCATGGAAAAGCCTCTCTGGCGACTATCCCTGGAATGAATCTCTTCTGGAAAAGTACAAAGACAAAGTGGATTGGGAGGAAATCTCTTCCAATTACAGCATAGAGTGGACGATCTCAATGCTGGAGAAATTCAAGGGAAGAATCAACTGGACAGGACTCAGCGGAGTAAGCTCGGAAAATCTCCTCATTCCGGATGTGGTTGAACGTTTCAAAGATTGCTGGGATTGGAAAGTACTTTCAGGAAATAACAATCTTCCGATTGCGACAATCCGCAAAATGGCTGATTACATTGATTGGAAGGAACTCATCAATTCGCGTTACAACGACGAGATCTTTGGGATGTCTTTCCTCAAAGAATTTGAAGATAGGATTCCCGCATCTTCTCTCAAAGATTCACGTCTCTGGGGGAAAATTGTAGAAGAGAAGGAAAAAAAGATACGTGCGGAGATTATCCTTGGCTAAAGATGACATTGATTTACAAAAACTGCCACTTTTTGGCAGTTTTTGTTTATATCTTTGTATCCATAAACGATAAACCCGTATGGCAAAGAACTACTTCGAGCGTTACATCTGGCTGATAAATACCATTAATCGGCATGGGCACATCTCATATAACGAGATCAGCTATCTCTGGTCACATAGTCGGTTGAACAAACTCGGTGAGAATTATCTTCCCGAGCGTACATTCCACAATCACCGTCAAGCCATTCTGGATACTTTCGGTATCGAGATCAAGTGTGACCGGTCTTTGGGATACTATATCGCCAATGACGAAGACATGGAGGAGGACGGTATCCGCCAATGGATGCTCAACTTCCTGTCTTTGAATAACATGATAAATGAGTGCCGCGATTTGCGCGACCGCATTCTTTTTGAGGAGATACCTTCCAGCCAGCGCTGGCTGACAGCCATCGTAGGCGCCATCCAGGATCAGAAGACAATAGAGATCACCTATCAGGGATTCAATAGCCCAGAGCCTAGCACTTTCGAAGTGCATCCCTGGTGCCTGAAACTTTTCAAGCAGCGTTGGTATCTTCTTGCCAAAAGCGAAGCATATACTGAACCCCGTATCTATGCCCTGGACCGCATCCGCGCCGTCAAGGAGACAAAGAATCCGCTCAAAGTTCCCAAGAAGTTCAAGGCCGATGAATTCTTCAGCCATTTCTTCGGCATCATCGTGGACGAGCGCAAGCCCGAGACCATCCGTCTGAAAGTGGATGCCGATCAGGTCAAGTACTACAAATCTCTGCCGCTTCACAGTTCTCAGAAAGAGATCGAGGCGACTGAGGACTACGCCATCTTCGAGTATCAGCTCGTACCCACCTATGACTTCGAACAGGAAGTCCTAAGCAAAGGACCGACAGTGGAAGTACTCGCTCCTGCCTCCTTCCGGGATTTGATTCGTGAAGACGCCAAAGCCATGCTTGCCCGCTATGAATGATTTTGCAGCGATAGATTTCGAGACAGCGAATGAAAATCGCTGCAGTGTCTGTAGCGTTGGCGTCGTCATCGTGCGTGACGGGAAGATTGTGGATACCTTCTACAGCCTAATTCACCCGGAGCCGGAATACTATCAATGGTTCTGCAAGCAGGTTCACGGCCTGTGTGAAGAAGATACGGATGATGCGCCAGTCTTTCCATACGTATGGGAGAAGATTGCCCCAATGATAGAAGGCCTGCCGCTCGTGGCACACAACAGTCCCTTCGACGAAGGCTGCTTGAAAGAGGTATTCAAGGTCTACCAGATGGACTATCCTGACTATACGTTCTACAACACCTGCGCCGCCTCTCGGCGTCATTTCGGCCATCGGTTACCGGACCATCAGCTCCAGACTGTCGCCGCCGCTTGCGGCTATGACCTCAAGAATCATCACCATGCCCTGGCCGACGCCGAGGCCTGCGCCCATATTGCAATCCGTCTTCTATAGCTGATTTGCCGCCCTCAGACCGAAAAGACTGTGGGCGGCAGTCTTTTCTCGGTGGCCAGCAGTCTTTTCTTAGAACTCAATCTTCTTCTTGGCTATTCTCTGTGCCCGTGTACTTTCCAACCTTTGCTGCCAACTCGGGGTGCTTTTTAATAATCATATCCATTGCCTGTACGACGTCGGGCTCCGTATCGTCCAGCGAGTTGAGCATAGATCGGATCATTTCTGCGTAAGACACGTTTCGGCAATAGCACATCATGAAAGCTTGCCGCCAAATTTTGATTTCTTCGATTAATTCTGTCGGTAGGTTGATCGTCGTGTAACCTTTTGCCATAACTGATTTTTATGCAAAAATATAAAATAATTTGCATAATTAAAATAATTATTTTATTTTTGTGTCAGAAATGGTCAAGCCTACCGGGGACGACCCATCTAACTGCCGGCATCCACGGCGTCCATATTATTAACGGCGTATCTTCGCCGCACTCCCCGTCAGCTTTCCATAAGGACATTTTGGACAAACCCGAAACGTAAGTCAGGGCATTACAATATTGTACTTATGTATGAAAGCGAGAAAAGAAACGAAAGACTTCATTGAAAAGTACCTCAGCAAAGGTACGGTTGGGAAGGGGGACGGTCTCTATCGTATGATGAAAGAATCTAAAGGCACGAATAAGTTGCTTGTTGCATGCCGGATTCGCCGGATGAACTATTCGGATTTTCTAGAGACCCGATATTGGAAACTTGTATCGTTGCAGGTAAAAAGCGACGCTCACTGGCGCTGCAGTAGTTGCGGCGGACATTCTGGACTGGTGGCACATCACCTCGGTTATGAGCACCACGGATACGAGATGTATCACATCCGTGACATTCAGTGCCTTTGCCGTGCCTGTCACGAACGCCTTCACGGCATTCGCGCCTGATTTTCATAAACCAAATCTCATTTTTGACAATTCCGGGCGGACGGCAAGTGCGCACACTTCCTTGCCTTAACGCCAGCGAATTGTCATTTCATTTTGCAGAAAGCCTACCACTACCCTGGAAGGCTTTCTGTTTTTATTAACCCCTAAAACAAACTATAATGACATCAAGAAATCATCTTTCATTGACCGGTGTTGTCGCAAAGCTTGAACCCGTCCAAAAGCGCTGTGGCGTGAGATTCTATCTTGTTCATAATTACGGTGGCGGAAATCCTCCTCTGTTTCTTCCTTGCGTTTTCCTTCAAGAAGCAACCTTAGAAAATGGCGAAAGACTTCGGATTGAAGCTCACTTGCGAGCTATTAATGGAAAGCCGACGGCATATGTCAATAAAGCCGTCAGCATATAAACCTCCTAAAAACAACTACGATGAGAAGATTTAAATTAAAGAATAGTTTGACCATCTCAGATTTGGCTGATGGTCGGACGGTCCACACGGAAACCATGCCTTATGTTTACCTGAATGTTAATGGCATTTATTTTTCGCCAATCAGGACAAACAATCCAGTAAAAGCTTTCAACGAGTCGGCTTCGCAGCTCTATTTTCTTAATCTTGATAATGCTGCAATGGCTTTTTCTGCCATCAAGCGGGCCGCAAAATCTGGTTGTGACATTTCTTATCGAGAGCACGATGAAGGAGATATGATATTCCAATTCAGTCATTTAGAACAGCAAGTCAACAGTTCTGCCATGAGTTGAGAGAGGGAAACATACTCTACTAAAACAGAACAAAGAACAATATATAGAGAACAATGAAGACCTAAGTAAAAACGAGAAGAATGGCTATGAAATAAGGGGGAATAAGATTGAATTAAAAAATCCCATTCCCCCTCCATTCCCCCTGAGCATAAAATTTGAGGCACCCACTTTCGTAAGTGCCTCATTTTCTGGTAGCGGGAGCCAGGATTGAACTGGCGACCTCATGATTATGAATCATGCGCTCTAACCAGCTGAGCTATCCCGCCCATTAACCCCGGGGCTGGCCCCGGATCCCTCGCTCCAGCCTTGCTGTCCCGCAGGCTCTTCCTGCT
>JAEEGL011514098.1_pt1 | contig 18359 bp, 10 predicted proteins | sample 9134231 | NCBI WGS metagenome assembly JAEEGL01 (sample SAMN16246548, study PRJNA631951) | gut metagenome | biome: gut microbiome; feature: rumen; material: fiber-attached | host: Bos | place: Iran: Karaj | collected 2018-10 | reverse complement strand
GAAAAAAGATTGATTCAGGACGATAGGTAAAGGAACCGATAGGGTAAAAGAAAAGATTGAACGTAAGGATAACAGTGATGTTAGCATGCAGGGGCGTCGGGACGACGCGTACTGCCCGCCGCGAGGGGAGATGCGTTATTCTTCCACAAGGTAAGTAAACCTTGTTTTTCAAGATTAGGTTTTTAGTTATTAATATCGTTGGTAGTGCAGCGCTTGGGCAAGAGGCCCCAGGGGCTGCACTATTTTTTTCTTAGCTTTTCAACTTGTTCTGCCAGTTGCCTCGGAACAGGCGCACCAGGAAGATAATGCCTCGGAAGGTGAGGTCAATGGCCATAGCTGTCCAGACACCCTTCAAGCCGAAGCGCGGAGCCATAGCGGCAGCCAGCGTAAGACGTACGCCCCACATCGACGACAGGCTCATGATGGCCGGAATCAGCGTGTCGCCAGCACCGATGAACACACCGTTGGCCACGATGGTGGCAGCAAACATGGGTTCGGCCCATGCTTCGATGCGCAGCACCTGTGTGCCCAGTTCGATGATGCTGTCTACGGGGGTGAGCAGCGAAATCAATTCGGGAGCAAAGACAAACATCAGAGCCCCCATAACGGTCATCACCGTAATGCCCAGACCTACAGACATATAGGCAAACGAGCGCGTCAGCATTTTCTGTCCGGCTCCAACACCTTGTCCTACCAGCGTGGTGGCGGCTTCGGCAATGCCAAAGCCCGGCATGTAGCAAAGACTCTCAACGGTGATGGCCAGCGAGTTGGCAGCGATGGCAATGGTGCCCAACGGGGCCACGATGATGGTGCTCACAATTTGTGCGCCGCCCATGAGCAGATGTTGCATGCCCATAGGGGCACCGATCTTGATGGCTGTGGCCACCGTGTCGGGCTGCGGGCGGAAACTGCCTGGATGGCCTTTCAGCCGTAGCATGTCGGAACGCACTAGCAGGAAATAGAGCATCAGTACGGCCGTGATCAGTTCGGCCATTGCCGTACCTGTGGCGGCTCCGGCCACACCCATGTCAAGAATATAGATGAAGAAATAGTTGAAGACCACGTCGAGCACACACATCAGTATGTTCAGGGCCGACGGAATCTTCATGTTGCCCGAACACTTCAGCATCGAGCCTGCCAGTCCTTCCATTTGGAAGAATATGCCTGCCAGACCCACGATGAGAAAGTAGACCGATGCGTCGTGGGTAATCTCCTCGCTGCCGCCCAGCCAGTAGGGTAGGGCGTTGTGGATGAAGACACAGGCCAGGGAGAGCATCAGGCTCCACAACAGGCAGCACACCAGACTCTGGCGGAGCACTCGTCGTGCTGCAATGAAGTCGTTGGCACCGATGAAGTGGGCCACCTGTACGGAGAAACCCATGTTGGTGGCAGCTGCCAGTCCGCCCATCAGCCAGGTGGTAGTCTCAACCAGTCCGATGGCAGCCGTAGCCCGTTCGCCCAGATGTCCCACCATAGCCGCGTCGATGAAGAACATGACTGTGGCCGAAATCTGCGCCAAGATGCTTGGAACAGAAAGCTGCACGATGAGCCGGAGCTTTTCGCTCTGTGTCATCGTGCGGCCTTCGCGGATATAAGACAGCAGGTCTTTTGCCATTCTTTATTGTTCCACCTTGTTGTCTTTCAAAGTTTTACGGGTTCTTACTTTTTCTTGCCAGTGATGTTGTCCACAGCGTCGCGTGCTTCATCGTTCAGGTTGATGTTGCGGTTCACCTTGGCATCGATGGTTCCGGCACGCATAATGTCGGCCATATCAACGCCTGTGGCTGACTTCAATACATCGAAAGCCTGCTTGATGGCCACGGGTACGCCGCCACTCATTGCGGCCACACCGGCACCTGTGTCCTGACCGCCGCTGTAGACGTGTACGTCCTTGATGGCTGCGATGGGCTTGGCCACGTTCTCCACAACCTGCGGCAGCACCTCGATCATCATCTGCATCACGGCAGCATTGTTGTACTTCTTGTAGGCTTCGGCCTTCTTGTCCATTGCCAGAGCTTCAGCTTCACCTTTCTTCTGGATGGCGTATGCCTCAGCTTCGCCCTTGGCCTTGATACCGGCAGCCTCCTGCTCCAGACGGTAGTGGGTGGCATCCGACTCGGCGTTCTGAGCCATAGCACGCTGTTCGGCTTCGTATTTCTGGGCTTCGGCCACGCGCTTGCGCTGCTCCAGGTCAGCGGCGGCGTCACGCTCCACCTTGTACTTGTCGGCATCGGCCTTCTTCTCAATCTCAGCTGCCAGCTGGTTCTGCTTGATTTCAATCTGTTCGCGCGACAGGATTTGCTCACGCTTGGTCTTCTCAATCTCAGCCTCGACGGTCTTGATGTTGATGGTCTTCTGCTGTTCCTGCTGCTGAATGGCGTATGCGGCATCGGCATCGGCCTGTGCGGTGTCGGCCTGCTGTTTCAGGGCGGCACGCTTCAGGGCCAGCTCGTTGTTCTTGATGGCGATGGCCGTGTCGGCATCGACACGTGCGTCGTTCGATTCCTTGTCGGCTTTCGACACTTCAATCTTCACGTCGCGTTCGGCCACAGCGCGGTTGATGGCAGCGTCCTTCTTGATTTTGGCCGTGTTGTCGGCACCCAGGTCCTTGATGAGTCCCTCCCGGTCGGTCACGTTCTGGATGTTGCACGAGATGATGTCGATGCCCAGCTTGGCCATATCGGGCGAAGCCTTGGCCATCACCTGGTCGGAGAATCCGTCGCGGTCGGTGTTCAGTGAGCGCAGGTCGAGCGTACCGATAATCTCACGCATGTTGCCTTGCAGCGAGTCCTGCAGCTGGGCGGCAATCTCGTCGGGCGTCATGTTCAGGAAGTTCTTGGCGGCCAATCGTGTTCCGTCGTTGTTGGGTGTGACCCGTATCTTTGCCACAGCATCCACGTCGACGTTGATGAAGTCGTTGGTAGGCACGCTCTCCTCCGTCTTAATGTCGACGGTGATCTGACCTAAGTACACACGGTCCAGACGCTCGAAGAACGGGATGCGGAAGCCGCCCGAACCGATGAGCACGCGTGGCTCCTTGGAGAGACCGGAGATGATGAACGCGAACGAAGGCGGAGCCTTGACGTAGGAGATGAACAGGAAAATGGCGAGTAGCAGAATGCCGACTGCAATCCAGATGTAAAGAGAATACTCTTCTGCAAACATAATAATGGAAGTTTTGTTGGTTTGTAAATTGTTACTTGGTTGTTTAGTCTTGCAAATTTCGTAAAAATATCGTAATATCCAAAATATTTCAGCATAATTAACACAACCGATGCTGCAACTACAGCTTATTTGAGATTTTATTTGTATCTTCGCACCATGAAACCGGACAATCATGTAAGAACTGCGGACAATACCTCTTGGCAGACGTTTGTTTTTGACCTTGACGGAACGCTGCTCGACACGCTGGCCGATCTGGCTGCATCGGTGAACTATGCGCTGAAGGCCAATGGCATGCCAGAGCATAGCATTGACGACATTCGCCGCTTTGTGGGCAACGGTGTGCGCCTTCTCATGGAGCGTGCTGTGCCTGGCGGTGCTGCCCATCCGCATTTTGACGACGCTTTTGCTGCTTTCCGCAGTCATTATATGGAACACTCGCTCGACACCACACGTCCGTACGACGGCATTCCGCAGACGCTGGCCGCCCTGCGCAGCCGGGGCTGTCGCATTGCAGTGGTGAGCAACAAGTTCTATGCTGCCACGCAGGAGCTGTGCCGTCACTTCTTTCCCGACACCGTGGAGGTGGCCATCGGCGAGCATGAGGCCGAGGGCATCAGGAAGAAACCCGCCCCCGACACCGTCAATGAAGCCTTGCGGCAATTGGGCGTGGGTCGGGAGCAGGCCGTCTACGTGGGCGACAGCGATGTAGATGTGGCAACAGCGGCAGCCAGCAGCATGCCCTGCATCAGTGTGCTGTGGGGCTTTCGTGACCGCCAGTTCCTGGAAGCCCACGGTGCAACCACCTTTATCAGCCGACCAGAAGAATTACTAACCATAAAAACCAAACAGGAATGAGACTGACAATTTTATCAGCAATCGCTCTGTCGGCCGCGTTGTCGGCAGAAGCCCAGACCGATTACCGGATAGCCGTATCCGAAGCCCACGAGCAGATGCTTACGGGACAGTATCAACCCACGTGGCAGTCGCTTGAGACCCACCAGACACCCGAATGGTTCCGCGATGCGAAGTTCGGCATCTGGGCCCACTGGGGGCCGCAGTGTGTGGAAGGCAGCGGCGACTGGATGGCTCGTGAGATGTATATGGAAGGTAACGGCAAGTACAAGTACCACCTGGAACATTACGGCCATCCCTCAGAGTTCGGCTTCAAGGACATACTGCCCCTGTTCAAGGCCGAGAAATGGGATCCCGACAAGCTTGTGGAACGCTACAAGCGTTGTGGGGCACAGTACTTCTTTGTCTTAGGCAACCACCACGACAACTACGACCTGTGGGACTCGAAGTACCAGCCTTGGAACTCGAAGAACATAGGCCCGCATAAGGACATTCTTGACGGATGGGCCAAAGCAGCAAAGAAGCACGGTCTGCCCCTGGGCATCTCGTTCCATGCTGATCATGCCTGGACGTGGTACGAGCCTTCGCAGCGCTACGACCTTGAGGGCCCGAAAGCTGGTGTCTACTACGATGGCAACCTGCGTAAGGAAGACGGCAAGGGCAAATGGTGGGAAGGTCTTGACCCCCAGCAGCTCTACCAGCAGAACCACCCCATGAGCAAGGGTTCGTGGGACAACGGTGCCATTCACGGCCAGTGGGACTGGAGCCACGGTGCCTGTCCGCCGTCGGCAGAGTTCGTCACCAACTTTTTCGACCGCACGCTCGATGCCATCAACCGCTACCAGCCCGACCTCATCTACTTCGATGTCACCGTGCTGCCCTTCTATCCGCTGAGCGACTGCGGCCTGAAGATTGCCACACATCTTTATAATAAGAACCCACGGGGCGTTGTCTTCGGCAAGATTCTGAACGAAGACCAGAAGAAGGCCCTCACATGGGACGTGGAGCGCGGTGCGCCCAACCAGATGATAGAACAACCCTGGCAGACGTGCAACTGCATTGGCGACTGGCACTACAACACCAGCCGCTATGAACGCGGCTACAGGTCGGCTACGAACATGGTGAAGCAGCTCGTAGACATTGTGTCGAAGAACGGCAACCTGCTGCTCAACATCCCCCTGCGTGCCGATGGCACCTACGACGAGAAAGCCGCCCGCTTCCTCGACGAGCTGGAAGCCTGGATGTCGCAGAACGGTGAGAGCATCTTCGGCACCCGTCCTTGGGTGAAGTTCGGCGAAGGCCCTGTGGCCGAGAAGGACATCAAGATCAACTCGCAGGGCTTCAACGAGGGGCAGTACAACGGTATGGACTCTCGCGACGTGCGTTTCAACCAGACCAAGAAGTACCTCTACGCCACAGCGATGGGCTGGCCCGACGACGGCAAGCTCGTCATCAAGTCGCTCGCCAAGGGCAACCCCAACTTCAAGAAGTCCATCGGCAGTGTCTTCCTGCTGGGCTACGGCAAGCTGAAGGCCCGTCAGACCGCCGACGGCCTGGAGGTGCAGCTGCCCAAGCCCTGCAATCAGATTGCCCCGGTGCTAAGAATCAACAAATAAACCAACGATATGAAAAAGTGTTTCCTGACCTTTGTGGCACTGCTGGCAAGTATGGCCGGTGTGGCACAGGACGTGAAGATTGAGTTCTTCACGCCAAGTATTGTACACGTTGTAAAGGACGAGCCCACCAAGACCCTTGTGGTGACGGCCCAACCGGAGAATGTTGCCGTCACCCGCAATGGCAACACTTGGAAGAGTAGCGAGCTTACAGTGAAGCTTGACCCCGAGACGCAGACCCTTACCTTTATGACGAATAAGGGCAAGGTGCTCTTGAGGGAAAAAGGCATCAGGATGGTGCGCAAGAATGCCGATGAGTTCGAGGTCAGCCAGAGTTTCTTCCTCGACAAGGATGAGGCCATCTACGGTCTGGGCACCATCCAGAACGGCAAGATGAACCGTCGCGGCGAGAAGAAGCGCATGGAGCAGTCGAACCTGGAGGATTTCCAGAACGTGTTGCAGAGCATCAAGGGCTGGGGCATCTACTGGGAGAACTATTCTCCCACCGTGTTTGAGGACAATGCCGAGGGCATGTCGTTCACCTCTGAGGCTGGTCGGGGCATCGACTACTACTTCATGTACGGTGGCTCGACCGACGGCGTGATTGCCCAGATGCGCCACCTGAGTGGCGACGTGCCCATGTTCCCGCTGTGGACTTACGGCTTCTGGCAGTCGAAGGAGCGCTACAAGAGTGCGGCCGAGACCGAGGGCATCGTCGACCAGTACCGTGAGCTGCAAGTGCCTCTCGACGGCATCATCCAGGACTGGCAGTACTGGGGTTCCAACTACCTGTGGAACGCTATGGACTTCCTGGCCGAGGACTTCGCCACAGGCAAGCAGATGATTGACAATGTTCACCGGAAGCACGCCCACTTCATGATCTCCATCTGGGCCAGCTTCGGCCCCATGACCCAGCAGTTCCGCGAGCTCGACGCCAAGGGCCTGCTGCTGCCCATCGAGACGTGGCCTCAGAGCGGCATTTCCCATGTTTGGCCCCCCATCATGAAGTACCCTTCGGGCGTGAAGGTCTACGATGCCTTCCATCCCGAGGCCCGCGCCATCTACTGGAAATACCTCAAGACGCTCTACGACTACGGCACCGATGCCTGGTGGATGGACTCTACCGACCCCGACTTCTTCAATCCCAAGGAGAGCGACTATAGTCACAAGGTCTACGGAGGCACGTGGCGTTCGCAGCGCAATGCCTTCCCCTTAGAGACCGTGCGCGGCATCTATCAGTCGCAGCGCAAGGACGACAAGGGCAAGCGCATCTTCATCATGACCCGCTCCAGCTTTGCCGGACAGCAGCACTACGGCTCCAACATGTGGAGCGGCGACGTCAACTCGTCGTGGGACATGCTTCGCAAGCAGGTGCCTGCTGGACTGAGCTTCTCGCTCACGGGCAACCCCAACTTCAATACCGACATTGGCGGCTTCTTCTGCGGCTCCTACAACACCCGTGGCAAGGGCTCGGCTCCCAAGAACCCCCAGTTCCAGGAACTCTTTGTGCGCTGGATGCAGTACGGCCTGTTCTGTCCCGTGTTCCGCAGCCACGGTGCTGACGCACCGCGCGAAATCTGGCAGTTCGGCAAGAAGAGTGAGCCTGTCTACGACGCCATTGAGAAGCAGATTCGCCTGCGCTACCGTCTCTTGCCCTATCTGTACAGCACTGCCTGGCAGGTCACTTCGGCCAACGGCAGCTATCTGCGCCCGCTGTTTGCTGACTTCGCTGCCGACAAGAACGTGTGGAACACCACCGACGAGTTCCTCTTTGGTCGCAGCATCCTGGCCTGTCCTATCGTGAAGGCCCAGTACACGGAAGAGAAGATCATCCGCACCGATGCCATGACCGGCTGGGACCGCCAGAATGCGTCCGATGGGTCGCCTGTGGGAGCCGTAGACTTCACCGCCACCAAGACCGCCACGAAGTACCTGCCGAAGGGTGCCACCTGGTATGACTTCTGGACAGCCAAGTCCTACAAGGGCGGCCAGAGCGTGACCATCGAGACGGCCTTCGACCGCGTGCCGATGTTCGTGCGTGCCGGTAGCATCCTGCCCCTTGGCCCCGAAATGCAGTATGTAGGCGAGAAAACATGGGACAACCTCGAACTGCGCGTCTATCCAGGAGCCGACGGCACCTTCCTGCTCTATGAAGATGAGGGCGACGGCTATGATTACGAGCAGGGTGCCTACAGCACCATCCAGCTGCAGTGGAACGACCGCACCCGCACCCTGACCATTGCCGACCGCAAGGGCAGCTACCCCGGCATGCTGCAGCATCGCCAGTTCACCGTTGTCATGCCCGACGGTCGTCAGCAGACGGTCAGCTACGACGGCAAGGCCACCTCGGTCGGCTTCTGAGCTCCCGAAAAGGTTGATGGAACTCTTCGTGTTGCGGCATTGTTTCTTGAGAATTGCTGGCATAATCGTTGGCAGTTTTGATAGTTGATAAAATGTTGACTCACTTGTTTTAGTCCTGCAGGGACTATGGTGCAAAGATACAAAAACCCCGTTGCGGTCTACGAATCTTTGCACCATTTTTTTTCCCCAAGTCCCACTTTTTCACCCCTCTCCGCACGCCGATGCATCCACGCATCCCGTGACCCAAACCGCCCTGCTTTCCGATGCACTCACTGTTGCAGCTGTTGCAGTGTTGCAGTTCTCCAAAAGCCTTTCCTGTACCCTGAAATATTTCTATATTTATATATATATTTATATATATATAAATATAGAGTTAATTTTGACCTTTCGCTTAACCCTTTTTGGAACTGCAACACTGCAACAACTGCAACACTGTGAATAGAGAATCGCTATTTGGCAGACAAAAGACCACAACGGCAATCGGCAAATATGAAAATGCCTGATGTGACAAATACTTCAAGCCCGTTTGTTACAATTACCAAAGTTTATGAAACATCCGTGCAGGCAGGCCCCGCCAATTATTAGTAACTTTGCGCCTATAATCACCATAATGCTAAAAACAACCTAAGAAAAAGAAAGTATGAAACGTTATTTTCTTCAGCTTCTGCTCTTCGTGGCCGGACTGCTTCCCTTGCAGGCTGACAACATTACCGTGGACGGAACCAGCCGTTCCTACAATGTCTATGCACCCAAGAACCTGGGCGAGAGCCGCCCGCTGCTCATCTTCTGTCATGGCTACAGCCAGGATGCCAACTGGATGCAGAACAATGAGTTCAAGAACGACAACGTGAGCATGGAAGCCGTTTGCGACACCGCCAAGTTCGTTGTCGTCTTCCCCAATGGCATCAACAATTCCTGGGATACCGGGGGCGACCGCGACATCAATTTCATCAAGGCCATCATCGACAAGATGGCCACGCAGTATAAGATTGACCGCAACCGCGTCTATCTCGGCGGCTTCTCCATGGGCGGCATGCTGACCTATCACGCCATGAACAAGATTCCCGACCTCATTGCTGCCTTCTGCCCCGTGAGCGGCTATCCCATGGGCGGTGCAACGGCCAATGCCAGCGTGCGCCCCATCCCCATCCTGCACATCCACGGTACGGGCGACGGAACCTGTTCGTTCAGCGGCGTACAGCCTGCGCTGGACGTGTGGATCAAGCATAACGGATGCCCTACCACTGCCAAGGTGGTGAACAATTACAACGGGTTCAATGCCAAGATGCACACCTGGGGGCCGGGCAACAACGGCGTCGAAGTCAAGCTGCTGGAGCTGGCCGACAAGGGCCACTGGATCTGCAAGGAGCCACAAGTGTACACGGGCAAGGAGATATGGAACTTCTGCAAGCGTTTCTCGCTGGAGCTCAAAGACCCCACCGTGCGCATCAGTACACCCAAGGACGGACTGACCTACGTCACCTTCGGAGGCCCCTCTGAGGTGTCTGACCTCACCATCAAGGCCACAGCCAGCGACCCCGACGGACAGGTGGCTAACGTGAGTTTCTACGAGGGCAAGACGCTGCTGGCCTCTTTCGACAAGGAACCCTACACCTACCAGCTGGAGGGCCTCGCCAAGGGTGAGCACACCCTGAGTGCCGTGGTGACCGACGACGAAGGACGCACCAGCACCCACCAGGTCACGGTGAACGTGGTGGAGCCTGCCACCAACTACCTGATGAACAAGGTCTTCACCGTTGAAAACAGCGTGCCCGATGGCTGGAGCACTTACGACGGCAGTGAGAAGCGCAACGGCTTCTCGTCGGGCTATAGCAACGGTCCCCGTGTGTTCCACTTCACAGGCACTCAGCACGACTTCGAATGGGGCCTCTATACCCGCAACACCACGGGTGCCGCCCATGCCGGTTATGCCCGCTTTGGCGACAGAACCACGCAGACCACGATGACGTGCTATCCCGGCAAATACCGCCTCATGTGCCGTGTGGCCAACTGGAACCGCGAAAGCTTCTCGCCCGTGACCGTCGCCGTTGAGACTGTGGCTGGCAAGCAGGTGTGGGCCGAGACTTTCACCCCAACGGCCAATATTGGCAATGCTGCAGCCAACGATTTCTCGGGCACCACGATGAAGACCTACGACTTCGAAATCACCGAGAAAGGCCGCTACTACGTGACCTACTATACCGAAGACTCCGAGTGGGCCGACCTTGTGGTGGGCGTTTCAGCCCTCCGCTACATGGGAGCCCTGGCGGGTATCGAGAGCGTGGGCAGCGAGCTTGAGCCGATGGGAAAGACCCTCTACAACATGGCCGGACAGCGCGTGGAGCGTGCAGGCCACGGCCCTTACATTGAGCGTACGGTGATGGCCAACGGAAGCGTAAGAACACAAGTAAAAATGAAATAACAAATGATGATGAAAAAGCAACTTCTACTCTTCGCGCTGTTTGCGTCGGCCATGCAGCTACAGGCACAGAACCCCTTCGTGCAGACCTGGTGTACGAGTGACCCTGCACCGATGGTACACAATGGAACCATGTATGTCTATACAGACCACGACGAAGACGGCGCCGACTTCTTCTGGATGCAGGAATGGCGCGTCTATTCCACTCAGGACATGGTGAACTGGCAGGATCACGGCTCACCCTTGGCACTCGAGTCGTTCTCTTGGGCCGACGACCGCGCCTGGGCCTCACAGTGCATTGAGCGCGACGGCAAGTTCTTCTGGTACATCTGTGCCCACTCGCGCCTGTCAAACGGTATGGCCATCGGCGTGGCCGTGAGCGATTCGCCCACAGGCCCCTTCCGCGATGCCATCGGAAAGCCGCTCTTCGAGAACGGTTCGTGGGATCACATCGACCCCACTGTGATGATTGACGACGACGGACAAGCCTGGCTCATGTGGGGCAATCCACAGTGCTACTATCTGAAGCTGAACCGCGACATGATTTCCTACAGCGGCGAACTGGGGCTTCTCGACATGACCGAAGAGGCATTCGGCGGTCCCATCATGAGCAAGCGTGAGAAGGGCAAGCAGTACAAGGACTCATACGTGGAAGGCCCGTGGCTGATGAAAGCCCCGCAGACGAACAGCAAAAAGCCGACAGCCAACGGCTATTTCCTGCTCTATGCTGCTGGCGGCGTGCCTGAGCACATCAGCTACAGCAAGGCCCCGTCGCCCACTGGCCCCTGGACTTACGCAGGCGAGATCATGCCCCTGAGCGACACCAAGTCGTTTACCAACCACTGCGGTGTGGCCGATTTCAAGGGTCACAGCTACTTCTTCTACCACACTGGCAAACTGCCCAACGGCGGTGGCTTCGGACGCAGCGTGGCTGTCGAGGAGTTCAAGTACAACGCCGACGGCAGCTTCCCCACCATCCTTCCCACCGACGAGGGCGTGAAGCCCGTGGCTCCCTTCAACCCCTACCGCAAGGTTGAGGCTGAAACGATGGCTTTCTCAAAGGGTGTGAAGACAGAGCAGAACGACCAGGTGGGTGTCTACGTGACCGATATCCACAACGGCGACTACATCAAGTTGCAGAACGTGGCCTTCGGCAGTGGCATCCCCCGTACATTTACGGCCCGCGTAGCCAGTGGCTTGCGTGGTGGACGCATGGAGATACGCATTGACAGCGTCGGCGGTAAACGGCTCGGCACACTCACCGTGCCCGGCACAGGTGGCTGGGAGCAGTGGCAGGAACTGACCATCGACCTGACCGACTATGCCACCGGTACCCACGACCTCTACTTCGTCTTCACCGGCCGCAAGGGCCCGAAGCTCTTCAACTTCGACTGGTGGGAGATGCGTGGACTGGAACAGGTGAACATGCCGCTCTTCCAGACCAAGTTCACTGCCGACCCGTCGCCGCTGGTGGTGGGCGACACCTTATTCTTATATACGTCCCACGACGCTTCGCCCGAGGACATTCCCGATCCCAACGAACGTAATTCCGCAGGCTTCTATATGTACGACTGGCTGCTCTGGAGCACCACCGACATGGTGAACTGGACGGAGCACGGCGCTGTGGCATCGCTGAAGGAATTTTCGTGGCGCAGCCGTGAGAATGGTGCCTGGGCCATCCAGACCGTAGAGCGCAACGGCAAGTACTATCTGTACGCCCCGCTGCACGGTCACGGCATTGGCGTGCTGGTGGCCGATTCGCCTTACGGCCCCTTCAAGGACCCCCTCGGTGAGCCCCTGGTGTGGCAGAAGGAGCATTGGGACGACATCGACCCCACCGTTTATACCGACGATGACGGCCAGGCTTACATGTACTGGGGCAACCCCCACGTCTACTACACCAAGTTAAATGCCGACATGATCTCCACCCAAGGCGACATCCATGTGCTGAACCCCAAGGACGGCATCATGCGTCCCGTCAAGGAGGAAGGCGCCAAGATCAACCTCAGGGTGCCCTATAGCGAGAAGGCTGGCTGGACTGTGAAGAACTATCAGGAAGGCCCCTGGCTCTACAAGCGCAACGGCCACTACTACTTGGGCTATGCCACCACCTGCTGTCCCGAGGCTTTGGGCTATGCCATGAGCTCGTCGCCCACCGGCCCGTGGGAGTGGAAGGGCTACATCATGAGTCCCACACAGCGCGACCGGGGCAATCATCCAGGCATCTGCGACTACAAGGGCCACAGCTATGTGTTCGGCCAGAACTACGACCTGATGCACCTTGAGACCTTCGAGCACCACGAGCGCCGCACTGTTTCGGCCACGGAGATTAAGTATAACGCCGACGGCACCATCAATGAGGTGCCCTACTGGCTTGACCAGCAGCCCATGAAGCAGCTGCACTGGCTCAATCCCTACCAGCGTGTGGAGGCCGAGACCATGGCCTGGGGCTTCGGACTGAAGAGCGCCAAGATGGGCATTGAGAACACGGGAGTGGTGAAGGACATGCCTGAGTCGACGGGCAAGAAGAACATGTACATCTTCGACCTGAACGACGGTGAGTACATCCGTCTTCGTGGTGTTGACTTTGCCCAGGGTGCCAAGAGTTTTGCCATTACCGCTGCTGCAACGGGCAGTGCCAGTATCACCCTGCGTCTCGACAGTCAGGACGGCGCAGCTGTGGGCAAGGTGGCCGTCAAGTCAACGGGTTCGGTTGAGAAATACCAGTCCTTCGCCGCCAAGGTACAGGGAGCCACGGGCGTTCACGACCTTTACATCTGCTTCGACAATGCTCAGGGCGACGTGCGCTTAGACTGGTGGCAGTTCAAGAAGTAACCTTTAATAAATAACCCCAAATGGTAATGTTATGAGAAGCCTGTTATTATCTACATTACTTTTAGGCTGGGCCACCTGCGTGTCGGCTCAGTCTTCCACCGTCTGTAATGCCGACGGCACGGTGACGTTCAACTACAAGAACGACTCTGCCAAGACGGTGATGGTCGACGTACAGTTTGCAGGTCGTAAGCCGATGACCCGTGGGGCCGACGGCACATGGACGGCCACCTTGGGCCCCGCCGCTCCCGACATGTATCCTTACTGCTTTGTGGTCGACGGCATCAGTGTGATGGATCCTGAGAATCCCAACTACTTCCCCAACGAAGGGTTCAAGAACAGCCTGCTGGAGATTCCCGGTGGCGGCACGCTGCCCCACGACATCCGTGATGTGCCTCACGGACGTCTGGAGTATGTCCACTACTTTTCAAAGAGCCTGGGCGGCACCAACAATGCCGTAGTCTATCTGCCACCCGACTACATCATCGACCAGCAGAAGAAGTACCCGGTGTTCTACCTCATCAGCGGCACCACCGACACTGAGGAAGTGTATTATAAGGTGGGACGTGTGAACTACATCCTCGACAACCTCCTGGCCGACAAGCAGGCCAAGGACATGATTGTGGTGCTGCCCTACGGCAATCCCACCAAGCTGCTGCTCCGCAAGCCCGAAGGCGACGGAATGCCGCAGACCCGCTTCGGTGGCGACGTGTTCAGCAAGGACTTGATTGAAGACCTGATGCCCTATATTGAGAAGAACTACCGCACCATCAACAACCGTGACCACCGGGCCATTGGTGGCTTCTCACGTGGAGGCAACCAGGCTCTGTACAACGGTCTCACGAATCTCGACAAGTTCTCCTATCTCTGCTCCTACAGCTCGTTTACCTCGACTGACATCCCCAGCGTCTACGACAATGCTTCCGACACCAATAAGAAGCTGCACCTGTTCTGGCTGGGTGTGGGCACCGACGATTTCCTCTACGGCAATGCCCGCGACTACATGCAGTTCCTCGACGATAAGGGCATCCGTAGCGTGAAGGAGCTGACCACCGACAAGTATGGCCATACCTGGATGAACGCCAAGTATTTCCTGTCGAAGACCCTGCCGCTGCTCTTCAACAAGAAGGCTTCCGAGGAGGCCATGAAGAACGGCAAGCCCGCTCCTGCCGCTACGGGAAAGGAACAGCAGTTCACCCCTGGCGTAATGGCCCGCCTGTTCCCCCGTGCCATCGTTTCGCCTGAGTACGGCCCGCAGGGCATCACCTTCCGTTTCAAGGCTCCCGAGGCCAAGAAGGTGGAACTGGAGTGCGAGATGTTGCCCGAGAACCTGCAGATGCAGCGCGACAGCGACGGCGTATGGACGCTCACCACGGCCGACTACCTCTTCGAGACCTTCAAGTACTGCTTCGTGGTCGATGGCACCCGTGTGGCTGATCCAAGCAACATGTATCTCTCGCCCGACCGTGGCTTCAAGTACAGTGTTGCCGACAACCCCATATCGCCCTTCAACTTCGCCTCTCAGGGCGACATTCCTCATGGCCGCACAGGCTATGACGTAGACCGTCAGGAGGCTTGGTACATGTCATCCATGTCGCCCAACCGCATGTCCTTCCCCAAGTTTGTGCAGTTGGTGCCTGGTAAGGACGACACCATGGAGAGCTGGTTCAAGGTGGGTGGTGCCGATGCCATTGCCGACCGCCTGCTGGCCGACGGCAAGACCAAACCCTGTATCATCACCACCAGCACACTCGACTTCATGGGTCAGAGCGGTATGCCGCAGATGCCGGGCTTCAGTCCGAAGGTGCTGCGTGCCGATGACTATCCCACATGGACTCAGCGCCGCCGTGCTTTGGTCAAGCTGTTGCTCGACTTGGGCAAAGAGCCTGAACCCACCTTCCCCGGTGGTGGCTTTGGCGGTGGCTTCGGTGGCCCTGGTGGCGGTCCCGATAATTTCTAAACAACCTAATCACTATTTTTAAACGTAATGAAAAAGATTCTCACCTTATTTTTATTAGCTCTGTCCACGCTGACGGCGTGGGCAGAGGTTGACCTCCCGTCTACACCCTGCAGGGTGTGAAGGTTGCAACAAGTGAGCAGTTCAGTGATCTGCCCCGTGGTCTTTATATCGTAAACGGAAAAAAGATTCATAAGCAATAAGTATGAGAAAACTACTCGCAGTCTTGACGCTCTTTGCTGCCACAATGGTTATGGCGAAGCCTATAGGCACTTCGCCCAACAAACTCCTTACCCTTCAGCAGAAAGACAATGGAGTGGTGGTGTGCTACCGTGAGCAGCCAGTGTTGGAACTGCCCCGGCTGGGTATGGGCGAAGCCCGTTGCCCCGAAGGTTGGAAGCGAACGGCCAAGCGCATCAAGGTTGACTACCGTATGGTGTCAGGCAAGCGCCTGCATTGCACTAACGAAGCCGCTGAATACCAGGCTTCTTTGGGCGAAGGCGTCACTTTGGTCATGCGGCTCTACAACGACGGTGTAGCCTTCCGCTATGAATTTCAGGGCGCTCCCAAGGATGAACAGACCGCCTACCTCATTCCCGAGGGAAAGAATCGGTGGATGCAGCAGTGGGCCGACAGCTATGAGGGCTTCTTCCCCCTCAGCACCACTGCCAAGATGAAGGCTCTTCCGTCGTATAGCCATGTTGCCAAGGATGCCGAAGGGAATAACATCCATTGGGGCTATCCTTTGCTGTTGGAAGGGGGAACGGCCTATGCGCTGATTACCGAAGCCAACATTGAGAAGGGGCAGAGCGCATCGAGCCTTTACAATGAGGGCGAAGTGTTCCGAGTGGTGCCCGATCAGCTGATACCCGGTGGGGAAACCGCTGGGCACACACCCTGGCGCGTGGTCATCGTGGGCACACTGGCCGATGTGGTCGAATCGACACTGGTTACCGATGTGAGCGAGCCTTGCCGCATTGACGATGTCAGCTGGATTCAGCCCGGTGTCGTGTCGTGGGTCTATTGGGCCTACAACCACGGGTCGAATGACTACAACATTATCAAGAAATATGTGGACCTGGCCGTGAGCCTTCACCTGCCCTACGTGCTCATCGATGCCGAATGGGACCAGATGAAGGACGGCAAGACCGTAGAAGACGCTGTGGCCTATGCCAGGCAGAACGGTGTGAAGCCCATGATCTGGTACAACTCCAGTGTGGGCTGGGTGGACGGTGCTCCCACACCCAAGTTCCGTCTCAACAAGCCTGAAGACCGCGAGAAGGAGTTTGCCTGGTGCGAGAAGATAGGTGTGGCAGGTGTGAAGATTGACTTCTTCTCGGGCGACGACCAGAAGAACATGGACTACTGCCTCGACCTGCTTGAAAGTGCAGCCCGCCATCACCTGCTGGTCAATTTCCACGGTGCCACCGTGCCCCGTGGCTGGCAGCGTACCTGGCCCAACCTGCTGTCGACCGAAGGAGTCTACGGGGCTGAGTGGTATAACAATGTGCCCACCTTTACCCAGAAGGCCGCCAGCCACAACGCCACGCTGCCCTTCACCCGCAATGTCATTGGCCCCATGGACTACACCCCCTGTGCTTTCAGCGACTCGCAGCACCCCCACATCACCACCCATGCCCATGAGCTGGCACTCACCGTGCTCTTCGAGAGCGGTCTGCAACATCTGGCCGACCGCCCTGAGAGCTTCCTGGCCCAGCCACAGGAGGTGCAGCAGTTCTTCGGATCGCTGCCCACCGTATGGGATGAGACGCGCCTTCTGAGCGGCTATCCGGCACAGAGCGTAGTCATGGCCCGCCGCAGTGGCAACACCTGGTATGTGGCAGGCATCAACGGTACCGATGAGCCGCAGCGATTGGATTTAGGTTCTTGGCCACTATCCAAAAGCCCCAAGCAAAAAGCCGTCCTGTCCTTCACCGATGGCACCCCTTGGGCCATCAAGAACCTGGATTACCTGCCTTTTACTGTCGACTGCCAGCCCCGTGGTGGCTTCGTATTTGTAATCAAGTAACTCTAACAACCAATAATAACCCCGTATGAACAAATTCCTGAAAACCTTAGCCGTGATGGCAGTGATCCTATGGCCCTGCTGTCACATGTCGGCAGCTGTCGACCCCAACTTCTACATCTTCCTCTGTTTCGGCCAGTCTAACATGGAGGGCAATGCCCGTCCTGAGGCCGTAGACCTGGAAAGTCCCGGCCCACGCTTCCTGCTGATGCCTGCCGTTGACTTCCCCGACAAAGGCCGCAAGATGGGCGAATGGTGCGAAGCATCGGCTCCGCTCTGCCGTCCCAACACCGGTCTGACCCCTGCCGACTGGTTCGGTCGCACCATGGTGGCTTCCACTCCCGAGAACATTAAGATTGGTGTCATCCATGTAGCCATTGGCGGCATCGACATCAAGGGCTTTCTGACCGACAGCATCAAGGAATATGCTGAGAAGAAAGCTCCGGGATGGATGAAGGGCATGCTCGCTGCATACGACAACAACCCCTACGAGCGTCTCGTCACACTGGCCAAGAAAGCCCAGAAGGACGGTGTCATCAAGGGCATTCTCATGCACCAGGGCGAGACCAACACCGGTGACCCCAAGTGGGCAGGCATGGTGAAGCAGGTCTATGAAAACCTCTGTGGTGACCTGCAGCTGAAGCCCGAGGAAGTGAACCTCTATGTGGGCAACATCGTCCAGGCTGGTGGCCAGGGCGTGTGCATTGGCTGCAAGAAGCAGATTGACGAGCTGCCGCAGACCATCCACACCTGTCAGGTCATCTCCTCCGACGACTGCTCCAACGGCCCCGACCGCCTTCATTTCGATGCCCCAGGCTATCGTGAGCTGGGCTGTCGCTATGCTGAGGCTGTGGCCCGTCACCTCGGCTTCGAGCCCAAGCGTCCGCAGAACCTGCCCGTCGCCAAGAAGATTGAGGTGCCTGCCGATGCCGTCATTGCCGAGACCGCCATTCCCGGCAACGAGTTCCCCAAGGTCGACAAGGAGCGTCGTGCCTACTTCCGCATCCAGGCCCCCCAGGCCCGTAAGGTCGTGGTCGACATTTGCAGCAAGAAGTACGACATGCAGCCCGACGGACGTGGCGGCTTCATGGCTGTGACCGATCCGCTCCCCGTGGGTTTCCACTATTACTTTAT
>JAEEGL011120741.1_pt1 | contig 18359 bp, 18 predicted proteins | sample 9134231 | NCBI WGS metagenome assembly JAEEGL01 (sample SAMN16246548, study PRJNA631951) | gut metagenome | biome: gut microbiome; feature: rumen; material: fiber-attached | host: Bos | place: Iran: Karaj | collected 2018-10 | reverse complement strand
CTTGGCGTTGGGGTTCTTCTTTATGGTGTTGGAGATGAAGCCCATCGAGGTGGCGCCGGAGAAAACGCCCGCTTTGCCGTTCCAGAATTCGGCGCTGTAATAGTGGAGGCCGCCTATGACGTCGATGTCGTTTTCCTCATCGCTGTTGATGAGGCCTTCGGCATACCAGTTCTGGAAGGTCTGTAAAGCCGCTTTCATCGGGCCGAGGTCGGTGGCGCCGAGATAGAGTTCGCCTTTATCGTTTTCGAGCCACTCGAAGGGATAGGCGCGGAACATATCCCACACGCCGCAGTGGTTGCCGCCGGGGTTCATAAAGCCCGTGCCGATAACGAGTCCGTAGCAGCCGTCGCCTCTGTTTTTGAAGGCGCGCATTACTTCGGTGAGTTCGTCAAGAGTGGTCGGGACGGTAAGGGCCGCGTCCTCGAGCCAGTCTTCGCGGAAATAGAGGAAGCCGTAGGTCTGGCTCAAGGAGTCGGTCAGCCACGGGATGGTCTTTATCTTGCCGTCGAAGGTGCCGGGATAGAAGACGTCCTCGCCGCCTCTTTCGAAGTGCTCGAACACTTCGTCGGTGAAGGTGACGTCTGCTGTGCCGTCGTAATAGGGTGTGAGGTCGGCAAGAAGACCGTTTTTCTCGCACTCTTTGAGATTCGGGATGCCGTAAATGGCGTCGCCGAGGCAGGCGATGTCGGCAAGCTTGCCGGCGGCGATGCCCGCCGAAAGCTTATCGAAATAGACTCCTATGTCCTCGACGTCGATATCGAGTTTGAACTTGATGCCGAGCTCTTTTTTGATGAGGTCATACATCGGATTGTCGACTATCGTCCAGCCCATGGCCTGAAGAGTGGGAGTATACTGAACGTAGGACAGGTTGGAAAGAGTAAGGGTGATGTTGGGGTAGTAGCCTTCCTTACGGGTGGGCTCGACGTCGGGCTCGGAGGGTCCGCAGGAAACAAGTGTGAAGACCACGCCGAAGACGAGAAGCGCCGCGAGGAAAACCGAAAGCAGTTTTTTCATCGTTTTTTCCTTTCTAAAAATATTCTTATATATATTATAATAATTTAAAAGTAGCGTGTCAACAAAAAAATAACGGCCCGAAGGCCGTTATTTTTATAGGTGTAATTATTTGCCTTTGACGCTCTGCCACCACTCGTTGACTTCGGCGGTAATCTCTCTGCCGCCGCCGTCAAACCAGGCGTCGACCGCGGTATCCCAGTAGTCGACCGTCTGTTTTCCCTTGATTATATCAATTGCGGCATTTATAAGGTTGGGTTCCAGTTCCCTGCCGTATTGTTCCATCGCGGGAGTTTGGCCGGTGAAGAACTTCGTCCTTACGAATTCGGCGGTCTCGATTAGATCGTAATACTGATCCAAAACGCCGCCTTCTTTATACTGCTGGACCGTCCAGTAGTTCTTGTAGGTGGTGTTCTCGACGGCTTCGAGATACTTCTCGTAGGCTTTTTTTTGGGCTTCGGTGAAGTGATCGACGTTGCCCGTTCTGTAGTCCTCGAGCTGAGCCTTTGCCGCGTCGACGTCGGTGAAGAAATAGGTCCTCAAGGGATAGAACTGTATCGGAGCCCAGCCCTCGGTGTCTTCGCCCTTATCGTCCTTATAGACGGGAGGGGTGAAATATTCGATGTAATCCGAATCGCCGTTTATGTCGAAGTAGTAGTTATAAAGCTTTACGGCCGCCTCGGGGTATTTGCATTTCGCGTTTACGCCGTAGAAAATAAAGGCGTTGTTTTCGGCCGCTATGCCGACGGTGCCGCCGTCGACAGCGAAGAGAGGAGTGGTGACTATCTTGGCGTCGGGGTTCTTCTTTATGGTGTTGGAGATGAAGCCCATCGAGGTGGAGCCGGAGAAGACGCCCGCTTTACCGTTCCAGAATTCGGCGCTGTAATAGTGGAGGCCGCCGATAACGTCGATATCGTTATCCTCGGAGCTGTTTATGAGCCCTTCGTTATACCAGCTCTGCAAAGTCTGCAAGGCCGCTTTCATCGGGCCGAGGTCGGTGGCGCCGAGATAGAGCTCGCCTTTATCGTTTTCGAGCCACTCGAAGGGGTAGGCGCGGAACATATCCCACACGCCGCAGTGGTTTTCGCCGGACGCCATAAAGCCGGTGCCCATTACGAGTCCGTAGCAGCCGTCGCCTCTGTTCTTGAAAGCGCGCATGACGTCGGTGAGTTCGTCAAGAGTGGTCGGGACAGACATATTGGCTTCGTCAAGCCAGTCTTCGCGGAAATAGAGAAAACCGTAGGTGGAGCCTAAGGAATCCGTAAGCCACGGAATAGTCTTTATCTTGCCGTCGAAGGTGCCGGGGTAGAAGACGTCCTCGCCGCCTCTTTCGAAGTGCTCGAACACTTCGTCGGTGAAGGTGACGTCGGCGGTGCCGTCGTAATAAGGAGTGAGGTCGGCAAGAAGGCCGTTTTTCTCGCATTCCTTGAGGTTCGGGATGCCGAATACGTCGTCGCCGAGGCAGGCGATGTCGGCAAGATTGCCGGCGGCTATGCCGGCCGAAAGCTTATCGAAATAGACCTCTATGTCCTCGACGTCGATATCGAGTTTGAACCTGATGCCGAGTTCTTTTTTGATGAGGTCATATACAGGGTTGTCGATTATCGTCCAGCCCATGGCCTGAAGAGTGGGGGTATACTGAACGTAGGACAGGTTGGAAAGAGTAAGGGTGATGTTGGGGTAGTAGCCTTCCTTACGGGTCGGCTCGACGCCGGGATCTTCGCCGCACGAGGTGAGCGTGAAAACTACGCCGAACACGAGCAAAGCCGCAAGAAAGACCGATAGCAGTTTTTTCATCTTTTTTTCCTTTCTTAAAATGTTCTTATATATATTATAATTTTATTTGCGGCTCGTGTCAATACAAAACAATAACGGTCCTTGCGGACCGTTATTGTTATAAGCGGAATTATCTGCCGTTGATGCTGTCCCACCAGGCGTTGACTTCGTCGGTGATCTCACGGCCGCCCATGGCAAGCCAGGAGTCAACCGCGGTGTCCCAGTAATCGACCGTCTCGTGGCCCTTGATTATCTCAATGGCCGCTATTACGAGGTTGGGCTCGATTTCGGTGACGTATTTGTCCATCGCCGGGGTGTTGGTGCCGAAGAACTTGCTTCTTACGAATTCGGCGTTTTCGAGTAAGTCGTAATACTGACTGAGAACGCCGCCTTCTTTATACTGCTGGAGAGTCCAGTAGTTCTTATAGGTGGTGTTTTCGACGGCTTCCCAGTATTTCTCGTAGGTCTTCATCTGAGCGGCGGTGAAGTCGGTGGTATTCTTGGCAAGAATGTCTTCGAGGAAGGCCTTGCTCTTCTCGATATCGGTCTTGGCGCCGCAGCGGAAGGGAGAGAACTGTTCGGGGGCGTAGTCTTCGACTATTTCACCCTTGTCGTTCTCATAGGTGCTGGGCGAGAAGTATTCGATATAGTCTTCGTCCTGATGGATCTCGGTATACATATTCCAAAGCTTTATGGCCGCTTCGGGATATTTGCAGTCCTTGCCGACCGCGTAGAATATGAAGGCGTTGTTGCTGGCGGCAATTTTTACGGAGCCGCCGTCGGCTGCGAAGAGAGGAGTGGTGACTATCTCGGCGTCGCGGTTCTTCTTGATGGTGTTGGAGATGAAGCCCATGGAGGTGCTTCCGCAGAAGACGCCCGCTTTACCCTGCACGAACTCGTTGCTCATATAGTGGAGACCGCCTATGACGTCGATGTCGTTATCTTCGTCGCAGTTTATAAGGCCTTCGGCATACCAGCTCTGAAGAGTCTTGAGAGCGCCCTTCATGGCGTTGGTATCGGTGGCGCCGAAATAGAGTTTGCCGTCTTCGCCTTCGAGCCACTCGAAGGGATAGGCGCCGTACATATCAAAGACGCTGCAGTGGTTTTCACCGGCATACATACCGTTGGAACATACGACCATGCCGTAACGGCCTTCGCCGCTGTTCTTGAAGGCGCGCATGACTTCGGTCAGTTCGTCGACGGTGGTCGGGAGGTTCATATTGACTTCGTCGAGCCAGTCCTTACGGAAATAGAGGAAGCTGTAGGCGCCGCCGCGGGAATCGGTGACCCACGGGAGAGTCTTGATCCTGCCGTTAAAGGTGCCGGGATAGAAGACGTCGGCACCCGCTTCATCCCATATCTCATGGGCGAGATCGCTGATCTGGACTTCGTCGGTTCCGTCCATATAGGGAGTGAGGTCGCAAAGGAGGCCGTTCTGCTCGGCGGTCTTTAAGTTCGGGATACCGAAATAGTAGTCGCCGAGGCAGGAAATATCGGACATCTCGCCGGTGGCGAGACGGGCTGCGAGTTTATCGAAATAAACGCCGATGTCCTGAACGTCGATGTCAAGCTTGAACTTGATTCCGAGTTCTTTCTTGTAAAGGTCCATAATGGGGTTGTTGATGAGCGTCCAGCCCTTGGCTTCGAGCAGAGGAATATACTGCACGTAGGTCAGGTTGGAAAGGCTCAGGGTTATGTTGGGATAATAACCCTCGGGGCGGGTGGGTTTTTCACCCGGGTCCTCCTGCGTGCAGGCGGCCAATCCGGCTATGACCGAGACCAGAAGCAGGCAGGAAAGAATGACAGACAATGCCTTTTTCATACTTTCAATCCTTTCAATATATTAGTATAATGCTGATTTGATTATACAACATTTCACATCGGATTGCAATTGTTTTTCAAAAAAATCGGCTTTTTTATCTGAAAGAATCGCAAATCGCGCATAATGAGGAGAGAAAAATGAAATTCGGTCGGCAAATTGATAAAAAACTCTTGCTTTTTATATAAAAAAAAGTTATAATGTTTGACAGTTAAAAAACTCTGATAAGGAGGTGCCGATATGGCAAATATTAAGTCGGCCAAAAAGAGAGTCCTCGTCACCGCCGACGAGACCGCTTCCAACAAGGCCAAGAAAACCGCTCTCAAGAACGCTGTCAAGAATTTCGAGACCGCCAAAAAGAACGGTGAGGAGACCGACGCGAAATATCTCGAGGCCGTCAAAACGATAGACAGGGCCGCCACCAAGGGTCTTATCAAAAAGAACACCGCGGCGAGAAAAAAGAGCGCTCTCGCGAAAAAGCAGGCCGCGAAATAAGCCGAAAAAACCCTGTATCATTACAGGGTTTTGTATTTAATGCGGGTATGGCGGAACTGGCAGACGCGACGGACTTAGGATCCGTTGGAAAACCGTGCAGGTTCAAGTCCTGTTACCCGCACCACGTCGGAGCAAAGTCCGCTTTGCTCCGACGCTTTTTTATTCAAAAAAGCGCCATCCGCCCGCTCCCTTGCTCCTCCTTTCCCCAAAAACGGCTCGAGGAAGCCTCGCTGTTTTCGGGGTCCCCCGAGAACGTGCAAACTTTATGTCGCCTTGGCGACATATCATTAAATCTATTGAAAAATTATTTTTACTGTGTTATAATAATAAAAAACAAATCGGAGATGTTAAAATTGAAAGCAATCGTTCTCGGCGCGGGCAAGGGTAAAAGGCTCCACTCCGAAAACTTCATGCAGCCTAAAGTAATGCGCGAAGCAAACGGCAAGCCCCTTATCCGCTATATGCTCGACACTCTTTCCTTTATCCCCGAAAAAGACATAGTTATAGTCGTCGGCTACAAAAAGGAATACGTCATAGCCAACATAAAGGGCGAATACACGTTTGCCGTACAAGAGGAACAGCTCGGCACCGGCCACGCCGTCAACTGCGCCAGAAGCTTCTTCAGCGACTACGACGGCCCAGTCCTCGTCTGCTACGGCGATATGCCCCTTTTCAAAAGAAAGACCTTTACCGAAATGGAGCGCATCCATAACGAAACGGGCGCCGACTGCACCGTCCTCACCGCCAAGATAGACCGCCGCATCGCCTTCGGACGCATCATAAGAGACGAAAACGGAAACTTCAAGGACGTCGTCGAGCAGAAAGACTGCAATGAAGAGCAGGATAAGATACGCGAGTATAACGCTGGTATCTACGTTTTTAACAGTAAAATCCTCTTTGACAGTCTCGGCGACCTCAAAAACAATAACGCGCAGGGCGAGTATTATCTTACCGACGTCCCCAAGCTGATAATGGCCCGCGGCGGCAAAATCGCCACCTACACCATAACCGACGAGACCGAGATCATGGGCGTCAACACCCCCGAAGACCTCGAAGAAGTCGAAAAAGTCTTAAAAGAAAGAAATTGAAAAGGAGATAAATAAAAATGGTAACGAAAGATACGATAATTTCCGAAGTTCTCGAAATAGACCCCGATACCGCCGAATTCTTTTATGAAATAGGAATGCATTGCCTCGGCTGCCCCTGCTCGAGAGGCGAGACCGTCGAACAGGCCTGCGCCGTCCACGGCGTCGACGCCGACGAGCTCATAGCCAAGATAAACGCCTTCCTTGCATCCAAAAAGTAAAGAAAAGGCCGCTTCGGGTGCGAAGCGGCTACTTTTTTTGAAGATGAAAACTGTCACACTCGGTAAAAGACTTTCGGCAATCGCCGCGCTCGTCTCGGGCGAAAGGCTTATAGACGTCGGAAGCGACCACGGAAAGCTTCCGTGCTTTCTGTTGCAAACTGGGAAGATACAAAGCGCCGTATTGACCGATATAAACCCCCTCCCGCTCGAAAAGGCAAAAAACAAAGCCGCCTCTTTGGGCCTTCTTCAAAAGACCTCCTTTTACCTCGCAAACGGCCTTGACCTTCCCGAAAACGTCCTTTCAGCCTGCGATACGGTAGTCATTGCGGGCATGGGCGGCGAACTCATAGCCGAAATACTCTCGTCCGAAAACCGCCGTTTTCTTGCGGACAAACAGCTTATTTTGCAACCGATGTCAAAGCCCGAAGACCTGCGCGCCGCACTCGATCGCCTCGGATACGATATAAAAGGTGAGACCGTCTTATTCGAAAACGGCAAATACTGTGTGATCGTCGAAGCCGTTTTCACCGATAAGCCCTGTCAAACCGATATTTACACGGGCAAACTTAACCCCGGCGACCCCGCCGCACGTGACTATATAACAAAACGTCTTCACTCCGCGGAGAAGTCGCTTCTTAACCTTAAAAACGCCGCGGGAGACGTCACAAGCGCCGTAAAACAGCTAAAAGCCGCCCGCGACTCCTATAAAGCCTTTCTGGAGGTAAAAGATGAAAATAAGTGAATTATACGCCGCTCTCGATAAGCTTTACCCCTTCTCGTCGGCCGCCGATTTCGACAATACGGGCTTTTCCTTTAAGGGCTCCGACCGCGAGATAAAAAAAGCCGTCCTTTGCCTCGACGTTACCGACGCCGCGGCAGAATTCGCCGTATCCGAAGCCGCTGATATAATCATATCTCACCACCCCCTCGTCTTCGACCCTCTGAAAAGCCTTGACGTCTGTCGCGACAAAGCGCTTTTAACGCTTATCAGAAACGATATTTCCGCCCTCTCGCTACATACCAATTTCGATACGGCGCCGTGCGGCATGAACGAGACCCTCGCCTCAGCCATAGGCGTCGCCGTCACGGGAGGCTTTTCAAAAACTCCTTCGGGACTTTACGAAGGACTTCTCGGCCGTCCGCCTTTTCCCGATGTCCGCCGCACTGCGTTGGTTATTAAAGACGCCCTTTCGGCGCCCTCCGTCCGCGTTTACGCGGCCAAAGAAACCGCCGCTCTTGCCGCCGTCGTCGCGGGCTCTGGCTCTTCGCTCATGGAGGAAGCCGTCGCCGCCGGCGCCGACCTTTTGATCACGGGCGACTGCAAGCACCACGCCTTTATTGACGCCGCGCGCCTCGGGATAAGCGTCATCGACGCGGGGCATTTCTACACCGAGCGCATTTTCTCGTCCGTCCTTTCAAAAACTCTTTTCGACCTCGGCGTCCCCTTTACCGTCTACGCCGACGTCGCTCCTTATCAGGAAGTATGAGGTGAGTTAACTTGGCATTCGACGGTATTTTCATATCGCTCCTTTGCGCCGAGCTTAAAGAAAAACTAACGGGCGCCAAGGTCTTCAAAATATATCAGCCGGGCGACCGCCAACTGACGCTGGAGTTCCGCTACGGCAAAGACCTTTTCGTCTCGGTCTCTCCCGAGGCGCCCTATTTCTGCCTCACCGACGAGCGCAAGGATAATCCCGTCAGCCCGCCCAACTTCTGCATGCTCCTTCGCAAACACTTAAACGGCGCCGTAGTTAAAGACGTTGCGCAAGACGACCTCGAGCGCACCGTCGCCCTCGTCTTCGACTCTGTAAACGAACTCGGCGACAGCGAGGAAAAGCGCCTCTTTATCGAGATAATGGGGAAATACTGCAACATAATCCTCACAAACGGCGCTCTCAAAATACTCGGCGCTTTGAAGACAGACGACGGCTTTTCGGGAAACCGCGCAGTTATGCCCGGCCTTATCTATCAACCCATCACGGGCAAAACCAAAAAGTCTCCGTCGTCCCTTACCGACACGGACGTTTTCTTGACCCCCCGCGACATAGTCGACGGAGTAAAAGGCGTCTCTCCCGCCGTCGCCGCGACCCTCTTTCAAAACCCCGCGCCCGTCAAAACCCAAATCGAAACTGCAATATCAAACGCAAAACCGTATCTCTTTTTCGGACCAGACGGCGCTCCCGCCGACTTCTCCTATATGCCGCTTTGCGGAAAAGAAAACTGTGAAATATGCGAAAGCTATTCCGACGCCGTAGACCGCTTCTATAAAAGCAAAACCGAAAAAGACCTCGCCGCCTTCCGTTCGGGCGGCCTCCTCCGTCAGATAAACACCGTTATTGACCGTATCGAAAAGAAAAACGCCAAGCAGGAAAAAGAACTTTTGGAGAGCCAAAACGCCGAGACCTACCGCCGCTACGGCGACCTTCTCACCTCCAACCTCCACCTCGGCCGCGTCCGCGGACCCGAGATCGAGGTCGAAGACTACTACGATAACTGCAAAAAGGTAAAAATCAAACTCGACGAATCCAAAGACCTCAAGTATAACGCCGCGGCCTACTATAAGAAATACAAAAAGCAAAAGACCGCCGCCGTCATACTCCAAAAATGCATCGACGAAAACGCCGCCGACCTCGAATATCTCAAAAGCGTCCGCTTTTTCGTAAGCGAATGCAAAAACGAGGCCGAAATAGCCGAGATCCGTTCCGAACTCACCGAAGGCGGCTACCTCCGAAAGAAAAAGGCAGTCGGGCGGGGAAGCGACCGCATAAGAAAATCCGCCCCATCTGAGTATACCGCTCCCGACGGCGTCAGGATACTCGTCGGTCGTAATAACTTACAAAACGATCGCCTGACCTTCAAGACCGCCAAAAAAGACTTCCTCTGGCTCCACGTCAAAAACGCCCCAGGAAGCCACACCGTGATCATGGCGCCCGCCCCCGACGTCTCCGACGCCACAATCCTTTACGCCGCAACACTTGCCGCAAAGCATAGCGACTCGGCGGGGAAGACCGACGTCGACTACACCCTGATCAAATACGTCCGCCGTCAGCCGAACGGCAAACCCGGCATGGTCTTTTACACCGACTATAAAACTATCACCGTCGACGCGTCAAAATGATTGACAAACGCCCTTTACGCGTATATAATTATAAAATAAGCGAATAAAACCGAAAGGAAGCAAATATAATGGAAATTTCCGTAACTCTCACCAAAAACCCGAAGCCCCTGCCCGAGGACGAGAATAAACTCGGTTTCGGCGAAAAGTTCTCCGACCATATGTTCCTTATGAACTACACCGCGGGAAAAGGCTGGCACGACGCCCGCATCGTCCCCTACGGCCCGCTTTCCTTAGACCCCGCCGCAATGTGCCTCCACTACGGCCAGGAGGTCTTCGAGGGCATGAAGGCCTATCGTGCCGACGACGGCCGCATCCTCCTTTTCCGTCCCGACGAAAACTTCAAACGCCTTAACAATTCCAACGACCGCCTTGAGATCCCGCCGATTGACGTCGACTTCTGCATCGAAGCCGTCAAGAAGCTCGTCTCTGTCGATAAGAAGTGGGTTCCTCATATAGACGGCGCCTCTCTCTACATCCGTCCGTATATAATCGCCACCGAGCCCAAACTCGGCGTCCACGCTTCGCACGAATACCTCTTCGTGATCCTCGCGTCTCCATCCGGCCCATACTATAAGAGCGGCCTCAAACCCGTCAAGATATACGTCGAGACCAAATACGTCCGCGCAGTCCGCGGCGGCACCGGCTTTGCAAAGACGGCGGGCAACTACGCATGCGGCTTAAAGGCTCAGGAAGTCGCAAACCGCGAAGGCTATTCGCAGGTCCTCTGGCTCGACGGCGTCGAGCAGAAATACATCGAGGAAGTCGGCGCCATGAACGTCTTCTTCGTAATAGGCGACGAGATAGTCACCCCAGGTCTCTACGGCAGCATCCTCCCCGGTATAACCCGTAAATCCTCTCTCGAACTGCTTCGTTCTTGGGGCCTCAACGCCACCGAACGCCGCCTTTCGATAGACGAGCTTATTGAAGCCTACAAAGCGGGACGCGTCAGCGAAGTATTCGGCACCGGCACCGCCGCCGTCATTTCGCCCGTCGGCGAACTCAAGGTCGGCGACCTCATCATGACCTTCAATAACGGCGAGATCGGTAAAATCTCGCAAAGACTTTACGATGCTATGACAGGCATCCAGCGCGGCCGCTTAAAGGACGAATTCGGCTGGACCGTCGAAGTCAAATAACCTTCGGAGCATAAAATGAGAAAACTCTCGGTATGCAGCTTCGTCGCGTTCGGGCTCGGCGTTATCGGCCTTATGCTTCGCGTAAGTCAGATACTCTTTTTTGTCGATAACATAACCTGCCTGCCCGAGCAAAAGAGCTTTTCATATTACGCCTTCGCAGGCGTATTGATCGCCGCCGCTCTCGGCACGGTCGCCCTTCTGATGATCCTCAAGAACGGCGACTTCATAGCCATGGGCGACTCCAATTACGGCATCGAGAAAAAGCTCTCCTCCTCCTTCGCGATAGCCTCTGCACTTGTGCTTACGGTCTATTCGATATTCTGGGGCGGCGGCTTCTTTAACGGCTCGCTCGTAATAAAGATAGGCTACGCCTTCTTTACCTTGCTATACTGCGCCTTCTTCGGCTTTCTGCTCGCGGTCGGCGAAAAGTTCGCGAGTCATCGACTCACCCCGGTATTCTCGATAGCCCCCGTAATGTATTATCTTTTCAGACTGATACTGACCTTCCTTTACTACACAGGTCACGACCGCGATTTCAATTTCAAAGAGGTCATTCTCGTCAATATCGCCATGGCGCTCTTCTTCATAAGTTTCGCCCGCCACACGTCCGGCGGAGGATACTCTAAAAGGAGCTTCGTTTTCGGACTTTTCGCCGTCTTTTCGGCAGCGGTCACCTGGCTCCCGCCGCTCTTCACCGTGAGAAGCGCGCCGGCCTTCGGAAACGACACCCTGTCGCTCCTTTTCCACGCCGTCTGCGATATCGGCGCCGCCCTCTTCGTAATTACTGTTATTCGGGCCTATCTCGTCGACGAGAAGACCAACGCGGGGTATCTCGAGAAGCAAAAGAAAAAGGAAAAGAAAGCAGCGAAAAAAGAAAATCCGGGTCAATGACTCGGATTTTCCATTATCAACTCCGAAAGAGGCGCGAACCTGTATCCCTCTGCTCTTATCCTTTCGATAACGTCTTCGAGTATCAGCGCGTTCGTCTTTGACGTCGAGTGTAAAAGCATCACGGCCCCGGGGTGGATTCTTGCCATTATTTTTTCAATAGCCTCGTCCCTTGACGGCTGCGCCTCCTCGTCGTAATCGTAGTATGCGAACGACCAGAAGACAGCAGTATAACCCGCCTCCTTATTATACTGTAAACATCTTTCCGAAAATCGCCCCATAGGAAAGCGCATAAGCTTATTGGCGGCCGCGCCCGTAAGACTTTCGTAAAGCTCATCCCATTTCGTAAGCTGCGAAAGATAACCCTCTTTATCCTCGCCGTAAGCCGTCATATCGGGATGGTTCCACGTGTGATTGCAGACAAGATGCCCGTCCCTATACGCTCTTTCAACAATATCAGGGAACCGCCTTAACATATTGCCGTCGAAAAAGAAAGCGGCAGGGACGTCAAGACGACGCAAAACGTTCAGTATTGCCTCGTGCGTCCCCTTATCGTAGCCCGCGTCAAAGGTGAGGTAAATCACCTTCTCGCCCTCGTCGGCGCCGTATAAGACGTCGTAGCCCTTATAAACGGTATCTCCGTCCAGAACGGCAGGGAAGAGGTGCTCCTCGTTCGGACTTACGCACCACTCGTAGACCTTGTCGGGCGATCTTACCGAAAAAACGAACACCGTAAAAGCGGCCGACGCCGCCAGAATAAACGAAGAAAACCATATTAACGGTCTTTTTATATAAATCACTCCCGCATTATTATTACCGCAAAACGACCCATAATAAGCGGAAATATATGTTTGACAATCTCTATTCGCGATATTATAATGAATACCGGTGATTAAAATGACTTATGAAGAACTTATTAAGCTTGCAAAAAAGGCAAAAGACGGCTCATACTCCCCGTATTCGCATTTTCGCGTCGGCGCGGCTCTCTTAACGGCTGACGGCTCCGTCTACACGGGCGCCAACGTCGAATGCTCGAGCTACGGCGGCACGATCTGCGCCGAGCGCGCCGCCCTTGTCAAAGCCGTAAACGACGGCAAACGCGACTTTTCCGCAATAGCGATAATCTCCGACGCCCCCGCCCCCTGCCGCCCCTGCGGCATCTGCCGCCAGATGCTTTCCGACTTTTCGCCCGATATGGCCGTGATCTCCGCCTCCGCCGACGGCTCTTTCGAACAAAATCGCCTCTCCGACCTCTTGCCTCACGCCTTCAACCTTAAATAACTGCAAAACATAAAAAAAGAGATGTAAAGCATAACAGCCTTACATCTCTTTTACTTCTATTATCTTATTTCCTCAAAGCCATAGCCTGCTTGCAGCGTGCCTTTATCGTTTCCGCGTTAAGTCCGAAGTAATCGAGCACGTCCTGGACTTTGCCCGACTTGCCGAATTTGTCTTCAACGCCGACTTTAAGCACGACGGCGGGCGAACACTCGCTCACAACCGATGCCACAAGGCTTCCGAGTCCGCCGTAAACGTTGTGTTCCTCGGCGGTAACGATAGCGCCCGTCTCCTTCGCGGCGGCTATGATCGCGTCCTTGTCTATGGGTTTTAACGACGCCATATCGATGACCCTTGCCGCAATTCCTTCCTCTTTCAGCATCGCGGCGGCTTTCAAAGCCTCGTATACCATAAGTCCCGTTGCGATGATCGTCACGTCGTCGCCGTTCCTTAGGGTGTGAGATTTACCTATCTCAAACTTGAAGTCGGGCGAATAGAGCGGTTCGACTGCGAGCCTGCCGAGCCTTAAATACACGGGACCGTCAAACTCGAGAGCCGCCTTGACGGCAGCCTTTGTCTCGAACTCGTCGGCGGGTGATAAGACCGTCATACCCGGGATAACCGTCATAAGCGCTATATCCTCACAGCACTGGTGAGTCGCGCCGTCTTCACCGACGCTCATGCCCGCGTGCGTCGCGCCTATTTTTACGTTAAGATGCGGATAGCCTATCGCGTTTCTTACCTGCTCGAAAGCTCTTCCCGCGGCGAACATGGCGAAACTCGAGCAGAAAACGGGCATTCCCGTCGTCGCGATACCCGCGGCGACCGACATCATATTGCCCTCGGCAATACCCGTGTTTATAAATCTGTCGGGAAATACCTTCTTAAAGGTCGCGGTCATCGTCGACTTCGAAAGGTCGGCGTCCATAACAAGAAAATCGTGAGTCGCTCCGAGCTCCGCCAAAGCCTCGCCGTATGCGTTCCTCGTTGCTTTTTTTTCAGCCATAATCAACCCTCCAAAGCCGCAATGGCGGCGTCAAGTTCAGCTATACCCTGGGCGTATTGCTCGTCGTTGGGCGCGGAACCGTGCCATGACACCTGATTTTCCATATACGAAACGCCTTTGCCCTTGATCGTGTGGCAGACGGCGATCGTCGGTTTGCCCTTGGTTTCTCTCGCGAGCTTGGTCGCCTTTTCAATGTCTTCAAAGCTGTGTCCGTCAATATTTATGACGTTCCACCCGAACGCCTTGAATTTCTCGTCGGCGGGCGCCGAGGACATAACGTCGTCGGTCTTGCCGTCGATCTGAAGACCGTTCAGGTCGAGAAACACCATAAGATTATCGAGCTTGTAATGGGCCGCGAACATCGCCGCCTCCCATACCTGGCCCTCTTCTATCTCGCCGTCGCCGATTATTGCGTATACGCGGTAGTTTTTTCCCGTCTTCTTGGCGGCTATCGCCATACCGCAGGCGGCTGAGATACCTTGACCCAAAGAGCCCGACGACATATCTATACCGGGCACGCCTTTTTTGTCGGGGTGACCCTGCAAAATACCTTTTATGTTTCTGAAAAGCTTGAGCTCTTCGCTGTCGAAATAACCTTTGAGCGCGAGCGCGGCGTAGATGCCGGGCGCGGCGTGACCCTTCGAAAGCACGAACCTGTCCCTGTCGGGATCATTCGGGTTTTTAGGGTCTATCTTCATCTCTACGTTGTAAAGATAACTTAAGATATCGGCAATCGAAAGGGAACCGCCGGGATGTCCCGACTTTGCCGAATAAACCTGCAGTAAAACGTTTTTCCTTAATTTTGCCGCAAAGAGCGCGAGCTCTTTTTCACGGTTTCGGTCCATAATAAAGCCTCGTTTCAATTATTTGTGCCGTAATATTATAGCAAAAACAAAACCGTTTTACAAGTCTTTTTACAATTTCATTTATCCAAATAGAAAAAGTATCAAATACCCCTTGAAAAATCATATAAAATAAGATAAAATATAATACAGTAAAATCGCAAACGAAAGGATGTATTTGAATATGGTATCAGCAGGCGATTTCAGAAACGGCGTGACCTTCGAGATGGACGGCAACGTCCTTCAGATAGTCGAATTCCAGCACGTCAAGCCCGGCAAAGGCGCCGCCTTCGTCAGAACGAAGATAAAGAACGTCATCACGGGCGCCGTCCTTGAAAAGACCTTCAACCCGACCGACAAATTCCCGACCGCCTACATCGAGAGAAAAGAGATGCAGTATCTCTATAACGACGGCGACCTCTATTATTTCATGGACACCGAAACCTACGACCAGCTACCGATAGGCAAGAATACCATCCCCGATAACTTCAAGTTCGTCAAAGAGAATATGATAGTCAAAATACTTTCCTATAAGGGCAACGTCTTCGGCATCGAGCCGCCCTTCTTCGTCGAACTCGAAGTCACCGACACCGAGCCCGGCGTAAGGGGCGACACCGCGACCAACGTCACCAAGCCCGCCACCCTCGAGACCGGCGCCGTCATCAAAGTTCCGCTGTTTATCAACACCGGCGACATGATAAGAATAGACACCCGCGTCGGCGAATACATGGAAAGAGCGTAAGGAGGATCATTATGGATTTGAAAGAAAGAGCCGCCTATTTAAAGGGTCTTGCCAAATGGCTTGAATTCGACGATCCCAAAAGGGAAGAGTTCATAAAAGAGCTTCTCGCCTTCGTTGAGGACGCCGCCGCCAAGATAGACGAAAACAAAGAGCACTGCGATATGCTCGAAGACTACTGCGACGAGCTCGACGAAGACCTCGGCGAAGTCGAAGAGTATCTCTGTGAAGACGACGAATGCTGCTGCGACGATGACGAGCACCTCTACACCGTCGTCTGCCCGCATTGCGGCGAGAGCTTCTTCCTCGACGACGACGATTTCGAAGAAGGCGTCGTAGACTGCCCATACTGCGAGAAGGAAGTCGAAATAGGCGACCGCGCCGACTACGTCAAAGACCTCGACGACGAGGACGACTGCGACTGCGGCTGCTGCGATTCCCACGGCAAAAACTGATAAATAATTTAACATCCCCGCGCCAACAGCGCGGGGATGTTATTTTTACCTTTACTTCACCATTTTTTTCATATTGAGCCACATATAAACGAGCATTACGCAAACCAAAACGAGCGATATTGCAGAAAGTATCTGTTGACTGTAAACCGTCACGCCGAAAATCGTATTTCCGCCGGCCTGAACGGCGGAAAGTATCTGCCCCGAAACGAGCGTTGCCAAGAAGCCCGCAATGCCCGCCACGCTGTCTTTGATAACGCTTGCCTGCACGTAATACTGCTCCGGTAAATACGAGTATGTTATGTTTTTGAAATTTGTAGACGTCCCCGCGAGCCCTATGTTATAGAGCAGGGTAAAGATTATCACGAAATACCTCGTGACAGGAGCCGCGAATACGTTAAACGCAAACCCCACGGCAAGCACGGTGGAAGCGAGCATTATGCCTTTGTAAAACGAACGCTTGTCCGAGTATTTTCCGAAAGGCCTCGTCGCAAGAAATCTTATCGCCACTCCGACGATATTTATAATTTGAATTTGGACTATCGTATAGGCGAGCTCGTCCTGCTTGTATGTCCCCAAAAAGCCTATCGTGCCGTATAACGAGGCGTTATACAGGCATTGGATAATAACGACTCTTACGTAATCGCGGTTTTTGAAGATGTTTTTCAAGACGGGCAAAAGCTTTTCGCGCTCGGTCTTTTGCTTTATTTTCTCGTTTTTGATAAGCATCAAACAGACGAAATCGCATATAGAGAATATAGCCATGCAGATAGCCGTAAAAGCAAAACCGCCCGCAATATTTCCGCTCTCGTCGAATTTGTCGATGGCGAATCCTAATGCAAGTGACACTAAGACGCCGGACGCGAGCGACACCATTTCCTTGACAGCCGAAAACCTCGCGCGCCTCCCTGACTCGACGTAGGTCATTCCCCAACGGTAAATGACAGAGCAGACGAGATAATTCCCGAAATACGCCGTAAGCATACATACAATGAAAACCGGTCTTTTCAGCGAGTCTTCAAACGGCAAAAAGGGAATAAGGTAAAGCGACGTAAACAAAAGCTGGCTTACGGTGTGGACTATGACGGCCGTCTTTTTGGTGTTTGTGATCTTTCCTACGATAAAAAGAGAGCAAAGCTGAAAAACAAAAGCGAGCGAAATGAATGACGAAATTATACCGCAAAGCGCGTCGCTCGCGCCCATGGACTTCAGAAGCTTTGCCAGAAAAGCGTCGGTGACGACGAGCGCGATGAAATATTCAAAGGCGCACTCGAGGACGTAAGCCCCGCGAGAGCGCCTGTATTCGGGCGATTTATAATCCTTTTCCACGTTGATCACAACTTTTTTTACAGTCTGCTTTTGAAGTCCTCATACCCGAAACTTTTCCAAAGCCTCGGTACGTTATCTTCATCGGTGATATAGATAGACGGAAGTCCAATGCCGTTAAAGGTGTTGTTTTTGACCATCGAATAAATGGCCATATCGCAAAGCGTCAGCCTGTCGCCTCTTTTTAGGGGCGCGTCGAAGGAGTATTCCCCGACGTAGTCGCCCGCGAGACAGCTTTGCGAGCCGATTCTGTAAGTGTATTTTTTCTCGTCAGGCATCCCCGCTCCCACGATTTCGGGACGGTAAGGCATCTCGATGACGTCGGGCATGTGGCACGCGGCCGACGAGTCGGTTACAGCTGTGTAAACGCCGTCGTTTTCGACGACGTCAAGCACCGTCGTCACGAGATACCCCGCGCCAAGCGCGGCCGCCTCGCCCGGCTCCAAATAAACCTCGAGCCCGTATTTATCCTTAAACCTTTTAACGACCGAAACGAGCGTATCTGTATCGTAGCCTTTTTTCGTAATATGATGTCCGCCGCCGAGGTTAACCCATTTGATATTCTTAAAGTAAGGAGAATAAAGTCTTTCAAAACTGTCGGCGACTCTTTTGAGAACGTCGGCCCCCTGCTCGCAAAGGGCGTGAAAATGAAGCCCGTCAAGACCTTTCGGACACGCCTTAAAAAAGTTTTCGACCGTCACGCCGAGCCTCGTCCCCTTGGCGCAGGGGTCGTAAAGCGCGGTCTCGATCTCCGAATGGCCCGGGTTTACCCGAAGCCCTATCTCTTTATTTTTTGCGCGCCCTCTGTATCTTTCAAGCTCCGACACGGAATTGAAAACTATATGGTCGCAAACGGACGCGATCTCGTCAAACTCGTCGTCTCTGTAAGCCGCCGAGAATATATGCGTCTCGCCGCCGAACTCCTCGCGCCCGAGCTTCGCCTCGAAAAGCGAGCTTGCCGTCGTGCCGTCGAGGTATTTTGACATAAGAGGGTAGAGCGCGTAGCAAGAAAAGGCCTTCTGCGCAAGCAGTATCCTGCATCCGGCGGCCTCTTTGACGCGCTTAAGTATTTCAAGGTTTTCCGTTATCGCCTTACGGTCGATAACGTAGCAGGGCGTTTTAACGCCACCGAAATCGATCATCTCAAACCTCAGTCAACCAATTCGG
>JAEEGL013766121.1_pt1 | contig 18360 bp, 20 predicted proteins | sample 9134231 | NCBI WGS metagenome assembly JAEEGL01 (sample SAMN16246548, study PRJNA631951) | gut metagenome | biome: gut microbiome; feature: rumen; material: fiber-attached | host: Bos | place: Iran: Karaj | collected 2018-10 | reverse complement strand
TAATGATAAACTTTCAGATCTGGTCTTCTTTTGAAATTATCAGCAAAATAAGTTAGGAAATGTTGATGGAACTCTATTTGCCTCTTGTATGAATCTTTATAATATTTTTTCACCTCACTTTCTCGCACACTTCCATGATTAACATAAACTTTTACTAGTGATTCTGGCACAAAGTCTATTTTTGTCATTTGACATGCCCTTGCACACATCTCCCAATCTGACCCAATTCCGATCTCATCCGCAGGTTTCCATCCTTCAAAATTTTTCCAAAAACTCATCCTAAACATCAGTGTTGGTGTTCCAGATATAATATTGGTTCCTATAACATCATCCGGCACATATCCGCGTAATTCTGCTTTATGTGTGTATAATTCCTCACCACCCTTTTCACTGTCGAAATATGTCATCCAACAATAAACCATACCAAAATCCGGTGTCAATGATTCTAATAGTTCAACTTGCTTCTGTATTTTTTCTGGAACATATTCATCATCACTGTCAAGAAATGTTATATACTTTCCCTTAGAAACACTAACACCATGGTTGATTGTATCAACAATTGGCCAATTACTATCAAGTTTAATATACCTTAGCCGTGGGTCGTTAAAACCTGCAACGATTTCATCCGTATTATCTTCCGACGCTCCGTCAACGACTATATGCTCAATATTTTTATATGTTTGATTCAAGACGCTACTGATACATCTTTTTAATAGATTTCCACGGTTACGCGTAATTGTTACAACTGATACTAATGGGTAGTCCATATTATAAAACTTTAATCATTTTCAAATATTCAGGCCATTCGCCCATATCATGCCAGGAATCTTCGCTTACTGGGAAACACCCCACACGCCCTCCGCGGGCCTTCACTTTTTCCATAAGATGTGTAATATGGAAGAATTGACCTTCGGGTATTTCTTCTATTAATTCTGGATTAAGAATATATACGCCAGAATTTACCATATAGGTATGTTCTGGTTTTTCCTTTAAGTCAACCATTAGACCATCTTCACCTGTTTCAGTTACACCATAAGGTATTTTAAAACTCTTGACCATTGTTACAATAGTCATATCATTGTGATTGCTAACATGATAATCATAAACATCCCTGTAATCTTGATCGTTAATACTATCACAATTCGAAACAAAGAATGGAGTGTTAATTTTGCCTTTTAGAAGCGACACACTCCCTATAGTACCAAGCGGTTTGTCCTCCATAAAGAACTCAATATCATAGTGGTGCTCAAGCTGACTGAGATAGTATTTCATCATATCAGCCTTGTAGTTAACACTCATGTAGAACTTATGGCACCCTATTGCTTCAAATTGATCCATTATGATTTCGAGGATTGTCTTATCACCTACTGGCACTAGTGGCTTTGGGATGACATTCGTCAAAGGTTTTAAGCGTGTCCCCTTTCCGCCTGCCATTATCACAACAGGCAACTCAATTTTGTCGCGGTGTTGCTGCTCTGAATGTTTAAAAAGATCATCCCAGAAATAGACATCAACTAGGTCATTATTATCATCAAGAACAGGCATTATTTCTGCTCTTAGCCTCAGCATCCACTTCCTTATTGATTGTTGGTCGTCAGTTATTCTCGCATACTGTTTATCACTATTATTTACTAACAGGCCTATTGGCAATTCAAATGGTTTATTGGCGATAATAGCTCTTTGTAAATCGCCAATTGTAATTAGACCAACAAACTTTAAATTTTGAAAGACGAGTAAACTCTTTGATCTTTTCTCGTCCATTAATCTCATAGTTTGAAGTATCGTCTTTTCGGAGTCAACAATCTTTTGTTCAATCTTATCAGACAACATTTTAAGCACTAGTATAAGTGAACTAAATTCTTTTCTTCTTAAATCTTTCTGTATACTCTGCCTCGCTCATCTTTACCACCTTAGCAGGTATCTTATAACGAGTGAGTTTGTCAGCACAGAAATCTACAACAAGTTTCTTCAGTTCAGAAAGTTTTACATCCTGATCATAAAGGACCTTGGCAACGACCATTTGTCCAGTGATGGGATTACTCTCACCATATACGATAACATCATTCACATGAGGCATCTGGAAGAGTACGGACTCTACTTCGCTTGGCAGAACCTTCTCACCACCCACATTGATGATATCGCTATTGCGACCTACAATCTTGATGTAGCCATCTTTCTCCTCAACCATATCGCCGGTACGGAACCAGCCATCCTCGGTGAAGCGCTCCATGCTGGAGTTCAAATAGCCCATAATCTGAGTCTTACTCCGAAGCCAGAGTTCACCATCTATGATTTTATACTCCGTATTGGGGTCATCAATCTTCAAGAAGGTACTGGTGCTGGAATAACTTGATGTGGTGGAAATACCCGTCTCACTAGTCCCAAAGGTTTGTAAGAACTTTACACTCGGGAATGCTTCCTTCAGTTTGATGAGCAGACTCTCTGGCATAGGCTCTGTACCGTAGGTAATCATACGAACGGAAGAGAGGTCATAACGCTTATGGCATTCTGCAATAAGCATCAGGTTCAGGAAAGTCGGAGATGCCGGAAGCACAAAGACGTGATACTTCTCAATCAAGTGTGCCACATGGTCTGGTTCACGGGTTTCCGGGAACACCATTTGAACATTCATTGACAGGCAGTTTAATAGAGTGTTTAGACCACCAATATGATCAAACATCAAGAAGATAAGGAAGACTATCTTCTTTCCTCGCTTGCCCCGGTACGTGTCAATCAAGTTATCCAGATTGTGGATCATGGCCTTGGGCTTGCCAGTAGAGCCACTGCTGAATAGAATAAGTCCAGAATGGCCACCATCCTGCAGCTGTCGCACCAATTGGTGGGGTTCTTCGCTAACCTCTCTCTTGCTAGCCGTCCATTCTCCATCCTTAATGGTCACATACTGAGTGCAGCCAGCCGTATTGATACGGTCATCAATCTCTGCCTGTACTTTGGTGGTAATAGGCACAATGATGTTCCTATTCTCGTGCAGAGCAAAGAAGAGTGCAATAGATTCAAACGAATAGTCTGAAACTATGGCAACTACTTCGCCAGGCTTGAATGTGTTCTTTACTCGCTCGTAATCAGCACAGATGCGCTCATACAAAGCATTATAGGAGTATTCGTGCTCCTTGAAGATGACGGCATTCTGTTCGCCACCATCCTTAATCTTTTCTATTAGCCAATTCATAACGATAATTTAAACAACCCCTCCAAGGTAGATGGTTTGAGCGGTGATAAAATCGCTTTCAGGACGTAGGAAAAAATCAATAACGTTCTTCACATCCTCAAATTTTCCAAATCTCTTAATGCACTGGTGGCTCAACAGGTCTTGCAACTTCTCTTCAGGGACATTCTTGATAAGGTCGGTATCTATGGGAGTCGGTCCTACAGCATTTACTGTAATACCACTTTCACCAATCTCATCAGCAAGAACACGAGTAAGCTGCTCTACAGCTGCTTTGGAGGCAGAATAAACCAACTCACCATGCAGATTGAGGGCTACTGCCACCGTTGAATAGTTCACAATGCGGCCAGTCTTTGCCTTTACCATATACTTAGCCACCTCACGGCACATCAGGAATGTGCCCATAAAGTTGGTATTGAATACCCTTTGTGCAGTAGAATAAGGAGTCAGCAGGAAATGGTTCATGGCCGCACAACCGGCATTATTGATGAGAACATCAATATGCTTATGATTCTTATACACATTGCGCACAAAACTGACCACCTCTGCCTCATCAGATACATCCAGACGGGTATGATGATAGTTTGGATGCTCTATATCGCAGATTCTACGACTACATCCATATACTATATCACCTTCCTGAAGATACTGCTCTGCCAGGTATCTGCCGATACCTTTTCGGGTTCCGGTGATAATAATGATTCTATCCATTACTCCTCCTCAATACCAAGTTGACGTGCAATAAAATTACAAAGCGAGCCTACAGAGCGAAAAGGGCTTATACGTCCAGACATAGCCGCCTCAGAAGTTAGGCTAATCTCCACATCTTCATCAAGAAATGCAGTTTCGATATCAACTATGTTATTAACAAGGCCCATAGAGTCCATAATCTTATTACTACCAATCAGGGCTGTATCTTTATTGATTTCTACCTGAATGTCGTTAGCCTCACAATAGTCCTTCAGCGTATTGATGACTATTTCATTAATTTTTGTTTTATCCATTTTATTACTTATTAATTGGTTCATAAAAATGTGTTCTGGAGAGATCACAAGCAACACTACCCCATGATAATCCAACCCCAAAACCGCTCATAATTGTTTTTCTGAGGTCATATTGTTCGCGAGAACATACATCACTCAACAAAAGAGGGATAGTAGCAGGCCCTGTGTTGCCATATTTTGTTGCATTTACAGGAACAAGATTTTCAGCTACTTTCAGTTTCTTACCAATATAATCTACCATAAATTTGTTGGCCTGGTGCAGTGCATATAAACCCACATCTTCTTTATTCCACCCCATCTGCTCTATGATAGAATTGATATTCTTCGGAACCTTTGTAATGGCAAACATAAAGATTGCCATACCATCCATGAACATATCTTCTTGAGTTCTTCCGTTATGGTCCTCATCCCATTGCAACTCTGAAGTTGCTGCTGATTTGGGTGTTCTAAATCCTCCTGCAGGTACTATCAGTTTTTCTGCACCACTCCCATCCGAATGAATTAAGAATCCTATTTGTGTATCTCCTTTGGAAACAAGTGTAGCCGTACCTGCATCACCCATTACCATTTTCAATGATCTGTCGTTATCATTGATTATTCTTGAATTTGTATCGCCTGAAAGAACTAATACATTCTTACAGGCTCCACACGCAATCCACGATGCGGCCTGAAAGATACCATAAATATAACCAGAACAACCATACCTTATATCTATACAGACAGTATCCTTGGACAATCCCAAACGATCTTGTAAGCAGGTTGATGTTGATGGTAGAATATAATCAGGTGTTTGCGAAACGAAGACGAGTCCATCTATCTCCTTTTTATCCAAACCTTCCTTCTCTAAGAGATATTCAGCCGCCCTCTGACACATATCAGAAGATGTCATATCCTCTGAGGCTACTCGAACATGCTCAATTCCAGTAGTCTTCATAATCTCTTTAACTTCCTTTTCCCCGTATAAAGAGAAAAAAGACTCCATATCTAGTACAGTTTCTGGAAGCCATGATGCTACTGCTTTAATACTAATATTATTGATTATTGTCTTCATATTAATTATTGTAATGTAAAACCGCCATCAATTATTAGACTTGCGCCAGTTGTAAAAGAAGATGCATCACTAAGTAAATACATAATACCATATGCAACCTCTTCGGGCTTTCCATACCGTTTCATGGGGTAGCGCTGCTTGTCGGCTTCAAGTTCTTCATTTCCAATTTTCTCATTATCCAAGATATGTGTTTCAATCATGCCCGGAGTCACTGCATTCACACGTATACCTTTCGATGCCAGATCCAGTGCAGCATTCCTAACAAATCCTGATACGGCTGCTTTAGATGTACTGTACATGACATTTCCGAAACCTACACAGAAATTACCCGAGATTGAGCTTGTAAATACGACAGAACTTCCTTTTCTTAATTTCTTTTTCTTCAACAACCTCTGGAACAAAAGTATCGGAGCTATAGTATTAATCTCCATTATTGAAGAAAGTTTCTCTCTTGTAATAAACTGAGTCGTGATAATTTGATTCAAACCAGCATTATTTACCAACCCATCGAGAATAGGACATATTTCAACTAGGCGATCAATATCCCCATCATTTGAAAGATCTGCTACAACCATTATATGTCCTTCACCCTCTAAAAGGGATAGTGTTTTTGATAGTCTATCCTCATTACGACCTGTGATTACAAGCTTTGCGCCCATCTTAGAACACTCAATGGCTGTGGCCATGCCAATACCTGAAGAAGCACCAGTAACAAGTATATTCTTATTTTCTATAGAATAAGGATTAAACATTGTTTATAACTTAGATTGCACCAAATCAAATAATTCTTGAACAGTCTTTGTCTGTCTCATTTCGTCTGCAGGGAGTGCTACTCCATATTCTTCATCTATCATCATTAAGACATTCAATGCTGTCAATGAGGACCATTCGTCTAACTCGCGAAAACTGGTTGTTGCGGAGATCGAGACTTCTTCGTCAAATTGCTCGACAAATTTTTCAATAAATTCTGTAATGTTCATAACTATAAAATTAAATTTTCAATATTTTAGCAGGATTACCAAACATTGTTACATTCTCTTTAACTTTCCTTAGAACTACTGCTCCCGTCCCAATAATAGCATGAGAACCAATCTCAATACCTGGATAGATTATTGCTCCTGTGTTAATTGTGACCATCTCATTTACTATAACCTTTCCTCCAAGGAAACAGAATGAATTTAGGTGGCAAAAGTCTTTAACTATAACGTCATGTCCCAATACAGATTGTGGTTGTATTGTTACAAAATTGCCTAAATTAATATCACAAGAGACATGTACATTATCACATATTATACAGCCAGTCCCAAGTGTTGAGTTTTTCCATATAGTGGCTGTTTTATGAATAAGATTTATAAAAGTACCGCCTTTTCCTGTAATTAGATTGATATATTTTTTCTTGATATCTACGTCCATTAAAGCACATATAAACACGTCATCCTCCTTTGGCTCATATTCCTCTACCTTCCCTAATATGACAGGATAACCTTCATAGCCTATTTCTTCATAAAGATTATCAACAAATCCTTTTATAATAAAATCTGTCCCATAACCTTTACACTCTAAAGCCAGATTATAGATCTCTCGACCATAGCTTCCAGCACCGATAATAACTAAATTCTTCATTCTTATTTACATTCTAACACTACTTGGTATATTCACCACTCTATCTGCGAACCAGATGGTATTCTTCAAACCGTCATTCTCACATTTCTCAAACATAGGCAGGCGGTTCATCAGTTCCCAGATGGGGCGTGTCATCACGCCATTGTCATTAGTTTCGGTAAGGAAATCAATTTGTGCCTCCTTGTCCTTCAAAATGACCACATTCAGCCAATAATTAGAAAAGGTATCAGGCGAATCAACGAAGAACTCAATATCAGGAATGTTCTTGAAGAATGCTTCGTACTCAGCTGCAACCTGTCGCTTGCTGGCAATATACTTGTCAAGATTCTCCAACTGAGCACAACCAAGAGCGGCATTAATATTTGGCATACGATAGTTAAAACCAATATGGTCGTGACGGAACTCCCAACGATGAGGAATCTTAGCCTGGGTGGTAATATGCTTTGCGAAAGCACCCAGTTCTTCATCATTGAAGAGCATCATACCGCCACCACCGGTGGTGATGGTCTTGTTACCATTGAAACTGATGGCGCCAATCTTACCAAAAGTGCCGGTATGCTTGCCTTTGTAAAGTGAACCAATACTTTCTGCAGCATCTTCAACCAATTCAATATGCCACTCTTTGCAGAGTGCAGCAATCTCTTCAATACGAACAGGATGTCCAAAGGTGTGCATGGGCACACATGCCTTGATTCTGCGGCCAGTATTCTTGTTGTAGCAAGCATACTCGTCCTCTTGGAAGGCAAAGTCATGACTCTTATCAAGTTCACCAATACGGGTGTTCTTCCTTACCTCTGCATTCTTCTGGAGCCACTCTTTCATAGTATCAGGAGAAAGTCCCATTGTTGAACGATCAACATCCAAGAATACTGGATAAGCGCCAATATAGCTCAATGCATTTTCGGTGGCAATGAAAGTCAATGCCTGTGTCAAAACTTCATCATCTCGTTTCACGCCTACGAGTAACAAGGCCATGTGGAGTGCATTTGTTCCGCTTACACATACCACAGCACGCTTTGCGCCTGTGTATGCGGCCATATCATTCTCAAAACGGTCAACGAATTTTCCCACAGAACTAACGAAAGTGGTGTCAATACACTCATTCAGATACTTCTTTTCATTGCCCACAAATACGGGAACAGCCAGAGGGGTAAACTCTTGGTTGCCATATACAGACTTAATGAAGTCAATTATTATTTTACAATCCATAAATATAGAATATGCTATCTCTCACCAATCCTTGTATACACAAATCCTAACTCCTCTAATTCCACGCGGTCATAGATATTACGTCCATCAACAACAACATTTCCAGTCATTACTTTCTTAATGACATTCCACGAAGGCATACGGAACTGTCTCCACTCAGTCATCAATGCAAATACATCTGCTCCATCAGCCGCATCGTACATATTCTTACAGTAAATAACTGTATCCCCTATACGACGTTTACACTCGTCCATTGCAATAGGATCGAATACTCGAACTGTGGCACCATCTTTCAACAACTTATCAATCACAACCAATGCTGGCGCTTCACGCATATCGTCTGTTTCAGGCTTGAAGGCAAGTCCCAAAACTGCAACCGTCTTACCCTTCAAGCTGCCAGCTGTTTTGATTATCTTATCATATACTATGCTCTTCTGCTTTTCATTGACGCGCTCAACAGCCTCAATGACTTCCATGTGGTAGTCGTTATCCAAACCGGTATGCACCAAAGCTTTTACATCTTTAGGGAAACAGCTTCCACCATATCCGCAACCAGCATACAAGAACTTGTTACCAATACGGGTGTCTGTACCTATACCTCTACGGACATTATCCACATTAGCCCCTACACGTTCACAAAGATTGGCAATGTCGTTCATAAACGAAATACGTGTAGCTAACATGGCATTAGCTGCATACTTGGTCATTTCAGCAGAAGGGATATCCATAAAGATAACACGGAAGTTCTGAAGCATTAAAGGGCGATAAAGTCTAGTCATCACCTCTTGGGCCTTCTCGCTTTCAGTACCAACGACCACACGGTCGGGACTCATAAAGTCCTTGATGGCAGCACCTTCTTTCAAAAATTCCGGATTACTAGCCACATCAAAAGGCACCTTTACGCCACGTTTGTCAAGCTCAGCCTGAATAGCAGCCTTCACTTTCTTGGCCGTACCCACAGGCACAGTCGATTTTGTCACCAAGATGGTGTACTTATTAATATTCTGTCCGAACTGCTTGGCTACAGCCAATACATATTTCAAGTCAGCACTTCCGTCTTCGTCCGGAGGTGTGCCTACGGCACTGAAGACCACTTCAACATCATCCAGAACCTCTGTAAGATCTGTTGTAAACTTCAGTCGTTCAAACTCGACATTTCTTTTAACCAGTTCTTCAAGACCTGGCTCATATATAGGCATAATGCCTTCTTTCAGTTTTTGTATCTTCTGTGCGTCAACATCAACGCATGTAACATGTGCTCCCATCTCGGCAAAACATGTTCCGCTTACTAGACCCACATAGCCTGTTCCAACAATTGCAATTTTCATAAATCAGAAAGACAATTAAAATTTAGTATTTCTTTTCATCTGTTCCCCACTTTTCAGGCCAAATGCGTTCAACAATCATCACAAAGCCAATTAAGAAACACACCCCTGCTGGTAATGCCAATTCGACTAACAACAATAAAAATGAAAACAATATTAATAATACTGGTGATATTTTCTTCATCTTGTTTTTTATTTATTCAAATTTTCCCTAGCCTGAACATAGCGGCTCATATAACTAAAGAGTTCATTTGTACTTTGGCTTTCCGAAACTCCGTTATTAAAGTGAATCGTAAGGTCCACTTGCTTTACATCTTTAGAATTTTATCTGGCCATACCTTCATAAGGATGGACAACTCGTTACCTTTTTTTGTCGCACTCACATACTTCATCTTCTTAATATTGAAATAAGCCTGTTTCAATTCCTCTACCTGCTCTCCAATCATCAGAGCAATCAGTCTAGAATACGTCCCCTGCGTATAATTCTCAAGCAAATACTCCAATATCCCCGCCAAACGAGGACCCATCACCTTCGCATCAATCTTTTTCGTATTAAAGTCGGGCACCGTCATATCAATGCCAATCTTCTCCCGATACTCCGCAATCTTCGCCGAATCCGTCTGATACCCAACTCTAATTTGAGCATCCATCCCCATTGACACCATCAGCATCAAAGTCGCTATTATCATTCTTATTCTCATAGTCATTTTCATTAAATTCCTCCTTGGGTTAAAAATCCACATCAAAACTCATTCCATGCAACAAAAAGTCTATGTGGTGTGGCTAGGTTATCATCAATGATGTCAAATGTCTCACCAAAATTGCCAAAATCATTCAATAGGTCAATAAGCATTCGTTTTATCTCTATGGAATGACTCTGGGGGATATCCTCTAGTTGGTTTACATGTTGATATTTACCTTCCACCTTTGGATGCTTTTTCACCTGAGAGGTTTCCAGATTAGCCTCTATGATAGAAATTACAGTTGCTCTTCTTATAGCCTCACCAGCATTCAAAGCAAACCTATTCATACTTTCATAGTCCAATCCATCGTAAACAAATCCTTCATCAGCAGTAGATTGCAACATCTCAATGATATAATCCGAAGGCACGGGAAAACCCTTATCATTCAAGAAAGGAGTAATCTCGTTAGGTACTTTCACCTGATGACAACCATCGTGCGCTGATAAATCCGCATTAAGCGCGAAAAGTTTCTTACCGTCATAAAAAATATGGATGTGACGCTGACGGCCAGGACCACCTTCCCCTTGTTGCTTATCAATCCGATAGGTGTAATGTTTTACACCAGGAATCGGGTTGAATTGAGTTTTAGCTTCAAGAATTAGTCCATCCTTTTTAATCCTATTATTTGCCTCTTCGGTAACTATGATATAATCCACAATCACGTTTTCAAGAAGCCTTGAACCAAGCACGTTTCTAATATTTCGGTTTATATACGCTGTTATACTATTCATGTCTTTGTATTGTTATTGTATTGGGCATTTAAACACAAATTTCATCAATAACACTTGCCTTCCAAACTTTTCCAAGTTGCACCGTAAAATCTTTATTTTCCCCAATACGTCCAGAATAGACACCAACAAAACACATATAATAACGACTAAACTGCTTCTTTTCTTTGCTCATCAAAGAAACTCCACGTCGTTGTCTGTATACAACTGGTGAGCCTGACATACCAGAGCGAGTTGCTGTATCTACATATAATAAAGGTAGCCCCTCTGCATCAAGAAGAGGTTCGGAAGCAACACTGGCTCTTTTCCAAATAGGAAACTTTTCTGCAACAGACAACCCGAATGGAAATCCTAATACAAATACATCATCTGCAATTCCTACTTGAGTTGTATCATTAAAAGATTCAATACATTCTTCAACATATGAGACTGCTAAGCCATCAGGTATATTAACTTCGATTGCTACAACATCGACATTCTGTTTATGTGTAGGGTGCTCTTTCCATAAGGATGTTCCGTCTTTTTTATATAGGTCTAAAATTATATCCGCCCTCTCAACAGTCTGTTGGTCTTTAAATATTGCAACTTTTATTTGGTCAGGTATTAATCCTTGGGAATTCATTATTTCCAATGTTCTAGGATTCCTGCCAGTTACCACATGCCAATTAGTAATCAAGAATGTGACATCATGCCTCTTTACAAAGAAGCATGTAGCAATTCCAATAATACTTCCTTGACACATTTGTTCCAAATAAAAAGATGCATATGAAAGTGGATTCAAACAAGTATCTTCACTCATATTAATTTGAAAGCTGAGATAAGTAACAAGAATTAGCGTGCATCAGTAAATTTACAAACGATTTACCGGCAATAAAAGACGGAAGACATTTTCCGCATAATTACTCTTCTTAAATTTTTTCCCTGGAATAACAATAAAGTTCCCTCCATTAAGAAGTATTGCTTTTTTGATTAACCCCATGCCTAAACCAGAACCTTGTAGATTTGACAGCCTTACAGATTCACCTGAATAATGGTCATTAAAAATTAGATCTAACTCTTCAGGCTTAATGTAAAGACTACGCATCTTAAAATCCACTATCGCATTGCTTTTCCCTTCATCAAGAGAAATCTCTGTTTGCAAACAAGAGTTCGGAGCAATATATTTAACCGCATTAGAAAGAATGTGGTAAATGGCTAATCGTACTGTATCGTAATCAACAATAGCTCTAATATCTGACTCTGTTATTCGAAATGAAACATGATTCTCTCTGAAATCATAATCAAACGAATGGTAAACATTTAAAATAACCTTGCGAATAATATGCGTCTGCTTATATAATGCAGGATTATCCATTGCCAATTTTTCATGAGACGTAAACTCTGTCTTCATGTGAGCATTACTCTTCGCTTGTTTAATTAAAGCTACAGCTGCATCTCTTGGTCTATTTTTTACCTCATCCAATACATATTCGAAAAGATTCTCATACCTATCGACAAAGGCATCTTGAGGGATAAAACGATATTGAGCCAGAAGGCTTTGCGCATTAAGTGACTTCAGATTATGTACTACTTTCGAATATTTCTCTACTTCCTTACGTTTTGCAGTTTTTTCTACTTCTGCACGGAACTCAAGCATAGCAGGGACCACATAAGACAGCATATTTATTTTTTCTTTAAAAAGTGCCGTCGTCTTTGTCTGTGTCTCATCACTACAGAGAAGCAAAATATAGCCTTTGCTCTCCATACTTCCAAAACGCATATTACAATGATTTACAGGACAATCTATACGCGTATATGAAGATTCTTTATGACGAGACATACATTCACGACATGTAGAACCTCCGTTTGTGAATAACAAATCTCCTGTAGAAGAAACAATAAAGAATGTCATAGTCAGTGACTATCTATATAGTTTTCTAGAATACTGATATATTCATAAGGCTCTGCATTCTTCGGAAGAATAGCATCAACTTGGCTTAATGCTTTATGCAATTCTTGTGGTTGCGCAGAATATACCACTACACACTTTTCACTATAGCGAGATTTTATTTGTACTGCGACACCCAATCCCTGTTCTTTTGGAAAAAGAGATGTACCAACCCCGTTAATATCAACGAAGATAACATCAGCAGCTAATACTTCAGGACAATCAATTGCCTTAATATCCTTAATTGATTTCGTATTTTTCCAACCAGCATTCCTCAACACATCAACATTATCAAACTTTTGATCATCAATGAAAAGTACATGTACAGAACCTTTTTCTTTACGGCATGAAGTGGAATTAGAATCTGCTTCCTTGTTCTCAGGAGTTGAGGATTTATCTCCATTACCAATTTGCACATTACCACTCATTCCATCGCCAATGAATAAATTCAAATTCTGGTTATTATTTCCATTTCCAGACTGGTCATTATCTTGGTTCTGTGAGCTACTAATCTTTTTCACAACGACTTTTATCGCCCAACCAGCGCAAAATATACCGATAATAGCGATTGCCAGTTGTAGTATTGTGTCCATTTGAATTTCCATTAAAATACAAGATTCCTATAAAACTCTAAAACTGTCTCTTCTGCCACTTTGTCCAGCAGTTTCTACTGGGGGAGTAGCTTTTGCCACTTATGTCAAGAGCCGAACTTATTTGAAACTATTTTTTATAAGTTATCTTAATAGTATATTTCAGAGTTCCATCACATGACTGTTCTGGATGATCTGGAGCCTCCTGCCCTTTACAACGCATAGTCCCTGATTTCTCAGTCTGATGTTCTCTATACATAGCGTAAATCTCGTCCTTCAAATCAAAACCAGGAGATGAACACTCTCGGTTTAGACATTCAAGTACAAAAGTCATTTGAAACTGCATGTTAACATTCCAAGTACCTTCTTTGTCTTGCTTACCAAAAGCAGATCCATGATGCAGATAGTATGAAATGACGATAGACTCAATATCAGGGAAAACATCTTCTACCCTACGTGTGTCCATATAGCGCATACGTGACTGCTCTCGTTTCAGTTTCTCAAACTGCGCCTCTGTCATATGCTTTCTGAACATATTTAAATCTCCTTTTATATCCTTCTGCACGTTTGTGCCACTGTGCCCTGCGGTTTTCCGCAGGGGTCTTTCGTCCGATTCGTATTATTTAGTTCCGACTGGCAGTATCGAACTGCATCACCTATGCGACCACCTGTGCAATCAGATTTGTTTTCTGTTAAACTTTGTATTGAAACGTTTATTTTTGTTTTCGACCAATTTCCTGTCTCTTTCACCTCGCCTCAGATTTTATCTTGACACCTTCCAACCCGTTTTTTCCGATTTCCGTTTCGAAACCCTCATCACTATTCCCAGAGCCCCTTTTCTGAACCGTCTCTTTCTTAACATTTCTTTACACTCCCGTATAAAACTTTCTTAAAGCTATTGCGTATTTGCCCGAAAATGGCTACCTTTGTATAGAAATGAGCGGAAAAGGCTCAATTTCCCGGATGTCTGATGAATGTCTGATGAAACAGGAAATGGTGTTTTCGTTTTATGTTGTGTATCAGGCTGTTATGCGGAAGTTCACATTAGCTGGGAAATCTGTTCTTTAGTCATATTTCGCTTAAAAATCAAATGAAAGTTGTATAACCTTATTATCCTTTCTAGACATATAATTCCAAATACTATAATCTAACTTTCTTCGAGTTTCTCCCATGAAGTCTGCTGCAAATTCAACAATTTCCTTAATATCAAAGTAATCATCACAATATATATCAGCAGACTCAATAAAAGAACGAATATGTCTATCAACTGCTACAGTATCAAATCCAAGCAAGCGTTTCAAATAATCACAGGTTTTGTTGCCAATACCATGTATCGCTTTTAAAGATTGAACATTTCTATCATACCTGAGAAAGTCAGTAAGTTGCTTTGATGTCTCTATTCTATTATCTAGGCAGAATAAAACAAGTTCATTCATGCGCTGTATCTTATCTGCATTACTCCAATGAAGTACATTGGCTGTTCCATAGTCATAAAGCACCTCTGCAAATGTACTGACTGTCGTCGCTTCTGGAAATGTATCAAGTACATGCGCTACGCGCGGCCATACCACGCTGCGATAATTGACTCCTGCTTGTAATATGGTGTCAGTGAACAATGCACCAACATGATTTACATATGGGCAATAATCTGGCTCTACGAATTTAAAGTCATCTATCTGGCTTATATACTCTTTAAGCCTAAGAGCATTAGTGGTCTTCTGCTTACACATAATGACCTGCTTCTTGTTCAATTTTCTTCAAGGCATTAAGCCTATCCACACAATTGGGGCAAGCCCCACAGGGTATCTCAGGAGATGCCTGACAAGAGAACGTTTGCCCAATTGGGGCTTTCAACTCTATGCCAAGTTTAGCAACATCATATTTCGTCATATTACGAAATGGCATCTCAATTTTCACAGAGCCGTACTCAGAAAGCAATCCTTCCAACTTATTAAAAAACTCAGAAGAGCAATCAATCTCTTTAGCATGGTTGCTATTGATGAAAGCTGAATATACTTTATCCAAACCCAAGGTCTGTGAAAAAGATGCAGCTATAGTAAGCAATAACACATTGCGATATGGAATATACAAATCGTCAGCCGTAATGCTTTCTTCCCACAGATTTGCAGGCTTAATAAACCTTGACTGTGAGTGTTTGTAGATAGACGAAACGTCTATAATTTCTATTCTCTCTTTATACTGCGGTGGTATTACCTTGCGCAACGTTTCCAATTCATGATTAGCACAATGCTGACCATAATTAACAAACAGAGGTATGAATTCCACGTTTTGTCTCACAAACAGATACATCAGTGTAGTAGAATCAAGACCTCCTGAAACCAATATCACTCCTTTAGAGAGTTCCATTTGCATACATTTTAGAATACTCATTAAACACCTTAGATAGTATTGTATCCATGTCACTACTTACCAAAGTCGGCAATTCTGTCAGCATACAATTATCTGCCTTTCTATATGGATCATATACTAAAGTAGGGATTCCTCTTTGCGCTGCTAGTCCTATCTCAATCAAAGTTCCAGGGTCGTTGTAAAGTAGTACGGCAATTAACATATTGCACTTTTCGTAAAGCGCCATATCGGCGCTGAACAACTTTGCTCTTTCTATCTTCTCGGCCCCATTACTCATCTGTCCATTTTCTTTTATTGGTCGATGTGGAACATAATTATGATAGGCTAAACTCGCACATAATGTATCTATAAGTCTTGTATCAACAAAGTCAAAATCAGGGGCAGCTATATAAATATGGCATTTCTGTCGCACTTCCCACGGAAGGAAACAACCTTTTGAAGATTTAAGTTGGTCAATCTTCATACTCATGACTTCTTTTACTGCATTCTTGAAATCAACAGGAAATGTCGTGCGAGCATATTCTTTAGCTATCCATGATGCAAGGTGTAATCTATCCTCAAATTTTTCATATGGACTTTTTATACTTATCGCATCATAAACATCGCCGACACCTACCGAATGTTGAATAGGCGATGTCTGAGAGGATATATTATATGTATAGCCAATTGCGGAATCGAATACTCGACTACCACCTCTATTTTCCTTCAAAACAATGATATTGGCGAATGAACTAAGAATTGAAAAGAATGAATTTGCATCAGAAAATATATTATGGAATAAATCTGAGGAGGTTGAAACAAATAAAGTCTCTATCTTTCGTCCTAATCTCAATTCTTCTACACTTTTGACGTTATTAGCGACATCACTATGAATCCTAACATCAGATGAAATAATTGATACGATTTTTCTCAGATCATAACTACCTGATATAATCATCAAATCTTCAAAAGAGTTCAATTCTGAAATAGCCTGTTCATCGTAATCTATATATATGTCATCGCGCAATAGAAATTCGTATCCCTGATCTCCTATTTCCTTGACTTCGCTGATTAGCATTGTATATGGGCAATTGGTTACGTTTCCAAGCTTCAATATCTGTTTGCATCCAAAATGTCGCAAATAGTTTTCTATGTGAGAATCTAAATACGATGGAGCAAAATATGCTATTGCATAATCAACACCCATAGCCCATAGGCCACGTGCTGCATGAACAATGCCGCCAAGCCTCATTTTGAGTTTGGTTTCAGCTGTTGCCAAAGTTACATCGTTCAGAATGTCGCCTACAAGACAAATCATAAATACTATATCTTTTGAGGAGTTACTGCTATCTGAACAGATGGTAAAGGTGATGTATTTGAGCCTATCACCTGTCCCTCATATTGGTAACCCTCGCTCAAACATCTCATAAGATAATTATACTCTGTCGGTAAATTACCAATAATAACTCCTTTGTCGTCAATAGCAACTATACGTGTTGCAAAAGCGATTATCACACTTGTTCCAATAGGCGGAACATTACCAGTCTTTTGGTAATAATCTGATGTTGAAACATCCTCTAAGCGTGTCATAACACCTCTTTCGCACTCGTTAACTCCACTTTCGCCGCCTGTTACGCCTTTTATGGCATTACCATTGCCAGGGTAATCAGAAAAATGACCAGGTCCTGTACTTCCCATAATAATAAGTTTTTAGTTTGAATATAATATTTGTTTAATCCATCATTGCAAAGCTATCAGCAGAACATCTCTGACACAGGTCTCAGAACTTCCCGCAACTGTACTTATACTTCTTCCCACTGCCACACGGGCGGCGCTTAGCAGAGCGACTCAGCTCATATACATATTGTCAACTTTCTTTACTCCTTCTCACTCTTCAAGCACCATTCAATCACCATTCAACCACCATTCAACCACCATTCAAGGTGTTCATCAACACCTTTCGGCTAAATTTCGTTCAATTCTGTCATGTTCCTTTACCATCGCTTTCCTAACAGATGAATGGTTTGAATGACAAGGAGCGGAAGCAGTTGGAGTTGCTCATAACCAACTACTTGTTCCCGCTACCCTTGCCAATATGATTGTTCTGATGATATCTATTAACATACTTCATCCACTTCATAATACCATACCAACCATTCCTGATGGTATAAAAGAATGAAGTAATCGGTCCTAAATCTTCCTCAGTACGATACACCTCATAACGCCATTTTACCTTATCTGTTCTCAGAAATCTACTGAAAATGCCATATGGCGTACGCATCGTAGCCAGATTCTCTGCCAGGAGATGACAGTCATTCCTCTCGCTGATAGCCAGCCATAGGGCATAATCATTGTTCCCTTTGGTGTTATGCAATCTAAACTTACCCACTTTCTCTGCATCGTACATTACCGTCAGATACCCTGGCCAACAACACTTGAGCATGTCTTTATTGGTTACATGCTCTTTACCGCTGATCAATACGCCTCGATCTTGAGACTTGTTATCCATCAGACCATACTGCGTGTATGTGAACGAATAGCCATTCTCTTCCATAAACCGGACTTGCTTAGCCAACTTATCAGGAGCCCAGACGTCGCCAACATCCAGAAAAGCAATCCAGCGT
>JAEEGL011283422.1_pt1 | contig 18360 bp, 13 predicted proteins | sample 9134231 | NCBI WGS metagenome assembly JAEEGL01 (sample SAMN16246548, study PRJNA631951) | gut metagenome | biome: gut microbiome; feature: rumen; material: fiber-attached | host: Bos | place: Iran: Karaj | collected 2018-10 | reverse complement strand
TTACACCTTCATGCATCAAAGTATATATGAATGGATGTGAAAGAACATTTAGGTCACGGTCGTTAGCTAAACTTGTTTTGAGCCGTTCTAGGTAGTAAAGGAATGACTTGGTTGTAACTTGCATATCTTTCATAGGAACACTCCTTTCTATGTCGTTAAGGCTTTTGTTTATCTTTTCTTCCAATCGCTATGGGATTTAAGATTATTTGGGAATAACTATATACCCGGGGACCACTGGCTTAATTTCGTCGTTTATAAGCTTTGAATATACAGCCTTTGTGATGTTGTATAGACTCCTATCAACAAAAGAAGTGGTGGGACTGAGATTTAACCAATAATAATTATTTAGCTCACCCACAATGTCTGTAATAAGCTTTGAAGAAATAGCCGACGTATATAGAATATTGCTCTCGGTCAAATTGCTTTCAATATAGCCATTAAGCATATATCCAAGTCTTAGACTATGTTTTGAAAAGAAGAAAACTCTTAGTTTTACATCTTGTCCAGCTTTCCTGGGGAATGCTTCAATGGTGACTATGATTTCATAGTTTGTTTCTGGATCATCTTTGAAGTTATCCATATAGTCCTTAATGGCATCGAAAATAGGCTTGCAATTTTTGGTGTAATTGTACCTCGTAATCACAAATTTACCTAAATACAGGCAATCTAAAGTATAACTTCCAAAAAATCTTTTTTTAGTACGCGCTTTTGAATAATCACTTCTTAAGAAGAGTTTTTCAAGATTGCTTCGATAATCATCATATCCAACAATCAAGTATGGCAAGCTGGCATGATGTCCATCCAAACTAAATATGCTATTATTCCGTAAACACGTTACAGGGCAAATCCTATCAACTGTATTATTGTCATCAACAGATAAATGAAGTTTAGCTCTAAACTGTGATTCTGTGAGGTATTTCCAATTTGATGGGTTAAGATTATTATCTACCATCATCAAAGAGTATGGAGAATTTAAGCTAAACCGTGACTCAATCCTATCTAGCTCATTAAAGACTGTACAAGAATACTTGATAAGCCTAAGACCAATCTTAAACTGCATAATATGAAATGCTTCATATCCAGGCGTATAATTCTTTGGAAATTCTTCTTTGAATCGTGTAAGTCCATCATAAAAGAAATTTGCTAATTCACTTACTGGTTCATCAGCCTTCTCAATAAAGATGTCGTAATTAATGTAATCTTGTCTCATGAGTTCATAAATGAACGGCTCTGAAAGAACGTCGGGATTATGATCTTTGCTTAAAGCTTGGTGCAAACAATCTACGTAGTAACGAAATGACCTGATGGTGACAATTCTTTCCTCTGTCATATAGATTTCTCCCTTCATCGCTATAATACAAAAAAATGACTACAGCTAAATATATTAAATATCTAGTGCAGTCATTATATTACGATATGATGATAGTGGCAAGAGAAAATCATTCAAAAAAGAGCAAAAAACAACACCTTAAACTTTGAAGGTTTAAGGTGTTGAATAGTTTTATTAAGCTGCTTGTTCTGGGTCTGATTCAGATTCTTCTTCCTCTTCAGGTTCGTCCTCTTCTTCAGGCTCATCCTCTTCTTCGGGCTCGTCTTCTTCCTCAGGCTCGCCTTCTACTTCAGGCTCATCCTCTTCTTCAGGCTCGTCCTCATCTTCAGGCTCGCCTTCTACTTCAGGCTCATCCTCTTCTTCAGGCTCGTCTTCATCCTCAGGCTCGTCTTCTTTCTCAGGTTCGCCCTCTACTTCAGGCTCGTCTTCATCCTCAGGCTCGTCTTCATCCTCAGGCTCGTCTTCTTCCTCAGGTTCGTCTTCTTCCTCAGGTTCGTCTTCTTCCTCAGGCTCGTCCTCAGCTTCAGACTCGTCTTCATCTTCAGGCTCGTCCTCTTCCTCAGGCTCGTCTTCATCCTCAGGCTCGTCTTCTTCCTCAGGTTCGCCCTCTTCTTCAGGCTCGTCCTTTTCTTCAGGTTCGCCTTCTTCTTTAGACTCGTCTTCATCTTCAGGCTCGTCTTCAGCTTCAGGTTCGTCCTCAACTTCATCGGTTACAGCTTCGCCACTTGTTTCGCTATCGTCGTCATCTTCTTGGCGACCAAGGGTCGTCGCTACGGTTGGGTTAATTGTCATAGGTGCTGGAACTGATCTTCCCACATTAATTGTATCACCGCTTGGAACTGGAGCTATAGGTGCGTCTGTTGAAATTGGAGCATCAGTTGGAACTGGTGTGTCACCGCTATCAATAGGTTCTGTTGGATCTACTGGTGTTGGGTCGCCTGATGGGTCACCGCTTTCATTTGGTTCTGTTGGTACTATTGGTGTTGGGTCGCCAGAAGGATCTCCTGAAGGGTCTCCAGACTCTGGTGGTATTACGTCATCATGTATTATTACTGGTTCGTCATCTTCACCAAGTAATACAACGAAGTCTCTACATCCATGATATTTTTCTCTATTAGATATTCTCCAATCGATTTTACCATCTACTAAGTATACATCGTTATGTTTTAAATCATAGTTATCTTCGCAAGTAATTTCTACAGGTCCATCTGGAGATGTGTACTTAAGAATTACTGGATAAATATCTTCATGATCTAAAATTACACTAGCATCACCATTAACTGATTGTACTTTTTCGCTGATGTCTTCGGCAATATGTACAAATGCATCTACTAACATATCGTGGTTATCTGCTTCAAGGATGTTATCATCGTTTGCAATAATTTCAGATAACATGTCTTCATCATAATCACCAACAGCTACACCATATTTAGTCAAATTAGGAATGCTATTTAAATCTCTTAATGCTGCTCTAACTTTATCAACTTTATGTGGCACACCAGCAGTAAAGAATACAAAGATATTTTCTGGTTCCTTTTCAGCTGGATATGCATAACTATGTAAAACATTGTAGCCTTCTTCGATGCCTTTTTCCATATGTCTTCCATTTCCATTATCTGGATCGATACCTGTTGTAATCTCATTATACCAGTGCTGTAAATCTCCTGACTCTAGGGCTTCACTATTTACCTCAACATCATGCATAGCTGAGCTATATCCAAATATTGAAAGTTTAATATGCTCATTTGGTTCTTTGTTTTCAATAATTGTTTTTACAAATTCTTTAACAGCAGCTACTAAAGCTTCTTTCTTTGTACCAGGCTGACCTGGATGGAATGGTTGTTCCATTGTACTAGAAAAGTCTAATGCGACAGCAATATGCTTATAGGTTGCTCTTGCAACTCTAACTGTTGCTTCAACTGGAAGAGTAGCAGAATCAATTTCATCACCATCAGAATCAGTTAAATTAGCTCCCTCAGTAGTCACGACTATATTTGAACCAGCCGAAACATTTTCTGTTGGTGTAATTTTGATTTCTATTGGATTATCCAAATCTGATGCATCATCAAATGTAATTGTTAATAAATATTCACCTGGGTTTTCAGGATCCTCAGTAATAGTTGTTCCATCTAATCCATCATCTATAACAACATTATCAATGTCTTTTACTTTTATTCTAATTGTAACTTCTGTTTCTTTAAATTCTGAACCAGGTACTAATGATGGAGTAAGTGTAATTGTAACTTCATCTCCAACTTCTGGATATTTATCATTACCATCTTTATCTTTTTGTGGATAGTCACAGCTATATGCTAAGTTTATAACTGATTTTTCTTCCCACTTTGCAACATAGGTTGCATTATCTGTAACTGTATCTGCTACAGTTGGTTCCCAACCAACAAACTTGTATCCTTCTTCTCCCGATGGTTCACCACTAAATGCTGGAGTCGCACGATTATATTCAACTTCATATTCTTGTGGCTCAAAAGTTCCATGTTCACCAGGTTCATAGGTAATAGTATATTTGTTAGTTACCGAAGTATATGTAGCTTTATAAGTAGCATCTCCACTAACATCTTCTATTTCTGGTTCCCAGCCTGCAAATGTATAAGTATATTGTTGTGTTGCTTCTCTTTCTGGATTATCAGGTAATACGATTTCACCAGATGGTGTTCCATAAACGTAATCACCTGAAGCAATAAATGTATCATCATAATCTACAAATGTAATTACATAAGAAACTCTATCATAATAAATCTTTATAACTGTTGAACCATCACCAGCAATTGGTTGTTGTTCAAAATCTTTTGATTCAAATCCTTCATAAGTTGTTTTTGCTTCTGCTTGTGTTGGCTCACCTGTAGTTCCTTCTTTAGGTTCTGTCTCAGTTGGAGTATCAGGATATGAGCCATCAAGATTTGCTTTATAATGTTCTACTGTATATCTAGTGTTAGGATTTGCTGTCCATGTAGCTTCATATGTAGCATCTCCAGATACTATCTTTGAAACCTCTGGAGTCCATCCATCAAACGTGTATCCTGCTTCGCCTGATGGTTCTCCACTAAATTCTGGAGTGTCATCATCTTCTGCCACATAGTAGCTTTGTGGAGCGAATGTTCCATGGTCGCCTGAAGTATATGTAATTGTATAATATTTAGATACTTGAATTGTTGCTTCACCACTAACTTCTACATCTTCTCCACTAACTGTTGCGACAGCAACGTTTGGAATTTCTTTTCCAGCGTCTTCTTCTTTAATTGTATATGTATATGTAACTGTTGCTTCACTATTTGGAGCTATAGTACCTACATTAATATCTCCTGAAGGTTCAACGCCTTCTAACTCATCTTTAATAGTTACGTTGTCTAATGTTATATTACCATCATTTGTTACAACAATTGTATATGTAACAACATCACCTATCTTAAACTTCTTGTTGCTATTTGAAGAAGGGCTTGCATACTTTTCAATCGTTAAGCTTGGATCAGCAGGTTCTACTGGAACATTTACATCGTCACTTGGCTTAATATCTTCGCCACTAACTGTAGCCATTGCTACGTTAGTTAAACCATTAATCGCATCTTCTTCTTTAATTACATATTCATAAGTTACAGTTTCACTTTCGCCTGGTTTTAATATGCTAATTAATGCATCTCCAGCTACAACATATGCATCATCTAATTCATCTTCAACCATAATATTTTCTAACGTAACATTACCATCGTTTGTAACTTTGACATTAAATCTAACTGTTTCACCTATTACATAATCACCAGAATGATTTTCATCAGCTAAAGATTTTTTAATATCTAAACTCTTTCTTTGAGGAGCTAATGTACTTGTAACTGTATATGAATCATATACATCATCGCCTTTATTATCTGTTCCTTCTGCAAAAGCTGTATTTGTAACTGTGCCATTTAAGATATCTTCTTCAGTTACAACATATTCTCCAGAATATTCTACAATATGAGGATGTTGTCCACCTTGAGGTGTCATCTTTTCAATTCTCTTAGTCCAATCTGCTCCTAATAAATCATCTGTAACCAAAATATCCTTGATATTACCATGTCCTGTATGCTCAACTGTAATCTTATATTGAATTGTATCGCCTATATCAAATGGCTCGCCACTAACTTCGTTTGTAACTTCTTTAGTTACTTTTAATTGGCAATCAATTAGTTCAACATTAGCTACTGCTTCGCCAGAATCAGTGATTTCTTCTTCGCCACTAGCAAGTGCAACAGTACCTGTAGCTACTGCTACGTTAGTAACTTTTTGTTCTAAGGTATCATCTGTTACATCAATTTTATTAACTGTATGACTTGTTGTGAATTCTTCACCAGAACCTGGTGCAAGCTCTTTAATTTGCCAAGTCTCATCTGTAAATTCATCAACTATTTCAATATCTCTAATTGTTACATTACCTTCGTTTTGAACTAAGATTGTGTAGTCAATGGTTTCATTATATAAGTATTCTTTATTTGCATCGCCAGAGATTGTCTTTGTAAGAGTTAAGACAGGGTCTGGATCTTCTGTTGGAACTTCTATCTCACCACTAGTTGAGATGTCTCCACTAGGGTCATCACTAACTGTGGCTGTAGCTACATTAGTTAGGCCATAAACTATATCTTGTTCTGTAATAACATATGTATAAACTAAAGTTGTGCTATCACCAGGTGCTAATGCTTCGATTTCTGCATCACCCGATGTAAGTACTGCATCTTCTAATTTATCTTCTACAGTAATACCTTCAAGTGTGATATTACCATCGTTTGTAACTGTAACAACGAATGTAACTTCTTCACCTAATTTATAGTCTCCCGAATGATCTCCAGAATCAATTGTCTTTTCAACTTTTAAACTTGGATTTGGATCTTCTGTTGGAACTTCAATATCACCACTTGTTTCGATTTCATCTCCAGAAGCTGTTGCTACCGCAATGTTTGTTAATCCATTTAAAATGTCTGCTTCTGTTATTTCATATGGTTTTGTTGTAAGCTCTCCGCTTTCGCCTGGTGCTAAAGTTTTAATTGTCCATTCATCATCTGTTAATTCATCTACGATAACAACATCATCTAATGTGATGTTTCCATCGTTTGTTACTACTATTGTAAATTCAACAGTCTCTCCAAGTGCGTACTTTTCTCCGCTTTCTTTCTCACCTGAAATTGTCTTTTCAACTTTTAAACTTGGATTTGGATCTTCTGTTGGAACTTCAATGTCGCCACTTGTTTCGATTTCATCTCCAGAAGCTGTTGCTACCGCAATGTTTGTTAATCCATCAATGATGTCTTGTTCTGTTATTTCGTATTCATATACTAAAGTTGCTGATTCACCTGGTGCTAATGAAGCAATTTCTTCATCGCCAGATGTTAATACAGCGTTTTCTAATCTATCTTCTACTGAGATTTCATTTAATGTAACGTTACCTTCATTTGTAACTGTAACTTCAAATGTAACCATCTCGCCTAAAGCATATTTATCTCCACTTGCAGGTGTGCTTGTTATAATTTTGTTAACAGTTAAAAGTGGGTTAACATCTTCTGTAGGTACTTCAACATCACCACTACCTGTAGTTTTGTTATCTCCTGTTACAGCTGTAGCGGTGTTAATAATTGTTGTTCCTAAGTCTGATTCTTTAATTGTGTATTCGAAAACAACTTCTGCTTTAGCGCCCTTTTCAAGTAAAGCAATTGTTGCACTTTCACCAGATGCTAATACTGCGCCTTCTAATTGATCTTCAACTGTGATGTTTTCTAACTTAACGTTACCATTGTTTTCTACAGTAACCGTGAATGAAACAACTTCACCTAAAGCATATTTATCTCCACTAGCTGGAGTACTTGTTACTTCTTTTGTTACAACCATACTTGGATTTGGTGCTGGAGTTGGCTTTGTTCCACCGCCGCCACCACCTGATGGTTTCTTTGTAGGTGTTGGAGTAGGAGTAGGTGTAGCTTCACCACTATTATCTCCATCTCTAATAATTACAATACTTTCTTCAAGACGATTTAAAAGCTCAACTGTTTCTGCTCTTGTAACGTCTCTTAAAATTCTAATTGTCTTATCTGGATATCCATTGATAAAGTTGTGAACACTATAGCTATTTACAGCTACGTATGCCCATTCTTCAATCTCTTCACCATCGGTATATTGAATCATTCCATCTGGATGATCTTTTGGATAAACCTCTTCGTCTATTCCTAAGATTCTAGATAGGATAACTGTAGCTTCTTGACGACGAATTGGATCGTATGGCTTAAATGTACCATCTGGATATCCTTGGATATAGCCTCTTGATACCGCTTCATTAACATATGGTGTATACCATGCTTTTTCTGGAACATCTGAAAACTTCGTGCTTGAAGCTTCAGTTGATTTGTATCCAAAGAAGTTATTAACTATCTTAACGAATTCAGCTCTTGTGATAGTGTTATCTGGCTTGAATGTGCCATCAAGATAGCCGTCAATGAATCCCCTTTCTGAAAAACTTGTAATTTTCTCATAGCACCAATGTCTTGGTGTTACATCTGGAAATACTTTTGCCTCACCAGCAAAAATAAAACCAAATGATAATAATGTGATACATACTAATAATGCAATTCCTAATTTTGTGTAAATGCTTTTCATTTTGTCCTCCTTATAGTTTTATATTTAATTTAATTTGATTTGTAAAACTATTATCTTCTGTACTAAACGTTATTGTTGTTTCTCCAGAAGCAAGAGCTGTAAGAGTATTTAAGTCTTTATCAAACTGTGCAATGCTCTCATCACCTATTGTTACATTAACAACTTCATCTTCAGTAGGACTAGCAAACGATAGAAGAACAGTGTCGCCACTTGTTAGTGTTAATTCATCTTTTATCATGTTTATTCTTATCTCTCCATCTTCGTACACAATAACTCCAACTTCGAAATTGTCTTGTTCTTCATCAATCAATGGAAGCAGTGGTGGCTCTTCTGGCCCTCCAGTGCCGTTTACTCGTGATAGCATCGTAATAAACTCTGCTTTTGTAAGCATTCGTTTAGGTTTAAACTCTCCATCAGGATAACCAATAACTATGCCAAGTTTTTTCAGGGTGTTAACCGAAGATTTTGCCCAAATAGATATTTCTAAATCATCTTCAAACTTTGAATCATCTTCACTTGAATCAAGTTTTAAAAACTTTTGAAATACAACACAGGCTTCTTCTCTAGAAATTAAATCGTCTATTTTAGCATTTTGAAAATAACCTCGCTTGATTGCTGCTTTAAGAGAATCTTCAAAACTTAGATCTTGACTTTCAAAAGAAAAATATTTATTGACTACAAATGCAAATTCACCTTTTAAAACATTTGAATCAGGATTTTCAAATGAAATCACTTTTTCAAAACCTTGACTTATGAAACTCTTAATTGTTTCATCAGCCCAGTGACCTTGCATAGCATATGAACTTGAGATATTTATAACAATCAACATTACAAAAAACGTTAACAGAACGTACTTTTTCATCTTTGTTCCTTTCATGTTTCATTTCATAAATGGATTCTTCAACTTAAAATTTTATATCATACTTGAGCAAATATTTCAATAATATTTCAACATTATTGCGGTAATATTTCTTACGGAAATAAGGGCTTTACGCAAACGGTTTACAGAATGTTTCGATGTGTAATTTTATGTCAATAAAAATATTTTTTTGATTAGTTATGTAACCTCCTTTTACTACGAGAAATCTCTTAAAAGCTAGTTTCCGTAAGCAGTTGTGAGTTTACAGAAAATCACGAAAAGTGCTGTATCTCGCTCATATCAGGACTTTCATGACTTTTTCTATTTACATTTAGTTAACAAAATGCTATAATTAGGTTAACTAAATAAATAAGTACAAAGTCATCTGTCACAATTTAGTTACTTTTAAGTTGTAATGACGTTCATCTAAACGTCATAAAGGAGGCGATGCATATGAAAACAAAAGATATAAAAATCATTGTATCAATAGTTATAGCTACTCTTTTAATAGTTAGCTATGCCTTTGCTGAAATTCCTTTTGAATACAACATTATACCAATGACAAAAAATGAATCAATTGTTGACACTGCATCTACTCCAGTTCTTTCATTTAAACTTTTTGAACAAGTAGATAACATCTACTTTGAAGGAGAGAAAGTTGAGGTTACTAACAATAGTTTTTCTATTGACGTATCTTCAAAAGCAGGAGCACAAAAGATTACATTTACAAATGATAATAATGAAGTATCTAGTTTTACATATTACTTCTCTGACAAAAACGGAAAAGTAAATGATTATGAACTAGTTAAGGGAAAAGATTTAAACGTATTTGTAACCACTTACAATAATGTTCAAATAGTTTATACAGACAAAGAAAAGAAAGCTTTAGTTAAATTAACTAAGCTATTACAAGTACTACCAGATAAAATGATTTCAAATGTCAAAGAAATAAAGATGGTTCCTTATTCTAATACCTCTAATATTGCTGGTACTTCAAAGAATAATTCAATCATCCTATACAACTTTGGTAAATATTCAGAAACAACAAGAAAGAATATTATTTATCACGAGATTGCTCATATTTGGGCTAACTCATTAATGGATAGTAAAGTAATTGACTATGACTATAGCGATTACAAAGAAGTGGTATCAAAGGATAAAAACTTTGTTAGCACTTATGCAAAGAACTTTGCACACTCTAACAATGGTAGAGTTAGTGAAGACTTTGCAGATAGCGTTGCATTCTTCCTTATTAATGAAAAGACTTTTTCAAAGAAGTACGCTAATAGAGCCGCATACATTAAAGGCTTATTAAATTAACTACAATAAATAATGGACTGCCCCATTGACATATTACTACGAAAACGGCTTCCGCAGCAACTTGTACGATTTGCTCCTCATCTTTTTTAAATATCAATTATGATGAAGAACACGTCACAAATTCTACAAGTTGCAGTTGTGCAGATTGTTTTCTTTAGTAATATGTCAATGGGGCAGTTTCTTTTTACATTTAAAAAGCACTCTAGCTTTAACCTAGAGTGCCTTTTTGGATTTATTTAATTAGTCTTTTAAAACGTCTTTAATTGAACCGATTGCTCCTAATGTTTTAGTAGCATCAAATGGAATGAAGATCTTGTTTGCAGAACCCTCAGAAGCTTTTTCAAGAGCTTCAAGTGATTTAACTGCAATCATTCTATCGTCTAATCCTGCATTCTTAAGTGCAGCATATTCAAGTTCTAACTCTTTAGCTTTAGCTTGAGCGATACGTTCAATAGCTTCAGCTTCACCAGTAGCCTCTAAGATACGAGATTGTCTTAAACCTTCAGCCTTTTTGATTCTTGATTCTTTTTCAGCGTCAGCTTCAAGAATACGTGATTCTCTTTGACCTTCAGCTATACGAATTGCAGACTCTTTTTCACCTTCTGCAAGTGAGATTGAAGAACGTTTTGTTCTATCTGCAGTAATAAGTTTTTCCATGGCCTCTTTAACATCACGAGGTGGAACGATATCTTTAATTTCAACGTTATTAACTTTACATCCCCAAGGATCTGTAGCGATATCTAATGATTCACGAAGTTGTGAGTTAATGATATCACGAGAAGCTAGGATTGCTTCTAAGTCCATCTTACCAACAATGTTTCTTACTGTTGTTTGAGCCATGTATTGGATTGAACGTCTTAAATCGTTGATAGCATATACAGCTTTGATTGGGTCTGTAATTCTATAGAATACAACTGTATCAATAGAGATTGTAACGTTATCTTTTGTAATAACGTTTTGAGGAGGAACGTCCATTGTTAACTCCTTCATAATAACTCTACGACATTTTTCCATAATTGGATTTATAATGTGAAATCCTGGATCTATTGTGCATTTAACCTTTCCCAAATGCTCAATGATTCCAACTTCACCTTCTCTAATTATTTGAATACCTTTGATGATATAGAATATAATCGCTGCAATTACAATAAATGCTACAAAAAATAATATTTCCATCGTTCAAATCCTCCTTATTCTTTTATAAGCTCAACAACGGCTTTAACTCCATCAACTTCTAAAATCTTTACCTTAGAATTTTCTGGAATGACTTCTCCCTCTTTCGCTTTTGCTGACCAAACATCTCCATTTATTGAGATTTGGCCTATACCTTTATCTGTATCAATTTCTTTAGTGACAAGTGCTGTTTTACCAAGAATAGAATAAACTGGAGTTTTAGAAGCCTCTTTAGACTTCTTGTCACTAAACATCGGCGTGAATATGGCAGTAAGGATACCTGATACAAAAATAAATGTTAAAAACTGTGCTACATAATTGTCAGGCAAAAAATATGCTACTATTCCTGCAACAAAGGCTCCAATAGCAAACCATATTTGCAAAATACCAGTAAGTGAAAGTTCTAATATTAAAAATAGCGCTACAAGAACTGCCCAAAACCATATAATTGGTGGTAACATCTAATTCACCTCTTTCAAAACTAACTACATTATTCACAATTATTATATATTATTCTTTAGTAATTTTTTTGCCTGTAACCTAAACTTAACATATTTGTTAACTGAAAACAAGCCAAAAGCATTAGATTTATAGGTTTGAAATATCGTTAAGCGTTATGGCTATGATAAGGAAAAGTAATATTGAAAACCCAATCATAGTTATCATGCCTTCAATTTCTTTCTTTAGAGGTTTTCCTCTAACCAGCTCTATTAGTGTTATCAATATCTTGCCGCCATCTAATCCAGGTATTGGAAGTATATTCATTATGCCAAGACTCAACGAAATAGCCGACATGAAATAGAAGAATTCTATTAAGCTTTCAGTTTTAGATATTTGGCTACTTACACCCACTATACCTTGTACTTCAACATTCTCAGCATTGCCGCCAATAAGTTCACCTATTCCTACGATAGTTGCAATTAAGTACGACTTGGTTTCTCTCCATGAGTAATAAAGATTATGCCAAAAATCTAAATCTCGTAGTACAACAAATGAAAATGGCATTGTTCTTTTAGTAACTTCATTAGGAACAACTATAAGGTCTAAAACCTCATCATCTCTATTTATAGTGACTGTACATTCAACGTTTGGATTTTCTCTTAGTTCATTTATGAAAGAGACAATATCTCCACTATTGCCATTTACTGCAATTAGTACGTCTCCCTTTTTAAGTCCCGCTTTTTCTGAAGGGCTATCTTTCAATACATCATATACCGTCTCGTTTTCAAAATATGTACCAATGCTTCCAATTGTCTTTTTCTCAATTGTAATCGTCCTAGTGTATTGATTACCATTTACACCCTTAATCAAAAACTCCATATTATCGTTTTCGCTAGATGTAATGATGCGTGAAACATCATATTCGTTATATACCTTGTGTCCATTAATCTTTAAAATCTCATCGCCAGGTGTTATGTGGTATTCTTCTAAAAAGCTAGCATCACTTTCTGAAGAAATCTTAGTAGTAACGTATGTATTTACGTTCATATAAATGCAAACGTAAATAATAAGTGCTATGAGAATGTTCATAGCTACGCCTGCACATAAAACCAATAGTCTTTGCCATATTGGTTTGTTTGAGAAAGAGCGCTCATCGTTGGATTCTTCGTCTTCTCCTTCTAATTGGACAAAGCCTCCTAGAGGAATCCATCTTAATGAATACTCTGTCTCGCCTTTTTGTTTTTTAAATATTCTTGGTCCAAAACCAATTGCGAATTTTTTGACTTTCATGTTGCAAAGCTTTGCAACTATAAAGTGGCCAAATTCGTGTAAGGTAATTAAAGTGCCCAAAAGTATAATTACCTTTAGGGCACCAAAAATAAAGTTTAACATTATTTAATACTCCATTATTATAGTCTTGCGATTATGAAAAATGTGTAATACATGATTGGTGCTAAGAAAACAATGCTGTCGAAACGATCTAGCATTCCTCCATGACCCGGCATTAGATTTGAGAAATCTTTTATGTCTGCGTATCTCTTAATAGCACTTGCAGCCAAGTCTCCTATTTGTGATATCACGCTAATTATTAATCCTAAAATTATTAATAGTGGATAATTTGTATAAAAGTGCTCTTTTAATTTTTGTTGCATTGTGTATTCTGCTCTTTGCTCAAGTTTTATTAAGTTAGACTCCTCTTCATCTAAAAGTGTTTCACCACTTTCAACACTTTCTATAGCAGCAATTCTTTCCATTGTCCCAACATCTTTTTCAAATTGCTCAATATCTAAATTGTTTAGGCAAAGTGAATAAATGATGAAGAATAGTAAGGTACCTATTAATCCTCCTATGCAACCTTCGATAGATTTTTTAGGACTAATCTTTGAAAACTTGTGCTTTCCAAATGCCTTGCCAACAAGAAATGCAGAGGTGTCAGAAGACCACGCACCACAAATTGGGTAAAACACTAAGAACACTCCGCATTGGTAGTGCTCTAATTGTAGATAAGAATGCAACTAAAAAGACAATGTATATTACACTAAAAATTGTAATTGCAACATCAACAACGTTATATTTTAACCTGCTTCCAACTGTAACCAGCATTCCTATGAATAATACTATCGGAACACCAATTGCACAAATCAACATCATCGTATATGTTTTCACAACACCAATTGGAATCAAAAACAAAACACAAATATATCCAATTATTTTTAGAGGCTTATGTCCCTTTTCTTCCATAGCTCTATAAAATTCACCACACATTAGAAAGCAACAGATTGCCATCGCAATGTTATAGAAAATTGCACCATGTATAAGACCTAAACCATCTAATCCAAACACTACTACGAATATCAAAATGCCTACTAGTAGTGTAAAAATTCGTTTTCCCATTTTTGAAAAATCCCCTTATTTGCCAAAATTACGCTTTCTCTTATTGAACTCGTCTATAGCTTTATCTAATTCTGCTTCATGAAAATCTGGCCATGGCACTTCGGTAAAATACCATTCTGAATATACACTTTGCCATGTTAAAAATCCACTTAGTCTAATCTCTCCAGCAGTACGTATTACTAAGTCTGGATCAGGAACATCATTTGTGTATACATACTTTGAGAATAGTTCTTCATTTATTTCATCTAGGTTAACAATCTTGCCAGCCTTATAATCTTCAGCAATTAACTTTGTTGCATGAAGTATTTCTGGTCTTCCACCATAATTAAGTGCAACATTAACTGTAAATCCAGTCTTGTCTTTGGTGCGTTCTTCAACTCTTCTAATACCACTTTGTAATCTTTCTGGAAGTCCATTAATATCGCCAATAAGTCTAATTCTGACATCTTGGTCTTCATACTTTTTGTCGAATTCTTCAATAGCATCAGCTAAAAGATCCATCAAGTAATCAACCTCTTCTTTAGAACGACGCCAGTTTTCTGTAGAAAAAGCATATATGGTAAGGTATTTAATACCTAACTTGGTACAATAACCAGCTATGTCTTTTAATCTTTCTGAACCTTCTTTGTGGCCCATATTTGAAGGAAGCGTACGTGCTCTTGCCCACCTTCTATTACCATCCATAATGATTGCTATGTGAGTAGGAATAATTCTATCGCTCATTTTGCCCTCCAAAAATTATAATGACATTATTTCTTTTTCTTTGTTATCAATAACTGTTTCAACTTGTCCAACATATTTGTCTGTAAGTTTTTGAATATCTTCTTCAGCTGAATGCAAATCGTCTTCTGTAATCTCAGAAGCCTTTTGTTTTGCCTTATATTCTTCGATTCCATCACGTCTAATATTTCTTAATGCAATCTTAGAATCTTCAGCCATCTTCTTGATGTCTTTAACTAATTCTTTTCTTCTTTCTTCAGTTAGTTCTGGAAATACAAGTCTAATAACCTTTCCATCATTGTTTGGATTAATTCCAATCTCAGCTTTTTGAATTGCTTTTTCAATTTCTTTTAGAAGTGACGCATCCCATGGTTGAATTGCTATCATTCTAGCTTCAGGAACCATGATGTTTGCAACTTGATTTATTGGAGTAGGAACACTATAGTAATCTACTAAAACTTTGTCTAAGATTTTTGGATTAGCACGTCCTGCTCTAACGTTTCCTAATTCTTCTTCTAAAACGCTAACTGCTTTTTTCATTTTCTCTTCAATTTCTTCGTACATAAAAAATATCTCTCCTTTATTATAAAACTTCATAATTGATTTTTTACTGTGTCAAACTACGCTCGCAACACCTCGACGTATACCAATACGCCTTCGGAATTGCTCACTTGTTTTCCTTGTAAAAAACACAATTCTGAAGTTTTATTGGTTATTCGATTGTGTCCAACGCTCACCAATAGAATTTTATTCAAGTACTAATGTACCTGGGTTTTCACCGTACATTACTTTAAGGATGTTTTCTGATTGGCTTAAATCAAACACACACATTGGCATTTTGTTATCACGACAAAGTGAAGCTGCTGTAGAATCTATAACTTTTAAATTTTGGTTTAGTATTTCTGAATATGTAATTGTATCGTATTTCTTTGCATTAGGATTTGAGTCTGGATCTGAATCATAAACGCCATCAACGGTTTTACCAAATAGAATCATTTCTGCACCTATTTCAGTAGCTCTTAAAGCAGCTGCCGTATCTGTAGAGAAATATGGATTTCCTGTACCACCACCAAATATAACTACTCTGCCTTTTTCTAGGTGATGAATTGCCCTTCTTAAAATGAAAGGTTCTCCACATTGTTTAATTTCGATAGCTGATTGAAGTCTAGTTGTAATTCCTTTAGCTTCTAAAGCATCTTGTAATGCCATAGCATTCATAACTGTAGCTAACATGCCCATGTAGTCAGCAGTAGCACGTTCCATATCTAGCGCTTTACGTCCACGCCAGAAGTTACCTCCGCCGACAACTATAGCAACTTGTGCACCTAAATCTACAACTAATTTAATAGTAGCACAAACTCTGTCGACCATAGCTCTATCGATACCAAAACCATTTTCTCCTGCTAGTGCCTCTCCGCTAAGTTTTAAAAGAATTCTTTTATATTTAAGCTCCATAAACTCCTCCTTAATACATTTTTTCACTAACAATATTTATACCATATTACAGGCGGATTTTAAATAGTTTTAAACAAAAAAATGGAGCCCTAAAAGGGCTCCGATATGAATGCTATTATAAGCCAAATGAAATCTTAAGAATCTTAAACTTTAATGTCTCACCATTTTCAACAACTACTTCAGCAATATCGTTCTTTTTCTTGCCAAGTAAAGCCTTTCCAATTGGAGACTCATTAGAAATCTTGTTTTCTTCAAGATTAACTTCAGTAGGTCCAACGATGGTATATTCAACATCTTCGTCGAATTCTTCGTCATGAACCTTAACTTTATTTCCAACTTGAACGATTTTATTGTCAACTTCATCTTCATCAATAACTTTAGCTGTTCTTAATGTATTTTCTAATTCAACAATTTTCATTTCAACTTGAGCTTGTTCGGTTTTAGCTTCGTCATATTCTGAATTCTCAGAAAGGTCGCCATAGCCAAGAGCTATTTTGATTCTCTCAGAGATTTCTTTTCTCTTAACTGTTTTTAAATACTCAAGCTCGTCTTCTAGCTTCTTTAACCCTTCATAGGTCATCATTACTTCATTATTTTGTGGCATAAATACCAACTCCTTTGTAAAAGTATTACTTTATAAGTGTTATATAAGATAAAAATATTAAAGACCCGCTGGGTCTTTAATATTTTCAACCTACATTGTTATATCTTATCATTATTTTGACATTTGTCAACAAAAAGTTTGTATATATTATGTAAAGCGTGGTGCCTAATTCTTTAATATTCGAAAGCTTCCCAAACATCAGCTGTTTCAAAGCCTAGACGCCATATTGCAGCTCCTGCAAGATCATATTCTTGAATAACCTTTATCTTTTCTTTGATTGATGTTTTTTCTTCAATATAAATACATGAGTTATCAGTTTCGTATACATATATTTTGTTTTCATCATCCCACTTGGCTTTACTAATGTTTTTGATAGCATCGCTCATATAATATACTTTTGGAGCACCACCCGACTTATTCCAATAGAATGAATAAAATGGTATTCCTAAAAGAAGTTTTGAAGCAGGAACTCCGTCCCTTTCAACTAGCTTTTTGGTATTTTCTACAACCCAGTTATATGGAGCATTAGCACTAATTGTCTTTTTAGAGTAATCATATGTCATTACAGCAACGTAATCAGCTGCCTCGGAAAGTGACTTATGCTGATAACACTTTGACCACGTATCACTTCCATCTGGAACATTGGTACATACTGACAAAACTAAATTGTTCTTTCTAGTTTGTACACCTAACTCTCTAATAAATTGTGAAAATGCGGTTGCATCTTCTAAATAGATGTTTTCAATGTCAATGTTAATTCCTTGTAATCCATAATCTTTGCATATTTTAATAAGTTCTTTTGTAGCCTTATCTCTACGATGCATGTCATTTAAGAACTCAGATAACTCTTTGATATCTATGTGATCATTTTTTAAAGTAATCCAAACATCATAGCCATTCTTTTTTGCCCAATCTCTGTACTCTTTTAGAGCATTTATCTTATAATCTACTTCTCCAGTTGAATCGTGAAAATAAAGAAGTGTTGGACACACAACGTCAAGGTTTTTAATTTTTGTACGATTGGCCATGTCACCTATAGAGGTTGTTGCATCGCCTATATAATCCCATGCTAAAGTAAACTTTTCGTGTGTTTCTTCCGTTTTTTCAGCCTTTTTTGATACCTCAATTATTGATGATGGATTTAGATTTGAAGTCTTAACAAAGCCAAGCTCGCCGTTTTGACTCCTTGCTTTGTTGTATTCTTTTGTAGCATCAAAATTAAATAAATATACTTCGTCGCCAACCTTCGCTGTATCAACACTTACAGAGTTTTCATCCTCCATGTATTTGATGGCTACTTCTTCGCCTTCAGATACTTTATAGCTTGATAGATTTATATTTGAAGATGTGATTATTAACTTATCTGTGAATTCAACCTTTATGTTATATACATCTTCAAAAGCTTTGATTGGCAAATAATATATGGTCTTT
>JAEEGL010449078.1_pt1 | contig 18360 bp, 16 predicted proteins | sample 9134231 | NCBI WGS metagenome assembly JAEEGL01 (sample SAMN16246548, study PRJNA631951) | gut metagenome | biome: gut microbiome; feature: rumen; material: fiber-attached | host: Bos | place: Iran: Karaj | collected 2018-10 | reverse complement strand
CGAGGACCTGGGTGGGATGGAACATATCGGTGAGGCCGTTCCATACGGGAACGCCGGAGTACTTGGCGAGAAGCTCGACGGTCTCCTGCTTGAAGCCGCGGAACTCGATGCCGTCGTAGAAGCGGCCGAGGACCTTCGCGGTGTCCTCCATGGACTCCTTCTTGCCCATCTGGGAGTTGGAGAGGAAGGTCACGTTGGCGCCCTCGTCGTAAGCGGCGACTTCGAACGCGCAGCGGGTGCGGGTGGAGGTTTTCTCGAACAGGAGGACTATATTCTTCCCGGCAAGCAGGTCGCCCCTGATGCCGGCGCGCTTCTTCGCCTTGAGGTCGGCGGCGAGGTTCAGAAGATACATTATCTCCTCGGGAGTGAAGTCCTTGAGGGTCAAGAGGTGACGGCCTTTAAGATTGACGGGCATGGTTTTATCTCCTTTTTTTGTAAAAGATTTATCGAGGTGATTATACCAAAGAAACACACCGAATTAAAGCCTTTTACGCAATATACTTTTCACGTCTCATATCATCACTCTCTTCGCGGTGCAGAACGCGAGCACCGCGCTCTCATCCGCCGAGACGGGAACCGTGGATGTGAAGAGCGCCCCGTATCCGCCCCAATAAACCCTTATGTTCGCGTACGGAGAAGGCGACGCAGGGTCGGTGAAGTAGTGATCCCCATGCCATTCGCCCGGATATTGGGAGGCGAACCACTGAAGGTATTCCGCGCCGTATATCCTGCTCCAGGAGAAATGCCAATCGGCATTATTCGCGGCTTTGTAAACGATCTCGACTATCTCCTCGTTTACGTAGATATAGCGGAGCGTCATCCCGGGAAGCAGGGTCCTCGGCAAATAATAGCGATCGATCCCCTCGAGCACCGTGTGCGAATGGTTCCGCACGGCCGAAACGAAATCCGCTTCGGTAAAGAACGTCGCTTCCGTGCCGTCGGACGGCATTGGCGCGGCTGTCGGCGAAGGCCCGTCGGTAGGCACGGGAATGTCTGTCGGAGACGGAGTGACCGCCTGCGTGGGATCCGGCGTCGGCTCCGGAGAGGGTGCCTCTGTCGGAGCGGGAGTCGGAACGGGTGAAACCCACTCTGTTGGCGCGGGAGTCGGTTCGGGAGTCGGCTCCGGCGTGGGGCCGGGAGTCGGAGCGTAAGTCGTCGAAGGCGCGTCGATCGGGCGGAAGGAAGGCACTGCCGGATCCGGATCATCCGTCGGCGTGCCGGTCGGTTCGTCCGTGGGCATATCCGTCCCGATTATTGCGGGGTCGGGCGCTTCGGCGTTCCCCGTTCCGCTCGGCCCGTCCGTTGAAGCCGGCCCGTTTGTTCCTATAGCGGTCGTATCGGCAAAAGCAGAGTGATCATCGGGCTTTTTTGTTGATACCGCGATCATCGCCGTAATGGATATGAGCAGCGCAGCGGCTGCGGCGGCTATGCCGAAGGCCCAATATCTCTTAGGGCTTTTAGGCTCAAGGGCCTCGTCGAGTATGCTGTCATCGAGATCCGTAAGCGCCTCGAAGGAGGCAAGGAGCTTATCTTTTTCCATCTATCATACCCTCCTTCACAAGGTGATCCCTCAGTCCGTTTCTTATCCGGAACAGCATGCTTGCCGTCTTGCTCTCGCTGTCGCCGTTCGCCTTCGCGATATCCGCAATTGACTCCAAGAACCAGTACCTTTGAATAAAAACGCGGCGTTTTTTCTGCGGCAGCTTTAATAAGTACCGCTCCACCGACGCGCGCAGCTCCTTTGCCATCACTGCGTCTTCCGCCGGGGGCAAAGTGCCCGAGAGCTCGTTCAGGGGCTCGAGCTCGCCTATTCCGCGCGACTTGTTCGAACGCCAGCGCATAAGCGCCTCGTTGCGCGCCGCCTTTGCAATATATGCGCGGAGATTTTTCGGTCTCGCTGGAGGTATTCCCGACCACAGCTTCATAAGAACGGAGCTCATGCATTCCTCTGCGTCGCGTTCGTCCCTGAGAATATTCCGCATCAGGCTGCGGCAAAGCCCGCCATACCTTTCGGTAATGGCGTTCAATGCGGCCTCATCACGCTTAAGCAGCAGTTCGATGATCTCCCCGTCGTTCATGCGGAGCTCCTTCCGGGGATATTCACTGTTTGAGATGCGAAAAAACAGGGAATATTGCGCGGGAAATAATATATTATCAGTATTCGAATGTGACCGTTTTTACATACCTGCGGAGCGCGAGATCTCCGTCATGCGGAGCGCCGGCAAACGTCGAGCTCATAAGATCTCCGCCGGTGATCCGGACGATACCCGCGGAAACGAGGACGTTTTCGAGCCCGGGCCTTTCCTCTTCCGGACATATGAGAGCCGCGGTCTGGAGATGGTTTTTGTGAAATATCAGGGTCTTGACAATATCCGCCTCGGGGAGCGGTTTGACCCACGGCGTGCGGAAGAAATGCGAGGGCTCGAGAGCGCGGTCCCTTTTGACCGTCACGGAGCAGCCCTTCTTTTTTATAATGCGTATAAGGCTTTTTGAAGCTTCAAGCTCCTCCGTGTATAGCTCGAGCGTCTTCTGCGCGCGAAGGAAGATCCCGTGCGCGGAGGGCATTTCCGCAGCTGTCGCCTCGAGAACGGAGGAGAACCTTTCGCCAAAGGCGCACAGCTCGTCTTCGTCGTCGGTATTGAGAAAAACGCCCTGACACGAGCTGCAGAGAAGCTGTTCGGTATCGCAGATATTTCGGCATATGCCTTTGAGCTGTTCGTCGCCGGCGTTTCCGGAGACGTATGCGAAGCTGAGCTTATGTCCCCATTCGATGACGCGCGTTTCGGGGCTTGCGAGTCTGCGCACGGCGCGTACGGCCTCGTCGCCGCCCCAGACGACGACCGCGTCCGAGACCTCGGCCATCTTTTCCATGGCTTTCGTGTCCGTCGAGGGGAAATCGAAAACGAAAACGCGGTTCGTTAGCGCAGGTTCGAGCTCCATGAGCCTCGAAAGTATCCTCGCGGACAGCCCGCCGTCGTCGGAGGGGAGCTTAAGTATGTTCACGTTTCCCGTCAGCAGCCCCTCGAGAACGCTGAAAACGGGAAGAGCGTCGACGTTGCCGGCGGCGATGTGCAGGATCGTTCCGAGAGGGGCGAGCCTCATGCGCACCGTTCTGCCCGCGCCGTACGGGACGAAGCTCTCGTCAACGCTCCCGAGCTCGCGGCGCACGCGCTCAGTCAGGTATTCCTTCGATATCATAAGCCGCGCGAATTCGAGCTCCCGCTTTGCTTTTTCGGGAGTCATGCCCATTTTTACGAGGAGCGGCAGATCCTTCTCGGGGGAGAGCTCCATGCTCAGGCGGCCGAACGCGTCTATGACACTTTCCGCCGGAAGCGCGGGCTCGCTGCGCGCTTCGAGAACGAGCTCGGGAAGGCGCTCAAGCTCGCGGAGGGCTTCTTCGTTATTCAACAGCTTCCCGTGGATCAGGTTCATATTATTACGTTCCTTATCAGTTCTGCCGCGTCCGCAGCGCAGGTCTTTATCCCCTCCACGCCCGCACGACCCATAAGATCGAAGTAGGGAGCCGGATTTCCGCACCCGCATCCAGTGCCGTAAACGGCGATATCGTCGGTCATTATCGAAACGAGGGGCATGCTCGAGACGAGCGGCGTTATGAAATTGAGTATCCCCGCCTCGCCCTCGGGCAGGGGCTCGAGCGTTTCGGGGTCGCGTATTATCACGCGGGAATAGAGCGGGATATGGAAATGCCCGCAGGGACAGCGAACATAGGCATGCGGATGCTCGACCGCGCTGTAGAACTCGATGCAGCGTTTGCGGTCGACGCCGAGCGTTTCCTCTATGAGCGAAAGGAAGCTCTCCCGGTCGATCTCCTCGCCGGAGAACTCCTTCCATCCGCCGCCCAAAAGCACCATGGAGCGGCGGTCGAGCTTTAATGAAATACCTTGTTCCTTAAGGCTTTTTGCGAGGAAGTACATGTAAGCAGGGAAGCCCACGAACCGCACGGGGAAGCCCTGTTTCGCATAGCGCAGGAGCGCCTTGAGCACGCCGTCCGCGTTGATCTCATAGCCTGTCCCGTTATCCTTCAGCGCGTATTCGCGGTGAAGCGCGGGAGCGAATTTGGTTGTACCGTAGGCGGTCTTTGAAGCGCCGAGGTCGAGATGCTTCGAAGGCTCGTACCCGACTACGATATAGTTCGTCGGGATCAAAGAAAGCACTTTGTAATAGGAGAAGAATCGGAACATCATGCCTATCCCGTAAAACAGGGAAGCCGCGTCAAGCCCGACCTCGCTCTTCGAGCCCTTCGTTCCGGACGAAGTCGCTTTGACCTTTATCTTCCTCTCGGGAACGGAGAGGAGCCGGTTGCGTTTGAGATACAGCGTGGGTATTGGCGGTATCTTCGCGAGGTCTGCTTCGTCCCGGATATCCGCCGGATCGAACCCGTGCGCGGAGAGCATGCGCGCGTATTCCTTTGAACCGGAGACGTTCTTTTCGATATTCTCTCTTACGGCGCGCAGAAACAGCGCCTCGGTGCCGCGGCGCACATAAGGGTCTTTTTTGAAAAACAGCTTTGAACGGATATCCATATCGGCCTCTTATACGATTATAGCACAAATCATCTTCCATTTCTCCCTTTTTTGAGTTATAATCCACATGAAATACAAAGAAAGGAACTCAACCCGATGAAAAAGGATCTTCTCTGGCAGTACGCCCGGCTCGTAGTCGGCGTGGGGATAAACGTACAGAAGGGTCAGCCCGTTATGGTCAACTGTCCCGTAGAGTGCGCCGAATTCGGTCGGATGCTTGCCAAGGCCGCTTATGAGGCCGGCGCGAAGGACGTCATCATGAACTGGCGCGACGACGCCGTTTCCCGGGAGCACTGGCTCCACGCGGACGATTCCGTATTCGACGCGGCTTATCCCTGGGACGTCAACATGCGCATGTCTCTTGCAAAGGAGGGCGTGGGCGTTATCTCCGTCTCGGCTTCCGATCCCGAGAATCTCAAGGGCGTCGATCCCGAAAGGCTCAAGCGCTGGGGCGCGGCGACGGGACGCGATTACAAGGAGTTCTCCAGAATGATGATGTCGAACGCCATCCCCTGGTGCGTCGTATCGGTCCCGATACCGAGCTGGGCGAAGAAGGTCTTCCCCGGAGTATCCGAGGAGGAGGCGATGGAGAAGCTGTGGGACGCCATTTTCAAAACCGTCCGTATCGAGGAGGGCGTCGACGCGGTCGAAGCCTGGCGCATGCACTGTGCGAACATAGAGGGCAAGGCGAAGGCCATGACGGAGTACGATTTTGAGGAGCTTCATTATAAAAACTCCATCGGTACCGATCTCACCGTCAAAATGCCCGAGAATAACGTATGGCTTGCGGGCGGGGATTACTGCAGGAACGGCGTGAAATTCGTAGCGAATATGCCCACCGAAGAGGTCTTTTCCGCGCCCTTCCGCGAGGGGGTCGACGGCACGCTCGTCGCTTCCAAGCCTCTCGTGCTCAACGGCAACGTCGTCGAGGGCATCCGCTTTACGTTCAGGAACGGACGCATCGAGGATATTCACGCCGACGCCAACGAAGAGACGCTCCGCGCCGAGGTCGAACTCGACGAGGGTTCGCATTATCTCGGCGAGATAGCGCTCGTGCCCTATGATTCGCCTATTTCAAACAGCGGGATACTCTTCTTCAACACTCTGTTCGATGAGAACGCTTCCTGCCATTTCGCATTCGGCGAGGCTTATCCCGCCTGCGTAAAGGGCGGCGACGATCTGTCGGTCGAGGAACTGATGGCGGCAGGGCTGAACGCCGAGAGCAACACTCACGTCGACTTCATGGTCGGCACGCAGGACCTCGAGATCACAGGCAGGACCCGCGACGGCAGGACAGTCAAGATCTTCGAAAACGGCTATTTCGCGATCTGACGGGTTTGTTCATCCCGATATCGGGCGCTTCGGCGCCCGTTTTTTTGCGGCATATTTTCGGGCGGAGCCGCATATCAGTTTACCATGTACAAGCATACCGACGATAAAAACAGCTGCTGTTCCCGCTATCGCCGACGCGCCAAAGGGACGGGGCTTGGAGGGCTCCGCATTGGGATGATCGCGCTTTCGGCGCTGCTTGCGGGAATATTGTTGGGTTACGCCGCCGCGCCGAAGCGCACCGCGGTATACGCAAGGGCCGCAGAACTTCCGGCCGTGCCGAAGGAGACGGATGCGCCGCTCGACGTCGTTCAAACACCGACGCAGGAGTCGACGCCGTCTCCGCAGGCGGGATCGGATCCGACCGTTTCCCCGATATTCGTTCCGATCGTGACCGAAGAACCCGTGGACGAGCATCCCGAATTCGGCTCTGTCTCTCTGAAAAGTCCGCATATAACGGTTTGCATCGACGGGAAGGCGACGGAGATGGATCTTGAGGAGTATCTTGTCGGCGTCGTCGCCGCCGAAATGCCGGCCTCGAGCTGTCCGGCGGCTCTCGAGGCGCAGGCTGTCGCCGCGCGGACTTTTACGGCATTGCGCATGCAGGGAAAGGCCAAATGCAAGTCCGGCTGCACCGTATGCAGCGACGTTCACTGCTGCCAGGCCTACCGCTCCGATCAGAACCTCCGTTCCGCTTGGGGCAAAAAATACGGAGCCAATATCGAAAAAATCAGATCAGCCGTCAAAAACACGGAGGGAGTCGTGGTCACCTTCGAGGGCAAGCTGATAAGCGCTCTCTACCACGCCTCATGCGGGCCTTACACCGAGAACAGCGAGGAGGTCTTCGCCGTCGCTCTGCCTTATCTCGTTTCGGTCGACAGCTGCGAGGGTGATGCGGAGATGATCACCGTGCAGGAGTTTTCCCTTGCCGAGACCGTCGAAAAGCTCAACAGGCTCTATCCGGACGCGCAGATGACGATCCCTCTCGATCCGCTCGATTTCGATATCTGGGGGACCACCGATGCGGGACGGGTCCAGCTGATCCGCATAGGAGGCACCGTTATCACCGGCGCAGCCATGCGAAAAGCCCTCGGGCTTAAAAGCACGCGGTTTACCGTCGAGATCAAGGGGGACAAGATCGTTTTTACCTGTTACGGATACGGTCACGGCGTGGGTATGAGTCAGACGGGCGCCAACGAAATGGCGAAGGACGGCGCGGATTTTTCCGAGATACTTGCACATTTTTACACCGGTACGGAGCTCGCGCTTCTGGATTTCACCGATGGATGAACGCGCTTTACGCCTCATTCGGCGGCCTTGATCTTCTGCGTAAATACCGGTAGTAATGTCAGATGAAAAAAGGGCTTTACGCCCCTTTGATCTCGTTTGCCCTTTTGTAAGCTTCGTTTTTCGGAATGTCCAGCATGAGCGCGGCCTGTTTTGCGGCGTCTTTTACGCTCATGCCCTCGTCCAAAAGCTTTTTCAGCATTTCGTCGAGGCTTTCCGCCGGCTTTTCTTCAGCCGTGGCCCCCTCGACCACTATGACGCATTCTCCCTTGGGAGCGCTTTCCATGTATTTTAGATACAGATCCGACAGCTTTCCGCGGGACGCTTCCTCGAAAAGCTTCGTTATCTCCCGCACGACCGCCGCATTTCTGTCCCCGAGCATTTCCCTGAGCTCGTTAAGCGTATCGGCTGTCCTGTATGGGCTTTCGTAGATGATAATAGTGGAGGTCACCCTTTTGATCTCCGCGATAAGCTCCCTGCGCTCCTTGTTTTCTCTTGGCAAAAAGCCTGTGAAATACAGCCTTTTTGTCGGCAGACCGCTCAGTATTGCCGCAGTCAGGCTTGCGGATGCTCCGGGAAGCACCTCGAAGGGGAGACCGTTTTCGATACAGACCCTTACGAGCCTTTCGCCCGGATCCGATATGCATGGCATCCCCGCATCCGAGATATATGCGACGGACTTTCCGCTTCGAAGAAGGCTTACTATCTTCTCCGCCGAGAGCTCCTCGTTATGCTCATGGCAGCTTTCGAGCTTTGCCTTTATCCCCAGCCTTGAAAGCATCGCTCCCGAGTTTCTCGTGTCTTCACAGAATATCACGTCCGCGTTTTTGAGCGTATAAAGCACCCGCTCCGTAATATCCCCCATGTTTCCTATCGGCGTCGCACAGAGGTAAAGCTTGCTTTGCAGAACGAATTTTTCCTTTATTTCATTGGTTTTTTCAATGCTCATCTTCTATGTGATATATCCTGTTCGTTTCCTCGGTATAGCTTCCGTCGGCGTTCGTAAGGTCAAGCTGCCTCTCCAATATAAGTCCCGGCGCGGCGCCTTTTTTCGCCTCTATCAAAGCGAGATACGGCGCTTTGTCCTTCCTTGAAGCGACGAGCTGCATCCTTTTCGGTTCTAAACGGTTTTGAGTCAGCACCGTCATTGCTTCCGCGAGTCTTGATACGGGACAGCAGATATAAAGCCGCCCGCCGAACTTCAACAGCCTCTTGGCGGATCCGGCGACTTCCGAAAGCGTACAGAAAAGCTCGTGCGTTGCAGCTCCCTCGTATTCCCCTTCGCCTTTTTTCGATACCGCGCCGGATTTTTTCGGGTAGTAAGGCGGGTTGCAGACGGCGATATCGAAGCCGCCGCGCCCGAGCTTTTCATGGGCGGTGCGCATATCGCATTCGACAACCGCAATGCTTTGACCGTTCATCGCGATAGAGCGCGCCGCCATATCGCACTGCTCCTTTTGTATGTCCACCGCAGTGATCTCGGCGCCGGTTCGTCCTTCAAGCAGAACGGCTATCACTCCGGTGCCTGTTCCGAGGTCTATAACACGGTCTTTTTTGCCTGCTTTTACCCATCCCGCAAGCAGCACCGAGTCCGTTCCGAAGCGAAAAACGCCCTCTCCCTGTATGATCTTCAGCCCCTTGTACTGCAGGTCCTCGATCTTTTCTCCCTTTTTTAGGGTAACGTTCATTCCTCTTGTCCCATTATGGTCTCGTAGATCGTCTGCAGACCCTCGTCGGAGTAGTATTCTATGATTATCTTTCCCTTGTTTTCGTCGCCCTGTATGTCGACGCGCGTACCGAGCTTCTCCCTCAGCCTGCTTCTCGCTGCGGAGAGATCGTTGGAAAGGGTTCTCCTCCTGCGGGGTCGCTTGTGCAGCTCTGCAAGCGTCATCGCCTTCTTGACCTGTTCCTCGGTCTCGCGCACGGACCATCCGTTTTCGGCGCATTTCTCCGCTGTTTTTTCAAGAAGCTCATCGTCCGTTATCGCGGCGAGCGCTCTTGCGTGGCCGGGCTGTATCTTTCCGTCGCGAAGGTATCCCTGGACTGCGTCCGGCAGCTGCAGCAGCCTTACCGAGTTGGCTATCGCGGGCCTGCTCTTCGAGAGCCTTTTCGCAACTTCCTCCTGCGTCAGATCGTGCTCGTTCATAAGGAAGCGTATCGCCGCAGCTTCTTCTATGGGGTTCAGGTTTTCGCGCTGGATGTTCTCTATCAGCGCGACCTCCATCACCTCGCGTCCGTCCATATCGCGGACTATTACGGGGACTTCTGTTAATCCGGCTATCCTCGCCGCCCTGAAGCGCCTTTCTCCGGCTATGATCGTGTAGCGGTTGCCGTTTTTCTTTACTATGAGCGGCTGAACTATCCCGTGCTGCGATATGGATTCCGCAAGCTCGTTCAGCTTTTCTTCGTTGAATTGCTTCCTCGGCTGACCGGGGTTGTTGTCGATCAGATTTATCGATATCGACCTTACCGCGTCGCTTTCCTGCGGCTCGTAGCTTGTGAACAGTGATTCGAGTCCCTTCCCGAGCACTTGTCTGTTATTCGTTTCCATCGCGTTCCAACAGCTCCTTTGCCAGATTTTCATATGCCACCGCACCTGCGCTCTTCGGATCGTACAGGCTTATCGGGAGTCCGAAGCTCGGCGCTTCACCGAGCCTGACGGATCTCGGTATTACCGTTTCATACACCTTGTTCTTGAAAAACTTTTTGACCTCGTTCACGACCCGGGGCGAGAGGTTGGTCCTTGCGTCGTACATCGTCATTACGACGCCCTCCACCTCGAGGTCGTCGTTCAGGTGCTGACGAACCAGTTTTACCGTGTTCATGAGCTGCGCAAGCCCCTCGAGCGCATAGTATTCGCACTGTATCGGCACCATGAGAGTTCCTGCGACGGTCAGCGCGTTCAAAGTCAGCAGTCCGAGCGAGGGCGGACAGTCGATGAATATGTAATCATACTGATTCTCTATTGGTTTTAATGCGTTTTTCAGCTTGCGCTCTCTTGCCATCATAGGCACGAGCTCGACTTCCGCTCCCGCAAGATCGATCCTTGACGGGAGTATTTTCAGCGTGGGTATCCTTGTTTGCCTGATCGCTCTTTCTATTTCGGTGCCGTTGATCAGCACGTCGTATATGCTGTACTCGCACGCGTTTTTATCAATGCCCACACCGCTCGTAGCGTTGCCTTGAGGGTCAATGTCGACCAAAAGCACTCGCTTACCCTTTTGCGCTATGCACGCCGAAAGGTTGACGGCGGTCGTTGTTTTCCCGACACCGCCCTTCTGATTGGCTATTGCGATTATCTTTTTCATCGTAATTCCAATACCCTCCTTGACTATCTGTCCATATTATAAACCATCCTCCGCTTTCTTGCAAATGTTTATTTGAATGTTTCACGTGAAACAATGCAGCGGAATGTTTCACGTGAAACAAAAAAAGGAAGGCGAAAGCCTTCCCCGGGAAAGAGACGGTCACTGTGACACGCGGATTATTATGTCTACGCCGTCATCGCGGTCGTTTTGCTCGACCTGGACGTTCAGCCCGCTTTCGCGGAGCTGGTCGCACGCGGAGTTTACGGTGTTGACGAACAGTTTGTAATCACGGAATATCCTGATTATCTTCGGACGAGGCCTTGTTTCGGCGGAGGGGCCGGCGGAAGCCTCGATCATGCTCTCGACAAGTCTCTCGGTCTCCTTGACAGAGAGCGAGCGGGACGCGATCTTTGTGATAGCCTCGGCGCGGGCGGCGTCGGAAGGAAGCTTTAAGAGCGCGCGGGTATGCCTCTCGGAGAGATCGGCTTCGACAACGGCCTTTCTGATATCCGGGGAGAGCCTTAATATGCGGAGTTTGTTTGCGATAAAGCTCTGGGACTTGCCGAGCCGGATGGCAAGCTCCTCCTGAGTAAGGCGCAGCTTTTCGAGCAGGGAGGCATAGCTCTCGGCCTCCTCGAAGAAATGCAGATCCTCTCTCTGGAGATTCTCGACGATAGCCATCAACGCGGAATCTTCCTCGTCATATGCAGTCGAAACGATGCATTTTACCGTCGGAAGCTCGAGCATTTTGACGGCGCGAAGCCTGCGTTCTCCGGCGACGAGCTCGAAATGGTCTCCGACGCGGCGGACTATCAGCGGCTGAATCAGACCGACCTGCTTGATCGAAGCCGCGAGCTCGCGGATGCTGCCCTCGTCGAAGCTTCTGCGGGGCTGATCCGGATTGGGAAGTATCAGGCTGACGGGAATGTCGAGAAGCTGCAGGGGCGATTCATGACCGCCGCTGATGCTGTCGTTTTTTTTCAAACCGAAAAGCGCCATTTGAACCTCCGATAAATGCCTATGGAGTATAATTCGGCGTGAGATGCTCATCTCCTGCACGGACGGCAATAAAAGATAAAACTGTACAAATCTTTTATAAAGGCGATTTTTCAACGAAGCCGGCCTTGCGCGGGTATTTCTTATTCGTAGGAGCAAGCTTCTCCGCGGCGACGATCGTCCTTGCGCCCCAGTCGACTTCATACTCATGGACCGAAGCTCGGCAGCCGAGGGCCTTGAAAGCGTTCTGAGCAGAGGCTATCTCGTCGGATACGGCGGCGGCCTTATACATCAGAGAGGAACCGCCGACCTTGACGAAGGGGACCGTAAGCTCGAGAAGCACGTTCATGGGGGCAACGGCGCGCGACAGCGCGAAATCGAAGCCTTCGCGAAGTCCGGGCTGCCGCGCCGCATCCTCCGCACGGGCATGGATCGTTTCGGCGCTGATACCGACAGCGGAACAGACTTCGTTAAGAAAACCGATACGCTTCCCGAGGGAATCTATAAGCACGAGCTCAATATCCGGCCTGAGGATCTTGATGGGAATGCCGGGGAAGCCCGCTCCCGTGCCGATATCGGCAACGCGCGCTCCGTTAAAAATGAGACCGGATCCGAGCACGCTGTCGGCGAAATGCTTCCGCGCAACGTCGGCGGGTTCCGTGATACGCGTAAGGTTAACGCGCTGATTCCATTCAACAAGCAAATTGTAATAGATGATGAACTTTTCGATCTGCTCATCGGCGAGGTCGGGCATGACTTCGAAAAGGATTTCTTTTGTAAGCTCAGACATCTCTATCCTCCTTGCGTGATCTCAAAAAAACGGAAAGGACCGCGACGTCGGACGGGCTGACGCCGGAAATGCGCGAGGCTTCGCCGAGGCTCCCGGGCCTGATCGCGGAGAGCTTCTGCCTCGCTTCCGTCCTCAGGTTGGGTATCGCAAAAAAGTCGGTATTTTCCGGTATTTTTTGGCTGTCCATCCTGCGGAGCTTCTCTATTTCGTACGCCTGCCTTTTAACGTATCCTCCGTAAAGCGCGTCCACCTCGATCTCTTCCCGCGCCTCTCCGCCGATATCGGGAAGGTCGAAAAGGGCGGCAAGATCGGTGTATCCGATCTCGCGTCGCTTTAACAGAGCGTCGAGACGAACGCTGCCGCGGATCGGGGAAGAGCCGAGCTTTTCGAGCATGGCGTTAAGCTCGGGAGAGTCGGGAACGCTTCGTGCGAGCGCCGCTTTCGCTGCGTCGATCTGCTCCTTCTTGCGCATGAGCCTTCCGTATCTTGCCGGGGAAATGAGGCCGGTGCGGAAAGCTCTCTCGGTAAGACGCAGATCGGCGTTGTCCTGGCGGAGAAGCATGCGGAACTCGGCGCGGCAGGTCATCATGCGGTAGGGCTCGTTGGTGCCCTTAACGGTGAGATCGTCGCAGAGCACGCCGACGTAAGCGTCGCTGCGCCCGAGTATGAAGGGTTCCTCGCCTTTTGCATACAGCGCGGCGTTGACGCCTGCGTAGATGCCCTGCGCGGCAGCCTCCTCGTAGCCGGAGCTTCCGTTTATCTGCCCCGCAAAGAACAGCCCGGGCACCCGGCGGCTCATGAGGCCGGCGCCGAGCTCGGTCGGGTCGATGCAGTCGTATTCTATGGCGTAGCCGTAGCGCATGATCCGCGAGTTCTCCATGCCGGGTATGGTCCTGAGCATAGCCTCCTGCACGTCGCGGGGAAGGCTCGTGGATAAGCCCTGCACGTACATCTCGTCGGTCGAAAGACCCTCGGGCTCTATAAAGAGCTGGTGGCGGTCCTTGCCAGCGAACCTGACGATCTTATCCTCGATGGAGGGGCAGTAGCGCGTCCCGGTGGCGTGGATGTTCCCCGAATACATGGGAGAACGATGCAGATTTTCTTTAATGATATTATGGGTTTTTTCGTTGGTATAGGTCAGATGGCAGGGCTCCTGAGCCCGGACGAGGGAGTCTGTCATAAACGAGAAATGCGGGATCGGCTCGTCGCCGAACTGAGGCTCCATCCGGGAAAGGTCGAGTGAGGCGCGGGCTACACGGGGAGGAGTGCCTGTCTTGAAACGGCGGAGTACGAAGCCGAGCTCCTCGAGGGAGGAGGAGAGCAGCGTCGCGTTGGCGAGCCCCGACGGACCTCCGAAGCGGCTGTATTCGCCGGTATGGGTGCGGCTGTTGAGGTATACGCCCGAGCACAGCACGACGGCGCGGCAGGCGCAGCGGCAGCCGAGAGCGGTAACGACGCCGGAAACCCTGCCGTTCTCCGTAAGAATGCTCGCGCATTCGTCCTGCCTGAGGGTGACGTTTCCGTTGGATTCAAGGGCTTTTTTCATGTATTCATGATAACGCCTCTTGTCCTCCTGAGCGCGGAGAGAATGAACGGCGGGACCCTTGCCCGTGTTGAGCATTCGCATCTGTATGAAGCAGGCGTCCGCGGCGAGGCCCATCTCTCCGCCGAGGGCGTCGACCTCGCGCACAAGATGTCCCTTTGAAGTGCCGCCTATGGACGGATTGCAGGCCATGAGCGCGACGGAATCGAGATCGATGCAGAGAGTGAGAACGCTGAGGCCCATGCGCGCGCAGGCGAGCGACGCCTCGACGCCCGCATGGCCGGCGCCTATAACGGCGATATCGTATTTTTCGTCAAAACCTGTCACCGATTATTTTCCTATACAGAACTTTGAAAAGACGGAATCTATGAGCTCCTCGGAGGGATCGCCGACGCCGAGTATCCCGGCGGTCCGATCCATTGCCTCTCTCAGCTCGAAGAACGCGGCGTCCGTATCGGAAGCGGATACGAGCTCCGAAGCGGTCGATACGAGCGAGGCGGCGGAGCGCAGCGCAGCGATATGGCGGGTGTTGGTGATAAGGGGCTCGTCCCCGTCCGCGGGCAGGAGCTCGGCGGCTATCGCCTTACGCAGATCGCCGAGGCCGTCCCCGGTGACGGAGCTTGTCCTGACGGCCTTCAAGCCGCAGAAAGTCCCGCTCTCATCGGGAAAAACGACGTTTTCGAGATCGGATTTCGTGATGACCGCAAGAGCCCTTTTGCCGCGTATCCGATCGAGTATCGCAAGATCGCCGCCGTTTTTATCCCGTGTGCCGTCGAAGAGCATGAGTATGAGATCGGCCTCCTCCGCTGCGGCGAGCGAACGGGAGACGCCTATGCGCTCGACTTCGTCCTCGGGATCGCGTATGCCGGCGGTATCGACGAGCACGACGGGAATGCCCTCTACGGAGAGGCTTTCCTCTACGGTGTCGCGCGTTGTCCCGGGGATAGGCGTAACGATAGCGCGGTCGCGCATAATGAGCGCGTTCAAAAGCGAACTCTTGCCTGCGTTGGGACTGCCTATGATCGCGAGCCTGGCGCCGTCGCGAAGCACGCGGGCGCGCATACCGCTGTCGGCGAGAAGATCCATCTCGGACGATATTTTATTAAGCTCGGCGGAGAGAGCGGCGATATCGAGCGCGGCCTCCCCGCTGTCGTCATCCATGTAGTTGGCAAGCTCTGCCGCTGCGAGCTTGATTCTGTCGTAGAACGAAGCGATAACGGCGCTGAGCTGTCCCGAAAGCTGTGTAACCGCCGCGCGCCGGGAGCGTTCCGCCGAGGAAGATATGAGATCCATGACCGCCTCGGCCTTGACGAGATCCATCTTGCCGTTGAGATAGGCGCGCTTCGTGAACTCGCCCGCTTCCGCGGGAACGGCGAGCCCCGACGCGGATATCAGCGCGGCGAGCCTTGAAACGACGGCGTACGAGCCGTGACAGAAGATCTCCGCCATATCCTCGCCGGTATAGGACTCCGGAGAACGGAAGAAAACGGCCATGACCTCGTCTACGGTCTCGCCGAGCTCATCCCTGATGAAGCCGTGAGAAAGCCTTCCGTGCTCGATATTCCCGGTGAAGATCGACGAAAGAACGGCGCGGGAAGCCATGCCGGTTATTCTTATAACTGTAATTGCACCGCCCACGGGTGTGGACAGTGCAAATACTGTGGAGCTATTCAACATCATTCGTCCTTTGCGGGCCTGCTCATGAACATGGGGCTTGCCGCCTTTGCCGCCTCGTAGAGCCTTTCGTACTCCTCGCGGCTGATGGTGTCGTTATCGTTCTCGGCCTCCGCAGCCTGAGCAGCGGGCCTCTCGGAGCTTCTGCGGTTCCCGCGGGTCTTCGAATACCCGCTCCTGCCCCTGCGCTTGGGGGTCACCACGACGCGGCGGTTGGGCTCCTCGCCCTCGGAATGAGTGGTCACGTCGGGATTGTTCTGGAGAGTGGAATGCAGGACGCGCCTCTCGTAGGGATTCATGGGCTCAAGCACGCGGGGCTTGCCGGACGCACGGACCTGCGCGGCGACCTTCCTGGCGAGGCGCTTGAGGGTCTCCTCGCGCTTCTCGCGGTATTCCTCGGTGTTGAGGGTAACGCGGGTATAGCCGTCGGACTTGCGGTTCTTGTTGATGACGAGCCCGGTGAGGTACTGCATGGCGTCGAGGGTCTCGCCCCTGTGGCCTATGAGCATGCCCATCATCTCGGAATCGATGCGGAGCCTCAGGCAGTCGTCGTCCTGAGCGGCGAGGACCTGACCGGTCGCGCCCATGTGCTCTATGAGCCCCTGCACGAATTCGGCGGCGGGATTGCCCTGAGCGGCCTCGAGAGTGTACTCGATGACCTTCTCAGACTGTTCCGCGGCGGAAGCGTCGGTGTTTTCGGGCTTTTCCTCGGCGTTCTGCCTGACGGGACGGCGAGGACGGTTCTCACGCGGCGCGCGTTCCTGACGCTCCCTGCGGGGCTTTTCGTCCTTTATGCGGGAGGTAGTCTCCTCGATTATTTCGGGCTTCGAAGGATCCCATTCCTCGGCGCCTTCATGTATTATTTCCCGGGAAATAATCTCGTCGGGCGCTTTTTCGGGCTTTGCGGCCGGCGCAGGAGCCTTCTCGGGCTTCGCTGCGCGCTCGGGCTTTTCGGTACGCTCGGGCTTTTCGGTACGCTCGGGCTTTTCGGTACGCTCGGGCCTTTCGGTACGCTCGGGCCTTTCGGTACGCTCGGGCTTTTGTGCTGCTTCGCGCCTGTCGCGCTTATCCTCGCGCTGCTTTTCCTTCTTCGCGTTCCTTGAATTGCGGTCGCGGTCGCGATTGCGGTCGCGATTGCGGTTTTCGAATCCGACCTTAGCAGATTCGGCGAAAAGCTCGCTTACGTTGATCTCCTCGGCGGGCTTCCTCGTAAGACGGACTATCGCGGGCTTCGCGCCTATTCCGAGTATGCCCTTCGTCTCGGTCCTGAGTATCTCTATCGTTACCTCGTCGATGGAAGTCCCCATCTTCTGTAGGCCTTTGAATATTGCTTCGTCGACGGATTTGCCCGTGGACTCAAAACTCGTCATTTCATAGTCTTCCATTATAGTTATGACCAAATCTGCCTGTTTTAAAGGCAGCCTTTCCCGGCGATAGAGCCGTAGTAGATTTTAAAGCTGGTCCCTGAGCGCGGGCTTACGCGGTCTGAGCCGCTTTCTTCTTTTTCTTCGCGTCGAATACCGCGTTGATTATCAGGGAGGAGATGAGCTGTACCGCGCCGGAGACCGCCCAATAGAAGGCGAACGCCGCATTTGCGCTCATACAGATCAGAATACTCATTACGGGCATGAGGTACATCATGTAGTTCATGGACTTCGCCTGCTCGTTCTGCTGCGCGCCGTCCTTCTTGTTGCGCTTCATCATGATCACGGAGCTGAGGAGCTGCATGCCCGCCGCGAGGAAGGGAAGTATCATAAGGCCGTTGGCCGGAGTCTTGCCGTTGACGGGCTGCTTATAACGCTGCATCAAGGCGTTGTAAATGTCCGTGCCGGTCTTATCGGTGGTCTTGGTAACGGTGCCGTCCTCGTTTTCGGTATCGGTCACGGCTTCGTCGCCGAGCATCTTCTGCACGGTTTCGGTGGAAACGGTCGCGGGAAGCAGGCACATGCCCGAGGTGTCCCTCGAACAGGAGGAGCAGCCGGAGCTTTTGCCCGGATCTCCGTAAGCGCCCGAAGCAAGCCCCGCGTCGCAGAGGGTCTGCCAGATCTGCTCGCCGCTCACGTGTTCGCCTTTGGAATTGGTATAGCCGTTTTTGAGAAGAGGCAGATTGGCGAGCGAAACGGAATTGAGCATGGTGAGGTTGGCGGGCTTGGTTATCACCTCGCCGTCCATATTGAAGATGAGGAAGTTCGCGTTGATGAAATTATCGGGCTGCCAGATGTTTTTGACCCAGAGGAATTTGAACCCGTCGAAAGTGGCCTGCGCCTGCTCGTCGGCGGCTTCGCGTTCAGCCGTGCCGACCTCGTAGGTCTCGGTGACGGCGGTCTCGTACATGAGGGTGATCGTTTCTTCATTGCCCCAGCTGCGGAATGCGGCGAGGAAGCAGAAGAACAGGGGGAGGGTGATGAGCATGGGAAGACAGCCGGAGAGCGTGGAAACGCCGTTCTCCTTCATGATCTTGGACTGCTCCTCGCGAAGCTTCTGAGGATTGTTCTCGTATTTCTTCTGGATCTCGTTAAGCTTCGGCTGCACCTCGGCCATCTTGACCTGCGTCTTGCGGTTCAAAATGTCGGGGAAGACCTGCACGAGCCTTAACAGTATCGTGACGACGAGTATCGTCAGAAGATAGCTGTTGCTGAAAAGACCGTACAGGAATTTAAGCAGGTAATAGAACCATTGCGTGAGGAAAAATGTCATTGTGGATTCCTTTCGTAAGAGGATACGGGAGCGGGATTTGACCAGCGCCCCTTCTCGGGAACGGGATCATACCCGCCGCGGGAGAAAGGATTGCAGCGCAAAAGCCGCCAAAGGGTCAAGATCGTTCCCTTGGCAGCGCCGTGAGTATTGATGGCTTGTATGGCGTATTCGGAGCATGACGGCGAGAACCTG
>JAEEGL010336798.1_pt1 | contig 18360 bp, 13 predicted proteins | sample 9134231 | NCBI WGS metagenome assembly JAEEGL01 (sample SAMN16246548, study PRJNA631951) | gut metagenome | biome: gut microbiome; feature: rumen; material: fiber-attached | host: Bos | place: Iran: Karaj | collected 2018-10 | reverse complement strand
GGCCCTTGTTTTAAAAGACCAGGAACATGATTGACAGAACACCGTACGAACGTCCCGAAGCGACGGTGCGGGACATCCGGATGGAGTCGGCGATGCTTGTCGTTTCGAACCAGGACTTCTCGGAAGACCATTCCGACGACGGTTTCTTCGACGACGGCGAATAGGGAGGAACGATGATGAGAAGATTTGCATGGCTGTTCCTTCCGGCCGTCATCGGGATGACGGCGGCCGGGTGCTCCCGCATCGAACCGGAGAATCCGCAGGCCGACGGGACCGGGGAGGAGATCTTGGTGGCCAGATCCTTCCGGGCCGGGGTGGCGGAGACGCGCACCTCGCTGGACGGGGTGACCGTACTGTTCGCAGAAGGCGAGTCCATCAGCATCTGGGACGGCTCCGGCAACCGGGAGTTCACGGCTGACGAGGCGGGGGCCGAAGTGTCCTTCTCCGGCGAGGTATCGGCCTCGGCGACGGAGTTCCATGCGCTTTCGCCCTACTCGGCGTCCACGGTGTTCGCCCGGAGCGGGAGCAAGGTCACTGCAACGACCGTCCTCCCTTCGGAGCAGACCGCCATGGCGGGCACCTTCGCGCCCGGCCTGAACATTTCTGCCGCCCGGAGCGATTCCCACGATTCTTTCTCGCTGGAAAATGTCCTGTCATTGGTCCGGTTCGACCTTTCGTCGGAGAACCTGGCCGGCCGCGAGGTCATTTCCGTCGAACTGAAAAGCACATATCCCCTTGCCGGCGACGTCACCGTCACCTATGGGGAGACCGTTGCCGCAGCAGCCGGAGCCAATACAGTCAACAGCGTGAAACTCGTCCGGGCCGACGGTTCCGCCCTCGTAGACGGCTCCTATTATTTCGTCGTCCTTCCGAACGCCGGCGGGACGGTCTCCCTCAAGTTCACGGCCTCCGACGGCTCCGTCGCCACCCGCACTGCGACCTTGCATTCCCCCATGGAGCCCGGTGTCATCAAAAACCTGGGAACGGTGAAGAACCTGGCCTGGGAGACGCCGAAATACTATTTCATGCCGGTATCCGAAGTCACGGACGGAACGTATCTCATCGTGGCCGACAACGGCGGCTCCCTCCTGGCCGCGAAAGCGGTCGTCCCTTCGTCCGGGAACACGTACGGCTATCCCAGGACGCAGGCCGTATCCCCGGACGGCAACGGATTCATCGTGCGGGAGGACCTCAAGGACGCCTTCGAGTTCACGACGACGGACGGCGGGATCACGATCCGGCAGTTGCTGGATGGCAAGTATTGGTACCAGTCGGGCAATTACACGAGCATCAGCATCGCCGATTCCGTCTCTCCGGACAGTTATTATTCCATCACCCGCAACGACGACGGTACGTTCAAGATCCTGAACAAGTCCCTCGGGCGGTATCTCCAGTATTCATCGTCCTACAAGACGTTCGGGTCGTACAATACCGCCAGCGGCATCGTCCCGACGCTGTACCGGCTGGTCGATCCGGATACGGTGGAGGCGCAGGTGGTCCTGACCACCCGGGCGGCGACCGGGGTCGATTCCAGTTCCGCGTTGCTGAACGCCGGCTATTCCGGCCTGTTCCCGGTCCATGTCGTGAATGCGGGGTTCTACTACGGCACTACTGCTTCCGACCTGGACGGGACCGTATATGTCAACGAGCCTTTCACTTCCGTCTCCGGCTCCATGTCGGCCCTCATCGAATCCCTGGACGAGAACACGACCTATTACTATCGCGCCACCATGCAGGTATGGGATCCTGTTTCCGGCACTTACAAGGAGTTCCTCGGAGAGGTGATGTCCTTCACCACGACGGGGGCCGCTCCCGTGACCGGCTGGAAGGATTGGCTGGAACTGCCCGCCAACACGTTCACGGCCTCCAATTATCTGTATGACGAGCAGCGGGTGGGAACGGAGCGCAACTATGCGATGAGTTACGACAAGGACGCCTACGCCGCGATGTGGGTGGCCTATCCGCTGTATTCCGCCACGATGGGGGACAGCAAGCGTCCCGCGAACTGGAGTTTCAACGGCCATTTTTCGTCGGACTGGCAGGTGGACGTCACCACGAAGAGTTATGGCGTATCCTGGACCGAGGACTACGGGAACGAGTTGTATGCCCGCGGGCACCAGATCCCGAATGCCGACCGCAACGTCGACTCTTCGTGGCAGAACCAGACCTTCCTGGTGACGAACAGCACGCCCCAGATCCAGAACCGGTTCAACGCGTCCATCTGGGGGAATCTGGAAAGCGCGGCCCGGACCGTCGCCCAGAACACGGACACGATGTACGTCGTTACGGGACCCGTTTTCCGAAAGGCAGGCGGCTCCGAAACCGTCAGGACCGTCCATCCCCAGTTGGATCCGGGGAAGGAGGTCCCCGTCCCCAATTATTACTGGAAGGCCTTCCTGAAGGTGAAAAGGGCCGGCAACGTCGTCACTTCCGCGCTTGCCGTCGGTTTCTGGTACGAGCACAGGTCCTATGTCGATGGCGAGAAGTTCGACGACAGCCAGTTCATCGTCAGCATCGGGGACATCCAGGAATGGACGGGTCTGGACCTGTTCACGAACCTTCCCGGGACCAACGATTCCGGCATCGAGAAGGAGGCCGAGGAGAATGTGTCCTGGACGGCCTTCAAGTCATTCTGATTCCTGCCGGATGCGCATCCGGGGCGCGGAGGGTGAAGGCTCCATGAGCGATTTCAGCGCTACGCCCTGTCGGGAAGGGGCTTGACGGCGAACTCGGACTTTGGCCCGCTTTCGCGGTCCTGCCGTCCTTGACCAAACGCCGTCATCCCTGCTGGCCCGCCCCTTCCCTCCGGCTCGCTGTACCTGAAATCTTAATTCCGCCTTCGCCGCTCCGCGCCCTGGATGCGCATCCGGTCAGATCTTCCGGAACTTCACCGTGTGCGTGGCGCCGGACCGGGTGACACGGGCGGAGTAGGCGCCAGGGGCGAGGGAGGCGACGGAGATGGTGAGGGGATGGAAGATGTCGGCGTTGCCTTCGGTGGAGAGGACCTTTGCGCCCGTGGAGGAAAGGACGTCCACGCGGACCTTCTCTTCGGAGGCGGCGTCGATGCAAAGGGTGACCTCGCCTTCGGAGACGGAAGAGGCGATCCAGACGGGGGAATCCGGATTCCTGACGGCCACCGGAACCACCCTCAGGGCAGACGCTTCGCCGTCCGAGGCACTCGTTTCCAGTTCAGTCACGCCGGCGCGTACCGCCGTGATGGTGACCGTTCCGTTCTCGGAAAGGGCGGCCGTGACGACGTCGCCGTCCTTGGCGGAAGCCTCAAAGGAGAGTCCGTCACCGTCCGGATCCTCGAACCAGTCGGAAAGGGAGACCGTCATGGTCCGGCCCGGACCGTCGAGGATGAGGTTGAAAGGAAGGTTGGGCCTGACGACGGGCTTCCGGTTCTCGTCCACCCGGAACTTCAGGGTGAGGGAGGCGGTGGCATGGTCCTCGTTCCGCGCCTGGAGGGTAAGGGTGTATTCGCCCGTGCCGAGTTCATCCGCGTCGATGCGGACCCGGTCTTCCAGCAGCGTCACGCCGGGCTGCTCGGGGGAGAGGGAGACCACGACGCGTTGCCCGTTCGGGTCGCTGACCTTGAAGGGGACCTCTTTCACGTCCTTCTTCCTGAGAGCCGTCGGCGGCGTGCCGTCCCATTCCAGGACGGGAGGGACGACCGGTGTGTCCAGGTCGAAGGTGAAGGCGCCGTAGGCGTCCAGTTTCCGGCCGATGTAGCGGGAACCCGTGAAGTAGTTGGGGACCGCGCCGCGGATCAGGCGGGTGCGGCACTCCTCGGCCGTGAAGCCGGGGCCGCCGAAGTAGGAGACCAGCAGCGCAGCCACGCCGGACACGTGCGGGCAGGCCATCGAAGTGCCCTGCCAGTCGCTGCCCCCGTAATTGTTGCTCAGGAGGGTGCTGTAGATGCCCTGCTTGCCGTCGCCGCCCGGGGCCGCGATGTCCAGCCAGTCGCCCCAGTTGGAATAGGAAGCCTTGTTCCCCGTGGCTCCGAAGGCGCCCACCGCGATGACGGGCTCGTAGGAGACCAGCGGGTCATAGTCGAAATTGTCGTTGCCCGACGCGAAAATGGCCACGCCGCCCTTCATCGGAGAATCCGGCAACTGGTTGCCGTCGTTGTCGCAGCCCGCGTACTTGATGAAATAGTCGATGGCCGCCTTGTATTCGGGAAGGTCGTCGATGGTGTAGGACCGGTACAGTTCGATTTCCTCGTCGGTGGTGAAGCCGTCGCCGTCCATGTCGGGCGAGAAGCCCCAACTGCACTGGAGGATGACCGCGCCGTGGTCCGCCCCGTGCTTGATGGCCTGGAACAGGTCAGGCTGGTTGCCGTAGAGGTCGAAGATCTGGCAGGACATCACCTTCACGCCCGGAATGCCGGCCGCGGCGTCGCCGCCCGCGATGCCCGCCACGCCGACACCGTTGTTGCTCACGGCCGCGATGACGCCGGCCACGTGCGTCCCGTGCCCCTGGGTGGGGACGACGGTGGGCGTGTCGTTGTTGAAGTTGTAACTGCCGGTGCCGTCTTCCAGGCAGGGGATCAGGTTCGCCGCGAGGTCTTCGTGCTGCATGTAAACGCCCTCGTCCACGACCGAGACGATGACGTCGCTCCGGCCCGTCGTGAATTCGTCCCAGACTCTCTGCACGTTGATGTCCGAACCCTGGTAGCGTGCGTTCACGAAATGCCACTGGCTGCTGAAATAGGGATCGTTGAAACCGCGGAGCCGGACGGGGATCTGCGGGGTGACGTGCACGACGCCGGGAAGCGCCGACAGGTCGCCGGCCGCCCGCGTCGCAGGGACGCTCTCGTCGAATTCCACATAATAGAAGCGGTGCATCCCCTCGCGGCGGGTGCGCTCCTCGAACTCCCCGGCATCAGGGAACACCCGGCGGAGAGACTTGACGCCCATCCCTTCCAGCACGCCCCCGAGTTGCGGGGAGCGGGTGGCGACGGCATCCCCTTCGGCGAGCGCCCGCTCCACGAGTGCGGCGGTTTCCTCGTCGAACTGGACGGTGACGATGCCCTTGATGAAGGGAGAAGCCTCCTCGGCGACTTCCGGAACTTCCTCAGGGTCAGGAGATACAGGTTCGTTGCGGGAACAGCCGGCCAGGAGAAGGAGAGAGAGGAAGGCCGCACTGGACCTGAAAAAGTGGTAGTGGAGCGTCATAAGTTTTTCATTAGTGTCAGGACAAAGATAGGTTTTTATTTCGAATAAAAAGTTATATTTGCATAACTATGATAATTCTAAACTGATAACTATGGATACGAGACTTCGTCATTTTTGTGCGTTCCTGTCGGCTTCCGTCCTTCTTCTGGCAGCCGCTTGCGGAAAACCTGAACAAGATCCTGTCAAACCCGATCCCACTCCCGGCCCCGGCCCCGGTCCCAAGACCGAGACGCCGGTCATCCAGGCGGAAGCAACCTCGTTCGCGGCCAAGGGAGGCACCTACGTGCTTCCGGTGAAGGTGGCGAATCCCGTGGACGGGAAGACCTTGTCCGCCCAGTTGGCGGAGACCGCCGGCTGGATTGCACTGGGCGCTCCCACCGCCGAGGGCGTTCCCGTCACCCTGACCGACAACCTGTCGGCAGGCCGCTCCACGAAAGTGTCGCTGTCCTATCCGGGCGCCGAAGGCGTGACCGTGGACGTCACCCAGAACCAGTGGGACTATTCCGAATTTGACATCGCTATCAGCAACGTCGGTCCCTTCGGCGCGACGTTCGAGATCACCCGGAAGGCCGGCTACCACGGCGGTTACTTCTTCGAGGTCCTGGACAAGGCCGCCTTCCTCAAGTACGTCTCGAACGAGTCCCATTCCATCGGCGACTTCGCCTATGGACAGGCGCTGTACGAGTCGGACCTCGCCTTCCTGAACAGGATGGCCGAACAGCACGGGCACCCGCTTGCCCAACTGTTCTCGATGCTTTCCAGCATGTACAGCAAGGAGGATTCGGTGAAGATGCCTTATTCGGGCCTGTCCGTGGACACGGACTATGTGTTCATCGTATACGGCATGGAAGAGGGCACCGCCCTCCGCAAGACGGCGATGTGCTTCTACGAGTTCCGCACCGGGTATTCCTCCGAGTCCGGCCTCACCTTCACCGGCCAGGCCACGGACGTCACGGAGAACTATGCCGAAATCTCCGTGACCCCTTCGGATGCCTCCGAATACTGGTACATGGACTACGTGTCCGAAATCGAACTCCGGAACACCACGCTCGCCGAGGTGATGCAGAACAGCATCAACAACGCCAAGACCCTGCTCAGCCGCTATACGGCGGACCAGATCCTGTGCAAGGGCACCGAGACGCTGCAGGCGAGGGACCTGATGCCCGGCACGAACTATACGGTGGTCGCCTGGGGAATGAATCTCGAGATGGCGGCGACGACGGCCCCGCAGGAGGTGTTCACCTTCAAGACGACGGAGTACGCGGTCATCGACGACTGCAAGTTCAAGATCGACGTCCTCGAAGTGCAGGACATGGACATCAGGGTGCGTGTGACGCCTACCAACCTGAATACCCGCTACTACGTGGCCTTCATCGAGAAGAGCCGGATGGCGGGTTATACCGACGAGCAGGCAGCCCAGCGCATCATCAACATGGAGGCCTCCCGCATCGACAACCACTATTACGACGTGGAGAACCTCAGTTGGGAGAACCTTCCCGGCCTCGAGTCCGGCGTGCGTGAAATCTGGGGCCGCCGGGACGAAGGCTGGACCTTCCAGCCGGAGCACGATTACATCATCTACGTGTTCGGTATCGACAACTTCGGCATCCGTTCCACCGCCGTGGGCCGTGCCGACGTGACGACGGCCGCCGCCGAGTCCTCGAACAACCGTTTCGACGTGACCGTCGACAAGGCCAGTTGGCTGGGCGTCGACTACACGGTGACACCCGAAATCGACGACGAGTTCTGGATGCCGTTCTTCATCGAGACCGCCGAACTGGCGCCTTACCGCAACGCCGACGGCTCCCTCAAGGAGCATGAGGTCATGCACGAGATCGAGGAGTACTACGAGGACGAGATCCTGTACAACACCTACAAGGGCCCTCGGACGCTTCACGCACACGTGGTGCCCGATACGGATTACACCATCCTGGTGTTCGGCTATTCCGGCACCAATACGACGAAGATGTTCGAGTGGCAGGTCTATGCGCCCGCGCCGCCGCTGGGCAAGAGCACCGCGGACTTCACTTACACCTACGAACTGTTCCGGGGCGAGGACCTTGCGAACCTGGATTCCCGCGTCTGGCCCCACGCCGATAACGACGGCGACTGCGTCATGGTCATCCGGATGAATCCGACGGAGAACGCGGAGCACTGGTACTTGGGCGTCTGGCCGCCCAAGGAGAACTTCCGCGACCAGGGCGGGCAGTACTACCTCATGACCCTGGACATGAACGAGACGGTGTCTTCCGTGGATCTCAAGTATTACGGTAAGCGTCCCTGGTGGTACGGCTGCGGCAACGGCTCCGAGACGAATAAGGAACCGTGGATCGACGACGACGGCAACATGATGGACTACTATCCCTGGACCATCTCCGGCTGGGCCGAGGACGCCGACGGCAACTACGGCCCGTGGCACTACGACTACATGATTCCGGTCCCGAAGCCCAAGGACCAGGTGACCGGCAACTTCGAGGTGGGCTATACCGAGGCCTACGACTTCTGGTCCTCTCCTGCCCAGATGCCGGGCATGAAGGTGTACCGCGTGAGCACGGGGGCTGAACTGAGATAACAATCAACACTTGACAACCGATATGAGAAAGAAACTCCTCTGGCTGGCAGCCGCCGCCCTCCTGGTGACGTCCTGCTATGACGACTCCGCCTTGAAAACCAGGCTGGACAAGAACGAATCCGACATCTCCTCCCTGAAAGAAGATGTCAAGAAACTCCAGGACGAAGTGTCCCGGATCAACACCAACATCGAAGGTCTCGGAACCATCGTGTCCGCCCTTCAGAAAAACGTCTACGTGAAGGAAGTGACCGACGTGAAGGACAATTCCGGCAAGGTCATCGGCTACACGATCGCTTTCACCGACAACAGCCACATCACCATCTACCACGGCGAGAAGGGTGAGCAAGGCAATCCCGGCGGCCAGGGCGATCCCGGCCAGGTTCCCACGATCGGCGTCAAGGAATACAGCGGCGTCTTCTACTGGACCGTGAACGGCGAGTTCCTCCGCGACGAGAACGGGAAACTGGTGCCCGCCACCGGCAGCGACGGTGCGCCCGGCGCGGCCGGCGAGCCCGGCCAGACGCCCCAGGTCCGGATCAACGAGGACAATTGGGAAGTGTCCTATGACGGCGAGACCTGGACCGTCGTCGGTCCCGCCACCACGACCGTGGACGGCGGCGACGCGGTGTTCTCCGGCGTGAAGGAAACCAAGAGCGCCGTGGTGTTCACCCTCGCCGACGGAACGAAACTGTCCGTCGACAAACTGGTCGAGTTCTACATCAAGGTCGACGATTCCAAGGCCTACGAGGTCGCGGAAGGCGCCACGACCGAGATTCCGTACACCCTCGCCGGTGTCGGCAACGGGGAATCCCGCGTCGACGCCCTCGCGAGCGGTGACTGGTGGGCCGAGGCCGTGGCCGCCGACAAGACGTCCGGCGTCCTGAAGGTCACGGCCGGCAAGAACGGGCAGGCCAAGGTGTTCTTCTACGCCACCAACGGCAAGGGCGTCACCGACATCCGTTCCCTCGTCTTCGAGGGCGGCGTCCTTTCGGTGACCGCTCCCGTGACGGAGATTCCCGCCGAGGGCGGCGAAGTGGCCGTTCCCGTCGTGACCAACGTGGACTATACGGTGGACATCGAGGAAGACGCCCGGTACTGGCTCACCTATGCCGTCACCAAGGCCGGCGAGGTCCGCAACGAGAATCTGGTGCTCACCGCCGGCGAGAACACCATGCCTGCGTCCCGCAGCGCGAAGGTGGACCTGAAGGACGGCCATGGCGCCGTGATCCAGAGTTTCACCGTGAAGCAGGTGACCGGCACCTATACCGAGCCGCAGTTCGAGGACAGCAGTTTCAAGAGTTATCTCCTTTACACGAAGGGCCTTGACTGGAACGAGAACGGAAAGATCGACGTCTCCGAGGCCGAGCGTTGCACGGACCTCAGTCTCACCCAGACTTTCTCCTCCCTGGCGGGCATCGAGTCCCTGTTCAACCTCAAGACCTTCTCCTACACGGAGAACAGCGGTGCGAAACTCACCTCCATCGACCTGAGCAAGAACAAGAAACTCGAGAGCGTCAACATCTCCAAGAGTTACTACGCCACGAGCGTGCTGGAGAGCGTCGACCTGACCGACCTGCTGGCCCTGAAGACCGTCCAGACGGGCGGCGTGACCGCCCTGAAGACCCTCAAGGTGGGCAATGCGCCCGCGCTGACTTCCCTGTCGGCCTGGAACACCGCCTTGGAGTCCCTGGACGTCACCAAGGCCCCCGAACTGGTCTCCCTGGCCGTCTACGGCACCAAACTCACCGAACTGGACGTGACCGGGAATCCCAAACTCGAGAGCCTGTCGGCCGGCGTCACCACCCTCGCGACCCTTGACGTGAGCAAGAATCCGGCCCTGAAGAGCCTGAGCATCGACAACGCCGCCATCACGGAGATGGACCTGAGCGGCCTGACCGAACTGACCAGTTTCAGCGCTTCCGCCACGAAGATGGAGACGGTCAACCTCGCGAACAGCCCGAAACTCACCTCCATCCAGGTGGGCAGTTACGGTACCGGCACTTCCAATTCCCTGAAACTCGTGGACATGCGGAAGGCCACCAAACTCAGCACCGTGAGCCTGTTTTCCACCGTCCTCGAGGAGGTCATCGTCCCGAAGGGGACCTCCACCTCTTCCTGGAACTGGAGCCGTACCCACACGGATCCCGACACCGGCGCCATCACCACGGTGACGGTCACTGAAGTCGAGGTCGAGGACGGCGGGGAGCCGGTTGCCGACGACCTGACCGCCGGCATCGCCGAGCCGTTCGTCAAGAAGGTGATCCTGGGCAAGTTCGACGCCGACGGCGACGGCGCGATCGACGCCGAAGAGGCTGCGGACGTGACCGAACTCGACTTCAGCGAATGCGGCCTGGAGGACGGCGACCTCGCCGGCCTCGAAGCCTTCCCGATCAAGAAACTGAACCTGGACGGAAACCGGCTGACCACCGTCGACGTGCTGGCCTATCCGGCCCTCGAGTGGCTGTCGGTCAATGACAACAGACTGACGGAACTGTCCATCGGATCCTCCTACTCCGCCCTCAACCAGAACCTGCACCTGGAGGCCGCCCGCAACCAGATCACGAAGTTCACCGGTCCTTCCTACTATGCGAAGGTGGTCTATCTCGACCTGTCCGGGAACAAACTCTCCGGCACCTTCTCGATGCCTTATCCGCAGGTGCTCGAGTACATCGACCTCTCCGACAACGCCCTGACCGGCCTGACGCTGACCGGCGCCTCCAAGTTGAAGGAAATCAACGTGAGCGGCAACAACCTCGCGAGCGTGGCCTTCTCCGGCTTCTCCGCCCTCCAGAAGGTGGACGTTTCCCACAACGCCCTGACCGCCTACACCTTCGGCTCCGGCCAGACCGCCCTCGCCGAGGTGAACCTCGCCTACAACAAGTTCACTTCGCTGGACATCTCCGCCCTCGTGAATTCTCCCGCCCTCAGGAAGATCGACCTGACCGGCAACGAGGACTTCGCCCTCCTGGTCATCGGCGGCGGCAACACCCTGCCCGAGACCCTCGAGATCGTGGGCGTGGAAGGCTACGGCGTGCTGAACGCCACCAACCCGACCAAGGAACTGGCCTTCAACAAGTATGGCTACATTTCCGGATATGAACTGGGTACCGGTGCGGCCGAGGCCGATGCGAAGGTGAACTTCGCCACCTCCGTGAAGGCGTTCAAGGTGCCTGCCGGATCGACCCTGACCATCACGGCCAGCGGCAACCGCAAGGCCCTGCGGTTCTTCGCCCTGGGCGCCGGCGGCACGCCGACCGTCACGGTCTCCCGGGCCGACGGCAAGAAGGTGTACAACCACGGCGACAACAACTACTGCTCCGAGAATCCCTACACGGTCCGCGAGAACGAGTCCGCCGGCAAGGATGTGACGAGCCTCGTCATCGACGGTGACGGCGACAGCGTCCTGTACTTCTTCGGCCCGACCACCGGCACTTCCAGCGGCGGCCTCGTCGACGGCGACAAGGTGATCCTCACCGTGGGCGGCAACGCCGGCGAGAGCGTCGTCTTCGTGGGCGTCAACCTCGAGACCTACACCACCGACGACTACGGTTGGATGTAATCCTCCCTGCAGATGATGAGGAAAGCAGTTTCCATCCTTCTCGGCCTGCTGGCCAGCCTTCCGGTCCTGCTCGCGCAGGGCTCGGATGCGCTGCCCTTCACCCGCATCGACCGGAACCCGGTGACCTCGGCCTTCGCCGGGGCGGGTTCCGCGTCGGCGGGGAACATGGCCTATTCGGCCTTCTCCAACGCTTCCGTCCTGCCTTTCGGCCCCGGCACCCTGGACGCCGCCGTCTCCTGGCAGAACTGGGCTCCCGGCGCCGTCCGGGCGACGAACCTGAATGCGGGCGTCGCATACAAGGTGACGCCGGACCTGGGCGTATCCGCCGGCTATGCCCTGCAGCGGGGCGGCGCGGACGGTTTCCGGACGTCGGAACAGGTCGTTGCACTGGGTGTTGCTTATCGCCTGGGCGAGAAATGGGCCCTGGGCGTAAACGGAAGGTACGCGTCGCAGCGGCTGACTGAATCGGTCCGCTACGGCGGTTTCAGCGGGGACGCGTCCGTCGCGTTCCAGCCTTCGGCCGCCCTCCGCCTGTCCGCCGGAATCTCCACGCTGGGGACCAGGGTGGCGTCCAGGTCCGGGCAGTCCTTCGGCCAGCCGGTTTCGGCGAAAGTGGCCGCCGACTGGGCGATGCGCTTCACGGACACGGGCGCCTTCGGCCTGGAGGCCATGGCCGACGCCGACTGTTTCTTCAGCGGGAACTACGGTGTCTCCCTGGGCGCGCAGTTCGACTGGAACCGGATGGTTTTCCTCCGGGGCGGCTACCGCCTTGCCTCGGAAGGATGCGTCATTCCCGCCCACGCCGCCTTCGGCGCCGGGGTGCAGTTCGGGGGATTCCGCCTGGACGTGAGTTGGCTCACGGCCTCCGAAGCCCTCGGCAACACGCTTTCGGCGGGCGTCGGATACCGTTTCTGATCAGCCTTTGACTTTTGGAAGGTCCTCCCACTGCGTCGTGTAGTGGGGGGACTGGTGTTCTTTGGCGGCGCGAAGACGGCCGTCGCCCTGGGTGCCGAAGCGGACGACGCCGCGGCCATAGGCCGATGAGAGGGCGTCGATGGCCTCGGAGAGGCGGCCCTCCTTTTCAAGGGCGCCGTGGTCGGCGAAGAGGGAAGGGACCGCCTCGTCGGCCTGGAGGAGTTTCGTGAAGACGACCCCGGCCTTCTTGTAGCCGTAGCCGGTGCGGAAGAGTTCGCGGGTGGCCCCTGCGGCCGCGGTGATGACGGTCCGGTAGTCGTCGGTGGGGTCGGGGAAGGTCACGAGATGGCTGCCGCGGACCTGGGGTTCGTCGGCCTTGAACCGGTTGGTGAAGGCGAAGACGGCCATTTCGCGCACGAACGACTGCTGTCCGCGGGCCTTGGCGACCGCGGACTGCGCGAAGTTCGCCACCTGTTCGGTGAGGGTGGGGAGGTCGCGGATCTCGTGGGCGAAACTCCGCGAGACGCAGATGGTCTGCCTGGGGTCGATGAGGTCCTCGAACTCGATGCAGGGCTCGCCGCGGAGTTCCTTCCACGTACGCCAGCCGGGGAGGTTGAAGGCCTTCCGGACCGTGGCGGAAGGCAGACTCGCATAATCCCAGGCCGTCCGGACGCCCATCGCGTCAAGCCGCTTCACCGACCGTCGGCCGATGCCCCACACGTCCGCGACCGGGAACTTCCGGAGCACCTTCTCGATATCCTCCGGGCGGTGCAGGAAGCACCCTCCCCGGAGTTTCGGATACTGCTTGCACAGTTTGGAGGCGATCTTCGCCAGCGTCTTGGAAGGGGCGACGCCCACGGAGACGGGGAGGGAGGTCATCTTCCAGCAGGTGCGGGAAATCTCCTTCGCGAAAGCGTCGTAGTCGGCGATGTCCACGCCTCTCAGGTCCAGGAAGGACTCGTCGATGGAATACACCTCCACCGCGGGGGCGAAGCCGGCGAGGACCTCCTGCACGCGGCGGGACATGTCCCCGTAGAGGGCGAAGTTGGAGGAGAAGACGGCGACGCCGTTCCGCTCCACGATGTCCCGGATCTTGAAATAGGGGTCACCCATCCTGATGCCCAGCGCCTTGGCCTCGTTGGACCGGGCCACGGCGCAGCCGTCGTTGTTGGACAGCACGATGACGGGTTTCCCGTTCAGGTCGGGCCGGAAGACCCGCTCGCAGGAAGCGAAGAAGTTGTTGCAGTCGGCGAGGGCGAACATCTACGCCTTCTTGATGACCCAGGTCACCACGCCCCAGATGAGGAACTGGTTGTCGGGGCCGACTTCGATGGGACGGTACTTGGGATTCGCGGCGTTGGCCGGCAGGAGCCGGACGCCGCCCGGGGTGATCTCCACCCGCTTGACCAGGAACTCCCCGTCGATGAAGCATACGGCCTTGCAGTCGTTGTAAGGGTCCACGGCGCGGTCCACGATGAGGATGTCGCCCTCGTCCATGTCGGCGTCCACCATCGACAGGCCGTCCACCCGGAAGAAGAACGTGGACGCGCGGTGGCGCACCAGAAGTTTCACCAGGTCCAGTTTTTCACGGACGTCCTCGGCCGGCGAAGGAAAGCCTGCCTTGACTTCGCCCATCATCAGGCTCTCGAAAGAATCGGCCTCTTCGATGGGGTGGGGGATGAAGGTCTGCGGGGTCATAGCAGGGGCAAAGATAGCGAATAGTCTTGGAAAACCCCTCGCAAATGCTTACTTTTGCCAAATCTTTATCAAGAATAAATGAAGAGAATCATGAAGAGAATGATCCTTTCGGCCCTTGCCGCCCTGATGGCGGTGACGGCATTCGCCCAGGTGGAGCCCGTCTACACGTCTCCTAACGGCCATCTTACTTTCGACATCGTTTCCCATGTCGGATTCGGATATCACGTGACCAAGTCTGCCGACTACAAACCCGGTTTCTCCAGTGAACTGTTCCTGAACATCGTCAAACTGGGCGTGTACCCGGTCGAGCAGTTCGGTTTCGAACTGGGCGTGGACATCGAAGGCAACTTCTTCAATTCCAAGACTTCCAGGTTCGTCGTGGACGGCCAGAAGAAGATCCAGGCCCGGCCGTTCGACATGGCCGGCGGCGACGTCGACAAGACCCGCGGCGGGGTCGACTACTGCACCTTCAACGCCCCGCTGCTCGTGAAGGGCATTTTCGGCGCTGTCGAGATCGGCGCCGGCGCCGAGGCGAGCCTGAACTGCTGGGGCGAAACCTACTACCGCTTCCGCCAGGACAACACGCGCACCCGGGTGGACATGACCGGCGCCGACGTGAACCGGTTCTCCTACGGCATCATCGCCTCGCTCTCCTACAACGATACGGGGATCTACTTCAAGTACTATCCGAAGAGTTCCCGGATCCTGCCCGACGGCAGCGTGGACGTGGATTTCGTGACCGTGGGCATCGCCTACGGCTTCTAGGTCAAACCCAGACTATTTCCGAACGGCTTCCAAGGTAGGAAAATACATCCTGAACCCCGAGACTCTCGTGGTCGAACTCAGGCAGGAAAACCACCACCGGCTCCTCAAGGGGCTGGGGGTGGTGTTTTTCGGCGTACTGCTGTTCTGCCTGTATATCTGGGTGAGCGTCTACGTGCTGGGGCAGGACCTCCCGAAGACCGCCGTCCTCAAGCGCCGGAACGCCGACTGGCAGTCCCGGCTGGAGCAGATGGAAGGCCGGCTGGACCGGTATGAGGAGGTGCTGGACCTGCTGGAGGTCCGCGACGACCGGATCTACCGGTCGGTCTACGGCATGGACGAGATTCCGGCCGCGGCGAGACGCGCCGTACCCGGTGCCGCCGCGCGGTATGCCGACCTGGACGTCCTGGACCGGAGCAGCCTGCTCCGCAGGACCGTCCTGCGCCTGGACCGTCTGGAGAAGCGGACCGTCGTCCAGTCCAGGTCGCTGGACGAAGTGGAGTCCCTGGCCCGGAATGCGGGCGACAAGGCGTCGCACATTCCGGCGATCCCGCCGATGAACACGGATCCCGACACCTATCGCATGACCAGCCCCTTCGGCGGCCGTTCGGACCCGATGACGGGCATGGGCAAGATGCACACCGGCATGGACTTCGCCTGCCCGCCGGGCAACCCCGTCTACGCGACGGGCGACGGCGTGGTGACCTTGGTGGAAAGCGATTTCTACGGCTACGGGAACCACATCGAGATCGACCACGGCTTCGGTTACGAGTCGCGCTATTCGCATCTCGCGGAGATGTTCGTATACCCCGGCCAGAAGGTGTCGAGGGGCGACTGCATCGCCCTCAGCGGCCAGTCCGGCCGCGTGACGGGCCCGCATCTGCACTATGAAGTGATGTACCGGCACGAGTACGTGAACCCGGCCGCATACATGGACCTGACCATCCCGGCCGAAGAATACGCGGCGATGGTCCGTAAACCCGCAGGACGATGAACAGGAAGATCCGGAAGAAGATCGGAAAGGCGCTGCGCTACCTTTCGGCGGTGGTGACGGTCTCCGTCCTGCTGTACGCCCTGTTCGCGCTCTTCTTCTCCACGGCGGAGGAGAAGCGCCTGCAGCAGGAGAACGACCTGTACGTCCGCTACTACGCCCGGCTCCGGGACAAGGAGCGCCTGGTCGGGGATGCGGTGAAGGGCCTGGAACTGAAGGACAATTCCCTGTATCTCAGGATTTTCGGGACGGAGGCCCCGTCGGTGGACGCCGTGACGGCGGCCGACGTGATCGGCGTGAGCGACTCCCTGTCGGAGAGTTTCTACCTGTCCTATTCCGCCTCCAAGGGCGAGAGCCTGATGCAGATGGCTGGCGCCGTGGAGGAGAATTTTCGCGAGATCTGCCGGATGATCATCGCCCGGCGGGACAGCATCCCGCCGCTGTCGATGCCCCTCCGCGAGGTGTCTCCGGCCCAGACCGGCGCTTCCGTGGGCCTGAAGCACAACGCCCTGTACGACGTGGACCGCCGGCACGACGGCCTGGACCTCGTGGCCCCGCAGGGCACGCCGGTGCTGGCCGCGGCTGCCGGGACGGTCCGGTCGGTCGTCCGTGGCGGACGTTCGCTCGGGAGCGTCGTGGAAATCGACCATCGGAACGGCTACGTGACCCGTTACGCCCTCCTGGGCGAGGTTTCGGTGAACGGCGGACAGCGGGTCCGCCAGGGGCAGAAGGTCGGCACCGTGGGCATCTTCTCGACGACGTTCGCCCCGCATCTGCACTACGAGGTGCTCCGGGACGGGGAGGTGGCGGACCCCGTGCATTTCCTGTTCGCCTCGCTGGATCCCGAGTCCTATGCGGAGATGCTGTACATGGCCGTGAGCACGCGGCAGTCCCTGGACTAGTTTTTTTGAGACGTTTTCGCGCGCCCGCACGTGGAAATGTGCGGGCATTTTCTTATATTTGCGTGATTGACACAGAGAGGATTATGGCGAAACTTTTATACACGATGGGCGAAGTGGCCGAACTGCTCGGGGAGAACCCCTCGGCCATCCGCTACTGGAGCAACTATTTCGACCGTTTCATCAAGCCCGCCCGCAACGCGAAGGGGAACCGTCTCTTCCATCCCGAAGACGTGGACACCCTCCAGCAGGTGCAGTTGATGGTGAAGAAACAGGGACTCACCCTGGAGGGCGCCGCCGCCCGGCTCGCCGAAGACCGCCGTTCCGTGGAGAAGCGCGTGAAGGCGCTCAACTCCCTGAAGGAAATCCGGGCCATGCTCGTGGAGGTCCGCAAGGCCTTATGAGGGTAGGGGACGTCACCGCCGCCCTCGAGCGGTTCGCCCCCCTGTCCATCCAGGAGGGGTGGGACAATAGCGGCCTGTGCATCGGCTCCCCCGAGGACGAGGTCCACGGGGTGCTCCTGGGTTTCGACTGCACGAAGGAACTCGTGGAGGAAGCCGTGGAGAAGGGCTGCGACATGGTGGTCACGCACCACCCGCTCATCTTCCATGGCCTCAAGAGCATCCGGAGCGGGGATCCCGTCTCCGATGCCGTGATTGCCGCCGTGAAAAATGGAGTGGCCGTATATGCGGCCCACACGACGGCCGACAAGGTGATCGCCGGCGTGAGCGGGGCGATGGCCCGTCGCCTGGGGCTCCGGGACATCGCCATCCTGGAGGACGAAGGCGGCTACGGACTCGGCGCCGTGGGCACGCTGCCCCGTCCGATGACGGGGGAGGAGGCCGCCGCGTACGTGAAGGAACGGTTCGGCCTGCAGGTCCTCCGCTGCTCCCGGCCCGTGGAACGGGTGGAGCGCGTGGCGATGGTCGGCGGGTCCGGGGCTTCGGAGATCGGAGCGGCCCGCGCCGCGGGCGCCCAGTTGTACATCTCCGGCGACATCTCCTACCACCATTTCTTCACTCCCGACGGATTCATGGTGATGGATATCGGCCATTTCGAGAGCGAAGTGGACATCGTGGAGATATTATCCGAGGTTATCCGCGAAAATTTTCCTACCTTTGCAGTTCGCATCAGCGACAGCCTCGGACGGAGCAATCCGGTCCGGTACGTTTGAACTATATAAATCGATTTATACCAACATGGCAACCAAGAAAACCGTCAAGAAAGTGGAGGCTCCCATCGACCAGCACGAGACTTTCGTTTCCCTGCAGAAGAACTTCGCCGACTCCGAGATGACCGTCGCGGAGAAACTCAAGACCCTGTTCGAACTGCAGAAGGCCGACTCCGAGATGGACAAGATCGTCCTGCTCCGCGGCGCCCTCCCGGCCGAGGTCGAAGCGCTCGAGATCGAGATCGCGGACCTCAAGACCCGTTCGGCGCAACTCCAGGCCGTCATCGAGCAACTCAACCGCAACATCGCGGACGCGAAACTGTCCATCGCCGAGCACGAGAGCACCGTGGAGAAGTACCAGCACCAACTCGAGACCATCACCAACAGCCGCGAGTACGATTCCCTGAACAAGGAGATCGAGAACCAGGAACTGCTCCGCCAGATCGACGAGAAGAACATCACCGACACCCGTTACGAGATCGCCGCCCGCAAGGACGAACTCGACGCCCTGAAGGACCACATCACCATCCGCACCGAGGACCTCGAGGCCAAGAAGCAGGAGCTCTCCGTGATCGTGGAGTCCACCGCGAAGGAAGAGGCCGTCCTGCAGGAGCGC
>JAEEGL010332991.1_pt1 | contig 18361 bp, 17 predicted proteins | sample 9134231 | NCBI WGS metagenome assembly JAEEGL01 (sample SAMN16246548, study PRJNA631951) | gut metagenome | biome: gut microbiome; feature: rumen; material: fiber-attached | host: Bos | place: Iran: Karaj | collected 2018-10 | reverse complement strand
GGGAATGTTCAATGGGTCGATACGCAAGATGCCATATATGGTGCATAAGATGCACACAACATCATGGTATATAGTCGCCTACTCCTCATCATTTCCATCATATCCGTAACTAAACATGATTATGAGATTGCCCGGCAAACAGAAACTGTCGAAGCCTATGAGCACGCCATCATATTCTTCTCTTGACAAGCTGACTTAAAAACGCTTCAAAGATTCGCCTTAAGTATCTTTATTATCTTATCGTAATTTTCCGGAATGTGCGGAAAACTGCAATCCAAACAGGTTTTAATCGTCCTGCCCTTAGATTCTTTCATTTCATATTGGCCCGGGCAATTTTCCAGTTTGTATAGCGGGCAGTAGCAAAACAGGCAATTCAGTTCATCTACGCCCTTATGACACGGATAATACTCACAGTCGGTATTCTTAAAAAAGTGCGATGAATTTTCCATATCTATTTACCTCCAAGCCGAATCAGCCTATGTTCGGCACATTTTCTGACAAAAGCAACAGGAAATTCATGGTTTGACTCATAATAAAGATGTGCATATCCCCACCAATGGTTATCATCTATATGCGCACACTCCCAACTGCGTGTAACTGCTGGTTTTGATGCTATGGCATCTTTACCGTTGTTGGAACTGTCATAGTAATGAAATTCATGAGCTTTAATAATCCTTTTATCCCGAAGGAACTTTTCGGTTTTATCTTCTAGATTAATGTATCCAAACCGAACCAGTTTACCTGTATTATGACATTTCCCGGAAATAACTCCCAGCATATCAAAAGTCCCATTCTCGTTTTGAATCTGTTCATGAAGATACATAAAACCGCCACATTCGGCAACAGAAGGAATCTTGCAATCTATCAGACATTTTTTGAGCGATTCTTTCATGGATACATTTGCCGCAAGCTTTTCTGCATGAAGTTCGGGATATCCTCCACCCAACACTATACCGTCTATGTTATTCGGGACACGGGCATCATGAAGGGGCGAAAACTCAACCAGTTCTGCTCCCGCTTCCTTCAAAAGCCTTAAATTGTCTTCATAATAAAAGCAAAAAGCTTCGTCTCTGGCTACTGCAATACGAACCGGTGGCGTAAAAATATAATCCCCGACAGCCTTTACCTCTGTCTCATGAAGGAATTCTTTCACATCGGAACCGGCAACAAGACTGTCCAAATCAACAGTATTTCCGATTATCTCGGCCGCCTTCTCCATATTTTCTTTCAGATTTTCTATCTCAGCCGGCAATTTGAGTCCCAGATATCTGCTGCTGATTGACTCACCGTCCTGCTTGGGATAATAGCCCCACACAATCGTATTAAGTTCCTGCTCAATTATAGGCTTTATCGTCTGATAATATCCTTTGGATATCCGATTCAATATAACACCACTGATTATGTGCCGGTCATCCATATCCAGATAACCGCGTATAACAGCCAGCAGGGAACGTCCCATTCCATGTGCGTCTACAACAAGAACAACCGGGATATTAAGTGCACTTGCCAAATGATATGACGAACCCTCATAACTTTTCGAATCAATTCCGTCATAAAGTCCCATCACACCTTCTACCACAGACACATCACTGTCATTGTCCCTGTAAAAAAGCTTACGAGTCTTCTCTTCATCCGTAAAAAACAAATCAAGATTTTTAGAGGGAATTCCCAAAACACTTTTGTGAAACAAAGGGTCAATATAATCAGGGCCACATTTAAAAGCCCTCACATCTTTATATTTTTGCTTTAATGCAGAAAGAATGGCGCATGTTATGGTTGTCTTTCCCGCTCCGCTTCCGGTGGCGGCTATCATAAAAGCATGTTTCATAAATTCCCTTTCCTCAATTCTTTAACAAAAATCAAAAGAAAAGATGAATACAGGATTGTTTGCCTGCATAAGATTATAGTCTCCGACTTTTTTTGCCATCGAGACATTTAACTGTGTAATGTCCATGTTCGTAACATTGTAATTATTGATGGCGTTATACACTTCGGTAATGCTTTCAAGGCTGACTGCATTTATAACTACTCTCATGGCAGGATTTATCCTGTAAAGCACATCAAGTATGGGCTTTAACTTTCCTTTGGTACCGCCTATAAAGGCCCGGTCCGCTTTAGGGAGTTTCTCAAGCCCTTCGGGGGCCATAGTTTTAATAACCTCAATATTTTTCACACTAAATTTTTCAACATTGGAATTTATCAGATCTACTGCTTCATCCTTGCACTCAAGTGCATAAACCTTTAAAGAATCCGAAACTTTTGCAATCTGAATTGCTACCGAACCGGTCCCGCTGCCTATATCATAAACTGTGTCTCCCTGTCTGAGATTAAGTTTACATACCGAAATATGTCTGACTGTCTCCTTGGTCATAGGCACTTTGTTTCTGATGAATTCCTCGTCTTTTATACATGGTATAAGCGGCTTTCTTTCATGCTTGCCATTTACTATGGCACAGACATACAACCCTTCCTTTTCAACCCGAGTGCACTCCTCGGGCGTAAGCATTTGTACCGTCTCATCATCATAAGAAAGGTTATAGCCCACATACACCTTAATGTCTAAAAGACCGACGAGTTCCTGTCCGATTGTTCTGATATCCGAAACACCCGAAGTAATAATAAACGTGGATGCATTGTATCTCACAGTTTCCTTTAAACAGCCAACCCATTGATTGGTTTTTTTACCATGAAAACTCAAGATTTCAGCTGTTCCCCAGCCAATTCCGATTTTTGCCGAAAGAAGCGATATTGATGATATTCCGGGCATAATAATCGTTCGAAATCTTAAATCCTTTTTCAAAGAATCATATAGTTTTGCAGCTCCGCTGTAAAAACCCGTATCTCCCGAGAAAAGAATGGCTATCCCGACAGCCTCATCTATATCGTATATCTCATCAAGTTTCGGAATAATGTCTTCCTTCAAATAAAACGGATATTTAACCGCATTGGTTTTTACTATTTCCAGCATTCTTGGTGCACCGAAAACATATTTGGCATTTGCTATGAATTCTTTTGCTTCAACCGTCAATAAGTTTATGTTTCCGCATCCGATTCCGATGAGCGCGATCTCCGATAAGGTACCCTTTATGTGATACCCACATACATCGTTCAATTCTTTTATCACTTCCGAAAGAGTAATGCCTTCTGCTTCCTGTGCTGTTCTATCAGGCCTCTCTATCACGTGTACTTTTACTCCGAGTCTTGCTGCAGCTGAAACTTTTTCGAAAAAGCCTCCGTTTATACCGCTTTCCTTGGTCACAAGATGCTCTATGTTGTACTGTTCATATATGGACTGATTCATCGCTTCCGAAAACGGACCCTGCATTGCAATAATCTGTTTTCCCTCAAGGCCGGCATCGTAACAGAGTTTTAAACTTTCCATTCCCGGAAGAACTCTTACCACCAATCGTTCTTTTAACTTACTGTTTGCAAAAATGCCCAGTTCTTTGCTGCCGGTGGTAAGCAAAATCCTGCCGGAAGTATTCAGCAATCCGCCGACACATTCCTCCGCACTCTTGTACAACCTGTCACACCCTTCAAGGCTTTCTGTTTGAGGGCGGTTCAGCCTGATATATTTGATACCCGTATTCTGAATGCTTTCTTTTATGGTTGCGGTAACAACACTTGCATATGGATGAGTAGCGTCTATAACAATATCGCAGTTTGCCTTAATATACAGATTTTTCATAGCCTCTGCATCCAATCGCCCCTCATGAACGACAATATAATTTGTAGGCTTTATCATCTGAGAACCATATTCGGTTGCCACACAAATGTCACATTTTATTTTATTTGAGTCCAATATTTCTGCAAGAAGCCGTCCCTCGGTCGTGCCGGCAAATATCAATATTTTGCTCATTTATAGCCTCGCTTTGTAATCATTCTGCCGTTTTTAATATAAGACGTGCTGTTTCCGATAAATACCGTTGTAAACATGTTAACTGTAATGTCTTTCAATTCTCCAAGCGTACAAACGTGGAATTCAGTGTTTTCGCGACCAATATTCATTACATAGCCGCATATCCTGCTTTCTTTTGCTCCTGCTTCAAACATTATTTCACAGGCTCTTTTCAAATAATCCGCTCGTTTCTTACTTGAAGGGTTATATATTGCTATTGCAAAATCGCCTGCAATGGCCGCCTTCAGTCTTCTCTCAATTATCTCCCAAGGCGTTAGCAAATCGCTTAAGCTGATTACACAGTAATCGTGATTAAGTGGCGCACCAAGGACAGCAGAGCCGCTGTTTGCCGCCGTTACTCCCGAAACTACGTCTACCTCAATGTCCGAATCCTGTGGCAAAACCTCCAAAAGAGGTGATGCCATACCGTAAACGCCTGCATCGCCACTGCAGATTAGCGCTACTTGCTTGCCTTCCTCCGCAAGCGAAATGCAAAGCTCGCAACGTTCAAGTTCCTTCGTCATACCTGTTACAAGAAAAGTCTTATCCGGAAATTCATCTCTAATCAAATCAATATATACCGTATAACCTACAATCGTATCACTTGCGCTAAGCACCTCATAGGCTTCCCTTGTCATGCCCGTTACCTTACCGGGACCTATACCAACCACATATATTCGTTTACGCATGAAGAATTACCTTTCTTTTTGCTACTGCTACCGTTACTCCGTTATAAGCCTGTTTTGTAACAATAAGTTCCGAACCAGTACCCGCCGCAGCCACAGCCGCGCGTTCACAAACATTTGAGACTCCCGTTACGGACTTCACAAATTCCGACTGACTGAATTCTCCTTTAACTGCTTCCAGTTCTTCGGCAGTAAAAGTAATAAACGGAATATGATTTATGGACGAAAAAATAAGCAGACCTCTCTCCCGTTCTTTTAAATCTATCGACGCTGCTTGTGCTACGTCATCAAGCTTAATGCCTGTTTTTTCCAACACTTTTATTACGGCTTCGGTTATTAACTCATATCCGATTCCTTTTTTACAGCCTATACCAAGAACATATTCCTTTGCCGACAGAGTCAGAAGAGCATTTTGTGCACATTCTTTCAAGTTTGTGATGCAAATATCAACAGGCGAATTTTCGTATGCAGGTATTACTCTGACCTCATCGGGTATATCCTCCCGTATGATTGTGATACCGTCTGCAATCGCCATAGTAATTTCTTTTTCCCTGAGCAGTTTGGAAGAAACCTCTCTGATTCCGTTTCTATTCAGTATTTTTAATCCATTACGCAGAGCAAACACATCAACAGAGAAAAGTCCGTTAATATCGGTTGCAGTTGTTATTACCGAGGTTGCATGAAGTACCTCGGCAATCTCGTTGGAAAGCGCATTGGCTCCGCCTATATGCCCCGACAAAATGGGTATTACATATCGACCGTTTTCATCAATTACTATTACAGGGCTATCGGTTAACTTGTCTTCCACAAAGGAAGCAATAGAGCGAACAGCAATACCCATTGCTCCCACAAAAACAATTGGTATTTTCATCCTGAAGCACTCACCGACCCATTCTTTTAAGTCTGTGGACCGTTCTCTTATCTCAACCAGATGCTTCGGCATTCCTTCCGCTGTTTTTCTTACGATTTCCAAGCCTTTGTCGGTAAAGGCGCACATCTTTATAATCATATCTGTTTCTTCGCTTCTCTGAACTCTGTACTAAAATCATCGGCATAGAGTCTGGATTTGCTATATCCTGAATTATTGACTGTATCACCCACAATAATCATTGCGGTTTTGCTTATGTTGTTTTCTCTTGCTATAGCGGCCATAGTCGCTATTGTACAGATAAATTTCTTTTCCTCCGGCCATGTGGCCTTATAGACAATCGCAACAGGTGTACTTTCCCGATACCCTCCGGCTATTAGCTCATCAGCCAATTCATCCAGATGCGATGCGCTGAGGTAAACAGCCATTGTTGACTGATGTGCGGCAAAGCTTTTAATGCTTTCAAGTGGAGGTACAGCGGTTTTTCCTGCCATTCTCGTGATAATGAGCGACTGGGAAACATCCGGAAGCGTAAATTCCATATTTAAACTCGAGGCCGCGCCAAAGCAGGCACTGACGCCCGGGCATGAATCATAGCGGATTTTCAGTTCATCGAGTGCATCCATCTGCTCTTTAATGGCCCCATAGATGCTTGGGTCTCCGGTATGCAGCCTTACCACACTTTTCCCTTGTTCACAGGCCTTTCTGATAACTTCAATCACTTCATCCAGTGTCATTTTCGCACTGTTATGTATTTCTGCATGAGGGCAATATTTTAATAGTGCCGGATTTACCAGTGAGCCTGCGTATACTACCACATCTGCTTTTTCCAGAAGCTTAATTCCTCTCAAAGTAATCAAATCCTCTGCTCCCGGACCCGCTCCCACAAAATGTACTGTTGATGCTTCACCGCTCATTTGCATTCTCCTTTTATTACATTAAGTAAGTCAATCGCCTTATCGGTTGCTCCCAGCAAACCGTATTCATTTGAAAAGACAATACATTCGATATTGAAACGGCCTGCTGCTTTCTTTTTCAAATAAAAGTGAATCTGCTTCATAATAATATCCATTACCTGAGTATGAATTCCGTTTTCCATGACTAACTGATAAGCCGCGTCAGTAGATACACAGTCCAGAATTGAATTCAGGAGCTCATTCGATGCTCCCGCACGTATAGCCGCAGAAGCCATTAATTCCATTCTGCAGTCCGCTTCTTTTGAATGAGTGTTCATTATACCACCCGAAACCTTAATCAGCTTACCGATATGACCGCAGAGAAGTACATCGGTAAAACCCTGTTCTGCAATCATATCTAACGTATCACCTATATAGTTGGAACATTTAACGGCTTCTTCCAAATCGTAATCGAAAGTATTCTTCATAAAATCCAGGCCATAATTTCCCGGAGCAATTACAATCTTGTCAGTCCCCATGACATGCTTTTGCCGAAGTTCAACTTCAATGGTATCTAAAAGAGCCTTTGTGCTCATGGGCTCTACTATTCCAGATGTTCCTAAAATCGATATTCCGCCGACAATTCCGAGTCTTGGATTAAATGTACTCATTGCCGCTTCTTCTCCATGCGGCACAGAGATGACAATTTTAAGAGGTCTGGTGCAGTCTAACAGAGTAATTACTTCTTGTACCTCATCAAAAACCATTTTTCTCGGTACAGAATTAATTGCAGCATTTCCGACAGGCTGGTCAAGTCCCGGCTTAGTCACTCTTCCCACGCCTTCTCCACCGTCAATTGTAATGATGTCGGATGCGCTGTCATCATAAGACACTGTAGCAGTAATATGGAGTCCGGTAGTAATATCCGGGTCATCGCCGCCATCCTTGATTACGCTGCAGGAGACTTGATTTTCTCCAACTATGATATCCACAATCTGAGCATGAAATACAATTCCTTTCGGAGTCGTTATTGTTATGTCTTCTTTTCTGGTCCCGCTGATCAGCATATATGCCGCAGCCTTTGCCGCAGCGGCACTGCAACTTCCTGTTGTAAATCCGTATCTCATAGATTTCCTTTTCTGAGCTCATATAAAACAGCATTACAGATGGCTGCCGCAACATTGCTTCCGCCTTTTCTGCCTCTGTTTACAATATACGGTATATCCGTTTCCATTATCATTTCTTTGGCCGCTTCCACGTTAACAAATCCTACCGGAACACCGATTATAAAAGCCGGTTTATACTGGCCTTCGTCATACATTTTTCTAAGATTAATAAGAGCTGTAGGCGCATTTCCTATGGCATATATAACCGGTTTACTGATTTTGGAAGCGTGCTCCATACTGACTACGGCTCTTGTAACACCTCTTTCTTTTGCCTCTGCCGCAACATCCTCATCCGCCATAAAGCAATGACATTCTCCGCCATATTTTTTCAGTTCATTCTTATTGATTCCCGCCATCCCCATGTTGGTGTCAGTAACAATATCAGCTCCGTTGCGAATAAGTTCCGCCATTATTTTGATTGCCCGTTCGGAAAAGCAAAGGGTCTCGGCATATTCAAAGTCAGCGGTAGTATGTATTGCCCTTTTTATTAAAAAGGCTTTATCTTCATCAATATGTATATTTCTTGCCTCAAGTTCCCCTGTAATTATTTCAAAGCTTCTTGCTTCTATATCTTGTGGAAGAACATGTTCAATTTCCATTTTCAACTACCTTTCTCAATGTATCAATCAATACTTTATTCGAATCATGATCTTTAACTGCGATTCTATAAAAACCCTTGCCCAGTCCCTCAAAATTGCTGCAATCGCGAATCAGTATTTTTTCTGCCAGTAACAGTTCATAGAGCGGTTTATCGCTTCGAAGCAAAAGAAACGAAGTGTCTGATTTATATACTTTATCCACATGTTTTTCCAGAGAATCAGCCAGGTACCGGCGCTCTTTGCGGATTGTTTCAAGAGTTTCATTTCGAAATAAATCGGACTCGATTAAAACCTTTGCGCATGCACCCGCCGCATTTCCCGAGAATACCGACAAATTCCATTCGGGAAGGTATTTTTTTATATTTTCAATGTTTTTTTTCGAGGAAAGAATATATCCGACACGAACCCCGGGAATTGAAAATAATTTTGTAAATGCCTTCACAACATACAAATTGTCGTACTGCATTACCATGGGTCCGACACTTTCGGTTTCCTCTGTCATTCCAAGAAAACACTCATCTATCAAAACAGCTGTGTTCATACTCTCACAAACATATATGATTTCTTTTACAAGTCCATTGCTGACAAGACACCCTGTCGGGTTGTTGGGATTGGCAACAATGACCAGGTCAGGAGATGTGGCTTTTAAAAACTGCACAAAATCCTCTGTAACGGCAAATCCATTTTCCTCTTTAAGTTCATAATGGATAATTCTGCAATTTTCAATGGCATTAATCACATGATTATATCCAAAGAAAGACGGCTGTATTATCACCGCACTCTTAGGCTTAATCATTCGTACCGCTGCCATAATAAGTTCCGAGGCCCCGTTACCGGCCATAACATTGCAAGGCATAACCTTTTCAAGTCTTGTCAAAATCTCTCTCGCATTACGTTGCTTAATATCCGGATAATGTGAAATGTCACCAATACTTCTTTTAAGTTCATCAATAACTATGTTCGGACATCTTACGGGATTTAAATTAATGGAAAAATCATATTCTATTTCGTTTGAGTATATGTCTCCCCCATGAACCATCAGATATACCTCTTGATAAAGAATGCTGTTACAAATAAAAGAAAACACCCAATCACCGCAAGAGCTTCTGTGGCATACATAAGCTTTGTTGCTCTTTTAATGTCTTTAAGCTCAATTTCCCGGACAGCATCTCCGATATACGGTTTTTCAACTATCTTTCCGAAATAGCTTGCATTACCTGCAAGCTGTACTCCCAGTGCGCCTGCACAGGCACTCTCTGTCTGCGCCGAGTTGGGGCTTTCGTGATTGTATCTGTCCCGTTTGAATATTTTATATGCGTTGGTGCCGCTGTATTCTTTTCCCAAAATATAAGCAGCCGCAATCATCAGAATACCACTGATTCTGGCAGGGATATAATTTACCGCATCATCGGTTCGGGCTGGAATCTTCCCAAAATTTTCATATCTTTCGTTATGGTATCCCACCATAGAATCCATTGTATTAATCGCCTTATAGGCAAATCCCAAAATCGGTCCACCCAAAAAAGTATAGATTAGCGGTGCAATTACACCGTCTGAAGTATTCTCTGCAACAGTCTCTACTGCCGCCTTTATAACTCCCTTCTCATCCAGGCATTCCGTGTCCCGTCCCACAATCATAGATACAGCATAACGACCGTCATCAAGAGATTTGTCTCTTAGTGCAAGGAACACTTTTCGGCTTTCCACATTTAAACTTCTTGCCGCCATGATGTAACAAGTGAGTATGGCTTCCGCCGCTACTCCCAGCCACACATGAATCGAATAAGCTCCGATTACAATCGCGGAAACAGCAATTATTGTTGCCAAAAGAACCAAAATAACGAGAATAAGCCCCTTTCTTCGTTCTTCTTTTGCATCGCGGGCCTTTGGAAGTTCCTTGCCAAGTAATTTTTTATCCAAAAAACCGATTAAATTGCCGATTGCCCTTATGGGATGCGGCATACAATATGGGTCCCCTATAAAAAGGTCAAGTATCAATCCCGCAGTAAATGCGCAAATATGATATAACATCAATCTCTCCTGTTTCACTTATTCCTAGTTGCAGCTTGTATCCTCCGGCACATTCAATTTGAAAATCATAATATTCCAAATCGGTAAGCCGTGACATGACAGACATAATATTGCCCCCATGGCAAACAATCGCTATCCGTTCCGAATTATCCTGCGTAATAATTTCAAGAAATGCCTTGTAGGAACGATTTATAAAATCTATCCTGGATTCACCATTCGGAAAAGGCATTTCCCCGCCTGAGTCAATCCACTTTTGGTAATCGGGATTGCCGGAAAGTTCTTTATAATTTCCACCTTCGAAATCACCAAAATCTATTTCTTTAAGACCGTCTTTAACAATCACATTCTGTGTCTCAAACAGAACTTTCGCCGTCTGCAGACATCTGACCATGGGGCTTGAATAAACTTTCACATTGTTTTCCTTCCACTTAGTCAGTTTACGCAGGCCTTCTTCAGACAGCGGTTCATCCGTATGCGAACCGATATATCTTTTTTCTTTATTTCCTTTTGTCTCTCCATGTCGAATCAGATAAACTGTTTTTATACACATAAACATGCCACCGCCGTTGTAAACAAAACCAGTGCCTCAAAAGAAACGATAAAGAAACCGGTCAGGTCCCCTGTAACTCCTCCGAAATTTTTATATGCCATTCTCTTATAATAAATTGCATAAATCACAATATCACAAACAATAATGGCTGCTGCCACAGAACTTACAAATGCCATTCCGACCAAACCAAGAAAAGCCTCTGCAGCCAGTATCACAAAATCCATATTGGATACCGACTTTATTTCCATGTTAAGCATTCCCTCTTTTTTGGCCTTCTTAAGTTTTATGGATAAAGCCCCGCCTACCGCTCTGGCTATAAAAAAAACAAAGGCATACACAAGAGAAAACTCAATTGTGCTATCTGCCCCAAGCACAGAAAGAGAGGCCATCCATAACAGACTCAAAGCCGCTAAATGAATCACGGAAAAAGCACCTATATGCGGGTCCTTCAATATTTCAAGTTTCTTTTCTTTTTCCGCGTAAGAGCTGAGCGCATCCCTTACATCCATAAACCCGTCAATATGAAAACCTCCGGTGATTAAAATCGGAACCAGTGCCAGAACACACATCGTCAAAAGATTCGGTGCATTCAAAAATTTAAAAAAGTGAAAAAGGCCGTATGAAACACCGCCTATTATAAGTCCCACAACAGGAAGAAATACAATATTGTGCTTCATGTCCTTTTCTTTCCACTCAAAAATCGGCATGGGTATTTTGGAATATAATGAAAATGCCACAATCAGATTTTTAATAATTGTCATATTTTACCCACTCACCTTCTCTATATTCATAAACAGTATCACCATACTTTTTCAGTGCATCATTCACAATATCCGTAATGTGTACGTACCTTCTGGTATCGTCATCATAGCCGTCCATTTCCTTGAGAAATTCATTAGTGACTATGACGAGATTCGCTGCCTTTTTCCCCAGATTTTTTATGCTGTTAACGATTAAGGATACAATTTCCGAGTCATTAAGCAAACGGTTTTTTTCTGCATACATCTCATTGCCTACAAGATTGGAAACACACTCCAAAAGACATGTGCATTCATCTTTAAAAAAATCATCATCCATATTGTCTAAAGAATCAGGCTTCTCTATGGTTTCAAAGCCTTTTCCTTCTCGCATTTTTCGGTGTTTTCCGACTCTTTCCAGCCCTTCCTCTCCATAAGGGACCATGGTTGCAATGTAATATTTTTTCATGGGGCCAGCCAGTTCACAGCAAAGTTTCTCTGCGAGTGCTGACTTCCCGCTATCCGGGGTTCCTTTAACAACAATAATCATAAAAACACCTAAAACCTTTTATAACTTTCTATTTCTTCCTGCTCAAATGTTGTTCCGCTATTATAAAAGTCTAAAACCATGTCAATCAGCGGGAACATCATTGCGGCGCCGGTTCCTTCCCCCAATGCCATATTTCCGTTTAATATCGGCTTAAGTCCGAGTCTGTTTAATGCAATATCCACACCCTTACTTCTCCCTTTGTGCGAAGGAATCATATATTCTCTGACTCCCTGAACCAGCGTTTCAGCCACTACCGCCGCAGTTACACTTATAAAACCATCCAGCACGACAGGCAGATGATTTACACCGCAACCGATGTAAAGACCGGTAAGATATGCTATATCAAATCCGCCAATGCATCTTAAAATCTCAAATGCTCTCTCGGGAGTAATATCCTCCTTACCATTAAATCCGTATTTTTCAATTCCCTGCCTGATTACCGTGCGCTTACGTACCAGTCCGCTGTCCGAAAGTCCCGCTCCCCGTCCCGCAATTGCATCAATAGGCAGATTTAAAATTGCACACAAAACGGCTGTAGATGTTGTAGTATTTCCGATTCCCATCTCACCGCCTGCAATGAGTCTGTAACCCCTTTCTTTCAGCATTGCCGCAAAAGAAAGACCTGCCTTTATTGCCTCAATGGCTTCCGTTTCCGAAAGAGCCGGCTCTTTTAAAAAATCGTGGCTTCCCTTTGAAATCTTACTGTTAATAACCCCTTCCAAAACTGTATCCGAATCTATACCGATATCCACCGGGATAATATCTGCTCCGGTATTTTTAGCAAGTATGCAAAGAGAGCTTGTTCCCAGGCCAAGATTTTTGGCAACTGCCTCCGTCACTTCTTTACCGCATTGAGTCACCCCTTCTTCCACAATTCCGTTGTCAGCACACGCAATTACAATGGCTTTTTTATCTGCATTCTCGGATATATTGCCTGTAATTGCACATATGCGACAGACAATCTCCTCAAAATCACCGAGACTGTCTAAGGGCTTTGCAATCTTGTCCCATTTTTTCTTGGCTTTATCATATATCTCTTTATCAATAGGTCCGGCCTGTATTTTCAAAATGTCCTTAATCGTCATCTCTTGATTCCAATCATTTCGTATATCAGATTCATGTTCATGTATTCGCGCATTGTATCGGCAAGACGGTCATATTCGCGCTCTTTAATCGTTTTGTAGTCTTCAACCGTATCCAGTTCGAGAGAAACTCCTTTGCTGTCTGCAATGCTTTGCACAAAAGTTTTTACCACTTTCTTGTCATCGAAAAAACCATGTACGTAAGTTCCGTAAATATTGTTCATACAATAACCGGTCTGTCTATCGGTAAATTCTTTTACCGCATCCTCACTGCCATTGCGAATACTTGTCTCTCCCATATGAATCTCATATCCTGTAAAGTTTAAATCCTCCATTTTTTCAAGTATTCCCGAAGAATTGAGAATCTTACCGCTGACCTGAACAGTCTGCTTGGAAGAAGTAAGCTTTGTCACAACGGGAAGAAGCCCAAGACCTGTTATTTCGCCGCCTGCCTCCACTTTCAAAGGATCTGTTATTCTATCTCCCAGCATTTGATATCCGCCGCAGATACCAAACAAAACCTTTCCTTTGGCACTGAATTTTTTAATTGCGCTTTCAATTCCTGTTTCTTTCAACCACTTCATATCGTAAATGGTATTCTTACTGCCCGGCAAGATAAGTGCGTCCATTTTTTCAATTTCACCGGGAGTTGTAACGTAATGCACCGCAACTCCGCGAACCTGATCAAATACATCAAAATCCGTAAAGTTTGAAATATGAGGGACCTTCACAACTCCGATCTTAACGGCCGCATCCTTTTTTCTGTCGAAACGTTCAGTCAGCGAATCTTCGTCATCCAACTGTAAATACATATATGGTATGACTCCGGCAACAGGAATATTTCCCCGTTCCTCAAGCATCTCTATACCGGGATCGAGAATTGTTTTGTCTCCGCGAAATTTATTGACAATCAATCCCTTTATACGTTCTCTTTCATCATCATCAAGCAATTCTATGGTCCCGAGAAGCTGTGCAAATACGCCGCCACGGTCGATATCGCCCACCAATAAAACCGGTGCATCAACCATCTTGGCCATACCCATATTTACTATATCATTCTGCTTTAAATTTATTTCAGCCGGAGATCCCGCTCCCTCTATTACTATAATGTCAGCCTGTTTAGACAATTCTTCCACAGCATGAAGAATATCCGGAACAAGTTCTTTTTTGTATTTAAAATAATCTCGGGCACGCATGTTACCTACGACACGACCGTTTACAATAATCTGCGATCCGCTGTCATCCGTGGGTTTTAAAAGAATCGGGTTCATATATACGCTTGGCTTAATTCCCGCTGCTTCAGCCTGCATGACCTGTGCGCGTCCCATTTCGAGACCGTCTTCGGTAATAAAGCTGTTCAATGCCATGTTTTGTGATTTAAAAGGAGCCACTCGGTAGCCATCCTGCTTAAAAATTCGACATAATCCGGCCACTATAAGACTTTTCCCGGCACTTGACATAGTTCCCTGAACCATTAAAAATCTAGTTCCTTTGTTTTCAAAGCGTGCTTCAATCTGAGCTACCGGATTTATATTTTTAAGGAAACCATACAGGTTACCGATTTTTCCTGCAGGAATATGAAACAGTTTTTCAATGTAAGTTTTTCCAAACACTTCACTCGGAGTTCCGATTTTTTCAACAATCCCTTCATCCGACAAACAGACAACAGTGTCCGCGAGTTTATATGCCATTTCAAGTTCATGCATGGAAAGAAGAACGCCGATGTTCTTTTCTTTTGCAAGACGCCGAAGATTCTCTACAAATTCCAACTTATATCCGATGTCCAAAAAGCTGGTGGGCTCATCCAAAATCATTATTTTGGGTTCTTGCACAAGCGCTCTTGCAAGTAAAACTCTTTGTTTTTGACCATCACTTAATTTTGTAAAATCTTTATTGCGAAAATTCCAGGCACCCACCGAATGTAATGCCTCATCTATTTTTTTTACATCATCATCGGAGAGTTTTCCCATAATCCCGGTATACTGATAACGTCCAACACTAACAACATCAAAACTGGTAATATATTCAGTATTAACCCTGTTTGTAAGCATGACTGCCATACTCTTTGCAAGTTCGGTGTTATTAAGTTCGCCTATATCTTGTGCTGCCAAATACACTTTGCCGGCTTTAGGTGCAAGCATCCCCGAAACAGTCTTTAAAACAGTTGATTTTCCCACCCCATTGGGACCTATCAGTGCAACAATTTCTCCCGCATTAACTTTAAGGCAGATATCCTTAATAACGGTTTTATTATCATATCCCACATCCAGTTTTTCTAATTTGATGTCAGCCATATCTTTCCTCTTTTATCTGTTCCGTTTTTGCCTTTTTAACAAAATGCCGATAACTACCGGTGCTCCGAAAATAGCGGTAACCGAGCTGATACTTATTTCCATAGGAGCAAACATCGATCTTGCAAATAGGTCGCACGTAAGGCAGAAAATCGCCCCTCCCAGAAATGTCGCAGGAATAACCGTCTTAGGTTTTGTTGTTTTAAAAATACTAATCACAAGGTGCGGAACTGCTATTCCCACAAACGCTATCGGGCCGGCAAATGCCGTTACCGTCGCCGACAAAAGGCAAGAAATCAGTATCAACAAGAATCTGAATCGCTTTATATTAAGCCCCACACTGAATGCATATTGTTCCCCATAGGAGTAAGCTTCCATCCCCTTTGACAGTAAATAAGTCGCCGCAAAAGAAACCACTGTCACGGGTACAATAAATGCCAGATTAGTCCATGAAATTCCCGAAAAACTTCCCATAGACCAGTTATGCAGATTAACAATATTGGAATCGTCCGCAAAGGCTACCATCAGTTCGGTTGCTGCAGAGCAGATATATCCAATCATTACACCGCATACTATTAAGATCGCATTATTTTTGACTGTCCTTGAAACTATAATTACGATAAGTGAAACAAGTGCCGCTCCGACAAATGCCGCTGTAATCATGCTAAAAGAATTAAGCGAAAGAGAGAATCGGTATACAATTACCATAAGAACTCCTACGCAGAATTTGGCGCCTGATGAAATTCCCAGTACAAAAGGTCCCGCAATTGGATTCGCAAAGAAATTTTGTAATAAGTATCCTGATATAGCCAGTGCTCCACCCAAAAACAGTGAAGCTATTGCTCTCGGAAATCTGATATTCCATATGACCACGACACTGTTCGAGTCCTCTGTTGTATGAAGAGTGAGAATTTTTATAGTTTCGCCTGCGGAAATTTTGACTGAACCGCTGATAATGTTAATAAAGAACAGCAAAATCACCAGCACTGTCATCAAAGTATACAAAAAGATTTTTCTTTTTCTCATTCGTATGATTTCCCATCTAAAGGTAAAATAAAGCGATTGCTTTCCGAGTCCTTTTTTATAATAACTTTATTAATATCAAGAATCACATCAATGATTTTGCTGCTCTCCTGATACATGTTAAGGCTTGTGCCATAAACATTGCCTTCTTTTACAGCCTTAAAATCAGCAAACAACGGATTCTTTGCAACAAGATCATTTACCGTTTTCAGTCCTCCATCGATGGTTCCGTTATAAATAATAATGTCCGCATCCTTAGCTAGGACATAAAAATCTTCCCAATTAATATTGACCGTCGAAAGAGCATTGGTTTCTGCCATAATTGAATTCAAGGCATATTGACCACCGGCAATTTCAATCATTTTACATATATAGTCTCCGGGTTTATGAACATTCACATATCCATTCGACGTAATAGAAAAAAAGGCTACACTCTTTTCTTCGGTATCTTCCACAGAAACAAGTTCTTTCTCCATACTTCTCAGTTTATCAACCTGGGCATCAAAATAGTTCTTTGCCTCGACCTCTTTACCAAGCAAAGCACCATATACCTTAATCCACTCAAGGCGTCCCAACGGGCTTTCCTCATAACTCGAGCGATCTACAAATATCGGAATGGACAAACTTTCAATCTGCTCCCTAACCTTAGGTGCGTGACCAATCATTGTTGACTCTATCGCCATGTCACAACCAAGGCTTAACAACGCCTCATAATCAGGTGAGCTATATTTCCCTATATAAGTAATTATTCCCGAGTCAATCTTCTCTCTTATTACATCAACGCTGTAATCAGATGCCTTTGTGCTGCAAGCAGTCACCGCATCTAAAGAATTAATTGCCAAAAATAAATCCATTACCGAGCTTGCGGCAAGATAAATGCTTTTGCTGCCTATCGGAAGAAACACAGGATTCTTTATTCCAAAATCTTTATTATCCTTTCCCGCCGGGACAAGTATATATTCTGTTCCGTCTGCTACATGTATCCATTCATATCCGGCTTCAAGATTACTTATAGAAAACTGAGTCGCATATTGAACGCTTATCTCATCAGCCATTTCCGTTTTGTCACTGACAATTATCTCATTGTCGATGCTTGGGTTACGGTTGGCATCGGGCTCAGTATTATTCTCATTTTTACAACCGGCCAGGCACATAAGCATGGTCGGAATAACTATCAGTAAAAAATATATCTTTTTCATACTCTTATAATCAAAACCAGCCCGCAACCAAAAAGTTGCGGGCATTATTTTATTGAACAGATTCACTGTCAAAAGTAATTGTATATTCGATTTCATGAGGTTTACTCATGGCCACAGTATCTGCAACGACATGAAGAGGGGCTGAAATATCAGAAACCGGTATTTCAAAAACCGAATGATCATTATTGTCGATAGGAAGGTATTTGACATCATCAACCAGCATGTAATCATAGTACTTGCTGCTAAAGATAAGTGTCACAATATACCCATCTTCTTTTTTTTCGACCTTGGCAGGTGACTCAAGCGAAGTTTTGCCGGTCCCACCCTCAAGTGACACAGGTACTTGATATATACCTTCTTTGATGGAGTTCATTCCATCTTCCTCTTTTTTATCGGGCTCAGACCAAGGTTCGGCATTGGAAATCTTAACTTTATGGTCGTACCATACCTCTTTTTTTCCTATCAGTGCAAGGTCAAAGTCTTCTCCATATACTGTTACAGGTACTTCAAAAGCATAAACTTCGTCTTCTTCTCCGTCTGCATATGTGACGGACACCGTAGACGGGGCAATTAAATCTGCACCTTCCTCTTGGGCATCTTCTGCAAGTCCCAAATACAAATTAAGTATATTTTTCGAGGGCATTACAAGGTATAAAAGTGCTTTACCATTTTCGACAACAAGTTTTGCCTTGCCTTCATAACACTCGTTAACATGAAACATGGAATTGTCAGTATCAAAGTCAACCTTATACACACCATCTTCAAGATCAAAAGAAGCAGTTTCT
>JAEEGL016714691.1_pt1 | contig 18362 bp, 14 predicted proteins | sample 9134231 | NCBI WGS metagenome assembly JAEEGL01 (sample SAMN16246548, study PRJNA631951) | gut metagenome | biome: gut microbiome; feature: rumen; material: fiber-attached | host: Bos | place: Iran: Karaj | collected 2018-10 | reverse complement strand
CTTCTAATATCATGGCAAAGTGTGCTATAGTTGTGGAACTGTCGACAGGAAAGATACTTTATGAAAAGAATATTCATACAAAGAAGTATCCTGCCAGTATAACTAAGATTCTTACAACATATCTTGCATGTGAGAATTGCTCTATGGACGAGACTGTTATATTCAGTAAAAAAGCAGTGAACAGTGTTGGATGGGATACGTCAAGACTCTGGCCGTTTACCCAGGTCGGAGAGAAGATAAGTATGCAAGACTGCACTTACGGTATGATGCTTCCGTCTGCAAATGAAGTCTGCTATGCAGTTGCAGAGCATGTTTCAGGCTCTCTTAAAGAGTTTGTAAATCTTATGAATAAAACAGTTGAGAGTCTCGGACTTAAGGATACACATTTTAACAATGCCAGTGGTCTTCATGATGATAATCACTATACAAGCGCATATGACATGGCTATGATCGGAAGAGCTGCCATGCAAAATGAGACATTCAGACGTGTAACAGCTACTAAGACTTATGTTATGAAGAAAACTAACAAGTCCAAAAAAAGGGACCTCATGAATCATCATAGCATGCTTAGCGGTATGAATTTTCCTCAATATGAATATAAATACTGTATAGGTGGAAAGACAGGGTATACCAGTAAAGCAGGCAATACACTTGTTACATTTGCGGAAAAGAACGGAATGGAATTAGTATGCGTAGTTCTGGATTCGGTTGATCCGAGGACAAGTAATCAAAATGAATATCAGGATACTATTGATTTATTAAACTATGCATTTGAAAAGTATACCGTAAAAGAGTTAAATGCTTCATATGCACAGACTGAAGATGAGCTTTTTACGGAATTTACTCCGTTTTTAAGTGAAGAAGAATCACCGGTAAGAGTGTCAGGTGATGCAAAGGTCGTAATACCAAAGGGTGTTAAGCTTAAGGAACTTAAACAAAAGGTTAATTATTATGATAATGTAAATTACAAAACAGGAGAAAATATAATCGGTAATGTAGAGTATTTTTATCAGGGAGAGGTAGTTGGAAGCGCCGATATTATCTATGATACGAGCAAATCAGACTCAAGTCTCCTCTACACAAAGGATAGCAGCAATATAACAGGAGTTTCAAAAACAGTTCAATCATTTTTTGGAAAATTTAAAAATAAAATAAAATTCTTCTGGACTGATGTATCAGGAAATGTTGTGAATTTTGTAAAGAAACGAACTGTTTTGATAATTGTATTTATCCTTATTATCGTACTGGTTTATATTGGAATTTTAAAGCATAAAGAAGTAAAAAGGACATCAGGAAGAAACAGATTTACAAAGCAGGATAAGGATAGGAAGAGTAAAGGAAATGATGAAGGGTCTTTGAGTTTTTCGGGCTCCGGAGGAAGAAGGAGAACCAGAAAAACATCTTCTGTATCGGTTCAGAATGAAAGTGCAGGTCCTGTATTTGGCTCCGCTTCAAAAAGAAACAGAAATAGTGGAAGGAGAAGTACACCTGCCAAGAGTAGCAATACTGAAGGTAGAGGTTTGAATTTTGATTCAAAAAGAAGAACCAGGCAGGCAAGAGAAACAAGTCCTTACGGAACTGTAGATTATGATAACAGCATGAAAGCAGGAAGAGGAAGACTTAAAACCAGACAGGAGCCGGAAAGAAGAAAAGCAGAAACATCTAAGGCACTTCCTCCTAATATGAATTCGAGAAAGAATAAAAAGAGAAGACAGAGGACTATATCAAGCTTTGATCAAAACTTATACGATCAGAAGAAGTGATGAGTTGTTAAAATAACAATTCCCAAATAACACCTGATAACACAAAATTCCCAATAAATATCAACTAATAACAAACACAGAATAGTCACAAATATTGAATATCATTAACGCAAAAAAACAAAAACAAAAAAACAAAAACAAAAAAATAACAACAAAAAATAACAACAAAAAATAACAACAAAAATAATAACAAAACAATAACAATAAGCACTTTGATAGTCAATATAAGTACTTCGAAATGGAGAGAATTATGAGTAAAAATGATGAGTATGAAGATATCTGCTACATGTGCAGACGCCCCGAGAGTGTTGCGGGCAAAATGATTAATATGAATGGTATGTGCATATGCCCTGATTGTATGCAGAGAACCTTTGATTCTATTAATTCCATGGGTGGATTTGGCAGTATGATGAATCCAAAAGATGCAGAGCAAATGAATGAAATGCTTGGCAAAATGTTTGGTATAAATACTTCCGGAAGCAATAATACCCAAAAAGACTCTGTTGAAGTTGTAGATTCAAAAACCGGGAAGCCTATAAGCGAAAACATTTCTTCAAATAATAAAAAACCCGCAAGTAGTACGAAGTCTGCAAGCGGTACTAAGTCTGCTAACAGTGAAAAAAAGGATGACAACGACAAGGAAGATGAGAAAAACAATGATTCCAACAAAACACCGCTTGGAAATATATTTTCTTTTGCTCAATTTCCACCTTTTGGTCAGTTTGACATGCCTCAAAAGCAGAAGATAAAGAAAAAAAAGAAGAAAAACAAAGAAGAGGATGTACCTGAACTTGATATAGACAATCTTCCTGCACCGCATATCATAAAAAAGCATTTGGATGAATATGTTGTTGGACAGGAGCATGCTAAGAAAGTTATGAGTGTTGCTGTTTATAATCATTATAAGAGAGTTATATCTCTTGAAAGAGAGGAAGAAGAGAAAAATTCAGAAGGTAAGGAGCTCAAGCATAGGACTGCTTTCGATGATGACGTAGAACTTGAGAAATCAAATATGCTCTTGGTGGGTCCAACAGGATGCGGAAAAACATATTTGGTGCAGACACTTGCACGTATCCTACGTGTTCCCCTTGCTATAACTGATGCTACCACTCTTACAGAAGCCGGATATATAGGAGATGACGTAGAAAGTGTACTTTCTAAGCTTCTTTTTGCGGCAGACAATGATGTTGAGAAGGCAGAGCATGGAATCGTATTTATAGATGAGATAGACAAGATATCCAAAAAGACAAGTCTTCGCGGTAGAGATGTGAGTGGAGAAGCTGTTCAACAGGGACTTTTGAAACTTTTAGAAGGAAGTGAGGTTGAGGTTCCGGTAGGGTCTTCAAGTAAAAATGCAATGGTTCCTACTGTGAATCTCGATACAAGTAATATACTGTTCATCGTAGGCGGTGCATTTCCTGATTTGGATAAAAATATAAAGAACCGTCTTTCGAAGAATGCAGCCATAGGTTTTAAGGCTGACTTAAAGGATGCATACGATGATGATGAAAATATACAGATGAAGGTTACACCTGACGATTTAAGAGAATTTGGTATGATTCCGGAGTTTCTCGGAAGACTTCCTATCATCTGCCCGTTTGAATCAATGAATGTTGAGATGCTTAAAACGATTCTTACAAAGCCAAAGAATGCTATCACAAAACAGTATAAAAAGCTATTGGCATTTGATGAGGTTGATCTGGTGTTTGATGACGGCGCTATAGAAGCAATAGCAAAAAGAGCTGTTGACAGAAAAACAGGAGCTAGAGCTCTTAGGGCTATAATTGAAGAATTCATGCTCGATATCATGTTTGAAATACCTAAAGATGACATGATAGGACGAGTTACAATAACCAAGGATTATATAGAAAACAACGGCTCGCCTGTAATAGAACTTCGCGAAACCATGAGTTAGTTTGAGTTAATATAACTTACTCTTGTTTTTTAAGAATTAATGATATATAATTGTTTTGAATACACTTTAAGGAGGAAATTACTATGGCTTATGTAATTGGTGATGAGTGTATCAGTTGTGGCTCATGTGCAGGTGGATGTCCTGTAGGAGCTATTGCAGAGGGCGATGCTCACTTTGAAATCGATGCTGATGCATGCATTTCTTGTGGAGCTTGTGCAGGAACTTGTCCTGTTGGCGCTATCTCAGAGGGCTGATCATTCAAGTATGTTTTCTGCTAAGAAAACAATGTTAATTATGGCTAGGCTGTCTGCGATTAGTAGATAGCCTTTTTCAATGGAAAGAAGGAAGCGTTTTTATGAAGGTTACGAAGGATATGATCATTACCGATGTTATGAATGTTGATCCTGCTATCAGCTCATTACTTATGGCATCCGGTATGCATTGTATAAGTTGCTTTGCCGCAGGCGGTGAAACCATAGAGCAAGCAGCTATGGTTCATGGTCTCGATGCAGATGATATAGTAGATATGATAAATGAGTATTTAAATCTCAAGGAAAACGGAGAAGATGTTGAATTTTAATGTGTGTTAATATATAATAATTAACAGGTTTTTACAGTTTGACTCAGACGATAATTCAGACTATTAACTATAGTAAAAGTAAGAGTTGAACATTATACGGATTAAAAATAAAAAAGAAATGGGGACAGATTTATGGCAAGAAAGGAAGATCAGATAAGATTGGCTCAAATAAAAGAGTTGGTCGATGAGAGATTGTATAACAAGGCTTACGGACTGTTAAAGGATGTTAATCCAAAGGCAATAAAGTCAACTAACGACATGAAGAATTGTGCTGAGGTTTACGCAAAAACAGAACATTATGACGAAGCTAGAGAGCTTTATGAGAGGCTTTATAAAAAAGAGCTTTTAAAGTACTATCTTCAGCAACTTATCTATGTATGTATAAAGAGTGAGGATTTCGAGTCAGCTTCACAGTATTACATGCAGTTCGTAAAGGCATCCAAGAGTCAAAGAGATAATCTTATATTACACTATCGTATAGAGAAGGCTAGAGGAGGTTCTTACGATTCGCTTATATCCATACTCGAGGACCTGAAGAAACAAGAGTATATGGAAGAGTGGGCTTATGAACTGGCAAAGCTATATCAGATGGCAGGACGTATAGATGATTGTCGTAAAGAGTGTGAAAATATAAAGACATGGTTTGGTAAGGGCGAGATAGTTGAAAGAGCTCAGGTACTCCTTGCTTACCTTGAGGTTGATGAGAATCTTCAAGAGTACAGAGATAAGGATTATACCATAAAGGAAGAAGCTCCAAATCCTATGGATACCGGAACTATTCCACCTCTCGATCCTACTATACTCAAACGTCAGAGAATACAGGAGCGTGAAAGAAAGAGAAGATTAAAAGAGGATAAAGAGGCATTCCTTATTGCCGATGCAGAGGAGGGCTATATATACGATGAAATTCTCGATAAAGAAGCAGAAGAGTATGCTAAAGCTCAAGCTGCCAAGGAAGAAGAGCAGAAGCTTAAAGAAGAGCTTGCTGCCAAGGAAGCAAAAGACACCCCTCAAGCTGACGGTGAAGCAGCCTCTCCACAAGCAGAAGTTCAGAGTGCCGCTGGAATTCCTGGAGAAAACAGCGTCCAAACACCAGACGGTCAATCAGTCATCAATGAGACGATTGTGGGATACACTCCAACTGAAGGTGAGTCAGGTGCAAACATCCAAGAACAGCCTTCAGGAGGTCAGGTACAGCCCGAAGTACAACAGCAGGTTTTCTATGCCCCTATTGAAGAAGAGGAAGAGGACGACACATTTAACATGGACGAGCTCAACGCCCTCCATCCGGAAGAAAACAGCTTCCAGGATGCCCGTGATTGGAAAGGATACGATAATTACGGTGATTCCGAAGAAGGTGAGCAAGCCGGTCAAGACAATCAAGAAAGTCAGAACTTTGTCGAAGGTGGGGAATTTGGCCTTGAAAACGGTGTCGGTGGTGGAGAGTATATTGAACAAGGTAGCTTTTCTAATGAGCTGGGTGATCCTGCTGATGCGACTTTTGGACAGGATGAAGGCCAGGGATTAATGTCAGCTGATTATACGCAGACAGACGGAGTAAGTCCTGCCGGTATGTCAGAGATTATTCCTGATCCCCAGAGTCCTGTGGAGGAAGAGGTTCCTACATACAGCATAGAACAGCAGGAAAGATTTATAAGAGAGTCCCAGTCCGGAACAGGAATAACCAAGGATTTATCAAAGGAAATAAATGCAATCATAAGTGCAGAGAATTCTTCTGAACCACTTACTGCAAGTCGTGCTGTAGAGGAAATGAAGATTGCTGAGAACACTATGGAGCTTGCAGGTAATGTACAGGAGGTTCTTTCGGGAGCAGGTATAGAAGCTAATGCATCGATAAGCGACGTTAAGTACGTATCAGATGCACCGGAGACAGCTCAGGGCGCACCTATGGGCATGAGTGAAATAAGTGCAGAGACAGAGGTTAAGGAAAGTGAAACTCCTGTAGCTAATGAAAATACTTCTGTACCTTACGTGGGTGACAGCGTAAAGAATAACGATCTTCTTGATAAGATAATGCCTGAGCCGGATATGCCTGAGAGAAGACAGGTTCTTCCTCAGCAAACACCTCCTCAGCAGAATTCGGTTATGACACCTTCTGAACCACCGAAAACCACCAATGCGCGTATGGGTGAAACTGTTCAGATACATGGAGAGGGAACAAACGGAACTCTTCCGGAAAGTGCACTTCCTACAACCAAGGCACTTCATAAGAGAATTCAGGATATGCTGACACTTATAAACGGCGAACCTGAAGCAACTCATTATGTACTTGTGGGTGAAGGAGATGAAAGAGTTCTCGGTGTTACTAAAAAGATTATCCGTATTATGAATAACAAATCATTTGTATCAACTACCAATATTGCACAGATTAGTGCAAAACAGTTGAACAAGCTCGATTTAGATCAGTTCAAGACCCAGCTTAAGGGCGGTTGCTTACTGGTTATGGAGGCTTCACAGCTTGTATTTTCTACCATTACAGCTCTTTTTGCACTTATGGACGAACTGGATGGAGATTTTGTGGTAGTTCTTTCGGATGAAGGCAATACTTTGGATATGCTCTTTAAGATTGCACCGGAGCTTGCAAGAAGGTTCCAGTACATAATAGATGTCAGCAAGTATGAACCTGAAGATTATAAATAATTATATTTTAGAAAATATTAGTTTGTATATGAAAACCTTCAAGTTTTCATAAGTTTTTAGGAGAGAAATAAGAAATATGTTTAAAAAAGCAATAAGTATTCTTTTAGCCGTAGGTATGGTTGTTTCGGCATGTCCATTTATGTCGGGCGCAATAGTCTCAGCAGAAGAAACAGCAGAAGAAACAGTAGCAGAAACCGAGGACAAAAACAAGGTATCCGAGATACTGATAGATATGTCTGCCGATACGGTTTATCAGACTTATACCAGCAGATTTGAGGACAATGCGCTAGTATCTGTTTCTAATGATATAAAGTTGAATTACGCCTATGATTTCATACGTTCCGAAAAAGCAGAGCTTAAGGAACTGCCAATTATAGCAGCCGGAAGTGTTGATTTCAGAGCTTCTGATGCAGGTAGGACTAAAACTTATTTTTACATGTCGGATGTAGAAAAGGACTTTAATATAACTAATGGACTTAGCTTATATAAGACAAACGGAAGCTGTATAAAGAAGCTTCTTGACAAGCAGGCTGAGGTTTTAGTAGAAGAGGAAAGAACTGTTGCATCCGGTCCGGCTCTTGATAATGCCAATGAATTGATAGGAATTCTTGGTTATGGGAATATGGTTAATAAGATTTGCGTGCTAAAGGATACGGGTGAGACACGTTACGCCTACGATGGTATCAATTATACCCTTAATCCTCATACAAGGAAGGCTGAACATATATCTTTAAACGGAAAGAAGCTTGAGGATTCTACAGAAGTAATACTTGCATCCGAAAGTCCTCTTATTGACGTTGCAGATGCTTCTAACGGCACAACACTTATTAAACAGATATCAAAGTCCGATTACAGAAAGTTTATTATTGATTATTTAAATGAGCAGAAGTGGACAGGCTCGCTTTACGATACTACAGATTACAATTGGTGTATATCAACTGATGAAGAAGCTGTTTACGCTTACGAATCAAATGTAGATTTTATAATTAACTTAAGTGATGAAAATGCTTTTCTTACCCCTTACATAGGTGACATTTATGAAGAGTACTCGGAAACAGATGTAACAACAGGTGATGCTGTTGATGATGATTCATTAGAAGAAGACACATCTTCCGCTGAGAGTCAGCCATGTTACTATCTCTTTAAAACAGGTGACAAGATAAGCACAGAATTCTCAAAGCCTAATATGGTTATGCTTTGCTCGGAAGAAAAAGAGTACGTATTTGAAGTTGTTTTGGATTTTATTGTTTCAAGTAAAAACTCTGACACAACTCTAAAGCTTGCTGAAGGAAGGTATAAGGCCGATTCGCAAGTATGGAAGGATATAAAGCCTCTTACAGGAAATACTATAAAGATTACTAAAAACGGTGTTTATACATTTTGTGCAGAAGATAAAGATGGACATGCAACTGTAAGAAGTATATGTATAGACAATATTGAAACAGGTATATTACCTGCGCCTGTTGTAAATGCTTACAGTAACACATCAGCTAATATTACAGGTAAAGCAACTCCGGAGTATACTGTCTGCTTTGAAACTGCTACAGGTATATATAAAACCTTCGCTAATGCAAGTGGTGATTTTAATTATGCACTTCCTTCACAGAAGGCAGGAGCTATTGTATATGTTTATGTAGAAGATAAAGACGGTAAGACAAGTAAGAAGGTTAAGATAGAAGTTGCCAGAAGTGGACCTAATCAGCCAAGTATAACTTCTGCTACAACAAAAACCAGAGTAATCAGTGGTAATATAAATGATTCTGCTGTTTATCCGGGAGTTTTAGTTAATAAGACAACTTTTTACCTGCCTTCCAACGGAGGACTTGCTTTTTATCAGGCATCTCCTATATATAATCAGAATTATGAAGTAAAGGAAGTTGATGTTTCTGTTGATGCAGAGGGGAATTATGCAATCAATCTTCCAAAAACACTTTCATCAGATGATACAATCGAGGTTTATTCATTTGATATTCTTAACAGAGTAAGCCTCCCTGCAACATCGGAAGTTAAGCTTGTTAAACCAAAGAAACCTACTGTTGACGAGACAACTGTTAATAATAAGGTTAAAAAAGTAAAGGTTTTCTCTGAAGAAAATTGTAAGATCACAATTCAGATGAAGGGTAAAAATTACACATCATCCAACGGAAACTACAAAGCAAAGAAATATGCTTATTGTTATAAAATTTCCGTTCCGCGTACTGACTCAGGAGTTAAACTAAAGGTTTTTGCAACTAATGAAAAAGGGAATTCCGGAACTCTTACAGTTACGAGAAAAGAGCTCGTTCCGGATCAGCCTAAGATTACCTATACAAGCTCTTCTGCCGGAATGGTAAAGGGTAAAATTCATATAGTAGGTAATGAAAATAAGGAGAATACTCTTAGCAATACAAAGACAAAAGTTTTTGTATACTCAAGAGGAAAGAAGTGCAAAGCCAGAATCGATTCGAATGGTAATTTCACCTGCCAGTCCGGTGCCATAAGAGGTGCAAGAAAAGTTGAAGTGCAGGCTAAGAATTTGAACGGAAGTAATGTAAAGAAAACTATATCATTATAAATATAAGGAGGCTGTGGCTCGATAGTATAATAAGTTGCAGCTTCCTTTTTATGAGATTGGGAGATTATTTTTGAAGGTATTTGAGAATCTAAGCGTAGAAGATGCATTTGAAAATGAAGAAGAAAAAATACTTCATGAAAAGTATATGCGTGAAGCGATAAAACAGGCTAAAAAGGCAGCAGAATCAGGTGATGTGCCTATAGGATGTGTCATAGTAAGTGAGGGTCGTATCATAGCAAGAGCATATAATAAAAGAAATGCTATGAATACCGCACTTGGTCATGCTGAAATAATTGCAATAAAAAAGGCTTGTAAAAAAATCGGAGATTGGAGACTTGAGAATACAGCCATGTATATTACTCTTGAGCCTTGTCAGATGTGCGCGGGAGCTATAATTCAGTCTCGTATACCTGAGGTGTATATGGGAGCCATGAATCCAAAGGCAGGGTGCGCCGGGAGTATTATCGATCTTTTGCATGTTGAAAAGTTTAACCATGCGCCATATACGGTTCATGGAATAATGGAAGAAGAGTGTAAGGAACTATTAAAAGATTTTTTTAAAAATGTTAGAAACAATAAATAAAAAACTTTATAATATATGCATAAAGTAATAATAAGCGACAATAAATAAAAGAGGAAATATGGGAAAAGAAAAAAATAATAATCAATCACCTGATTACCACACAGTGCTTCCCTTAGGTGACAATTCTTTTGCAGGAGAAGGGTTGATAGTAGAAAAAAAATCAAAGTTTTTTGCTTCGGTATGGGAAGTTTCGACAGAAGATGAAGTGAGAGATATACTTGCTTTAGAAAAGAAAAAGTACCCTGATGCAAGACATTATTGTTATGCTTATGTTATAGGTGAGGCGCGATCACAAGTGCGAGCCGCCGATGACGGTGAACCGCAAGGGACAGCCGGAAAGCCTATACTTGAGGTTATTAAGGGGTATGATTTAACCAATACCTGTATCATAGTAACCAGAATTTTCGGAGGTGTTTTACTTGGCACCGGAGGCCTTACCAGAGCTTACTCAGATGCTGCTAAGGAGGCCATGAAAAATACTGAGATTGTAAAGGTGGTTCTTGGAAAAAAGATTATTATAAGTGTTGACTATAGTATGTCAGAAAGTTTAAAATACTTTTTAGAAAAAGAAAATGTGTTTCTTGAAAAAATTGATTATTCATCCGATGTAAGTTTTTCTGTTGGAGTTCGACTTGACAGAGTTGATGATTTTGTAAATAATGTTACTAATATGTGCGCAGGAAAGGCTTTAATACAGGTGCTTTCAGAAACAAAGATCAAGGAAAAAGAATAAAAACCATGGATTTATTTGAATATATGGGACAAAAATTTGAAGAGAGCAATTCCCCTCTCGCATCAAGACTTCGTCCTAAAAAATTAGAAGATATAGTTGGTCAGGATCATATAATCGGAGAGGGCAAGCTTCTCTATAGAGCCATAAAAGCCGATAAGATAGGTTCAGTGATTTTTTATGGACCGCCCGGCACCGGAAAGACCACATTGGCCGCAGTTATAGCTAATACTACAAGTTCGGAATTTGTAAAGATAAATGCCACAACAGCAGGTAAAAAAGACATGCAGGAGGTTGTGGAACAGGCTAAAAAAACAGCAGCCATGTATCAGAAAAAGACTATCCTTTTTGTGGATGAGATTCACAGATTTAATAAAGCTCAACAGGATTATCTCCTTCCTTTTGTAGAAGACGGAACAGTGATTCTTATCGGAGCCACTACGGAAAATCCCTATTTTGAGGTTAATCCCGCTTTGGTATCGAGATCCAGAGTATTTGAGCTTCATGAACTGGATTCTGATTCTATAAAGATTATACTACAAAGAGCTATAGAGGATAAGGAGTGTGGACTTGGCTCCTACAAGGCTGTTTTAGATACAGAAGCTCTTGATTTTTTGGCAGATGCTGCAAACGGAGATGCAAGAGGAGCATTAAATGCTTTGGAGCTCGGTGTACTTACAACCCCAAGAGAGAGTGACGGACTCATACACATTACCTTAGATGTAGCCTCTGAGTGTATACAAAAAAGAAATATAAGATATGAAAAAGACGGAGATAATCATTACGATACCATCTCCGCATTTATAAAAAGTATGAGGGGGTCGGACCCGGATGCTGCAGTTTATTATCTGGCAAGGATGCTTTATGCAGGGGAAGATCCTAAATTTATAGCGAGAAGAATCATGATTTGTGCTGCAGAGGATGTTTCCAATGCTGACCCGCATGCCCTGGTGGTAGCTGTAAATGCTTCTCTTGCAGTAGAGAGACTGGGTATGCCCGAGGGACGCATAGTACTCGCTCAGGCAGCTATCTACGTTGCAACAGCTCCAAAATCAAATTCAAGTATTAATGCTATCGATAAGGCGATGAATGTTGTAAAGAACTCTAAGACATACCATATACCATCCTATCTCCAGGATTCTCATTATAGTGGGGCACATAATCTTGGAAGAGGGGTAGGATATATATATCCGCACGATTATCCGGGACACTATACCTATCAACAGTATCTTCCGGATGAGCTTGTGGGAGAAAGGTTTTACGAACCCGGAGAGTTAGGACATGAAGGAAATATAAAAGTACCTTTAAACAGAGATAATAAAACTTGACAAGAATAAAAAAACATAATTTCGAAACATTTTTCGTTTACAATGTTTTTGATTTTATGATTTTTAGATTAAAAAATTTAGGAGGAAATATTAAAATGGATAAGATGAAAAGAGTTGTAGCCTGGATGGCAATTATAATATTGGGTGCTATGTATATCGCTACACTCTTCATAGCTATATTTGCACCAGGAGATGTTATGAGATATGTAACAGCCAGTATATATGCAACTATTGTTGTAGGCGTGGCAGGCTGGGGGCTTATAATGCTTGCAAAAAGGCTTGAAAATCAGGAGATGAAGGAGTTTGAAAGATCAGCCAAATTTGCATCAGCCATGCAAAAAGAAAAGAAGAGATTACTTGAAGAAAAAGCAGCTTCTGAGGGAGTTGACAACGATGAAGAAAATGAGAATAACTCAGAAAATGTTACTGAAATCAAAGAAGATATAACATCAGACGAAGGCTCTACAGATTAAAAAATTTTATAAAAAAACTATATAAAATTATTTACAATGTAAAAAAATTAAAAAACAAACGGAGGAACAAAAAAATGGAAATTAAATCAGTATTTGATGAGGAATTTAAAACTTATGGAAGAGTAGTGGGAGATTATGATTATACTGAGCTTCTTGCAAAGTTAGAGGAAGTATCTCCAAAGCCTATGGATTCGGTTATATATATTCCGGGAGATGAAGCTTTAGAAGCACTTCCGATATATAAGACCATAAGAGATAATATCTATGGTGGTATGCCAATACAGATAGGTTATTGTAACGGCTTTAATACTAAACTTAATTGTTTTGAGTACCATAGAGATTCAGAAATCGACATTGCTGCTGATGATGTAATTCTTCTTTTAGCTCAAGAGCAGGAAATCACAGATGGAAAGATTGATTCATCATGTACAAAGGCATTTAAGTGTCCTAAGGGAACAGCTGTTGAGCTCTATGCTACCACACTTCACTACGCTCCTTGTAGCGCTGCTAAGGATGCAGGCTTCAGAGTAGTAATTGTACTTCCTAAGGGAACAAATCTAAGTAAGCCTGAGATTGATGTAATTAATCCTGAGGACAAGTATCTCTGGGCTGCCAATAAGTGGCTTTTAGCTCATCAGGATTCTGCTGAAGCAGCAGATGGTGCTGTTGTTTCCATAACAGGTGAAAATGTAGATATTATTGATCTTATCTAAATTTCAGATGATATCATATTTGATTTACCTATAAATATAAATCCAACTTTACATTTTTACTAATATCGGATATAATTATTTCAAATGTTTATGTTTACAAAGTGATTCATATTTTCAATTGCATTTGCTTTTAGGAGGCTTTTAAATTGCTCAGAATAGGTAAGCTGATTCTTGGTGAAGGGATGCCTAAAATTTGTGCGTCTATAACAGAAGAGGATCGTAAATCGGTTATTGCTTCTGCAGATATTATGGTGCAGAAAAGGGTAGATCTGGTTGAGTGGAGAATTGATTATTTTAAGAATATAGAGAATGAAGATGTAGAAGATATTCTAAAGAGAATCAAAAGGTCATTATCGGGAATTCCGTTGCTTATTACATATAGGACTTCTCGGGAAGGCGGAAAAGGAGATATGGATGTAGAGAATTACAGACAGCTTCTTCTTCGTTTTGCATCGGATTCAAACACAGATCTTATCGATTATGAGGTTTTTAATAATCATGATTTTAGTGCAGAGTTAGGTGCATTTATGTCTGAGCAGCTTGTTCCTAAGGATACTCTTGATTTTATTGCCAAATTAAAGCAACACGTACCGGTAGTCGGTTCCTATCATAATTTTCATACATCCCATGATAAAGAGACGATAATTGCTATACTCTCTTACATGGATTCTTTGGGGTGTGACATATTAAAGGAAGCCCTTATGCCTAAAAGTGATAAGGATGTACTGACGCTTATGGATGCAGTCAGTGATTTTAAGCTGACAGGTATACAAAAGCCGGTTATTGCCATGTCCATGGGCGGAATCGGTGCTGTAAGCAGAGTGATTGGTGAAACATTTGGATCAGATGTGACATTTGCCTGTGTAGGAGGGCAAAGTGCTCCCGGTCAGATTGAAATAAGCAAATTAAGACCCCTGATGGAGGCTTTGCACAATTTTAGAAATCAATTATGATATTCATTTACATGAAAAAGAGAGAGGTTAATAGTTAATATGAGAAAGTTAACAGGACATATCTTTTTAATCGGATTTATGGGTGTTGGCAAATCATCCGTTGCTGATGAACTTTCAAGGAAGATAGAAAAGACAGAGATTGATACAGATAAGTTTATAGAAGAAAGACTGAAGATGACCATTCCGGAAATCTTTGAAAAGAAGGGAGAAGAGTATTTTAGAAAGTGTGAATCTCAGATTCTTCTTTACATCTCACAATTATCGCCCAGAGTAGTATCATGTGGTGGAGGATTTGTCATGAATCCGTTGAATGTTAAGAAGATGAAGCGTATAGGTACTATAGTCCTTCTTAAAGCTACACCGGAATCCATATACGAGAGAGTAAAGGATTCTACTGACAGACCACTTCTAAACGGAAATATGAATGTTGAGTATATAGAAAAACTCATGAATGAGCGTATGCCTGTTTATGAGAAGGCTGCAGATCTGATTATCGATACGGATGGTATGACTCCGAATGAAGTAGCTCAGAAGATAGATAAATATTACAGTTCCGGATTAGGTGTCGAGAGATAATAAAGACATGAGTTCAAACTATATTACTTTTTTGTTGAAATTTTTGGACGGATAATGTATTATATATCAGTATAATTTTTCATATAAACTTTAGGAGGTTTTATTTCATGGTTTCAGCAAATGATTTTCGTAACGGATTAACAGTTGAGATAGAGGGTAATGTATATCAGGTAATCGAGTTCCAGCATGTTAAGCCTGGAAAGGGAGCTGCCTTTGTTCGTACAAAGCTTAAGGATATAAAGAGTGGTGGAGTTACAGAGCGTACCTTCAGACCTACTGAGAAGTTTGAGAATGCTCATATTGACAGAGCTGAGATGCAGTATTTATACAAGGATGATATGTATCATTTTATGAATACAGAGACATATGATCAGATCGATATGACAGAGGAGCAGGTTGGCGACTCTATGAAGTTTGTTAAGGAGAACGAGATGGTTAAGATGCTTTCTCATTCAGGAGAAGTATTTGCTATCGAGCCACCTATCAACGTAGAGCTTGAAGTAACAGAGACAGAGCCGGGCGTTAAGGGCGATACAGCTACAGGTGCTACAAAGCCTGCTATCGTTGAGACCGGAGCAAAGGTTTTAGTTCCTCTCTTTGTAAACCAGGGTGATGTTATTGTGATTGATACACGTACAGGTGAATATTCTAAGAGAGTTTAATTCATCTAAAGAAACAAATCTTAACTATGAAGACTAAGGCTGCAATCTTTATACTATCGGATTGCAGCTTTTTTTATCGCAGAGCCACCGGAATAAAGATGTCAGCAGAGCTGACCCGGGACTTACGTGCGAGCAGGGTACGATTTCATTTTACTTGCTCGATTCGCAGAGCTACTATGAGGAAGATGAGATTATCGTGCGGCGCTTCACACTACGTATTTATAATGGAGATTAATATGAAACGAAAAAATTTCAAAAAAAGAATGAAGACATTTATATCCGGTGCTGTAATATTTTTAAGTATAGCTTCGGTTTCCACAGTACTTTCCTACAGTCTCGTAAAAGCAGAGGATTCCGTTCAAGCAATAAGCTCTAATGATGATTATGAGTATACAGATGAAAATCTTCCAGTATATAGGGAGAAGCTAACGGATGAAACCTTGAAAATAAGAAAGTATGATGATCAGGCGGATATACTGTTTGTTAGTTTTTCGGACTTTTATAAACTTATAACAGGAGAAAAACCGGAAGTAAAGCCTTTAGGAGATTATAAATATGAGATAACAACAGAGTATGCAAGTGCAGTTATTGATACTGATAAGGATACTCTTTCAACAGATAACTTCGGTGATTTCACCAGTATAAATTGGGTTATGGGTTATGATTTAAATGTATCCTATTACCGTGGCAGCAGATACTTAGAGCCTGTAAGCAAGGAGGTTTCAACTCCTGCAAAGGAGAGTGTTATATCTTTTAGAGGTTTTGACATCCCTGTCCGATCCGATGGAAGAGATGTTTACATGCCATTAACTACACTTTCCGATATGTTTGCGGACACATCTTACAACTGTGTGGCCTGCAACGGAGAAAAGATTTATGTAAATAAAGGTTTTTCAAAACCTTATTATGAAAGTGATGATGATTTTGCAAGGCCTTTTACAAATGCAGAAAAAAGAAATATCAGTTTAATAAGCTATGAGTACAATGAATTACAGTTTGTTTTCAAATATTTCTATAGCTATCCATCTACAGAGCCCTTATCTGATTTGCTTAAAGAAAAGGGTTTAAAATCAGCTCTTGAAGAGCAAGGTTATGCTTCTTATGTGGCTTCCGGACTTTTCTATGAGAATGATTACGGTAAGTCTATGTATGCATATACAGCTTTAAATGATGCATTTAAAGATTGCAACACTTTATTCTTTGCGGCACCTTATATGTATGGTATTCCAAAAGAATCGGATATATACAAATCATGGTTTGATATGGAAAATGAGTATGTATTTGAAGAGGCAATGGGCTATAAAAACAGCATTGGCTCAGAGTATATTCAGCAAAGATCAGAAAAGATAGGAAAGGGTTATTACTTTGAAAAAGGTGATACTGCACACATAATAATAGATGATTTAAATTATAATGAGGAAGCCTGGGAAAATTACTATGAAAAGGGAACAGGTCTTCCGGGTGAAGCTGACAATGACACTCTGGGCATATTTAAGGCAGCTCTTGACAAGGCAAAGTCTAATCCTGCAATCAAAAATGTTATACTGGATTTTTCCGGAAACAGGGGCAAAAATTTGGATGTATGTTTAGCTTGTCTTTCACTTATAAAGGGAGATATTTCGCTTAGATCAAAGCATGAGCTTACAGGAGAAATATCAAATAATAATTATAAATTTGACAGAAATTTTGATGGAAAATTTGATCATGACGATGATGCGATTTCTTATGATTTTAATTATGCGGTATTAACCGGTGAGTATACTTATGCAGGTGGAAATCTTTTTGCACTTCTCGCAAAGGAAGCAGAAATTCCTATAATAGGAACAACCTCTGGAGGAGGGGCGTCACCTGCTGAGATTCACAGTACTGTAAATGGATTCAGATATGAATTATCATCTGCATCCATGAAGGCAGTAGATAAGAACGGAAATGATATAGACTCCGGAATATCCGTAGATATTGCTTTACCTGTATTAGACGATGATTACAAGTCATTTTTTGATATAGAAGCTAACGGTGTGCTGGTGAAGAATTACTATGAGGCTCATAAAAGTCCGACTGTGACACCTACACCTGCACCTAAAGCTACAGCAGTGCCTGTAGCTGCACCTACGGTAAAGCCGGACCCTAAAGTTAAAAAACCGGTGAGAGCAACTATCAATCTTATAAAAAACAAAAAGAAACGCATAATGGTCGTTAGGTGGGATGAAATAAATGATGCTACAGGTTATGAACTTATGTATGCAAGAAATAAGAAATTTACAAAAGGTGTAGTATCAGAGAATATGTATAGGACTTCTTTTAAGTCTAAGAAACTGAAAAAAAGGAAGACTTACTATGTTAGAGTAAGAGCTTATAAGATTACTTCAGTACGTAAAAAGGTGTACGGAAGGTGGAGTAAGAAAAGGAAGATTAAAATCTATAAATAGTTTTTGACAAAAAGCAATAATAAACAGCGACAACATCTTGAAGAATGCTTAGAAGTATAGTATTATTAATAGTTAGAGAATATTTTAGAAAATTGAGGTAAATTTTTATGGATTACGGACTTATAGGTTATCCTTTGGGGCATAGTTTTTCGAAAGATATACATGAGATGATAGCCGATTATACTTACGATTTGCATCCAATAGAGGAGAAGGAACTTGATGAGTTCATGAAGAGCAAATCCTTTAAGGCAATCAATGTTACTATTCCTTATAAACAAAAGGTGATTCCATACTTAGGTGATATGGATGACAATGCACGTATGATAGGCGCATGCAATACAATCGTAAATAAAGATGGGGTTCTTATAGGGCATAATACAGACTTTTCCGGATTCAAATATATGCTTATAAAGCATGAGATAGATGTATCAGGAAAAAAATG
>JAEEGL011856384.1_pt1 | contig 18362 bp, 8 predicted proteins | sample 9134231 | NCBI WGS metagenome assembly JAEEGL01 (sample SAMN16246548, study PRJNA631951) | gut metagenome | biome: gut microbiome; feature: rumen; material: fiber-attached | host: Bos | place: Iran: Karaj | collected 2018-10 | reverse complement strand
TAATGATGATACCAATGTCAAAGTAATAAGAGATATGATGGATACACATAATAATAGTCCTATACTTTTAAATCTTGCAAGTAATGTACAGTTCTTTGGATTTGATAACAGTAATGATAATTATGTACTTCTTCCTAATGGCTTTGTAGAAGACTTAGTTGCGAGATATAGTGGGAACGGATATCTAAATCCTCAAGGAATAAACTTGCTTGACCATATTGAAGTCAGTTTAGAGTTTAACAATACTAATTTAGGAAACTATGACTTATTTGAATATGGAGTTCTCTATTATTTAAGTTGCTATGAAGGAGTTTTAGGGGAATATTACTATTATGACCCAAATACAACTAATATAGATAGAGCAGCAAGCTTTTATGTCAATAATAGAATAATGGATAGGACATATAACATAGTGTCAGAGTATTTTTATAAGAGTCCAAGTGGAGAGCAATTAAGTTTTAAGCCTACATGGATAGTGAATAGTGCAAATCTAACAGGTGCAAATAAAGAGAATTATGCAAAGCAATGGGTAAACTTCCCATACTTCCTTATAAAGACAGGTGAGAAATATTGGAATCTTAGAGATAGCATAGAACAGAGCACATATTTAAGTGAATATAGCGAAGGATATTATGAGCAGTATTTAACCGAACAACCATATGGCAATGTAGCAGAGCGATTAGTAGTTCTTGATAATATTTACAAATCAGAAGCTGATTTATTAAATGACAATACAAGCACAATGACAGTTCATCCATATGTAAAAAGCGACGCTATACAAATAAGTGGAAATTATAGACCTGATACAATAAATGAAGAGAATAAGCTAAGAGCTGGTGGAGTTCTTCCATATGATACATATGCAGTTCTAAATCTTAATGTCACAGACCATAGAGCTAAATCAGTTCAAGTATATCTTAATGGTGAGAAACTTATAACAAATAATAATCATGGACTTTATTCACTTACTAATGGTAAATGCCAATTACGAATAGATGGGGCTAAACTATATGATGAAGAAAATAGCCGTAATGTTATAAGTTTCATACTTCTAAATGAAGAAGGAAATTATTTAGTTGATGCACAAAATAGAATCATTAACAACTATATAAGCCTTATAAGAAATTCATCAATAAATAGAAGATCATATACTATAAGTTTTAACACAAATGGTGGTTCAGCATTACCAAATATAAATGTAGAAGAAGGAAATAAACTAAGCCTTCCAAGTAATCCAACTAAAAATTATTATGTATTCCAAGGCTGGTTTAATGATCCAAACTTCCAAAGTAGATTTGACCCAAATGAGTATATAGTAGGTGGCAAGACCCTTTATGCTCTATGGGGACAAAGCATACCTAATCCAAGTCATAGTGGTGGTTATTCTGGTGGCGGAGGTGGAGGCGGAGGCGGCGGAGGTGGTGGTGGAGGAGGAGGCGGTGGTGCTGGAATACCTGCAGGCACAACTACTACAAACACATTAAACCCGCTTATGGCTTCAGCAAATACAAATCTTAATGCGAATGTCCCTAATACAGTGAATAGTGTACCAGTTCGTGGCAACTGGTTTATGTCAGGCAATAACTGGCAATTTAGTGATGAAAATGGTAAAGATTATAAAGATAAATGGGTTTACATAGATTTATCAAATAATCCAATGAGTAAAAATGCTTATTGGTATAGATTTGATGAAAATGGAAATATGCAAACTGGATATTATTTTACTGAAGATAGAGTATATTACTTTGATGATGGAGCAAAGAATAAAAATGATGCTGGAAAGATGCTTGTAGGTTGGCATTGGCTTCCATCACTTGATGGAGGATATGCTTGTTACTTTTTTGATACAAGTGATGATAATAAGGGTGTTCTTATAACTGATGCTGTGACAAGAGATGGTTATAGAGTAGATATATTTGGCAGATGGTGTGATAATGGACAGGTTCAAAAGAGAAGTTATAGATAGGAGATATTTTCTATGGTAAAACAAGCAATAAAGAAGATAATTAGTTTAGTTCTTGTGAGTTCATTGCTCATAGGTAATATTTTTACATATGTAGAGGCAAGAGATTTAAAATTATCTATTATTTATATGCTTGATGCCATAGAAGATATGGAATATAAAGAGAGGGAGAGTGTTTATGAGAGTGAGCATCTCTCTTTTTTGTCTCAAGATGAAAGTAATAATGAAAGTAGTATAGCAGAAAGTACAACAATTATTGAAACAGATGAAAGTGAAAATGAAAACGAAGAAGAAACAACAAATAGTAATGAATATGAAGAAGAGCCTGAAGATGATACTGAATCTGAATCACAAGAAAGCACTACTAACACTGATGAAAGTGAAAACACTGACACATCAGTAGAAGAAGAACAAGAATCAAACAAGGCTACATTTTTAAATAACAGTGACGAAACGATTGTAAATGAAGAGATAAATACTATTGCAACTAATTCTGATGTAAGTGAAGAAGACAATAATAATAGTGGTAATAATGAAGAACCTGAAGATGATATTATAGAAACTGAATCAACTACATTTTCAAGTGCAGAAGAAACAACAAGTGAAGTAGTGACTACAATAAATGAAAATCTAAGTGTAGCAACAAATTCTGATATAGTTGATGCAGAAGAAACTGAAAACAAATCAACACCATCAGAGATTGAAGAAGTTATAGTTAAAGAAGAGATAGAAGACATAGTAGTAGCGACTGAATCTGAAATATATGATGTAGAAATAGCGAGCCTATCTGAAATTACAAGTATTAGTAGTTTGAATGAAGGACTATTTGGATCAGGTGGTGGACAAGAATTATTTACATTTCCTGTAAGTAGTAGTGATTTTACATTAAGAGCGGTAACAAAGAAAAGTAGGAGAGGTGGTCAAACTTGTTTAGGAGTTATAGTATGTGGTATTATGCAGACACCATTCCACACAAATCCAAATTCATTTTTGCAATCTGAATGCACACATGAAGATAGACATGTGGTTGAATTAAATGTATATAAAGAAGATGAAGAAGGAAATGATGTATTTGTTTCTACACAAACATGTTCGCCAGGTAGCATAGCATATCCTGATTATACAAGTTTTGGCTCAACATTTACTGAGGGAAAAGTTTATAATATGCAAAGTGGACTTTTTAGTATTAATACACCATTACGACTTAATACAATATATAATATAACAGAAAAAGCATCAGGATGTGCAAGTTATACTACTCAAGAAGTAGATGTAGGTGAAAACTATCAAGGACCACCTCCACCAATAAAAGCAAAACATACAGGGGCAAAGGTATATGATACTGTTGATGGTGGAACTGATATGGTACGAACAGTGGATAGTAGTACTTTCTTGTTTTATAAAGTTCAATATGGTGATGTACTTGAAAAATTAGCGATGCACTATGGAGTAGAAGCGAATGATATAGGTGTTGACAATCATTTTAGTAGACTTATGTGTTATGAAGGGGATATATTATTTATAAGAGATCCAATAACAGCAGAACCTTATGAGAACGATTTAACACCAGCACAGGTTGCAAGACTTAAACAACTTATAAATACAATGGGCTATGAAGCCGCCATGTGTGCAATGGGTCTTGAACCTGTAAATATGTCAACAGGAGATTTTTATCTTGACCATACTGATATTAGTGTGCCAGAACTTGGCGATACAAATTTTGAAATAAGCAGAAGTTATAATTCAATAGGTAGTATAATAAAATCAGATTTTGGATATGGATTTAATAGTTTAGTAAATGACAGACTAATGGTAGAAGATAATGGAACAGTAATGCATTTTAGAGCAGATGGTGGTGGTGAGACATATATGACAAATGGTGATAGTACATATACAGCAAGTAAAGGTTATAATGTATTAAAAGCTGTAAAAGATGAAAGTGGTGGAAGTTATGCAGATGATGAGTATGATGATAGTGGAGATGAAGAAGATTTACCAGAAGATGATGACGGAGGTAGTGTAGGAAGATCGAATTTCTGGCAACTTTTCTATGAAGATGGAAGTGTAGCCACATATAATGGGTACGGAACACTTTTATCTAAAACTGATAAAAAAGGACTAACATATACATACACTTATGATAGTAGATATAGATTAACGAGTATAACAGCACCAAGTGGATTTAGAGTAACATTTAGTCATAATGATAAGAATTTGATTAGTAGAGCTACATTACCTGATGGAACATTTATCAAATATGAATATGATGAGTATAAAAATCTAATAAAAGTAACTGATGCCGAAAATAGAACCATAACTTATAAGTATGATGATAATGGGGTAGATCCGAAAGACCACCTTATGACATCTTGGTATGATAGTGATGGTATAAGACAAGTATTAAATACATATGATAGTAGTAACCGAGTTATTAAGCAAATAGATGCTAATGGAAATGAAGCAACTATTAGATATGAAAGTGATAGAACAATAATGATTGACAACGAAGGACATGAGCAAGTATTTAAGCTTGATAGTAAGAAGCGAACTACTGAACAGTTATTTGGTTCTAATGAAGATGTCAATAATAATTTAGTTGAACCTGAATATACTAAAGTGTTTAATAATACAAGTAGAGTTGAAACTGAAACAGATGGAAATGGAGTTATAACAACTTATACTTATGATGGTAAGGGAAATGTAATCAATGAAGCAAAGACTGATGGGACATATACTATAAGTAGGTCGTGGACATATGATGGAAGCAGTAACAAGACATCTGAAACTGACTTTAATGGTAACACCACAACTTATACTTATGATGGAAGATTTAATCTAACTAAAATCACTGACCCAAATGGCAACATTGAAGAGATGACCTATGATAGTTTAAATAGGATGACAAGTAAAAAAGATAAAAATGGTAATGTAACACGCTGGACATATAGTGGCAACAATCCGCTACCAGAAACAGAAACAAATGCTAATGGTAGTGTAACAAGATACACCTATGATGGAATGAGAAGAAAGACATCAGAAATTGATGCAGAGGGTTATACATCTACCATTCATTATGACAGGATTGGAAGAAAGTTAAATGAAATAGACAAGAGAGGTAATGAAACAAATTACACATATAGCAGTAGAGGCACAGTTACAAAAATTAAAGATAGAGAAGATAATGAGACTACATTTACATATGACAATGTAGGTAATATTTTAACTGGCACTGATAGTGAAAATAACACATTAGAGTATGAATATGACCGAAATTACAATAAAATTCTTGAGAAAAACCTACCAAATGAAAAGAGAATGTTGTATAATGATAAAGGACAGGTTATTGAAGAAATAGATGCCTTAAATAACAGAAAACAATATACCCTTGATGGCATAGGTAATATTATCAAGGAAATAGATAGAAATGGTAATGAGATAACTTATAGGTATAACAATGTCCTTAACAAAATCATAGAGAAAACTGATGGTAATGGCAAAATTACACGATATAACTATGATAATAATGGCAATTTACTAAAAGAAATAAAGGCAGATAATAGTGAGATAAATTACGAATATGATGCATTAAATCAACTAACAAAAATCACTGATGAAGAGGGAACCGAGACCAACTTCACTTATGATGCTAATGGAAATATAACAAAGAAGTCTGTAGGGGCGAACGTTTACGGAGCCCGAACTACTGAATATAGTTATGATGTGGTAAATAACCTTGTAGAAGAGAAATCTCCAAATGGGTATATTAACAAATGTGAATATGACCGAGTAGGTAATATAGTAAAATTAACTGATGAGAACAACTATACTATTGAATATACTTATGATGGCAATAGTAATATAACAAAGATTAAAGATGCCGAAGGTAATGAAGAAGAATATACCTACGATAGAGAGAATAGAAAGAAAACCTACACTAATAAGAATGGTCATATAACCACATTCAACTATGACAGAGCAGGAAGAGTAGTAGAGAAAATAAATGCACTTAATGAAAAAGAAAAACTTGAATATGACTCTAATGACAATATAACAAAAAACATACTTTATAATGCTGATGGCTCTATATTTAGTGAAATTAATAGAACATACAATGCATTAAATAAGTTAGTAGAAGAAAGAGATGCAGAAAACTATACTACTACATATACATATGATAATAATGAAAATATCACATCAATAACCAATAAAAATGGCGACACTAAGACTTTCACTTATGATGCAAGTAACAATGTAGTAGAATCAACTGATGAGATGGATTTAACAACATCATATGAATATGATGACATTTATAACATAGTAAAAGTATCAGATAATGCCAATAATGAAGAGCATAGAACATATGACAGAGTAGGAAACCTAATAAAAGTAGTAGATTCAATAAATAGAGAAACAAACTATGAATATAATGCTTTTGGCGAGCAGATAAAGAAAACTGACAAAGATGGTGCGATTACACAGTATAATTATGACAACAACGGTAATTTGACCAGAGTAGTAAGACCAGACAACCAAGAGTTAATATATACTTATGACAAACACAATAAGCTTATTAAGACTAAACTTAATGATGTAGAGTATGAATACACATATGACAGAAACTATAACATAATCAAAGAGAAAAACCCACTCGGAAATGAAGTTGAGTGGACTTATGACAACGTAGGTAATACTACCCAAGTTAAAGATGAAGAAGGAAATATTACAAGTAATGAGTATGACCATATAGGACGACTCATAAAACAAACTGATGGCAATGGTAACGATACAGAAGTCAAATATGACAGAAATAACAACATAACAGAAATAAAGACAGCAGAGAATATCACAAATAAGTTTGAATATGATAAAGAAGGAAGACTCGCTAAGGAGATAGACGGCGAGAACCATTTTGTTAAGTATGAGTATGATGGACTTGGTAATATTTTAAAGAAAAAAACTGAGAGTAATGAAATTACAACTTACACTTATGATAAACATAACATAATGACATCAATGACTGATGCTCTTGGTAATACTGAAAGGTATGAAACAAACTTAAATAAACAAGTAACTAAAAAGATACAAAAAGATGGAACTATATACCAGTATAACTACGATAGAGCAAAGAGACTAATAAATACTATAGACCCAATGAACTATAGAATAAATCTAATATATTCTGTGGGTGATGATGTATTAAAAACAACCGATACATTGGGTCGCGAAGTAAGTTATGAGTATGATATATTACATAATCAAATAAAAAAGATAGATGCTAATAACAATACTGAATTATATACATACGACTATAGAGGAAATATCACTAAGAAGATTAATAGAAGAGAGTCTATAGATAAGTATAACTATGACTTAACAGACAATCTAATAGAGTGGACAGATGCCAATAATAACAAAACGACTTATACATATGACAAAGTAGGAAACATACTTGAACTTAGACAACCAAATGGAGCTCTCACAAAGTATGAGTATGATAGGAATTATAACAGAATAAAACTAACAAACCCAAGAGGCAAAATAACAACTTATACATACGATAGAGATAATAGACTTATAAGTGAGACCGACCCACTTGGAAATACTAAAAGATATAATTACAATGGAAATAATAACCTAAAAGAATATACCACAGCTCTTGGCAATACTCAAAAATACGAGTATGATACCGACAATAATTTAATTAAAGAAATCGATCCAAGAAATAAGATTAAACAATATACATATGACAAAAATAATAGACTAACTAAAACTACAAGCGAATTAAATAATACAGCAGAGTTTTCTTATGATGTTGTAGACAATGTAGTTGGTATCAAAGACCCTAAAGGCACAAACACAGTATTTGATTATAACGATGTAGGCAAAGTAGTCCAAGAGAGGTCTATAGATAATACAATAAGAACTTATAACTACGATAGAGCAGGTAGATTAATTTCTAAGATAGGTAAAGATCACACAAAGATAGCCTATGACTATGATGCAAACGATAATTCAGTAAAAAAATATTATCTTGATTTAAATAACCAACAAACAGATGATAGTATAGTATATAGTTATAATGCCGAAAACAACCGACTTGGAATGAATGACAAGAGTGGTCTATCAAGGACACTCTACGATAATAAAGGTAATCTAATAGTAAGTACATCTAACAATGATAAAGATATAGTTAGATATGAATATGACTCAAACGATAGAATCACTAAAATAATCTACCCAACCAATGCAACAGTAACTTACACTTATGATGAGAACGGAAACATTAAAACGGTAACAGACAAAGATGGACTAAAGACAACTTATACTTACGATGAAAATGATAATGAAGTCATAAGAACCACTGGACTTATAGAAACGAATAAGAGATATGATGCAGACAATAGACTTATAAGAATAAAGAATGAACACAGATTTACAGGTGAACTTATTGACGAATATTCTTATAGATATGACAGTAATAATAACATAATTGAAGAGATAAAGCGAGAACCATATCGTAAAAAAGTAAGTCTACTTGATATTGATAGACAAGAAGAAAATGACCACACCATAAGAGTCATTAAGCAAAATTTCACTTATGATGATGAAAATAAACTTATAGATGCAAGAGTAGAAAGACTCGGGATGAAAGACCTAAGTGAGCCAAGTGTCACTACTTATCACTATGAATACGACCCAAATGGCAACAGAACTCAAGTAGAAATTAAAGATGATGGATTAACACTTGAATCAACAGTATACACCTATGATAGACTTAATAAATTAGTAAGTAGTAGAGAAGTGACGGCAAATGGACTTTATCTCTATGAATATACATACGACGATAATGGTAACCTAATAAAAGAGGATAGACATAGAGCATATGAGTTAAACACCAACCAATGGATCAACATTCGTAGATATGAGTATACTAAAGATAATAAGTTAGAGAGTGTATATAGTGGTAACACATTATTAGTATCTTATACATATGATGGTGACGGCACTATTACATCATCTTTTGAACGAGATTTAGATCTTAATCAAAATCTTAACATACATGATACTAATTATCTAAATAGTTTAACTAATAAACAAAGACAATTAATAAATAGTGTCCCATCAAATGACAGTTTCTTATACGAGTTAACAGAATACATAACTGACAAGAATAGACCATATTCTGAAACTTTAATGGAAAGAGATGGTACTGGTCAGTTATCTACCATTTATACTTATGGTAATCAAAGAATTAACTCAGAAAGTTACAATAACTTATCAGGTCTATATGCTTATGATGGCAGAGGAAGTGTATCAGCAGTAATAGGTGGATATGGAGATTTTAGAGCTTCTTACTGGTATGACGGTTTAGGAAATGTAAAGTCTCAAATTCACGGTTATGGAGCATTTGGTAGTGGTAAAAAGTACTATGGCTACAATGCAGAACAATACAACCCAGTAACTGGCAATCAGAACTTAAGAAATAGACAGCTAAATATTCGTAGACAGAGATTTTTAACGGAAGATACTTATTTAGGAAATAAAACTGATACTCTTTCAATTAATAGATACATTTATGCAAATGACAACCCATTAAAGTATAAAGATCCGAATGGAAATATAGCATGGCTTGCTATTGCAGGAATTGCTGCAGGGGTAGCTGCACTTGGTGCAGGAATATATACTGGGGTTACTACTGGTAGTTGGGAAGAGGGACTAAAAGCAGGGGCAACTGTAGGTCTAGCAGTAGGTGTGGGTGTTGCAACGGTTGGATTAGTGACTGCTGGTTCAGTAACTGTAGGAGCTGGTGTTGTAGCAAAAGGTGTGTTAGCAAGTACACAAGTAGTTACAGCGGCTGGAACAGGAACAAGTGCAATATTAGCAACATCAGCAATGGCTGGAACAGCAACATATAAGGCTGGACAAAGATTTATACAAGGCAAAAATGTTGGTCTTGGTGAAGCAGTAAATTCTGTTGCAAGTGTTGGATATGCAAGTTATAATCTTGGCAATGTAATATCATTAGGTTCAACATATATAAATAGTAAAACAGGGGCTATAGATAGTTGGATTGGTAGTTTAGATAGTGCTATAGATACAAACAATACATATCATTATGGAGATATAACAAAGAATGCTGGATATGTAAATCCATATGGCACTGGTGGTAGACTTAACCAAGATATGGCTGGTGCAACTGCTAATAGTGGAATGGTTGGTTGTATAAAGGCACCAGTAGATTATGGGAACAGCAATTTTAGTGACATTGATAGTAAATTAATTAATGGTTCTTCAATGAAGACCGATGAAGTATTGGATTTAGCTTCTGAGTTCCTTGGTAAAGGATATACAGAACCTGTTAGTGGAAGTGGTCGATTTGTTTCACAAGATGGGTTAAGGGTTTTTAGAATGGGAGATAGAGACATATTAGGTAAACATGGTGGTGGACCTCATGTGAATTTTGAATATTTAGAACCAAATCCTTTAAAACCAGGGAAAATGCAGATTATAAAAGATATTCATATATATTTGGAGGATTAAGAATGAAAATATGTGTAAAAATAAATGATTATGATTCTAAAGAAGGGCTAAAATTGAATTGGGAGGGTAAATATAAAATAGATATAAAATATGACAATGGAATCATTATTATATCCGCCAATGAAGATGGTTTAATGTCATTAGGAAATCATTTTATTTCATTGGCACAACATAGTGTTCCAGTAGGTTGTCATATTCATTTAGATGCATATAATTCTTTAGAACCTAACTCTATAGAAACAATAATTCAAAAGATTTAAGTTATATATCCTAACACACAAGATAATAATTATGTAAATTCATCAATTCAAACTAAAGATATCTTAAAAATAAAGTTCCATCTAATGATAGTTTTCTTTATGAATTAACTGAGTATATAACTGATAAAAATAGACCATACTCTGAAACTTTGATGGAGAGGGATGGCACAGGGCAACTTTCAACCATCTATACATATGGCAATCAAAGAATAAATAGTGAAAGCTATAACAACTTAAGTGGACTTTATACTTATGATGGTAGAGGGTCAGTATCGGCAGTTATAGGAACATATGGAGATTTCCGCGCATCCTACTGGTATGATGGTTTAGGTAATGTCAAGAGCCAAATCCACGGTTATGGTGCCTTTGGAAGTGGCAAAAAGTACTATGGCTACAATGCAGAACAATACAGCCCTATTACTGGCAATCAGAACTTAAGAAATAGACAGCTAAATATTCGTAGACAGAGATTTTTAACGGAAGATACTTATTTAGGAAATAAAACTGATACACTTTCAATTAATAGATACATCTATGGTAATGGTAATCCACTAAAATACAAAGATCCAAGTGGTAATTTTATAATATCAGGTACAGCACTTTTAATTGCTGGTGCAGTTTCACTTGGTGCAGGTGTAATTGCTGGAGTTGCAACGGGTGTTACTACTGGTGACTGGGAAAAAGGACTAAAAACAGGATTAGTTACAGCCGGTGCAACAGCTGTAGGTATAGCAGCAGGAGCAGCAGCAGTGGCAGGGGCAACCGCTTTAGGTGCTTCAGCACTTGTCACAGGAGTTGTTGGTGGAGCAGTTGGAAATGGTGTTCGGTCTGTTGCAAGAAATACATTAGGGAATGTAGCCCTGGGAGAGAAAAACTCACTAGGAAAGATAGGCAAAGATTTTGCATTAGATTCCTTAACAGGTGCTATTGGTGGAGCTGGTGGAACTGTAGTTCGTAGTATAACAAATACTGGTACTAAAGCAATAGTTCAAGGTGCTATTAGTTCAATTTCAACTGGAGTAAGAGATGTTACAGAAAATGCATTCTTTGGTGGAAATAAGACTAATGCTGAGATTCTATCTAATATGGGAATTAGCTTTGTTACTTCGGCTGGCATTTCATATTTAGGAGATACTCTAATTTCCAAAATGAATGCTGCTAAGGCTAATAGTGGTGTGCAGGCTTGTAAAAAAGCAGAAGTTAACTATGAAAATCAATCAAAAGGTTCTACTGGTAGAATGGAACCATATAATTTGTTAGAAAAATTATCAATGGAACAAGTAAAATCTGATCCATTAAATGGAGCAACTAAATTAGATAAAATTAGAATGACTGATTCACGTTGGCTGGCAGAAGATGGATGGGTAAAAATGCAAAATGTAATTAAACATAGTGATGGGACTTCAACAAACATTCATTTTGTATATAATGAAATTACGGGTGCTTTTGATGATTTTAAATTTAAATAATAATTTGAAAGGAATGATATGTTTATATGGATAATATTATTTTAAAAAAAATATATACAGATAATGAATTAATAGAAATTGAAGTTATTGCTAATAACGATTTTATTAATGCAAGACAAACAAGTTATGTTAATGAAGAAGTTCTTAAAGATATTATAAAGAATATTAATAATTATTTAAAACTAAATGACTCAAGTTGTTATATTGAAGTAGGAAACAAAAAAGGTAAATGCACACCAGCATTTTCAATGGAATTTATGAAGCCTAATATGTATGGTCACATTATAATTGAAATGGACATGGAAATATGTGATAATGAAGAGCGAAACCATAGGTGTAAGTTTTATGTTAAATCGGAAATTGGGTTAGTTGAAAGGTTTATGGGAGAAATTTTAAATTTATTGAGTTGTGAAATAGGAGAAAATATTTCATTAAATAACTAACATACTAATTTAAGAATTGAAAAATATCTTAAATTTTGGTTAATCCGAATAAAGTGGAGTTAGGATATGTATCTGGTAAAGAGTTTTGGAAAACGAGAAATTGGGCAGAATCTCAAAATATGACTCAAGCTGAATTTAATGATTATATGAATAACTCTGATTATTATGCTTGGCAAGATATTCACAGCAATAGAAGCCATGTTTTTGAAACACCAAGATAAATTGGGAAGGAATATGAAAAAAGAAGAAATAAGACAAAAAAATGCAAATAATGGTGATGGAGACAAAAAAATGAAAATGGAAAAGATGTATAAAAGGTTAGGGCGAAATAAAATGGTTTATATGATAGCTGATATTAATCTTGATGAGAAGTATTTAAAACAATTTTATAGTATGACAAAAGTTGAGATATTAGAAGAAATGAAAAAGATTACAAACCCAAATTTTCAAGATGATAATGGTTTCTCATATTTGCATACAGCATGTCAAACACATTGTGTTGATGCAATAAAAATATTATTAGATTTAGGTGCAAATCCTAATATAATAGATAAGATAGGTGCACAACCTATTTTATCTGCAATCGGAAGTAAGAATGAAAATAATCCAAAAATACTCGAATTAATGTTTCAGCATGGTCTAAATGTAGATTTGCCAATGAGTGATAAATCGTTAAAAGAAGTTATTGAGTCATTTGGAAATAATGAGTATAATGAAATTATAAAAAAGTATTATAAAAAATAAGATAATTATTTGGAAGAGCAGCTTGAAAAAGTTGCTCTTTTTATTTGTAAAAATCTAAAATAATTTTTTGATAAAAAGCCTTAAAAATGGTATAATTAGAGTATGAAAAAGATGGTAGTTTTGGAATCTTTCGTTTTACTATTACTAAATTTTGTACATAACAATTGATATAATTTAGTTATGAGAAGAAATTATAAAAGCAAATTTAATGAATTGACACCTATAGGGTGGGTGGTGGTTGGTGCAATTGCTTTAGTAGTTTTAATTTGTATAATGGGAATCATTTTATTTTTAATAATCAGTAAATAGTTTTTGCGAGGTGGGTATGAGTAGAAAAATTAAAGTTTTATCGTTATTTAGCGGCTGTGGTGGTCTTGATCTTGGATTTGAAAAGGCTGGTTTTAGCATACCAGTAGCGAATGAATATGATAAAACTATATGGGAAACTTATGAAATTAATCATCCCAAAACAAAATTAATTAAGGGAGATGTTAGAAAAATAGATGATGAAGATATAACAGAAGATATTGATGGTATAATTGGTGGACCACCATGCCAATCATGGTCTGAAGCAGGAGCACTTAGAGGAATAGATGATGAAAGAGGAAAATTGTTCTATGACTATATACGAATATTAAAAGCAAAGAAACCTAAATTTTTTCTTGCAGAGAATGTTAGTGGTATGCTTGCTGAAAGACATAAAGAAGCTCGCGAAAATATAATAGAAATGTTTAAAAAAGCTGGATATAATGTAACAATTAATTTAGTAAATGCAAAAGATTATGGTGTAGCTCAAGAAAGAGAAAGAGTATTTTATATTGGTTTTAGAAAAGATCTGAAAATTGATTTCAAATTTCCTGAAGGTTCTACAAAAGAAGATTATAAAAAAATAACGCTAAAAGATATAATGTATGATTTGCAAGATAGTGCTATAGCAGCTCTTGAAAAAAATAAGCACAATACTAAAGCAGTTAATAACAACGAATATTTTGTAGGTGCATATTCTCCAATTTTTATGAGTAGAAATAGAGTAAAGTCTTGGGATGAGCAGGCTTTTACTGTACAAGCATCTGGAAGACAATGTCAACTTCATCCACAAGCTCCTAAAATGATAAAAATTGGTAAGGATAGATGTGCATTTGTGAAAGGACAAGAAAAAAAATATAGACGAATGACAGTTCGTGAGGTAGCGAGAGTTCAAGGTTTCCCAGATGATTTTAAATTTGTATATAATGATGTAAATGACGGGTACAAGATGATTGGAAATGCTGTACCAGTTCATCTTGCATATGAAGTTGCAACTGCAATAAAGAAATGTTTATAAAATTACTATTGAGGCAATTTACCAATTATAATTATTCTGCTTGATAAATTATTTATATTTAGTTCTGTAGTATTTGTGATTCCTAATTGAGACATAGCATTTGCTAATTTAAATGCCGTAATGTTACCACCAAATTTTAAGGGTGAAGTAAAAATAAATTTATAGTCAAGTTTGCCATCATTATTTACAAACCAGTGAATTGATACAGCTAATGGTCTATCACCATCATATTTAAGTTTAAATGTTCTATAGTTTAGTGCTTTACAAGCAAAGTATATGTTAGGATTTTCCTTTACATAATCTTCAATTGTGACAATTTTATCAATTGCATTTTGTAAAGTTTTGATTGGTTTATCTTCCACGAGCATAAAATTTGCGATACCGCTATTTTTTATATTCTGACCATTAACATTCGCATCTTTTTTATCTTTACTTAAGTTTGTACCAGCATAAACATTTATTACTTGTTTTTTTGTCAAAGGTAATTTTTCGCTTAGCAGACCACTTTTTACATTTAACAATTCAAATTTCCAACCAAGTGTTATAGAACCAGCTTCTGTATGGTTAGCCTTTTCTAAATATATTAATGGTCTAGATGAGAATTCTTTTTTAAGTTTTGAAGTTGAATTTATTATAATATCTGACCAATTATCTCCAAATATTTGCTCGGCTCTTTCAGCACTTATTTTATTCTCTAAGAAGTCAGCATTGTCTTTTTTGTATGATATTTTAATCTCAATCTTGTTTCCATTCGATTCCGCTAAGACATAAATATCTGTTTTGGGCTCGCCGCTTGCACATGTAGGTTTGCCAGAATTCAAAATGGTATATTTGTTATTATTTAGAATAAAAGAATTATTAACCTTAAATAAATTCAATATGCGATGTTCATCAGAACTAAAATTTTTTGACATAATCGGCTCCTTAAAATAATTTATAATGTATAAATTATATCAAAGAACGCATATTTTTTACACTTTTTTTAATAAATTTGTTTTCAAGTATAATTTAGATATTTTCTATATTATTTACGGCTTATATGAATAGGCTTTTACTATATTTGATTGTTGACAAAATGTTAATAAGAATGTGAAATTTATACTATATAAACTTTGATTTTTATAGTATAATATAGCCACATATGGAGGGCATATGTCGTTAATAAAAAATGTACTACTTAAAAATTATATGAATGACATATACGAAGCCAGTGATGGCTTCTTTTTGTCTATGGCTGATGAGATTGATTTTGATGATCCAAGAGAAATGTACTCACCAGTAAAACTTCATATGGCTGATAAGTATGGTTTTAGTGATTTAAGTGTGCCTGAGATTGATGAGCATTTTTGCAAATATTTAAAATATAACAAATATGATGTAATGGAAGAGCTGCATTTAGAAAGACCTACACTTAAAGATGTGATACAAGTTTATGCTAATGATAGAGTAGTGTATGCGACATTAGTTATGGATTTAAGAATAGACATAACAGATTATGTTGCAAATGCATTTTATAAATCTATTTGTGGTCAGACTATTTTTTCTTATTTAGATAATGATACAAAAATAAAACATATAGAGTATTATATACAAGCAAGATTTGAAATTGATGATTTATTAAAAAAATTTAAAATTAAAAGTGTAGTTAAATATAAACCACACCCAAGAATTCCTAAAAATGGAATTAAGTATGATAACAATATGGTGCCTGATACTGATGACTATGAGCATCTTGCTAAATGCATGAGAGAAAAATATAATATCAAAGCACCAGTTGACTTAGATATTGCACTTTATGAAATTGGACTAAATGTTGATGAATCATATTCACTTGATAAAAATACACACGGACTTGTATGTATTTCTGATGGCTTTATTAATAATTACAATAAATTAGTTAAAGTTAAAGAAAACACAATCCTTATGGATAAAGATCACATAAGCAATTATGGTGTAGGATCATATAGATTTAATGTATTACATGAGATGGTACATTTTGAATATCACAAGTATTATCTCACATTAAAAAGACAATTATCTGATTATACTTATGCAATTAGTGATAATATAAAACCATTAAAAAAAATCGAAGAGCAAGCCAATAATGTAGCAAGTTTGTTATTAGTGCCAAGTGAAGAGTTATATTCAAAGTTACTTGATAACTATATGAAATATGACTTCTTTATTTCAAATGATAAATTTACTTTATTAAATAGAATATCAAATCAATTATCTGAATATTTTAACTGTTCTAAAACATGTATGCACCAAAGGATAAAAGCCATTAATTTCTATACTGGTGGCATTGATTTAACCGAGATTGATAGTACTTATATAAATGAAGATGAAGTAAATTATATTTATAACAACAATGAAGAATTTAAAGAATTGATAGATTCAAAACAAGTTGTTTATAGTAACAAGAGATGTGTAATAAATACTACTGTTAATTATGATAACAATACAATAACTCACTATGCCTATAAGAACCCAAGAACTAGTATGTTGACATTTAGTAGAGTTCATAGACATAGATATAATAATAGCAATGAATTCTTTACACATATTATAGTTACTAAGGAACTGTGCGACAAAGCTCTAAAAGCAATAAAGGATAAGAAATTAAGTGCTCACATAGACTATAGTAAATTTGTTAATATGCTATTTAAAGAAGATCAAGTTAGCGATTTGGTAGTTGATGACATTGGAAGAACAATTAAAAGACTAAGAGAACACAAAAATATGAGTTATGCTCAATTATCAATGCTTTCAGATGTGCATGTACAAGAAATACATAGGCTAGAGCATAATGAGAATAAAACATACAATTTGAAAAGTTTGACATTAATATGTAGAGCACTAAAACTTCCTAAAAATACTACAATTAAAATACTTCAAAAAGCAGGTGGATTTGAAAATACATTATTTGATAAAGCAGTTCAGTTTGTAATTGAAAATGACTATGAAAAAGATCCATATGAATTAGCAGAGATAATAGAAGACTATAAAAAAATTGCTGAAGTTATTGAAAATGAAAATAAACTAATGCAAAAAGCATAAATAATTGAACTACAAAACCCTATTTATGAGATTTACTCGTAGATAGGGCTTTTTTATAAAAAAGCATTCACAATTTGTGAATAGAAATAAGCCTTATTTTATAAGCATTTTGAAAAAGGGAAAAAAATCAATGCTTGTAAAATAAGGCTTTTTTTATTGCTTGCATTCACAATTTGTGAACAAGGAAAAGGATTATCATATGATAGAATACGGATAAAATTAATACTGCTTTTTGCTTAAGACATGTCAAAAGCAGTAGAGAATGCATAAAGATGAGACAAACACAGATGTGTATGTGTGTTTAAGCTTTTGAAAATGCTCTCTACTGATATTTCTAATGGCGTGTCTTTTTTTGTGCATTCTCACGAGATTTCAAAGTATTGAGGTGAGAATTATGAAAAAGCAAAAAGGCGAAGCAACTAAGTATTTTAATCCGAGAAGACCCCACTACACTGATAAAGATGGGAACTATGTTTATACCTATCAGCAATTACAGGATGATGGTACATATGCTGATGTTAAAACAATTATTGAGTTAACTGATGAAACTGTAAATAT
>JAEEGL010498301.1_pt1 | contig 18362 bp, 12 predicted proteins | sample 9134231 | NCBI WGS metagenome assembly JAEEGL01 (sample SAMN16246548, study PRJNA631951) | gut metagenome | biome: gut microbiome; feature: rumen; material: fiber-attached | host: Bos | place: Iran: Karaj | collected 2018-10 | reverse complement strand
CCTTAAAGTTGCCTTCACCGGGAACTGCCCGGCACCCTGTCCTGTGGAGCCCGGACTTTCCTCATGCGCCGTACTTTCGTACTGTGGCGCCCGCGATCGTCTCGGCCTGCCCGAAAAACATAGTTATTTTAATAATAAAATCACTTAAAGTATAGATGATACTTCGTTGTTATAATTCACAGTTATTGATATTCCGGGATACTTTTCAGAGAGCATTTGCTTAATCTTGGGCAGATATGCCTGCTCTGTTGCAGAGTGGCCTGCAATTACTGTATTAATGCCCATCTGTTCAAGTCCTACGCAGATGTGATGCTTGATCTCACCGGATACAACGGTATCGACACCGCTCTTGATAACTGCATCAAGTGAATCCTCATCAAAAGCTCCGCCCTGTACAAATACTTTTCTTACGGTATTTTCCGGATTGTTGATCGTAATCACTCCGCTTGATCCGAGATCGTAAACAACCTTATGGCAGTAATCCTTAAGTTTCATATCCATGGGAAGTTCATATACAACACCGCAGAGAGCACCGGCCAGAGTCTTCGGCTCTTCAGCGCCGAGTTTGCTTGCGATCGCAAGATTGCCGAATTCATTTGTGAGATCCAGGTTGGTATGGCATGCAATTACCGAGATGCCAGACTGAATGAGCTTAACAAGTGTCTTTCCCGTAGGATCGTCCAATGTAAGAGTCTTAATGCCGCCGAAGATTATCGGGTGATGAGTTACGATGACGTTGGCACCAACCTCTTTAGCCGTATCGATAGCCTTATCTGTAAGGTCGAGTGATACAAGGATCGCCGTTACTATCTTATTTCTGTCTCCTGCGATAAGTCCCACATTATCGTAATCCAATGCGTTCTCTACAGGAAAAGCCTCGTTCAGATATTTCTCGAGCTCACTTACGTTCATTTTGCTTTCTCTCCTCCAATGCCGACTTAACAGTCGGATTACTCCTTTTCCTTATCTCGAAGATCTTATTAAGATGATCGAAATAGAGGGAAACTTCCTTATCCCCTTTATCAAACTTATCGATAAGCAACGGGCCGTAGCATGCCTGCTCATCCGTAAGTTCTGAAGTGATACCCTTATAGATCACTCTCATGCAATTATAGAATATATCCCTGTCATAACAAACAGTCTCGTCAACATAAACGAAACCTGTTTCTGCAAGGTATTTTCTTACTATCTCGTTGGATTTCTGAGGCTGAAGGACAAACGTCACTTTCTTCATTGCCTCAGTGCCATTATCTTTAATGGCCTGACCGATTATATCGATGATGTTAAGTCCGCCCATGCCTGCAATGACAATAACATCATTATCCTGAAGCGGAACACCGATAAGACCATCAGTTACGTGAACTTCAGAGCAGTCAGAATAACCTGCACTATCAAGCGCTTCCTGTGATCTTTTTGCAGGTCCTTCATGGATCTCGGTGCAAACAGCCTTTTTGGCAACACCTTCTTCAAGACATCTCAATGCCAGATATCCGTGATCTGAGCCGACATCGATGACCCTTACATCACCTGTTCCGGAAACGGCACTTCTTACCTGCTCGAATACCATTTCAAGTCTGACAGTAAGATTCTGCATCAGAGGTCACCGATCCTGTTTCTGAGTTTAAGCTTATAGTCGGAAATGCGCCTCAGCATATCATTGATCTTTTTCTTTTCCTCTTCGCCTGCACCGGATAAGAGATTAATGAGTCTTTCTTCTTCTCTGTTAAGTATCGATTCTCTGACCTTAAAGAGCAAAGCCAGATACATATCGCTCTTAACTTTAACATCAGAACATCTGTCGGCTGTCTCTACAGCTTTGAGCATAACGTCTTCAGCGGGCATGCCGTTAATGGTAAGCCTTGAGAAATAGTCGCTCATCCTTGCATATAAAGTCTCGTTCCTGCCGTCACAGATGTTAAGGAAGATCTTTACGAGTTCTCTTAAAGTATCACCTGAGAAATCTTCAGGTCTGATTATGTCAGTCTTATCAATGAGCTTCTTGTCAGCCAAAGCGCTGCCAAGAGAAATTGCATAACCGAATAATGCAATTTCTTCTTTAGTCGCAGAATCGTTGACCTTTCTGAATTCGGGCTGAGCAGGAACGGATTCATCTGGAGCAACAGGATCAGGCACTTCTTCAAAACCTTCAGCGCTGTTGCGTCTTTCGATATCTTCGCGTCTCTCACGCTCTAACGATCTCGAATTCATCTGCTCAAGCTTCTTATCCTCAACTTGGCTGTATCTCTGCATCTGGCTCATGACAGCCTGCTGTGTGGCACCTAAAAGCGGAGCTGCAACTCCGGCCATACGGCTCTTCTTTATGTCGTCATTCATCCATGAACCGTACTGGCAAATGTCTTCCTGATATCTGCCGCGGTCGAGCATTCCGGTCTCAAGATCAGTGTTATCGTTCTTTGCTCTCTCCAAAAGATAATCTTCAACATAAAGAGCGTTACGGACAACTTCCTTAAACTTATCTGCTCCGTTAGTTCTGATATATTCATCAGGATCCTTGCCGTCAGGCACCTTTGCAATCCTGATGCGGATATTGATGCCCGTAAGTTTCTTTAAGTATTCCATCATCATCTTGATGGCTCTTAATGCAGCCTTCTGACCTGCATTATCAGCGTCGAAAAAGAATACGACTTCCTCGCTGTATCTGGCGCAGAGCTTAAGCTGGCTGTCAGTAAAGGATGTGCCGAGTGCAGCTACGGTATTCTTGAAACCTGCCGCATGCATTGCGATGGCATCCATATAGCCTTCAACAACTATCAGCTGTTTGGACTGCTCTTTTCTTGCAAAGTTCATTGCATAAAGATGATTCTGCTTGTTGTATACAAGAGAGTCAGGAGAGTTGATGTATTTAGGTTTCTCGTCGCCCAAAGCTCTTCCACCGAATGCGATGATGGTGCCGAACGAATCAAAGATCGGGAACATCAGTCTTCCGCGGAAAAGATCGTAAGGTTTATTTGTTTTCGGTGATACCGCGAAAATACCGGACTTCAGGAGTTCTTCATCCTTATAGCCCTTCTTGGCGAGAACATCGTATAAAGCATTCCATGACATAGGTGAATAACCGATGCCGAAGTTATCCAGAGTCTGCTTGGACAGACCTCTCTTTAAAGCATAATCTCTTGCAGGCTTTCCGATGTCGGGATCGATAAAAGACTTGTAGTAGAACTTGGCAGCTTCTTTAAGGATATCCTTAACGCGGTTCTTTTCTTCTTTCTGGATGTTATCACCGTTATAACCTGTCTCAGGGATCTCAACGCCGTAAAGGCCGCCTAAGTGTCTAATGGCCTCAGGATAATTGAGATGCTCGATCTCCATGATGAAGCTAATGGCATTACCGCCCTTGCCGCAGCCGAAACACTTATAGATACCTTTAGAGGGATTTACGGAGAAAGAAGGCGTCTTCTCTGAATGAAAAGGACAGAGACCCCACATGTTGCCGCCCTGCCTCTTTAAGAGTACGTAGCGGCCTACAACGGATTCAATATCCGCCCTGGTAAGAATTTCATCAATTACATTATCAGGTATAAGTCCCATATGAACCTCTGTCATTTAATTAAAAGGCCCGGCATATGAAGTCCGGGCCTGAATATTAAGCCTGTCCTAAAAGGATCAGTCTTCCTTCTTATCCTTCTTCTTGCCGAAGATGCTTGTCTTCTCAGGCTCTTCGACCTTCTTAACGGATCCGTCAGGATTGAGCTGATCACGCTTCACTACTGATTGTATTGCACTCTTTGTAAAAGTTACAAGTGTATTTGCGGCAGATGTTGAGATAGTAACCTGATCGTCCTTGATATTGGCCACAAAACCGACAAGACCGCCGATAGTAACTACTCTGTCACCTACTGAGAGCTTGCTCATCTGCTCCTTAAGTTCCTTATCCTTCTTACGCTGAGGTCTGATAAGGATGAAGTAGAAAACTACAAACATCAGCACGAGAAGTGCCAATGAAGCAAAGGAGCCCATCATCTCGCCGGAACCACCTAAAAGACCGGAACCTAAATCGTCAAAATTGATCATTAAAATATCCTCCAAAAATTATTTTTCAATGTATTGAGCTATTACATCAGACATTGTGAAATAGCCCTTGTCCTTGCCAGCCATAAACTTTGCAGCAGTAAGAGCGCCCTTTGCGAAAACGTCTCTTGTCTGTGCGCTGTGGCTGATGGTAAGGATCTCCTCATCGCTGATGAACATTGCTGAATGCTCACCTACAATGTTGCCGCCTCTGATAGAAGAGATACCGATCTCATTCTTGCTTCTGGCTTTATTTACACTATGTCTGTCGTAAACATATTCAACATTGTCAGGAATCTCCTGATCAATTGCGGAAGCGATCATCATTGCCGTTCCGGAAGGAGCGTCAAGCTTTCTGTTGTGATGTGCTTCAACTATCTCGATATCGAATTCAGGATAAAGAATTCTTGTAGCCTGCTTTGCGAGCTCAACCATCATGTTGATGCCGAGGCTCATGTTTGCAGACTTGAATACGGCGATCTTCTCTGAAGCTTCAAGGATGCTTGCAACAGTCTCATCGGAAAGAGCCGTTGTGCAGCAGATGAAAGGCTTCTTGCGGTTAAGAGCAAACTCAAGAACTCCGGGAACAGCCTTGGCATTGGAGAAGTCGATGATTACGTCGAAATCTTCAGTGCACTCATTAAGGCTTGTATATACCGGGAAATCATAATTTGTATTCTCGATAATGTCTCCGCCTGCAACGATCTTATAATCAGGGTTGTTTACGCAGAGGGCAGCAATAGCTTTACCCATTCTTCCGCAGCAACCGTTAAGAAATATATTTACCATCGTTAACTCCTGTCCGCTAAATTACTTTGCAAGAAATGCTGCCATAGCAGATGTATCGTAACCTTTAAGAACCTCAACTACCTTATCATGGTTAGCCTTGCTCATCTCACAAAGAGGAAGTCTGCAGGGACCTGCATTCCATCCGAGAATATTCATTGCTTCCTTAACGGGGATAGGGTTTACTTCACAGAACATTGCCTTAACGAGCGGAATGAAGTCGATCTGTGCCTTCTTTGCAGCTTCAGTATTGCCGTCAATATAATCGTGGATCATCTTGGATGTCTCACGGGGCATAACGTTTGCGATAACGGAGATAACACCCTTTGCACCGAGTGAGAGCATAGGAACAGCAAGTCCGTCCTCACCGGAATAAAGAGCATATCTGTCACCGCAGAGGCTGTAGATCTCAGGTACCTGGCCGAAGTTGCACTCCTTAACGCCGATGATGTTCTCGAAAACGGAAAGTCTCTTCAAGAGCTCAGGTCCGATATTAACGTTAGTTCTTGAAGGAACGTTGTAAAGGATGATCGGAAGCTCAGGTACAGCTTCAGCGATCTTAGCGTAATGACGGTAAAGACCTTCCTGTGTGCACTTATTGTAATAAGGGGTTACGAGCAAAGCAGCATCAGCGCCGAGTTCGTAAGCTTTCTTTGTAAGCTCAACACCGAATGCAGTATCGTTAGAACCAGTTCCTGCGATTACGGGAACACGGCCTGCAACTGTATCGACAGCAAACTTGATGGCATCAATGTGCTCCTGTTCTGTCATTGTAGCAGCTTCACCTGTGGAACCGCAGATAACAATGGCGTCGATCTTCTGCTCGATCTGGAATTCGATAAGACGCTTCAACTCGTCAAAATTAATTCCGCCGTTTTCATAAAACGGAGTAACGATAGCAACACCGGCACCGACAAATACAGGCTTGGACATATGAATGCCTCCCTAATAATATTCAAATAAAGTGGTTAAAATGCCTGAAAGCGCATTCTGACTGTTGGATTGTAACACCTTATATTATAATTAGTCAATTTATATTTCAGTGGTGCACATATGTACTTCCACAGCGTACAATCAAGGCAAAATCAGCCGTCCTGAGGGTCGTTATCGAACGACATCGGATACTTCACGTGATCGAAATCGGCTATGAGTCTTTTGAACACTCCGTTGATGGCAGACTTGTTTACCGCCTTTATGACAAAAGACATCCTGTATTTTCCTCTGAGCTCATAGATAACGCACGGAACGGGCCCGTAAACTTCGAACTGATATCCGGGATCCTGATATCCGATGAAATCCTTAAGATACTTTGCAAGTTCATTGGCTCTTCTGATAAGCATGTCCTCATCATTCAAAGACAGAACTATCTCACCTATTGCCTTATATGGAGGGAGTCTTAACTTCTGTCTGTATTCGATCTCCTGCTCGTAAAACGCTCTGTAATTCTGCGTGCATGCATATTTGAACAACGGCTGGTCAGGATTATAGCTCTGTATAAATACCTGTCCGGGAGCATCTCCCCTTCCTGCTCTGCCTGCAGCCTGTGTAATAAGCTGGAATGCTCTTTCAGAAGCTTTGAAAGACGAGGATGCGAGCATCAGGTCGGCGCCAAGCACGCCTACAACCGTTACATCCGGAAAATCCAGACCTTTTGCGATCATCTGCGTACCTATGAGGATCGATGCTTCTTTATTTGCAAACTTCTCGATTATCTCTTTATGCGCACCGGGAGTCATTGTGGAATCCTGGTCCATTCTAAGCACATTCTCATGCGGAAAAACTTTATGGAGGAATTCTTCCAGCTGCTGTGTTCCGAAACCCGCCTTGGTAAAGTGATTCCCGCTGCATACAGAACACCTTGCTTCATAAGAAGGAATCGTATAACCGCAGTAATGACATATAAGACTCTGTGTGCCGCTTCGTCTGTTATTGTGAAGCGTCATTGCAACAGAACAGTTCTTACAGGTAACGGGCTCTCCGCAGTCTTCGCATACAAGAGTTCTCGAAAAGCCTCTTCTGTTTAAGAGAAGGATTACCTGCTTATTCTCTGAGAAAGCAACAGACATGGCCTGTCTCAACGGCAGCGATAACATATCTCCGCTTCCGAGTTTTATCTGTTCCTTCATGTCGACGGGAATTATCTCAGGAAGCTTTGCCTCCTGCCTTGCTCGCTCTTTAAGTTCAAGAAGCTTGAATGCGCCTTTCTGCGCAGCATAAAAGCTCTCAACGGAAGGTGTTGCAGAACCAAGCACGACACTGCATCCTGTGATCTTAGATCTCATTCTCGCAATGTCTCTTGCAGAATATCTCGGATGAGATTCAGCCTTATATGAACCGTCGTGTTCCTCATCGAGGATTATCAGCCTGAGGTTTACTGCAGGAGCGAAAACTCCGCTTCTGGGGCCGACAATTACCTTGGCTTTTCCTGTTCTGATATTGTCCCACTGTTCGTATCTCTGCTTATCTGTGAGTCTGCTGTGGAGCACGGCAACACTGTCACCGAGCCTTCCCTTTATCCAGTTGATCGTCTGCGGCGTAAGCGAGATCTCAGGAACCATATAGATTACGCTGCCGCCTTCAGATATTACTTTCTTTGCAATATTCAGATAAACTTCCGTCTTACCGCTTCCGGTAATGCCGAACAGAAGATAAGTATTCTCTTTTCTCTCTTCAATGCCTTTAAAGATCTCACCTATCGCAGTCTGCTGCTCACCGCTGAGATCGTATTCTTCGGTAAATTTACCGGTAGGCGTATCGCCCGTTGTAACGGCAGGGCTAACATAGTCAGATGATTCCTTGACCAGTCTTACAAGTCCTTTGTCTTCAATTGCTTTGATCTGTGCAGTAGAACAATTGACCGAAGCCATTATTTCCTTGCGCGGTACTTTTCCCTGTGCGAGAAGATACTCAAGGATATTGATATGAGCTGCCGATCTTAAAGTCTCGCTCTCAAGAACTTCAACAGCCGTCTGCTCAGATACGAGTTCAACGAAAACCTCAACAGGATTTTTGTGGTTAACGACACATGAAGGCACCATCAGTTCTACGACGTCGCCTTTGGTACAGTTGAATCTTTCACTGATCTTGTCTATCAGTTCTATCTGATCGGGATTAAGAACTGGTCTTGCAGAGATTACGGAAGCAATGTCCTTGATAACGCTCTCATCGCCTTCAAATGAATCTTTCAATTCAACTACGACAGCACATCTTTCGGAATCTCCTTTTCCGAACGGAACATTGACAAGAGAACCTGAAACGACGGTGCCTGACATTTCATCAGGCACACGATACGTAAACAGTTTATCTGTCTGTCTTACTGCTCCTCTTAAGATTACGCTGCAATACACAGTTTATAACCTCACATAAGATCGAACAGATTGATCTGGGCGCTCTCGGGAAGATCATCAAGGATCCCGCCGTAGTCCAGAAGTTTCTGTGTAACAGACTGGCCGACACCGGTTCTCTTCATGAAGTCATCACGGTTCTTAAACGGAGCTTCTTCCCTTGCTTTTTCGATAGCTTCGCCGTTTGCGGGAGAAACAGCCGTGATGGCACAGAACGGAGGTCTGATAAGTTTGGGACCTGCCTTTGCAAACTTCGTTCCGAGTGAATCTTCAAGAGTGATAGGAGCAAAGGTAATTCCTCTTGCGTACATTTCCTCGACAAGCTCATAGAAATAGTACTTGAGCTTTGTATTAGGATCACCCTTGGCATGCATCTCGTCAGCAAGTTCGATTCTTCTCTTCTTTACCTTTTCGGGACCGTTGCACATGTCTTCGGCATTGAACAATCCTTCTCCTCTGTGAGTAAAGAATGAGCAATAGTATTCTTCAGGATAGTAGACCTTACACCAGGCTACACGAAGCGTTGAACTAGAATATGCGGCAGCATGCGCCTTAGGGAACATGTACTTGATCTTCTGGCATGATTCGATATACCAGTCAGGAACACCGCAGTCTTTCATCTCCTTCACATAATCAGGCCATTTTTCGACCTTGCCTGCAGCAACCTTACCTTTACGAACACCCTCCATGATGTCGAAAGCATCCTTATTGGGAAGGCCCCAGTAGATAAGGCTTGTCATGATGGAGTCACGGCATCCGATAACGGAATTAAGGTCACAAGTACCGCTCCTGATGAGATCCTGTGCGTTTCCTGTCCAAACGTCGGTACCATGAGAAAGACCCATGAGCTGAACGAGGTCGTAGAACCTTGTAGGCTTTGTTTCCTTGATCATGCCACGCGCCATGTTGGTACCAAGCTCTGAAAGGCCCAATGTCGCAGAGCCGGCATCAGTAGCTTCTATCGGGAAGCCGAGTGCATCAGTATTTACCAGAAGGCTCATAACCTTCTCATCAGGAATCGGAATATCCGTAATATTCACTCCGGTTATATCACTGAGCATTCTCAATACAGTAGGATCTGCATGACCTAAGATATCAAGCTTTAAGATCGTATCGTGCATCGCACGGAAATCGAAGTGCGTTGTTATGATTCCGCAGTCTGTCTTGTTTGCCGGGAACTGGATAGGCGTAAATTCGTAGATATCCATTTCCTTTGCGATAACGACGATACCGCCCGGATGCTGTGATGTTGTTCTCTTTACACCGATGATGTCTCTTGCCATGAAAGCAAGGTGCGCCTGAGTAAAAGGCTCGCCCTTCTCTTCACATATCTTGCGGCATACGCCATATGCGTTCTTATCCTGGTAAGCGCCGATAGTTCCGGCCTTAAATGTATGTGTACCGCCGAACAATACACCTACATAAGCATGAGCTCTCGGCTGATTTTCACCTGAGAAGTTAAGGTCGATATCCGGCTGCTTATCACCCTTGAATCCGAGGAAAGTCTCGAAAGGAATATCCTGTCCGTCAGGGATCAGCTTCTCACCGCATTCAGGACAATTCTTAGGAGGCAGGTCGTAACCTGAACCATATACACCGGTGTTATCAAACTCCGCATAGTTGCACTTGGGACATCTGTAATGAGGAGGCAGAGGATTTACTTCAGATATACCGCTCATGGTAGCGGCAAACGAAGATCCAACTGAACCTCTGGAGCCTACTACGTATCCGTCGTTATTGGACTTCTTAACAAGTCTGTACGCGATGTAGTACATGATCGCATAACCGTTACCGATAATGGACTTGAGTTCTCTATCTAGTCTTTCCTTAACGACTTCATTAAGAACACCGTTATGACGGTACATACGGTTAGCCTTTGTATATGCTATATCTCTTATATCGGCTGCGGCTCTTGCAATCTGTGGCGGATAAGATCCGTCGGGGAAAGGCTTGATGCCGAACTCGATCATGTCAGCGACTTTGTTGGTGTTATCGACAACAACTTCCATCGCCTTTTCTTCGCCGAGATACTTGAATTCATCGAGCATCTCGTCAGTCGTTCTGAAATACAGGTCGCTCTGCATCTCGGCATCATCAAAGCCCATGCTCATGAGCATGTATTTTCTGTATCTTCCGTCTTCTTTGTTAAGGAAGTGAGAGTCGGTTGTCGCACAGCACATCATGCCGTGGTCATCAGCCGTCTCGACAAGAAGTTCATTAATTACCTGAATATCAGCCTCAGTCATTGCAACCGGACCCGTATCAGATTTTGCAGGATCCTGTCTGGTAATAAACATGTTGTTGCAAAGAGGCTGGATCTCAACATAGTCGTAAAGATCAAGTATCTTCTGGAACTCGGGATCAGTCTTAAGGAATTCCCTTGTTGCATTCCTGTCCTTGCCGATCTTCTTATAAGCCGAGATAACATAACGGTAAATCTCACCTCTTTCGCAGGCACCGCCAACGATTATTCCGGACTTGAAATACTTGAGTAAACTCTTGGGAGTTCTGGGTCTTCTGGAATAGTAATGGATCTGCGATTCAGACACGATATGGTACAGGTTATAAAGACCCATATTGGAACGGACGAGATAAATGATATGGTACATCGGTGATTCAGGGAACTCACCGATCTTCTTAGTGGACTTAACACGTTCAGGCGTATAGTGACCGACAGAATAGTTGATGTTAAGTGCATCAACAGTACCTGCATCCTTAAGGCATGATGTCAAAAGCGAAGCAGACTTATAGCATGAAGTGAACATCTCATCGAACTCACTTCCGTCAGGAGCGTAATTAAACGCAGAACCCTTACTGCTCAAAGCTTCATCTATCGTCTTAAACTCACCCTTATAGAATGTCTCCAGAATATCTTCATCTGAAGTCGCAGGCATAAGGAACTTATGTCTATAATATACGTGATCTTCAATGTTGATTCCGTAACCGGCACGGCGCAGAAAAGCAAGCGTTGTGAATATATCAGGTCCGGTAACATAGGAATCGCCGATGAATTTCAAAAGCTCTCCCATTGCAAAATAGGAATCACAAGGTTCGCCGGAACCGGGATAGATGACATCTTCAAATTCCGCATGGAAATCAGCTACATGCTCGAATATAAGATCTTCAGGAATAACCTCATCACTGCCGTCAGCATATTCACCTGTAATATCAAGATCGACATTACAAGCAGTGCCTAAAAGCTCATGCGGATCAAGAGGTTTTGCGGTAATGTTCTCATCTCTGAGTTCTTCCGGAATCTCATCAGGATTCCAAAGAGACTTATCAATATCGTGAGATGCAAATTCCATTGCATCCTGGTCTGATTCGCCCTCTTCTTCAGGCTTTGCAGCCTTATATCCCTTAAGTCTGAACTTGGATGCACAAACGGTTGTAAACGTATCACGGAGAGCATCTTCACCGTTACGTTTAATGACAAGGGAAACAAAAGAACCGACAGCCTTAGGCTTGGTGATGAAGTTCAATGAAGCATCGTCATCAACATCGGAAGGCTTGATCTTATCGTTCTTAACATCGTAAGGAAGGTTATAGAAAACGGTTGGGCCGTCATCAACAAGATAACCCTCACAGCCGAGAATGCACTTGATCGGAGCTTCTCCGGTATCCTTACGCTTTTTGTTGATACCTTTGGCCGCTTCAAATACATGAGGGAATGCCTGAACAACACCGTGGTCAGTTACTGCGCAGGCAGTGTGACCAAACTGTGCAGCGAGCTTGATAAGATCTGCAGGATCTGTCGTGGCATCACTTTCACTCATCTTGGTATGCACGTGAAGCTCGACTCTCTTGCGTTCAGCATTATCTTTTCTCTTAGGAGGTTTCTCAGCACTGAAGAATCCGGATACTCTGAGGCATTTGTCGCCTGTAAAAGAATCGTTCTCGACATTACCCTGAATGCCGACAAATCCGCCCTTGCCGAATTCCTTCTGGAACCCGTCAGCTTCTTCAGGCTTTAAGAAAGCAATACATGAAATACCGTCCGTATCATCAAGACACATGAATTTAACGATTACGCTCTTACCTGTTTTTGCAAGCTTAAACGAATCATCGTTAAACGAGATATTTCCTGCGATATTAATGTCAAAGCAACCGACGGTAAGATCAGCGATCTTCATGAAGGTCGCCTGCTTTTTTACGCGTCCGTAAAGCTGGTTCTCGGCATTCTCTTTAGCCTTATAGAAAGACTGCTTATCTTCCTGTTTGGCTTCTTTCTGAACCTGCTTGGCCTTGAATTCCCAAGAATCCTTACTTGCAGGTTTTGCATCGGCTTCACCGGCCTTTTCAGTGTTCTTTTTCTTTGAGCCCCTATTAGGCTTTTCTTCAACGTAATCGATGTCAGGGAATACCATTCTTCCCTCTTCGATTGCGCGGACAACATCGTCATCCTGAGCCATGTCACTTCCCGCGATATCAGGATCGTTGCACATGATCTCAAATGTGCCGGGAATCTCATTGCCGATACAAATGGTACTCGCTTCATTTACAGCTGAAATGAGGTTTTCACGGTCTTCCGCACCCAGCATTGAAGACCAGCCGGATGAAATATTAATGTACGTTATGTATGCAAACGGATTACTGCTGTCGTAATCAATATCTGCCTTAAGATTGATGAAATCGATTATGTTCTTAACAGACCCTTCGCCGTCACGTGCTGCATAATACCTGATAAGTCTCTCTAACTGATAGTACCAGTCAGGGAAATTATCATAAGAAAAACCATAAAACGTGAAATTGACTTTAGTGCCGAAATCACGTTCAAGTTCTTCAACAAATGCAACTAAGCTGTTATTAGACTTAAGTGTTTCCAAACCTTCAAGGATGATATTAATCGACGCTTTGGCCTTGTAGATATCAACCTTAACGACATATAATCCGTCTAAATCCTGATATTTATCTGAATCTACATTGAACAGTTCAAGTAGCTTTACTCTTTTCTTCTCCAACTCTGATCACTTCCCTTACAAATTCATCAACCGCTGCCGAAGCCGGAATCTTTCTGACAGGCACACCTTTCTCGAATAAAACGAATTCGTCTTTGCCGCCTGCGATTCCTATGTCACATTCTCTGGCTTCACCCGGACCGTTAACAACACAGCCCATTACGGCAACCTTAAGGTTATAGGGAAGATTTGAGACCTTCTGTTCTATCTGTCCTGCAAGTTCGATAAGAGGTACCTGAGTCCTTCCGCAAGTCGGGCATGAAATAAACGTTATTCCGCCGTCCCTTAATTCAAGAGCTTTAAGTATCTGCTTTGCTGTAATAACTTCATCAACGGGATTTCCCGTGAGTGATACTCTTATCGTATCGCCTATACCTTCAGCAAGAAGAGCACCGATGCCTACTGCGGATTTGATCGCACCTTCCCTGACTGTTCCTGCTTCTGTAACACCTACATGAAGCGGATAGTCACAGGATTTGGAAAGTATCCTGTAAGTATCGATAGTAAGCTTCGGAGATGAAGACTTAATGGAGATGACGATGTCGTCAAAATCCTGGTCTTCAAGGAGCTTTACGGCACCCAAAGCACTTTCAGTCATGGCATCGGCATTAACCTCGCCATATTTAGCAAGTATCTCTCTGGAAATAGAACCGGAGTTAACTCCTACACGGATCGGAATGCGGCGTTCTTTACACTTGTCAGCTACGAGCTTAACATTCTCGGGTCCGCCGATATTACCGGGATTGATCCTGATCTTGGATGCACCGTTATCAGCAGCTGCAAGAGCAAGTCTGTAATCGAAATGAATATCCGCAACTACAGGGATAGGAGACTTTGAAGTGATCTCCTTGAGACTCTCAGCAGCTTCCATGTCGGGAATGGCAACACGCGTGATGTCACAGCCGTTGTCTGCCAATTCCTGAATCTGGGCAAGAGTAGCCTTTGCATCTCTTGTATCAGTATTATTCATCGACTGGATCTTAACTGAAGATCCACCGCCTACTTCAACATTGCCGATCAAGACTTTCTTAGTCATAAATGCTCTCCCAAACCGGTCAGTAACCGAAAATGATCCTTAAGATGTCCGATATGAATGCCAGGACTAAAAGCAGGATTATAACTATGAATCCGGCTATTGTGAGCCTGCGTTCGGCTTTATCGGATAGCTTGTGTCCGATGACCATCTCTACAACAATAAAGACGATCTGTATACCATCAAGGCCCGGAATCGGTAAAAGATTGGAGAAAGCCAGTGCTATGGAAATAACCGCGCTCATCATTATGAGAGTAATCAGCTTCTCGGCTACCGTATCTTCCTCTTCCGAAACGACATCATTTACCATGGTCGTGATGCCGATAGGACCCGATAACAAATTATAAGCTTTTTCCTGACCAGAGATAATCTGTTTAATGCCTCTTATGGTGATATTTCCGATCGCAGCCGGCATTTTGGCCGCATAACCTAACGCAGCGAAAAAATGCTCAGGTGAGTCGATAGCATAGTTTAAAGTCCTGATGCCTCTGGTCGTAACATAATCAACATATTCAGGCACGATCCGGGCTTCATTGGTCTCACCGTCCCTGACATAAGTTACTGTAATGTAGTCCTGTTCTCCGATGTTGAATAAGAACTTCTCGAAATCATCATCAGCTACAGACTTTCCGTTTATGTGGGTAACATAATCGCCATGCTGAAGGATGGGGTTGCCTTTATTCTGTTCCTCATCAACGGACTCAACAAACCAGCCCTTATACTCATTCTTAGACGTGTCCGTATTTGCATAAATAAGGAGCATCGGTCTTTTAACGAACACAGGTGTAAGTTCAATGTTGTACTTCTCTCCTGTTTCCTGTGACTTAAGAGTTACTGTCATGACCTCACCGGGATCATCGGCTTCCAATTCAAAATACAGGTCGAATGACGTATAGACTTTAGTACCGTTGATAGCCTTAATCGTATCTCCGGGAGTGAATTCGGTTGCAACTTCACCTGTCTGTGCTCCGGTAACGGGGTTTCCGATCTGCGTTGTGGAATATCCCATAACCCAGAACATTACAAGGAAAATCAGTATACCGATCACCAGGTTCATCAACGGACCGGCAAGCGATACAAGTAGCCTTTTAAATCTGGGCTGGTTTACGAGAAGGTCGGGGCTGTCGCTTTCAACGACATAACCTTCTTCATCAACTTCATTAAATCTTACGTAAGCTCCGACAGGAATAAGCCTGATGGAGAAATCGACACCCTTATGCTTCCATGACAAGAGCTTCGGGCCTACAAAGATCGATACCTCATAGACCTTGATCTTTAAAAGTTTTGCAACCCAGAAATGCGCAAGTTCATGCAGCGTCGCAAGAACTCCGAGCATCAGGATTACAAAGATAATGCTTCGAACAATACTCATTATTTAATCTTTCCCTTTATTATTTCATCTGCATAGATACGGGCTTCCTTATCCGTACTGCATATATTATCAATAGTCAGTTCGAGACTGCTTAAAGAAGGTTCCATTTTCTCAACTGTCTCGAAAACGATATCCTCTATACCAAGGAAATTGATGCTTCCTGCAAGGTAAGCCATAACGGCCGATTCATTGGCAGCATTCATTACTGTAGGAACAAGTCCGCCCTTAGCTCCGGCCTCATATGCGAGCTTAACAAGTCTGAAGACTTCAGTATCGCAGGGTTCAAATGTCAGGTTGGACATTGCAGCATCAAAAGGATCGAACTCAGTAACGATCGACGGACCGCGGTCAGGATAGTAAAGCGCAACTTCAATCGGAAGGACCATTGAGGGCTTACCCATCTGGGCAAGAACGGAACCGTCTTTAAGTCTGATCATCGAATGGATTATGCTCTGGGGATGAACGACAACATCGATCTTATCGCAATCGATACCGTAAAGATGATGAGCTTCAATGATCTCAAGGCCTTTATTCATCATGGTTGCGGAATCGATCGTTATCTTTCCGCCCATATTCCATGTCGGATGATGCAGAGCATCCTGCAAAGTAACGTTTTCGAGCTGTGATCTCTTCATACCTCTGAAAGGTCCGCCGGATGCGGTAATGAGGATGCGGTCAAGATCTGCACGCTTCTCGCCTTTGAGGCACTGCCAGATGGCTGAATGCTCGCTGTCGATCGGGAGCATGGCAACGCCCTTTTCCCTGATCAAAGGCATGATAACATCACCGCCTGCAACGAGCGTTTCTTTATTGGCAAGAGCGATATCCTTGCCCTTCAATACTGCGTGATATACGGGAACGAGTCCTGCAAATCCGACAATCGCACCGACACAAGTATCGCTGCTGTCCAAAGTCGCACATGTGATATTACCCTCTTCACCGGTCAGAACTTCAATGTCGATTCCGGCATCTTTAAGTCTGGATGAAAGTTCCTGTGCTTTATTCTCATTAACAACTGAACAGACCTTGGGTCTGAATTCTTTTATCTGATCGAAAAGCGTATCTATATCACTGCCGCAGGTAAGCGATTCCACGGTGAAATCACCGGGAGCTTTTCTTACAACTTCAAGGGTCTGTTTTCCGATCGAACCCGTTGAACCCAAGATAGATAATCTGCGCATACTTAACTCCTAAACAATTTGAAAAGATATATCAGAACAGGTTATTGGCAATGATCGCAAGAAGGAGCGCCGTCGGCAGCGTAAAGAACGCACTGTCAAAGCGGTCGAGCATTCCGCCGTGTCCGGGGAAAAGATTACTGAAGTCCTTGATGCCGGCTCTTCTCTTTATAACGGAACAGAACCAGTCGCCTAACTGAGACATTACGGAGATCAATAATCCGAGGAATGACATTATGACCGCATAACTAACCATGCTCATTTCGATATTTTCGACTCTGTATAAAACAAGACAGGAATATACGACTACACAGACAGTACAGAATACCGCACCGCCGATACAGCCTTCCCATGTCTTCTTGGGAGAAATGTGAGGAACGATCTTATGCTTGCCGAATGCGACTCCCGTAAAGTAGGCGAAAGTATCTGTGCCCCACGGAGCAAAAAGACCGATTACCATATAGAACCAGCCGTGCGGTACGAAGAGCAGCGCACTGACAAGACAGAACAGCGGGAATGAAATATAAAAGATCATTCCGCCGGTAAATACACCGTTTAAAAAGGATTTCTCATCATTGGGTCTTACTAAAGGAAGATTGATTCCGCATGATAATGAGAACATGCAGACAATGATGAGATAAAGTGACAAAACACCTTCGATCGTAAGATTGAAAATGAGTCCGCATATAACAATAAGCGTTGCAAGCGACATGCCGATTATGAGAAGCATTCTCGAAGGATGATATCCGCCGTGCTTAATGGCTTTATACATCTCGATGCATCCGAATACACCAATGGCTACAGCCATGACAACGCCCGTAATAGGCCAGAATAATGCAGGTACAAATAAAGACAGTACCAAAACCGTGAAGATAATACCTGTAATTACTCTCTGTCTCAATTTAGGTCTTACTTTCCTTCTTGGACAGGCCGCCGAAACGTCTGTCACGTAATGCAAAATCCCTGAAAGCCTGTGTAAGTTCCTCGTAACCGAAATCAGGCCACAGAGTATCAGACACCCAGAATTCAGAATAAGCACTTTCCCACAAAAGGAAATTGGATAATCTCATCTCGCCGCTGGGTCTTATTATGAGTTCCGGATCAGGAACATCAGGCAGATACATGTTGTCAGAGATCATCTGCTCGGTAATGTCAGAAGGATCGATCTCCCCTGCTTTAATTCTCTCAGCGATCTGACGGCATCCGTTGACGATCTCACGTCTTCCGCCGTAATTGAGAGCAACGATGAGCTGCATATTGGGACGGTCCTTGGATCTCTCCTCTGCCGTCCTGCAGACCTCTCTTACTCTCTTCGGCAATTCTGAATCGTCACCTGTGAATCTTACTCTGATGCCTTCTTCTGCAAGTTCGGCATCATACTTATCAAAAAGCTCGACAAAGAGCTTCATAAGAAAATCCACTTCAGGCTGGGGTCTTGACCAGTTTTCAGTGGAAAAAGCATAAACAGTAAGATACTTAACACCGTATCTTACGCAGTTGCGGCAGAGCTCTTTAAGGTTCTCTGCACCGACCTTGTGTCCGGCAGATCTAGGAAGATGTCTGTTGGTGGCCCATCTTCCGTTGCCGTCCATTATTACACCCAAAGATACGGGGACCTTAAGGTCACCCGTATCATAAGTCTTTTCTTTTTTGCTACCGAGT
>JAEEGL010438129.1_pt1 | contig 18363 bp, 16 predicted proteins | sample 9134231 | NCBI WGS metagenome assembly JAEEGL01 (sample SAMN16246548, study PRJNA631951) | gut metagenome | biome: gut microbiome; feature: rumen; material: fiber-attached | host: Bos | place: Iran: Karaj | collected 2018-10 | reverse complement strand
CCAGCAACTCTTCTTTGGACTCGTCCAACTTCTTCTTATATTCGAAGGTGAAAGCCTGGTTGATGGCTCCCTCCACCACGTGCAGATAGTTGATGTAGGCTATGCGTTCGTCGTTCTCGATAGAGAAGACATCGATGTTATGCCCCGTTGAAGTGATGATTTGGCTTTTTTCCTGGTGTGCAGTAATGAGGTCGTAGCGCCGCTTGATGATTTGTGCTTCTTCGAATCTCATCTCCGCTGCCAATTGTTGCATCTGGGATAACATCTCACGCCGCAGGGATGCGGTGTCGCCCTTCAAAATCCGGATGGCAGCATCGATGAACTGCATGTATTCTTCGTGGCTCTGGTATCCTACGCATGGTCCCATACAGTTCTTCATGTGGTATTCCAGACACAGTCTGTATTTCCCGTTTTCTACGCCCTCTTTTGACATCGGTTGGTGGCAGCGGCGTATAGGATATAAGTTCTTGAAGAGATCCAATAATCCATTGATGGTTGGCATGTGGCTGTAGGGCCCAAAGTACATGGCTCCTCTGCGGTCAATTCGTCTTGTCTTGAAGATGCGAGGCAGATATTCTTTGGTGACAGCAATGCTGGGATAGCTCTTGCCGTCCTTCAGTAATACATTGTAGCGTGGCTGGAACTGCTTGATGAGTTGATTCTCGAGGAGTAATGCTTCGGCCTCGGTTTTCACGACTGTATAATGAATGTCCCAGATCTTCGATACGAGGATTGCTGTCTTTCTTGAGTCGTGGTCTCTGTTGAAGTAGCTGCTGACGCGACGCTTCAGGTTCTTGGCTTTTCCTACATAGATCACCGTCCCGTGTTCGTCGAAATACTGGTAGCTTCCGGGCGACTCGGGAATGCGTTGCAGAATGCTTTTTATGTGCTCCTCGCGTGTGGTCATTAGATTTTGATCAATGTGGTGATGTCCACCCCATCTGGGAAAACGGCGCGTCCATTCAGTCCCTCGATGGTTAATTCTATGATGAAGTTGATATAAATATCCTTCGGATGGAACTGTCGCACGAGTTTATATGCAGCCAACATAGAGCCCCCCGTGGCAAGGAGGTCATCATGTACGAGGACTACATCTTTCTCGGTGATGGCATCTGTGTGGATCTCTATAGTGTCCTTACCGTATTCCTTCATGTAACTCTCTTTAAGGGTTTCAGCCGGTAGTTTTCCAGGCTTGCGACACATGACAAATCCTGCTCCCAGTTTATAGGCCAAAGCAGCTCCGACCACGAAGCCTCGGCTTTCTATTCCTACCACTTTTGTGATGCCTTTGTCCTTGTAGAGGTCATATAGTTCGTTGACCATGATGCGTAGGCACTTTGGGTTCTTGTACAGCGTGCTGACGTCCTTGAACTGGATTCCCGGGATGGGGAAGTCGGGGACATTCCGGAGATGTTTAAGTAGGGTTTCGTTGTTCATTTTGATGAGGTTATTAAATGTGGAACGGTTGGCTGTTTCACGTGGAACGGGGGATTTTTGCGGCGAATACGCCGCACACCCGACCCGGGGTGGATTGGCTATCTGGCTTGTTTCGCTTGGCTAATTGAGTGGGGAGAAAGGGCAATCTGAGGTAGATGGATTGGCTGTTGATTATGGTGGGTTGAGCATGCATGTTTGTGGGTCGTTTATCGGCCAAGGAGGACGAGGAGGACGTTGATGTCTGAGGGCGAGACACCGGGGATTCGTGAGGCTTGAGCCAGCGTTTCGGGGTCGTGAGCCGTGAGTTTCTGGCGGCCTTCGGTGGAGATGGATTGCAGCTTGCTGTAGTCAAAGCGTCCCCGGATGCGGATGTCTTCCAGACGGTGCATTTTCTGTGCCTGTTCCATCTCGCGCTGGATATAGCCCTTGTATTTGATTTCTATCTCGGCTGCCTCGGTGATTTCTTCCTTCCGGTCTTTGATGTTATCCAGGAACTGGCGGAGACGGGGTAGGGCAGGGGAGAGGTTGTCGAAGGTCAGTTGAGGACGGCTCATGAGCTCCATCAGTTTGCAGCCTCGTGTGAGCGCAGCGGTTCCCAGCTGTTCCAACAGACTGTTCACCTCATTCATTTTCACAGAATGCTCTTCGGCAAACCGAATGATGCGTTCCACTTCCTCTTTCTTTGATTGATAATATTGGAGGCGCTCTGTAGTGGCCACGCCCATGCGATATCCCAGTTCCGTGAGGCGTGCATCGGCATTGTCCTGTCTGAGCAGGATACGGTATTCGGCACGTGAGGTGAACATGCGATAGGGTTCATCCACGCCCTTACATACGAGATCATCGATGAGCACACCGATATATGCTTCGTCTCGTTTCAGTACGAGGGGCTCTTGTCCTGTGCAATGACGAGCGGCATTGATCCCAGCGATGAGTCCTTGTCCTGCCGCTTCTTCATAGCCTGTGGTGCCGTTGACCTGCCCGGCCAAGAAGAGACCGCCGATGACACGGGACTCCAACGAATGATGCAGCTGCGTGGGGTCGAAGAAGTCGTACTCGATGGCATAACCAGGCCGGTAGATTTCCAGATGGCGGAAGGCCGGAATCAGCTTCAGGGCTTCTATCTGCACATCAATGGGCAGGGATGAAGAGAAGCCGTTGAGGTAAAGTTCATTGGTGTTAGTGCCTTCGGGTTCCAGGAATAGCTGGTGCTGGTCTTTGTCGGGGAAGGTGACGAGCTTGGTTTCGATGCTGGGGCAATAGCGTGGACCGATGCTCTGTATCTGTCCGTTGTATAGCGGTGAATCTGGCAGTCCTGCCCGTAGCCGCTCGTGAACAGCTTCGTTGGTGAAGGTGATGAAGCAGGGAAGCTGAGGGAGGTCAGGCTCTCCCGCTGTCCTCTCTTTTAAGGTAGGACAGGCCCCCTGTGATTCTGTGAGTCCTCTGTTAACAAAATACGTTGCTCCTTTCCTCGCTGGTGACGTGTACATGAAGGAAAAGCGTCGTCCTTCTGAGTCGCCAGGCTGTTCTGTCATCAAGGAGAAATCCACGGATCGCGCATCAATTCTGACCGGTGTCCCTGTCTTCATACGGGCCACTCGGATGCCGTGTTGTGCGATGCTTTCTGACAGTTCCAAAGATGGAGGTTCTGCGCAGCGTCCACCTGGTAGTTTCACGCGTCCGATGTGCATGAGGCCATTCAGAAATGTGCCGGCGGTGAGGATGATGCTCTTGGCGTGGAAGGTCATCCCGAGGTAGGTCTCCACACCTGTGGCTTGTTTGGTGACGAGAGGGTCACCGCCGCCGGAACCGTCGGGATTCGCTGGATGGTCTTCCACGATGAGGCGTCGCACCTGATCCTGCCAGATGTGAAGGTTGGGTGTGTTCTCCAGAACCTCCCGCCACGCCCAGATGAACTTGCCGCGGTCACATTGGGCTCGCGGGCTCCACATGGCCGGACCTTTGGAACGGTTGAGCATCCGAAACTGGATGGTCGTGGCATCCGTGACGTGTCCCATAGCACCGCCCATTGCATCTATTTCTCTGACAATCTGCCCTTTAGCAATTCCTCCCACGGCAGGATTGCATGACATCTGTGCTATCTTGTTCATATCCATTGTGATGAGGAGCGTGCGTGCACCAATGCGTGCTGCAGCGTGAGCCGCTTCACACCCGGCGTGTCCGCCACCAATCACAATGACATCGAAGTTCAATTCCACCGTTTCTTTAGCTTTTGTAGGTGATAAATATAATTATAGGTTAACGATCTTTCCAGAAAGCAGGAGTGAAGAGAGCCACTACACTGAGTATTTCCAGTCTTCCCATGAGCATGAGCAATGAGAGCAGCCATTTGATGTCATCGGGCAGGATGTTCCACGACATGGTGGGCCCAATTTCCAATCCCAGCGTGGGCCCGACATTGCTGGCGCAGCTTAGGGCGATGGTGATAGAGTTTGTGCTGTCGATACCCTGTAGAATCATTACAAAATAGGTAAAGAAGCACAATGCCACATACATAATAAGAAAGGCCAGCAGGGTGACTTGTGCGGAATAGGAAACCGTGTTACCGTTGACACGCACGGGCAGTACCGCATTGGGATGCATCAGACGTTTGAACTCGTTGCGTGCCACCTGGAAGAGCATCACGCCGCGGATGCACTTGATGCCTCCAGCCGTGCTGCCCGAGCAACCACCGATAATCATGCATGCACTCAGCACCACCCAGGTGATGTGTGGCCATTGAGCGGCATCGTCGTTGAACACACCCGTTGTGGTGATGAAAGACACCACTTGGAACAGGCTGTTGCGTAAGGCATCCTCCACACGGTAATGATTGGCCCGCATGATTGTGAGCATGATAAAAAGTGTTGCAATACCGATGAGCGTGACATACAGGCGAAACTCTGCATTGCGGAAAAAGTCACGTATCTTGTGCTTGAATACAGCCAAATAGAGGAGGGTGAAACTGGTCCCGCAGAGGAACATGAACAGAATGGCTGTGTAATCAATGATAGGGCTGTTGAAGTAGCCTGTGCTGGAATTGTGTGTGGCAAAGCCCCCTGTGGCTGTGACTGTCATCGCGTAGTTCATGCAGTCAAAGCCGCCCATGCCTTCGAGGTAGAAACAGGCGGCGCAGATGATCGTCAGGGTGAAATAGATGCCCCAAATCCAGCGTCCTGTGGTGCTCAGACGTGGGTGCATTTTGGTTCGCATGGGACCTGTAGCTTCAGCAGAAAAGACCTTGACAGTACCTCCGACAAGCGACGGAATCACGGCGATGGTGAAGAAGACAATGCCCAAGCCTCCAATCCATTGTGTCATGCTTCGCCAGAACAGCAAGGCGTGAGGTAGCCGCTCAACATCATCAATGAGGCTGGCTCCTGTTGTAGAGAAGCCGCTCATCGTCTCGAAATAGGCGTCGGCGGGATTGGTCAGATAGCCGCTAAACAGGAAAGGTAGTGAGCCGAAGATGCTGAAAACGACCCAGGTGAGCGACACCACCAGGAACGAGTCACGGCGTGTCATGGAATTGGAGGAGCGCTTTCCTACCAGTTTGAGCAGTATGGCCCCCAGTACGGTAGTTCCCACAGCAACAGAAAAGGCCATGCTGTCATCCTCTCCATAGTAAAACGAGAGGCACAGACAGAGCGCCATCAGCACCGCCTCCAGAAGAAGCAGCTGACCGATAATCTTTGCTATGATGCGCCAGTTGATCAAGGGTTTAGAGCTTAGGGTTTAGAGTTTAGAGTTTAGAGTTTAGGGTTTAGAGTTTAGGGTTTAGGGTTTAGAGCTTAGGGTTTAGAGTTTAGAGATTAAAGTTGAACAACGGAAAACGCAGAAATGCGACAGAGAAACGTGGAAAGGGAAGGTAAAACAAATGTGAATGGCATGATACAGAGTGTTTCTGAAAGTTTCTGTGATTTTGGATGTTGGGGTTAATGACGCTGGCAGTCAGGGCAGAGGCCCTTGACCAGGTAGTTGACTCCTTCCATCTGGAAGCCTTCGGGCAGTGTAATGGGCGGTATGTGAATGGAGTGAAAGCAGAATGTGCGTTGGCAGCTCACACAATAGAAATGAATGTGCTGGTCTTCGAGTGAACATTCATCATGTCCCTCGCACACCTCGTATTTGGCAGCGCCCGTGCCGTCCTCTATCGTATGCACCAAGTGGTGTGCAAGCAGGAGTGTGAGGGCGCGGAAGATGGTAGAGCGGTCCACCGTGTCCAGTTCATCGTCCAGTTCTCTCAAAGACACAGCCCTTTTGTGTCCAGCCAGAGCACGAAAGACGAGGAAGCGGGTGGCCGTAGCTTTCACGCCACGGCTCTCCATTCTCGTAATCAATTCTTCATTCGTCATGTTCCCTTTCAATTCACCATCTGTGAAAGTGCCAATGGTTCACCTTTAATATCTGAGGCTGCTGCCTCCCAGGAATTCTCGCAAGAGTGAAGTGGGAGGAATTTGTTTGCTGGAAATGGGTTCAAAGAAGCCAATGAATTGACGCAGACGGAAGGCTTCAGAATATTCTGGAACGTTCGTAGGAACTTCCTCCAAGATAGGCAGCACGTGCAGACGCAGCACAGACAGTTCATAGAGCAGTGCGGTATTGACCATCATGTCACAGTTGTCCTCGAAGGGGAAGATCCATTTCTCTTCTCCGGCACGTACGCTGGGCCAGCGGTGAATGGTCTCTTCGGCTGAATAATTGCGGAAGTTCTTGTCGCGCAACATGCGTCGCAGCAATCGTGCATCGGTTGTGGAAATCTTGCGCTGATCGTCCAACTGTATGGTTGTCAATGCGGTGACATAGACTTGGAACTTCTCCTCCTTAGGAATTTGCGGTGTCAGGTCTGGATTCAATGCATGGATTCCTTCGATGATCAGGACATTATTCTTATCCATTTTTAATTCCCGTCCACTGCGCACTCGCTCGCCTGTTACGAAGTCATAGCGTGGCAGTTCCACCTTTTCGCCATTAAGGAGTTGGGCCAGTTGCTTGTTGAAGTAAGGAACATCCAATGCTCCGAGGCACTCATAGTCATATTCTCCATTTTCGTCCAATGGCGTGTTCACGCGGTTGACGAAGTAGTCGTCCATGGAAATCGTCATAGGCCGCATTCCACAGGCTGCCAGCTGAATGGCCAGTCGTTTGCTGGTCGTGGTTTTGCCGCTGCTGCTGGGTCCTGCCAGCAACACGAGGCGGCGGTTCAGATTGCAGATTTCGTCGGCCACGCGGGCAATTTTGCGTTCCTGCAGAGCTTCGCTGACGTTGATGATTTCTGTGGCGTAACCTGCTCGAATGGCTCTGTTCAGCTCACTAACCGTGCGCATTCCCACAATTTCCTGCCATTTTTTTTGTTCAGCTATCAAAGCTTCAATTTTGGGACTTTTCATAAGTAGGTATTCAAAATGAGTTTACATGATTCAAGTTTCGCTTGTGATGGAACTGCTGTATCAAAGTGGCCTGAAATGATTGTCAACTTGTCAACTCGTCAACTCGTCAACTTGTCAACTCGTCAACTCGTCAACTTCTCAATGAGCTCTTGCATTCCGTCAGAGGCTCCTTTCTTGATATGAGTGTAGCGGTGTCCGCTGGTCCAAGTGACATCTTTTGGGTCTATGAGATACACGGGGACTTCCGGAGAAACGAACTGGATAAGTCCGGCTGCCGGATAGACGTTCAAGCTGGTTCCGATGACCACGAAGATATCGGCTTGCATCGCCTCTTCCGCAGCTTGTTCAATCATAGGAACAGCCTCTCCAAACCAGACGATGAATGGGCGCAGCTGGCTGCCGTCGGCGGCTTTGTCACCTATATGAATATCCAAATGCTCGGGTGTGAGGGTTTGTATCTGAGAGGGGTCGTTAGGTGAGCGTGTAGAGGTCGCTTTCATCAGTTCTCCATGAAGGTGAATGACGTTGGAACTGCCAGCGCGCTCGTGGAGGTCGTCCACGTTTTGTGTCACCACGGTCACGTCAAACCACTTTTCCAGTTCAGCCACCAGTTCGTGGCCGCGGCAGGGTTTCACCGTCGGCAGTTGGCGTCGGCGCTCGTTATAGAAGTTAATAACGAGTTCCGGATTGCGGATATAGCCTTCGATGCTGGCAACGTCTTCCACTCTGTGTTTTTCCCATAAACCTCCCGAATCGCGGAAGGTGCTGATACCGCTTTCGGCCGACATGCCGGCACCGGTCAAGATGACAAGTTTCTTCATATTTACGAACAGATTAACGAAAATGCAGAGCAAAAGTAGGTAAAAAATGTGGAACTTGTAGCAAATCTTCGCTAAAAAAGATAAAAAAGAGGCAGGAAAAGGCAAAAGATAAAAGAAAAGCCGTACCTTTGCAGCCGATTTACGCAAATGTGACACATTAACCGACTGAAAAATGAACAAAATCAGCTACGCACTGGGTCTCGGCATTGGTCAGCAACTGAAGAGCATGGGAATAGAAGATTTCAGTGTGGAAGATTTCACGCGCAGTATCTGCGATGTCTTGACAGACAGTGAACCCGTCATCTCGCATCGCGAGGCACAGAAATTGTTGAACGAGTACTTTGACAAGCAGGCACGCCAGCAGGCACAGGGTGCTATTGCTGCAGGCAAGGCTTTCCTGGAGCAGAACGCCAAGCAGGCAGGCGTCGTGACCACCAAGAGCGGTCTGCAGTATCAAGTGCTGACAGAAGGCACTGGCCGCAGCCCCAAGGCCACGGACAAAGTTCGCTGCCACTACAAAGGTACTCTCCTCGACGGCACCGTTTTCGACAGCAGTTACCAGCGTAACGAGCCCGCAGACTTCCCTCTCAACGGCGTCATTCCCGGCTGGACAGAAGGTGTTCAGCTCATGAAGGAGGGAGCCAAGTACCGTTTCTTTATTCCTTATTTACTGGGCTATGGAGAGCGTGGCGCAGGCAGCAGCATTCCTCCTTATTCAACCCTCATCTTTGATGTGGAACTCATCAAAGTCCTATAATATCGTCCTAACTGATTCCACTTGGAAAAGTCAATTTTTTACTTCTTCAAGTGGACTTATATCATCTTTGTAAGCACCAAATCAATTTTAACCCCAATTAAAAACAAAAAAGCAAAAATGAAAAAGATTTCCGTAATCCTCGCAGTGGTCGTGGCTGCTATCATGGCCTCTTGCAATCAGTCCGCTCCCAACGCCAGTCTGAAGAGCGACATCGACACCCTCAGCTATGCCATCGGCATGAGCCAAACACAAGGTCTGAAAGAATATCTTGTGATGCGAATGGGCGTTGACACGGCCTACATCGACGATTTCCTCAAAGGTTTCTATGAGAGTGCTCAGGCCGGTGATAATAAGAAGAAAACCGCCTATTACGCTGGTCTGCAGATTGGTCAGCAGGTGAGCCAGGGTATGGTCAAGAACATCAATCAGATGATTTTTGGCGATGACAGCACACAGACTGTCAATGAGAAGAATATTTACGCAGGCTTCATGGCTGCCGTTGCTGGTAAGTTCGACATCATGACCCTCGATTCTGCCAGCAATTACGTTCAGACCCACATGGATGCCATTCAGAATGCTGTCAAGGAGAAGAAATATGCCGAGAACAGAGAGAAGGGCGAGAAGTTCATGGCTGAGATTGCCAAGAAAGAGGGCATCAAGGAACTGGGCAACGGTGTGTACTATGAAGTCCTGACCGAAGGTAAGGGTGAGGTTGCCGCCGACACCAGCCGTGTGAAAGTGCACTACGAAGGCACCCTCATCGACGGCACCGTCTTCGACAGCAATTTGGAAAAAGACCCGACCGTCTTCGGTGCCAGCCAGGTCATCCCCGGCTTCAAGGCCGCTCTGACCACCATGCCCGTGGGTTCCAAGTGGAAGGTTTATATTCCTCAGGATCAGGCCTACGGCGCACAGGATATGGGCAATATCAAGCCTTTCAGTGCACTCATCTTCACCATCGATCTCCTGAGTATCGAGAAGTAACCCGGATTTAAAGATTTATGGTGTGTTCTCATCATATACACAGAGCTCTTCAAAGCTGATTGAAAGAACCCACCTTAAATAATTTTAGGATTTAAGGTATGTCTTGTGCAACCTTAAATCCTAAAATGTAACCATTAAAACATCAATGACGGTGAAATTATTCAATTACAAAACCGCTCTGACTCTTTTGCTCGCTCTCCTTGTCTGCAGCCATAGCTTCGCAGCCAAGAAGAAGAGCAAGAAGAGCACGAAGGAAGTGGTTGTCGAGAAAGTTGATACCGTGCCCATGGCCGACTTCAGCTATGCCATAGGTGTGGCACAGACCAATGGTCTGGTCAACTATCTGGCACAGCGCATGGGCGTGGATGCGGCCTACATGGGCGACTTCCTTCAGGGATTCGACCAGACAAGCATGACCGAGGCCGACAAGAAACTGAAAGCCAAACTGGCAGGCGTGGAGATTCGTCAGCAGGTAGAGAATCAGATTGTCCAGCAGGTGAACCGCCAGATCAACGACAGCGTGGATTTCCTGAACAGGTCTCTCTTCGTTCAGGGTTTTCGCGATGCCATTGCGGGTTCTGCCCATATTACGGCAGACAGTGCCCAGACGCTGGCCAACAAGCAGCTGGAGTATTACCAGAAGGTGAAGATGGAGGCTAAGTACGGGCAGAATCGCATCGATGGCGAGAACTTCCTTAAGGCCAATGCCAAGAAGGACAGCGTCAAGACCACTGAAAGCGGCCTGCAATACAAGATCCTCACTCCCGGTACCGGGGCCATCCCCACCGCCACCCAGAAGGTAAAAGTCAATTACGAGGGTCGCCTCATCGACGGTACAGTCTTTGACAGCAGCTACAAGCGCGGCAAGCCCGCCGAGTTCAGCTGCAATCAGGTTATCAAGGGTTGGACAGAGGCCCTCACCATGATGCCTGTGGGGTCCAAGTGGGAACTCTATATCCCACAGGAACTGGGTTACGGCGCCCGCGAGGCCGGCAAGATTCCACCACTTTCAACCCTCATCTTTACGGTGGAATTATTAGAGATTACCAAATAAGATTCAGCAAAAACTCAGCAAAATGACACCAAAGTGCCCCTTTGGTGTCATTTTTTCGGCCAAAAGGCTTGCCTTTTGTGAATTTATGACTACTTTTGCAAGCATAAAGCAAACAAACTAATCATTCTCATGGAAAAGATCGATAGTCTGGACAAGAAGATTCTGGAGATCATTACGCGTAATGCGCGCATACCTTTTAAAGATGTGGCTGCCGAGTGCGGCGTGTCACGCGCCGCTATTCACCAGCGAGTGCAGCGATTGGTGGACATTGGTGTCATCGTGGGATCCGGGTATCATGTGAACCCGGCCTCGCTGGGCTATAACACCTGTACCTACGTGGGCATTACCCTTGAACGAGGCTCCATGTATAAACACGTGGTCAGCGAGTTCGAGAAGATCCCCGAGATCGTAGAGTGCCATTTCCCTACTGGCCCCTATACCATGCTCATCAAGCTCTTTGCCCGTGATAATGCACATCTGATGGAACTCCTCAACAACCGCTTGCAGGAAATCCCAGGCGTGATCTCCACCGAGACGCTTATTTCCCTCAAACAAAGTATCAAGGGCGAAGTGCCCATCGGTCTCTCAGAGAAAGATGTGGCTGCCATCAAAGCCCTCCTGGACAAAAAGACAGCACTCCTCTCGGACTCAGAGGATTAAACCCACATAGCCTCCTGCACCTTTTTTCCGTTTCCCGGCTCTCTTCCCGAGGCACCTTGTCCGTTCCCCCAGAGAGGGTCATCATTCGCCTATGTTCAATTGGAAATCCGTTTATAACAGCTTCCACGCCACTTTTCCCGGCACGCCGCACAAACCCGTGATTGCCATCACGGGCAATTTCGGTGACAAGGGCTGTGAGCTGGCCGAGGGCTACTTCGAGAGCGTGCTCCGCGCCGGCGGCTCGCCCGTTGTCCTGCCACCCACCGCCGACCCTGGCACCCTCGTTTCCCTGCTCGATCGCATCGATGGCCTCCTGCTCTCCGGCGGTGCTGACCTCAATCCACTTTATGTGGGTGAAGAGCCCCTCCCTGCCCTCGGGAGCATCAACCCGCGTCGGGACCTTCCCGAGTTGCTCCTCATCCGTTTGGCTTGTGACCGCCAATTGCCCATCCTCGGCATCTGTCGTGGGGTTCAAATGCTGGCAGCAGCCTTCGGCGGATCCCTCTGGCAAGACCTTGCCACCCAGTACACCGTCACCGGCCATACAGCCTTTTCTCCTGTCTCCACCGATCCTTCTCCTTCTTCCCTTTCATCCCTCACACCCTCTCCGGCACCCGCCACCCCTGGCTCAGGCAGCGGTACCGCCGCCACTCTCCCCCTCCTCAAGCACAGCCAGGACTTGGATCGCGCTGTCCCTTCGCACACCGTGACCCTTGCAGAGGGCTCCCTCCTTAGGAACATCATGGGCACGGCTCACTTAGCCGTCAACAGCTTTCATCACCAGGCCGTGCGTGACCCCGGGACCCGTTTTCGTGTCGCAGCCACTGCCCCGGACGGAGTCATAGAAGCCATTGAATCTTCAGAGCACAAGAGCATCCTCGGCGTGCAGTGGCATCCCGAGTGTTTCTGTCTCCGCGGCGACGAGACCATGCTGCCTCTCTTCCGCTGGCTCACCGCCGAGGCCGCCAACTATCGCGAGGCCCGGCGCATCCACAGCCGCATCCTAACCCTCGACAGTCATTGTGACACGCCCATGTTCTTTGACCAGGACATCCACTTTGACCAGCGCGACCCCCGCATCCTCGTGGACCTACACAAGATGGCAGAGGGCGGCCTCGATGCCGCCATCATGGTGGCCTATGTTCCCCAAGGCCCTCTCACAGACGAGGGCCGTGCCGCCGCCACCGCCTACGCCCGGAGTCAGCTCAGCCGTGTCCGTGCAATGGTTGATTCCTGCACCCCTGCCCCTTCAGGCGCAGGCGGCACCGCAGCCGATTTCTCCCCTCTCGCTCTTGCCCGCACCCCAGCTGCCCTCCGCAGCTGCAAGGCCGCCGGTCGCCGCGCCATCTTGCTTGGCATAGAGAACGGCTACGCCATCGGTCGTGACCTCGCCCTTCTCCGCCAATTCAAGGAGGAACACGGCATCGTCTATATCACTCTCTGCCATAACGGAAACAACGACATTTGCGGCTCGGCGCGGCCTCGTGACGGCGAATCGCTCATGGGCATCACTCCCTTCGGCGCAGAGGTCATTCAGGAGATGAACCGCCTCGGTATCATGGTAGATCTCTCCCACGCCAGCGAGCGCAGTTTCTATGATGCACTGGACATCAGCAGCCTACCCATCGTCTGTTCCCACTCCAGCAGCCGAGCCCTCTGTGACCACCCGCGCAACCTCACCGATGATCAGCTGCGCGCCCTTGCCGCAGCTGGCGGAGTGGCACAAGTCACCTTCTACAATGGTTTCCTCCGCACAGACGGGCAGGCCTCTATCCTGGATGCCGTTGCCCATCTGAATCACATGGTCGCGTTGATGGGCGTAGAACACGTGGGTATTGGTACTGATTTCGACGGTGACGGCGGTGTGCCCGGGCTGGCCTCTGCCTCTGAGCTCATCAACTTCACCCGCCGCCTCCTGCGTGAACGCTATACCGAGGAGGACCTCCGCCTCATCTGGGGCGGCAACTTCCTCCGCGTTATGGAGCAAGTGCAGAATTCCCCCACTCCTTAGAACCAGCAGAACCACTCACCCCATTGGCATTATGGGTTCCATGAACCTTATCCATTCTCAATTCACTCTTAGCTTCGCTGACTTTTGTCATGACTCAACTTATGCGCCGTAATCAACCCCTCCGTTCTTCATCCTTCTTTTTATCAGTAGTTATGCTGTTGATGATGGCCTCCTGTGGCCGCTCAACCAAACGAGGTACTGAGGCATTAGACACCATCGCCTTAGCTCCCACTCCCGTTTTTGTGGCTGATTCTGCTATGGCCTATATAGTGACCCAGTGTGCTTTTGGTCCCCGCGTGCCCGGCTCTCCTGCCCATGAGGCATGTGGCAATTGGATTGCCAGTCGGTTTACGGCCCTGGGCACCACCGTCAGCGAGCAGCGGACGCAGCTCGCAGGCTATGACGGCCAGCTTCTGCCCTGCCGCAATATCATGGCCAGCTACCAGCCTCAGGCCACCGACCGCGTACTCATCACTGCCCATTGGGACAGCCGTGCCTGGGCCGATAATGACCGAGATTCCAAGAATCATCACACCCCCGTCCCGGCAGCCAATGACGGTGCTTCTGGCGTGGCCGTGATGTTGGAGATGGCACGTGTGTTGCCGCAGCTGCCTCTGGACTGCGGTGTCGATTTTGTATGTTTCGACCTCGAAGACCAAGGGACGCCGCAGTGGGCCGAGGACGATGATGTTGAAGATAACTTCTGGTGCCTGGGCTCCCGCTATTGGGCCAATGAGGCCTATGCCACCGGCTATACTGCACGCTATGCCATCAACCTTGATATGGTAGGAGGAAAAGGTGCGCGCTTCGAGATCGAGAAATTCTCACAGCAGTTTGCCGCACCGCTCGTTAATATGGTTTGGCATCTGGCCGCACAGCTGGGCTATGGAGACTACTTCCCGCTGCGGGAGGGAGGCTACGTCACCGATGACCATCTATCTGTCTCCCAGCTCGCTCGCATACCCGCCATCGATATCGTGCCACATTCCAACCATGGACGTTCCAGCTTCGGACCCACATGGCACACCATTGCCGACACACCCGAGAACATTGACCCGGCTGTCCTCAAGGCCGTAGGGCAAACCCTGCTGCAACTCATCTACAACGATAATCAGAAGTAGAGAAGAATGAGTTTAGTGTTTAGAGTTTAGTGTTTAGTGTTTAGAGTTGAGTCCACCAAAATAAGTCCTGAAGGACAATTAACACGGCTACGCCGTTAACATGTTAACAAGTTAACACATTAACGAGTGGGCTCATCAATTGAGTCCACTTGAAAAAGTCCTGAAAGGACTGTAAGCCCCTGCCCCTCCGTCGCCGTAGCAGTTACGGCCCTGTAAGGCCTGTAAGGGCAAAAGTATAAAAACAGACTCTTCAACCAGACTCATAACCTCACAACCTCATCACCTCACAAGTTGAGCATATGTGAAACTTGAATAAAATCATTTAACCGCATGTTGACCATTAACGAAATACAAGACCAAATCATTGAAGAGTTCTCCGAACTCGAGGAATGGTTGGACAAGTACCAGTTACTAATTGATCTTGGCAGCGAACAGCAGCCACTGCCTGCCAGCGCCAAGACCGCGCAGAACCTCATCGAAGGATGCCAGAGCCGCGTGTGGCTCACCGCCGACCTCACGCCCGACGGTCTCCTCCACTTTGCCGCTGAGAGCGATGCACTCATCGTAAGAGGCATCGTCGCTCTTCTCATACGCGTTCTCAGCGATCATACACCTCAGGAAATCCTGGATGCCGACCTCTACTTCATTGAGCGCATAGGCCTTAGAGAACACCTCTCTCCCACCCGCAGCAACGGACTCCTTGCCATGCTACGCCAAATGAAGATGTATGCACTCGCTTTCAAAGCTCGTTGACGGTCACTGTCCTCAAACCCTGCCGCTACCTCGTCTCTACCCTTGAGAGATGTCAGACTTCTCTCCAACAGTCGCAGAGACCGCTCAGCACGCTTCTTTATTGACTATCCTAAACAGAAACAGCTCTAATCCCTAAACTCTAAACTCTCAACCCAAACCTCTAACCTCTAACCTCTCTCAACCCCTAACCCCTAAACAAGTTAACGTGTAAACGACGTAGCCGTGTTAACGTGCTAACTTCCCTAACCTCTAACCCCTCCGATGTCTTGCCCGCTTATTATTCTTGCTGAAATTGCTTGTATTTCGCGGAAAAGTTGTACCTTTGCGGCGTCAAAGCCCTAGCACGTGCGATTCGGGCTTGGCACGATTGATATGGAAACAACTCGTCAGAACAAAATTGCGCGTCTCATCCAGAAAGAGTTGAGCGAGATTTTCCAGCGCCAGACACAGTGGACGCATGGTGTGCTGGTCAGCGTCTCTGTGTGCCGCATCAGCGCGGACATGAGTGTGTGCCGAGGCTACCTCAGCATCTTCCCCAGCGACCGTGGGCAGGAGATCTGTGATAACATCAATGCCAATGTGCGCCAGGTCCGCTATGAGTTGGGTCAGCGCCTGCGCCACCAGCTGCGCATCATTCCGGAGCTGAAGTTCTTCATCGACGACTCTCTGGACTACGCGGAGAATATCGACAAACTCTTGAACACGTGATACCCCGAGAAAGTCTTTATGGTATCGTCAGCGGTTGTACGCCTTTCCCGCGGCTCGCTATGCGGGTTGCGAGCGGGGTTGCAGCAGCGTGTTGGTGCCCGACCCGCTCGCAGTTCATAAATAACGTATGATGTTCAGCTTCTTCATCGCCCGCCGCTATCTGTTTGCTCGCAAGCGTCATCACACCACGGCCGTGATCACGGCTGTCTCGGTCTGTGGCGTTGTGCTGGCAACGGCGGCATTGACCGTGACGTTGTCTGTCTTCAATGGCTTTAGTGACATGGTGGCCAGTTTCTTCACGGCCTTTGACCCTCAGCTGAAGGTGCTGCCCGCGGCAGGTAAGACGCTGCCGGCTGATGATGCAAGACTGGCGGAGCTGAGGGCCCTGGACTGCATTGAGGTCTATACGGAGGTGCTGGAGGAGCAGGCGCTGATTGTGGGCAACGAGCGTCAGTGGGTGGTGACGGTGAAGGGGGTGAGTGATAATTTTGAGGAGCTGACGGACATCAACAGCATCCTCTACGGCGATGGTGAGTTTGTGCTGCATGCCGACGTGTTGGAATACGGCGTGATGGGTATCCGTCTGGCATCGGCGCTGGGACTGAACACGCATTATGACGGCGGCCTGCCCATCTATGCTCCCCGCCACGGCGAACGGGTGAATATGTCGAACCCGCTGCAGAGTTTCCGCCATGAGGAGCTGCTGTCCCCGGGAGTGGTCTTTGCCGTGAATCAGGGCAAATATGACACGGGCTATATTCTCACCTCGCTGTCCTTTGCCCGCCGCCTGTTTGACCGGCAGGGACAGGTATCGGCAGTGGAGCTGCGACTGAAGGCGGACGCAGACCTGCGGAGTGCCAAGGCCGAGATTCGCCGCGTGTTGGGCGATGGTTTTGATGTGAAGGACCGTTATGAGCAGCAGGAGGACACTTTCCGCATCATGCAGGTCGAGAAGTTCATTGCCTATCTCTTTCTCACATTCATCCTGCTGGTTGCCTCCTTTAATATGATTGGTTCCCTGGCCATGCTGATGATAGAGAAACAGGAGAATGTGGCTACGCTGCGTGCGCTGGGTGCCAACGATGGCCAAATCAGCCGGATATTCCTTCTCGAAGGCTGGCTCATCAGTGGCCTGGGAGCTACCTTGGGCATCCTCGGCGGTCTGGCACTGTGCTGGGCGCAGATGCACTTTGGCTTGATTCGTCTGGGTAGAAGCGAGGGGTCCTTTGTCGTGGATGCCTATCCCGTCAGCATTCACTCCGCCGACGTCCTATTGACGTTCCTGACCGTTCTGGCAGTGGGCTTGGTGGCCGTGTGGCTGCCTGTACGTCGCATGACACGGAATTTATAATCTCTCTCCCCTATAGTTGTCCGGTCTCTATCTGTCGGACAATGCGTTCGATTTGCGCATCCTCGCCTTGCGGGTCATATTCTTTTTTCAAGCTGGCGCGGAAGGTCCATGCAAAGATCTGATAGAAAGTGGCACGTGCCGGTCCGAGAAAGGCTTGTACGATTTCGTAGGCCTGTTGGTTACATTCCCTGTCCACCAGCTTGATGAGCAGCTTACCCTGTGAGAAGGTGAGTTTCTTCATTTCCGGCGTGTACTGTGCCTTGATGTCTTTTTCCACTTGTTTGATGTGTGCGTCCTTGGCCTTCTTGTCCGGCAGGGTCTCCAGCACTTCGTAGGTCTCCGTGAGCATCAGGTTCACCCGTTTGGCAATGGGCAGCACCTTCTTGACATTATATACCATTCGGTCAAACTTCTTGCGCTCACGAACGCTGCGGAACTTCATGGGTTTGTAGACCGGCAACTCAGGCATATAATAGTCATAGATCCATTCCCCGTCTACCAATATGGGTTCCCGGGAGCGGTAGAACTGCAGCTTCAGCAACGACTGGTCCGTTCCTGCGTCTGTGCTGTCAGCAGGAACGTCCAGTGTTGTCTGCGCCTGAGCGGTTGCCAAAGTGCTCAGTAACAAGAGTGATAACAAAGAGTGTTTCAGACTCATAGTTCATACTCCAACATCACGAAGCTGTAGGGCTGGAGGTCGAATGTGAACTTCTTTTCTGCCTTGATTTGTTCGTGTTGCGGAGCAATGGGTTGGACGTCGTAGTTGTTTTCTGCATCAGCAGCACCGGTGAGCACGGTCTTGGTGGCCTGCTTCTTGATGGGGAAGCGGCTGAGGTTGACGAGTGCCTTCTTGGCTTCGCCGCTGGCATTGCAGAGCTTGACGAAGAGACGTCGTGTCTTCACGTTGAGGATGACGGACTGGCCGTAGTGGCTGTCCCGTGCGGGCTGTATGACATTCTTGGCGTCGCCGTCGAAGCGCACGCAGTCACCGTAATAATACTGTCCTGCACTCTGTCCGAAGAGCTGCTGGACGTAGTAGCTGCACGTGAGGAAGGGGCGCTCATTGTCGAAGTAGATGAGGTCGGGGTTCCAGTTGGTGGCTTCCTTGCGGGCGAAGAGGGGCGCGTAGGAGGTCATGGCCACCACGTCGCCGTTGCGCTCCACGTGCAGCAGGTAGAGACCCTCGGCCAGCGCGTCAATCAGTTTCTTGTCCTTGGCGGCGTATTCGCCCAGATAGACCTTGGTCTTGCGGCCACGCGGGTAGTCGTCATACTGCCGCTGGTTCAGGAAATAGTTGTTGGGTTCGTAGTAGTGTT